>JAAUXU010152522.1_pt1 | contig 65134 bp, 60 predicted proteins | sample 7278151 | NCBI WGS metagenome assembly JAAUXU01 (sample SAMN14350113, study PRJNA611818) | marine sediment metagenome | isolation source: surface marine sediment (1.8m) | place: French Polynesia: Moorea | collected 2018-08
CCCCCCCCCCCCCCCCCCCTCCCTCTTTCTGCTGAAGTTGCCTGCTGACAGTAATCGTATGGGCCAGAAAAGAAGAGCAGATCGTCTTGTACGTGAGCACTGTGTGAATCTTGTATTAGCTCACGATGCTGACGCCAATAGTTTTTCTGCTTGGGCGTGTGAGCGCAGAGATGTGGGGCAGAACAGGCAATGGGAGCGGGAGAGAAGAATCTATTTCATGAACTGTAGAGACACGATCACAACGAGCTGAACGCCAACAACATCACATCCACTGACCGATTGTACCCAGACGTTGAGAGTCACCTCTATCAACTCCTCCAATCCCACTTTTGTGGAAGGCCACGACGTAGCTGACTTGCCTACCATTCATGTGAGGGAAGAATCGTGGAAAAAAGGACTTCTTCTTTCACCTTGAAATGCACGAAACTTGGACTGACATGACATGCACGTAAATGCAGAAAGGAATAAACGAGGCAGCTTCTGTTTCCCCCCCCCTTTTTTCCATTCTTCTGGTAGGTGGATACTTGTCGGGTGCTCTTGGCTCTTGTCGCCCAAGGGGCCTTCGTCCACCTTCCTCCCGGTCAGTATCAGCAGTGGCTCAGTCAGTTAGTTGCGTCTGAAAAGGTGATCTGTCCGCGTTTTGTCTTGTTATCCAGAGAACCTAAATGAGTTTTGGACCTCTCTCTCTTTCTCGGCTGTTAATGAGTGTTGGCCCCCAGAGAGGAAGAAGACCCTAAAAACCCAGCTCTTGCGCCGCCGAAGGAGCCCCAGGTCATTAGCGGAGCACATTTCACGGTTGCAAAAGACGAATTTAGAAAATCGAAGCTTTTATTGGCGAGAGAAGGGAGAAAAACTTCGTACCATGTTGTTGTTGTTGTGGCTGCCGCCGCTGTTGCTGTTGCTGCTGTAGGCATGACCGTTGGGGAGAGAGGAAAAGATTATTCAATTCGGCTTCCTGCCCTTCCTCCAGATCATTAACCTGTGACTTACAAGTCTCTTCTCTCTCTCTCCCCCCCCCTCCCATGGCCCCCGGGGCGCCTTTGGCGTCGGAACCCTAAAAAAGAGAGTTGAATATACCGAGCCATCATCGTCGATGCTGCTTGTTCAACAGGTTGTAAAACCGATATCCTGAGCAGCTCATTCATTTATAGCGGAGTCGTCTTCTCTCCGTGTTAGACATCATTTGCCTTTTTGTTAACAGCGGTGTTGTTGCGATCGCTATCAGGTGTCAGGTTATCAGGCAGGACCATCGGGGGAAAAGGGAGGGGGAAGAAGAGAAAAGAATTCTTCTTCTTCCTCTTCACCTGTATAGATACAAAGCTTGGCTGTTGTTGTTGATTTGCCTTCATCTTGGAGGAGGAGACGACGAAGCTCTTCGAAGAGAATTAATGAAGTTCCTCTGCTGATTTCCATCTCCTCTGTTGATGTCTATTTGTTGCCCATTTTTTGCGCGGATAAGCATCGTTTCTTATGTGGCAGAAAACGGAGGAGAAAAAGTGCTTTATTTCCAGCGCTTTGTGTAATAACAAGCATGTGTACTATTCGACGAGCCAAGGAAGGGCAAAGTTCCCATGCGAGGCAGGATCCAGAGAGGGAGGGAAAAAAACTTGTGCAGTCACGCGACGACTGGACTGGAAAAGGAACTAAGGCGAATATCACTTTTCTGCTCTTTCCTCTCGGTTCACACGTATGTAGCTCCATACGTGCGTATGTGGAACGTGTCTGTACCACACAGTCGTGGTCAGTTGGACAAGCATGCGAAGCATCATCCTCAGCTCACATAATGGCCAGCGAAATTAGGCAAGAAATGCTGCTCCAGATCTTTATTCGGACTCATTGTGTGGCAGGGAGGCTATGCGTGCCACCACCACCATACTTGCTTAAAAAGGCAGTACGCGACCTAATCCATGGTCGAGATGAAACGAAAAAAACCAAGCTAAACGGTCCTTTTTTTAAGCAGTCCCGAACGTTTGTGTCGTAGCAAAATGTATCCAGCTCAGACCGCAAACGAGCTGTGTTGTTGAAGCCTTTGGGCCCATGTGGCTGCTGCTCTCTTCTAAGAAACAGCAATTTGACTGACGCATCCTTGGCGTCCGTTTCGATTTGGTCTCATGCGATCATTCTCTCTGCGTGCCAAAGAGAGCCCCGGCGTGTGTGCGTGTTTTGGTGGAAGTGGGAGCCCCCAGAAGAACACAGCATGCACACAGAGAGTCAGGCGTGCAGCGGTGGGAGTTTTCAAGTCCCCAAGGCGAGAGTCTGTGGTCGCACCGATTCAATTCAGCTCTCCTCTGCACGTACCTGCCTAACTTATTACGTGTACTGTGTTATGCTGCATTACCTGACATTGCTGCTGTCACAGAGGGTGGGAGGGAGCGGACACAAAAATTTCGTATTTTAAAACTTGTCGTATCCGTAATATGTGTGTCCTCGAGTTACACCTGACGGCTCTTTTTTATAGGCCGGACTTACTCTACCAGACAGAAATAGGGACGAAAAAAAACCCCGGCAAAACTAGATCCTGCAATGATTAACGTCACGATTAGTGTTAATCACTTCTCGCACTAGTGACATCTGCTTTCGTTCTTAACCCTTCCATGTATTGCTAACCATAAGTATGCGTTGAGGGTGCGGTGTCTCTCCTGCTCGCTGCCTACCACTTGTGCAATTTCCGGTCTTGCTGCTGTTTTTTTTCTTTTTTCTTTCAAGATTCGCCCTTCGCTCCCTTTTTTTGCTGCAGAAATAGTCTTGTCTTGTGTTCTGTTGTACAAACGTGCTTCGCCTTCGCCCTCTTCCATTCGGCCTGCTCGTTGGTGTCTTGAAAAATGTAAGGCGCCCCCATGACGAATCCTCATATAACGGCTCTCATTTGTTTTCTGTATCTCCACTGTCGACGTTGGTAGCGCTTTTGAGGCTGATGACTTCACACGTCCTCTCTCTTCTCTGCATATGCGCGTACGCATTCGTACACTGTCACGATATCATATACACTCATTACGCACTTTCTCTTTTATGCACGTGAAATTGGACTCTTTGTGTTAGACGCAATTAACTCTATCTGCAGGCTCTCTCTCTCTCTCTCTCGTGAATACTCGCAGCTCGCCCAAGCCACTGCCTCTTGGGGCACTTTTTTATGATTTATAAGCCCCAAAACTGCCTGTTGCCGCTCCAGTACCCGCAGCCATGACTACGTACAGAACCAGGTCGGTCTGTCCGTCTGTCTTGATCTTACGAGCAGATGCTTCTCAAAGCTGCAAAACAGACCTCCTCCTCCTCCTCCTCCACTGAACTGCCGGCGGTGGCGGCGACAGCAGATGATGATGAAGCCTTCTGGTGGTGGCGGCCGTGATGGTGGTGGCGGCGGTGTTGGTGGTGGCGTGCGGCCTCACTCGACTCTGGTGCATCTTTCACGTCCTCTCTACTTCATCAAGAAAAAGACAAGGAGAGGGAGAGAAAAAAGAATGAAAAATGAGCGGGCGAAGGAGAAACAGCAATGGAGGCTTTGCTAAAAAAGTTTTTTGGCAGGAGATGCCTCCTCCTTCTCGTCTCTCGTCTTTTTCCTTCCAAAAGACTCCTCGAATTCAAATTTTCCGGCCTGTCACGATCTTGAACTATCGGCTTCTTTATGAGGAGATGGAGGCCTCCTGAAAACGCCATCCGGATGGCCGACGTGGACTCCCCTCTTTATACCGTAATCGTGAAAAATGAAAAATGGCCTGTGGGTAGGTAGAACAAGAAGGGAAAAAAAAGAACAAACAGCCTCGCTGCCTCAAAGTGCAATTTGTTAAGTGAGTATGCAACCGAACCCCCCCAGAAGAACTGCGCGCACCAGAACACGCCTTTCGTGTCTCAAGGACTTGACTCCTGCACCGGTCTGTATTGTACAGTACTCAGGTCTTTACTGCCTTGTACGTGTCAGGCACACATACCCACACACGTACTGCCTCCTGCGGACACCGCGCAGACCCATCTCCAAGGCGAAATGATGCGATCGTTCAAAACTTCGCCGTTTTGCTAAAAGTCGTAACAGAAACGTCATTTACGTCGCGTCAAAAGCTGAGACTTCCCCATTGTGTTATCCTAGCTTTAGATACTCCATATTTCGTTTCTTTCTGGCCCCTCAGGCCGCTTTGTTCCGCTGTCTATCAATCCATCTTCATTTTCTTTCTCCCCGTAGTTCGTACGCAGTATGTACATGAACGAGCGTGGCTTGGGAGCCGGCAGAATTTGGTAGGACCTTTAGCAATAGGAGCTCTCTGAGCAGCTCACTAATGTGTGACGACTGCTTGCTAGTGTGCAGCACCGCTCACTACCTCTCTACGCTCTAGCGTGCAAAGTCCTTACAGGCATAAAATGCAGAAAAATATCAGCAGGCGCTTGTCTGCAATCTTCCCAGAAGTTCACAGTAGAAAAATGTCTCACCCTCACACTCGTACTTGTGCACGCACGCGTCAACCTGAAGCTCGGGCGCACACAGGAGAGTCGCTTCCTCTCTGCTTTTGGGAGGAGGGAAAAAAAATCCTCAGAGCAAAAACACTTTCTGTTCCCTTCTTCGCCAGGCTGAACATTTTTCATTGCTGAAGAACAGGCGGACATCAAAGAGGCAGAAAAACTGTTTTCTCTGTCTTCTACCTGCCTTAGTGAATCACGTATAAGACTTTTTCGGAGAGGACTTTTTCGCTGGATGAGTGCGTGCATGAGATGTTTCCTTCATCAGCCTAGGGCTCAAGTAAGCGTGTGAGCAGGACTCAGAAGTGGGAGCAAAAAAAAAAGGAGATTGAATAAGTGGACTGTGCAGGAATCGAAATGCAAATTCATCTTTGACGACACTGGCAATTGCTTTTATCCTTTGCTCGTTCGTAAATCCTATTGAGAGCCTTCCAAAGTGATCTTTTCATATTATAAGATTCCTCGCTTGCATTAGTTTAAGGAAACGCTTGTTGAACAATAGCAAAGAGTAGGGCTCTCCTTCTCTCTGAGTGGTGTGTGTGTGTGTGTACCAGTAGCCATGAGAGATCAATGGAGGAGATATTGTTCAGGCTAATCTCTCATGGGCCGTGAAATGAGATTAGACAATCGGTTGCTTCTTAGTCTGCACTCAATCTTCGAGAGACCACTCATTTTTTTTGTACATCCACGATTGGACAAGATGAGAAAACTTTATGGACGTTTTCTCTTGGCTGAAGGCCGTAAATATCATACATCATCCTACTGCTATTGTTCAGACACTCTGTTGTTGTATGTGTGTGCATGTACACCTTGTCTCAACGTCAGTTTCTTCCACCTGCAGCCAGGTGATCGATTTTCGAGCTATTTGACTAATTGATATCCCAGATCAAAGGACTTCCACCAGTGGCTTAATAACAAAAAATTAAAATATTGGCAGTCGCGTTGTTACAATTTCCTTTGATTCAGAAACCGACAGCAAGGAAGTCGTCCCAAAGGTCCAAGTAGGTTTCTCCAACGAGGTTGGAACCCACACACGACACACGAAATGGGCACGAGTGCTGCCAAACAAAGGGGAAAGAGAGAGAAACCTCTAGCTTTGTACCCCTTGTACTCACGTAATTTGGTGATTAGCACCTGCTGTTTACCCTGTGGTGAGTAGGACCCCGCTTGGTGTCAAACGCAGAAGGAATTTTGACAGAAAATGTGCGTGCGCATGTGAACACTGAGAAAAGTCCTCGCTCTGCTTGTGGGTGGTGCGGTAAATCCTGCACCGCATGTACTGAACATACAAATGGAGAGCTCGAATAGAGCACTATGTACGTGCTCCGCGCAGCTCATACTGTATTGTGCGTAGACACCGCATGGCGTATGAAGGCTGTTGCCATTCCCCTGAGGTCGCGGACAAGGGCATTGTTGCCTGGTGTTGCGGCCGGGTGGGAGCCAAGACACGTAAGGGACCACCACCATTGCCTTGGTAGTGATCCATCTTGTTCGGACTAGCTCCGTGATCACCTCTGCTGCTATGACTAATCACATCCTCTCTGTCTCTTTTTCAGGTCAAGATCTGGTTCCAAAATCGGCGTTCTAAGTACAAGAAGCTGATGAAGACCGGCCCCGGAGGCGGCCTATCCGGAGGCGGCGGCAGCGGAATGATGTCTGGTCAGCCGCTCCCCGGCGGCTCGCCGCCGCCGAGCGGCTCACCCATGATGGCGCACACGCCCACTTCTCAGGGTCAGATGTCTCCGCCATCAACGGGGTTGCAGCACAGTCCGTCGGGGCAGCAAAACCAACAGCAACAACAGCAGCAACAGCAACAACAGCAACAGCAGCAGCAACAACAACAACATCAGCATCCGCCTCACTCGCATGCAGGCGGAGGCTCCTACGGCCCCCCTATTCCTCAGCCTACGCCCAGTCCGGCCGGCGCCGACATGTCCCCTGGAGGCGGCGGCGGCGGTGGCGGCGGCGGTCACCACCACTTAGGCGGAAACGGTAGTCCGCCGGTGTCATCCATGCACGGCGGCTGGCCACTACACGGGCCGGTGGCCCCGGCGCCGCCGCACCTAGGGGCGCATCACCAGCCGCCGCCGCCGCATCCTCACCATCACCACCAGCCGCCTCTGCCGGACATTAAGCCGCCGCCCATGAACCATGCCGCCATGTTCCAGCAGTACTCGTGGTATCAGACCACTGATAACAATATGAACCAGGGACTGCTCACTTAGGGAGGACGAGAGGGTCACTTTTACTATAACTGTTTGTGTGATCACACCTCTTTACGTAATCCTCCCCTCACCACCACCTTGCCTAGGAAGAGCGATAATAAGAGACACTCTCTGTGCACCACCCTGCTTCGTATCTACGGAATTGTTTCTTGTTGTTATCTGTGATCCCGCATATTCTTCATCAAGAGGCTGCTACTTACTACTTAGTACATGTATTTCTGCTGCTACTGCTTATATATCCGAATCATCCGCCAAGAGATGTTTTTGTCTGCCGGAGAAGGAAGTAATGGCTGGGAACTTAAAGAGGAGAGACGTGTCGTAAGAAATAATCACAAAACTTAGCTGAAATAGAAGTTCATGTAGCAACAGCCACCATCCACCATCAATCAATCGAAAGGAGGACCAGACAATCGCTAAAGACAAGAAGAGGAAAATGGCCCCCCCAAAAAATTGTCTGCGATCCCTCCCAATGTTCTGTAACGCTGCTTTTAGTTCACATCACACAAAAATTTGGTGATTAGATTGCCACTGATGACTTCTTATAGATCTTTTGAATTCTGAAGTGCACAAAAGCAGGACCGCCATCATTGTTCTCTGCTTATGACGAGTACGAAGAGAGCAAATTCCCGACCTCTTTTTCCCCCTTTCTACTACAAGTCTCTGATCTCGGTATTTTCTGTAAGAGACTGTGACCGGCACCTCTTGATGAAAAAAAGCAAAAAAAGTTGTAGAAAAAAGAAGATGAGTAAACGATGAATGACCCCTGTTCTCCTCTTCCTTCTCCTGCCCGCTATTTAAATACTAGACGAAGATGAGAGAGAAAGTGTTTTTGCAAAGACCACAGACGCGATTTTGATGAATGTTTTACTAGGGAAATTACCGTGCAATATTTCTCTACTGAATATCGTGGAAACACTCTCCGATGAAGATTGTACTACTTCTGACACGCTCCCCTCTCTTTCTCCATTCTTTATTTACGTATATTGTCTTAAATATAACGGCAAAAAATGTGCGTCCAGGAGTCTTATTCACGCGTCGCATATGCTTATTCTCTTTTTGCTTTCTATCCTACAAAAAAGAAGGAAATAGGAAACAGGCAATAAATTAAAAGTCGATCATTAATATCGGCCACCTGCATGATGAATGTAATGTAGCAGAGAGAGAGAGAGCCATAAGTAAAAACAACGTAGCCGATGAATTATTCCAAAACTCAAGCAAGCAAGCAAGGCAAGGTTTGTTCCAACACACACACAGAGGAAAGAAAAAATCTATGACTGGGTGTGGTCGATCGCACTACCCTTTTCCCGATCTGTCAGAGCTGAAAGCTTGATTAGGTGACAATGCAGGAACCTTTATAAATGTCTCCGTAGATATTTGTTCCCTGACGAATGTTAGATGCTGTTGTCTCGTTGCACCTAAGAGGTGAGGTCGCACCATGACTCGTGCACCGGCAGGATAGACTTTAAGAGCTTTGCAACTCCTTCGTGGAAGGTGCAAAACGACAACAACACGAACGAGTGGCGAATTTCCGCCTGGTACCGACCAAGATGTAGCTGTTTCTCTCGGGTGAGATGTAATTATTCACTAATCTGCTGGCAAGCTTCAACATCGACTGCTCGGGTGTGCACTAATTACTGTACTTACGCGTCGAGAAGCAGTGGGAGAGAAAAAAAAGGTGCACTTGAAATAATCATCTCTACCCTCCTCATAGCAGTGATAATCAGACTAACCTCGCCCGCAGAAGAGGTTAAGGAGATGATGAAGATCAATCTCTTTGGGTGCTCCGTGGTGTCGAGGACAGGGAAAAGGAATTCAGTACAATAATGATGGTCACTGTTTCATCATTGTCCCTTACAGTAACTAAGTCAACGAGTAATGTTAAGGGACTCGGGTAAGAAGGTGCAAAAGGGAACTTACGTGACTACGACGAAGTACGTGGAATGGAGGAAGCCAAAAGAAACAGGTTGCACAGCCGACTCGGGCACCATGACTCGTAAGGATGCAGGCCTTCACAATGTACGTATCTGCGACAAAAAGCAAAGCATCAGCCATAACAGGCACCCATCAACCTAAGCCCGGAAATCTATGCTTGTCTACAATTAACCTGGGACATGGGAATCTGGAAGATGAAAAGGAATGGTTTCCTGATTCATTTCCGATAAAGTGAATGTGACTGCTGGTCAATGACTTTCTCTAGCAACTCTATGATTCGGTTCAGGTTCCACATTCCGCTGAAACGCTTACTTCTCACTCACAGTATGAGTTTATCGACTGCGGGCAGGTGAATCCTTTCCTCTTCGTTTGCGAAGGAAACCAATGATCTCTAGACGTGGTTGACGCGATGCCCCCAGAGCCACACGGGGGCTCATTTTAGCAGTCATTAATGAAGTAATGACTCGGGCTCTTGGTTTCTGAGGAACCCCCTTTTTGAAACCAAGGTGAATCCTTGCCTTCCCTTGGATATTTGCCTGTATTGCCCCAATCATGACCCACTACGTAAGCTAAGAGTGGACTCGTCGGGTCCCCACCCTTTTCTCCTATTGGTCCCCTAACCGCGACCGCTGGATGCAACTCCGGGATTGAAGTTGCCTCCAAAGCAAAAAGTTGCATTTAGCGTACTCCACTGTGTTGTAGATCTACCGTATATACGTAGGTATAATATACTTCACTCCATAAAGGTCGCTTTCCCCCCCCCCTCTTTCCGGTAGTCAGGGTCCGCTCAAGACCGGATTGCTTGGCTTCGAACCGAGTCTGTTGGCCCATTAGCAACTCGTGGTCCTGTTACAAGCGGTGCTTGCTGGTGGATGAATTCGCTCGTCCAAGTCTCATGTTAAACATATCTGCAGGTATATTTGGCGGAGGCAACAACTGATGACCGAAGACAGAGCGAGCACAGGGGTATAATAAGGCTAAATTATATTCTCATTTGCTCACTGGAAGCCGCTCGTTATTGTTGACATCCCTTTTCTCTATGAGAGAAGAAGATGGTTCAACTCTCGCTGTTTCTTAGACTCTTCTGAGTTTGGTTTCGTCGAACTCCTTCTGACAGGTAGAAAACTAGGAAGTGGCTCTCTGTTGTTCAAGCTCGATACAAGGTCAACGTTGGCAAAAATACAATGTTATGTGTGCAGTGAATAGACTTAGGATGTCCTTTAAAACGGGATAGAAAGGATTGAATGGGCTCAAATAATTCTTTATCTGTCGTCTAAATCAGGAAAAGAAGAAAGTCTAACTAATTGAGGCTCCCTTTTAATGATAGGCCTGTCTGACACCTTGATTGCTCCCGACTACTTTATTTTCTCACCTGGCACAGCGTGAGAGGTTTTCAAGACACCAGCCATTGCAAAGGTAAGACAGGAAAATTTCTGTGGGTGAAACATCACACGATTCAATCATTTGCTTTGAAATTGTATCCCGAGGACTAGATCTACGCATGTGCGTACTAAGTCAAGATTGAGAAATCCCTCTATTTGTGTGTGTGTGCTTCCTATTTTTAAGGCGTCGCAAGCCTAAGAATGGACTGCAAACCATCAGCCATACGTAGAAGCAACACTCTTGGAGGAGCATTTGATTAGGCAATCCGGGAATGAACTCCATAAATAGCCAACACGTGACAAGTGCAGTACCTAAAATATGACTGGCATCGATTTCGAAACACCCTGTCTGAATTACACAGTAATTAACCCAGCGTGTCTTGCCCCTGTCATTTTTCTGTTAGAAAAAATACGATACTGGAATGGGAGAAATCTGACTCCAGGTCAAAAGCAGAGGAGGAAAAAAAATGTACCTAAGAGCATTTCGTAACAGCGGATCTCGAAATAGCTTTTTCATCTCGTCCAAGCTCAAAATGAGTCAGTAACTCATTAAAAGCAACAACCGCAGACTCATTCTTGTTGCAACGTCGAGCCAGCATTTTTGTGCTTCTAACCCTCCTCGTCCCCCCCCCCTTTGCTCACGCAAGTCAAAGGAGCAGAAGTTTTGCTCTCGAACGGAAGAGAAAAAGTCCTTTTCTGCTTCCTCATTTCAGCCAATCGGCGCCAAGTGTGTGCGAGGCCTCGCTGAGGAGACTGTTTGCATTTCCCCGCCAAGATTCTCTTCCTCCTTCTCCAAAGCGTTTCTGCCCTGCACCAACTCGCTTGTGCTTTGCTCAGTCGTGTTTGAACAGAGAACCTAAACAGTTCAAAATAGAGTTTTGAGCCCGCAGAAAAAAAAAAATCCCGTTGTGCACTGAGTAAAAGAATCGGGCACGAAGAAGACTTTCTTCTCCTCTCTCTACCCCTTCTATTTTTAAATGCCCTACGCACGCACGGCTGTTTTAATCGCCTCTCCCCTCTTATTGGCCCATCCTCCGTCTCCCCTGGCGTGGCTTTATCATTAGTATGCAGCAGCCTCAGCAGGAAGTCTCGGATGGACCAACTATGAGCAGAGAGGGTTGGTTGGCTGCTGCTCTTCGTTTTAAAGCTCACGATTTCGAATATGGAGAAGAGGAGGCGTAGCTTAGTGAGTCGTGAGGGCGATTTTAGTCACGAGAGATCAGATAAACACACTAGACAATGCACGTAGGCTTTTTTTTCTCCTCCTCCGCCGCCGTTGTTGCCGCGGCTCTAGGACATGACGATCTTGTGCACCACGCGCATGTTTGACACTGAGAGTCTTGGAAGGAGATGTCAGACCTCCCCTCCAACTGTAACGGACTTGTTACTCTCCGTGGACTTCCTAGACAGAGAGAAAGAAAAAAAAAGGTTTCGCCGACTCTACTCTCTCCCCCTCCCTCAGTTTATCGACTGTTGCGTGGTTTTAATTACACCAATTACTGTCATTCCCTCACTTCACTACCTGCCTCCGCTGGCTTACGTAGCGGTGCAGCGCTCAAACCAAGCAAACTTAGAACTAAACAGTACAAACTGCTAAGTAAACGAAGAAGGGGGAGGGGGGAAAGACGCAATTTTTGCATCCCAATGCGTCAAATCGTGTTCGAGTGGAGTTTGCTGAGAAATGTGGGCCGTTGACTCGGGGTGGGACACGGGTGCGAGGCCGCACACGGCCCCGTCGGCGCCGGACGCCGTGCGTGCACGTCCGGCCATCGGGCGATGCCAACTGCGCTGGGGGCGCAGAGCACAAAGACATGTGCATTGACGCAACTCCGGAACTGCCCAAGGGAGCCAGACCAATGCGAGCTGGCGAATCAAACTGTTGGCATTTTGCCTCACCTTGGCTTGACTTTGGCGGATGGAGATGAAACTTTGACCACCGAGATGTAACGCATTTCTTTTTCTCGCCTCCTCCTGTTCCTCGAAGCGAATTAATTTATAAGCGCAGTAATGTGACGTTTCGAATTCGTAATTGCACGGCCGCGGTATCTGATAATTGCAGGCTCGATCGGTGCAAAAAAGCCCTCAAATTAGACTGCCTCTTCCTGACATTAGTAAAGTCGAAAAAAATCATTATCATCAGGTCGTTTCTGCTTCATTTGTTACTTTTCGTCGAGAAAAGAAGGGAAAGAAGGGCAGGGCCTGAGAAAAATGACTCTGAGAACGTGACATTTCTGTCTCTCCTCACCCGTGGGCCGGCAACAAAGACAGCAATGCCAGACAGACATTTGGTGTACGAAAGAGGTTGGCTTGGATAATCGATCGCTGTTCCAAAGATGTCCGGACTGGCGGCCCCGGAGTCGTTGTTGGGCCGGACTCAGGAGCTTCGTTCTTAATAGAACACTGTGTTACCCTTAAATCTTTGTAAATAGACTTTTCCACCAACTGGCGCCGTCATGCGCCAGGTGCCAAAAGAGTCTGGTTCTTGTCTAGTGATCGATCATAAAAGCCGAGCCTGAGCTGCGCCATCAGACTTTCGAGGCACAGACAGCTAGCTGGATCTGCTACATCATTGCTGTGTGGACGCAGGCATCGTTGACTGATTCATAAACAGATTCGATCTCTTCATGCCTCAGAGACTTTGTCGCCACTTCTGTCCACCACGTGCCACTTTTTCATTATTGAACGAGTGTGTCCTAGTTCGTGCAACGCGCAGCTACCCCCATTTCTTTGTTTCACCTGAAATGTTGCCTAAGTGCAAGGTGTGACAATCCAATGGTTTGTAATTCTATACATAGGGCTGTGCTGCACAGGAACGAGTACAGTGAGACACGACGGATAAGAAATTATCAATTATTAACGTCCGAAATTCTTATCCTCCAAGTGTACTCTACAACACTGCACTCCGGCTCTCTCTTTCCTTTCTTTCTTTCTTTCTTTCTTTCTCTCTCCTGACGCTAGATCGATCATTGGACGAATGATCAAAGCTAAGCTGCCAATGCAGATTGGCACATTGGATAAGTATAGGTCAGGTTGCTCAGGCGCTCATAGCGGTGTTTTTTAGGCAGCGGCCGACAAATTGGAAGCCATTTTTCTCTGTCTAGTTGCAGAGAAAAGAAAACTAAAAAGAACGGCTACTACTCTTGGTGGGTGAAAGGGATCGAGCAAAGGACAAAGTGTTTGTCGTTGTACCTTCATCAATAACGTGAGCGCAAACAGGATCTTGACCGCTCCGGTGGAAATCTGTCAGTGAAGTCTCGGTCCTGAGTTTGGCACCACTCCAAGCACGTACGGATCTACCAAGTGTCAGCAGAGTGTGATGCTCCACTGCATTGGGACCTGACCAAGTCATGACCAAGCACGTGCAGGCGCCACTTTCTGCTTGCGACGGATGTCGTCACTTTTTTTCTCCAGTGAAGTCGATATTGGGACTGCCCCGTCCAGTGGCATCCAGGGCCATGCCAACCTGAACTCGCGTGGTTCCTTCTATATAGAAGCCTGAGCATGTACGCAGATCCGCCACCGAGAGTATGTCAAGCTGAGTGACATATTTAGTTACGATCCTCCCTTGACCTAACTGAACCACACCGAATGTGGGGTTTGGCAGTAGTGCCCCCCCCCTTCCCTTGCCTTCCACGCATGCCCATGGGCCTACACGTGCAGCATGTATGCATGCCCATTATGTCCCACGCTTGTGCCCCCGCTCCGCAAGATTATAGCGACACAAATGTGCGCAGAGCGTGAAATGCGACAGCCCCTGTTTTTAATCATGGTTCTACAGGGAGAAGCATAATTGTGACACCGCTGCGCGATTTTTTTTCTCTGGCTTGTCTCTCTCCGTTCTCCACGTTCGTTCCCACAATGTTCTCAGGGGGATACGTAAGTGAGTGATACAGCAACATACGAAAACAGATTAATTCTTCATGGAAAAAAGGGCCAAGCTAGGATTTCGCTGCAGCTCGTGGTCCTGCGCGCTCCAAATTATTGCGTTACGTGGACAATTTTCGCCTTTTACGGCAATTGTGGGAGACAGCACGTACTGAAATGACTGCTTTTTTCCTCGTGCGTACGGACGGCAGCCCCCGGAACGTGGACCAACGAAAATTTCGGGCCCCCCCTCTACGTGAGCGAAGCCCCCGCTTGCTACATTCCCATATGTCAATGCGCTGGGGCACTAAATAAGCAAAGCGTATTATTATCACGACCGTCGTGGAGTCACTAGAAATGGTATACAGGAGACAGCCCTTATGTTTAGAAGTTAAAGCTTCCACTGCCTTGCGGTCATGTGATTGATAGCCTGCGGTTTCGCAGTGAAGAATTATTGACTCATCAGCAACAACGTTTGGATGTTCTGCATTGTTTTTGGGCTGGATTCCGATCTCTGCCCCTTGCGTGTATGTTCATACGTACGTAGCAGCTCCTTCTTCACAGTTTTCCCGGCGTCGCTTTGTACTTACCAGCTATGGCAGTCAGAGTCACATTCGCGCACGCACGCAGGCACGCCAGCACGCACACACGCACACTCACATAACATCATCAAGCCGCCAGGATGGAATTATTATAGCGGGGACCGCAAGCCTATTATTGTTATTATCATGGCTTTACGTTGTGTGCCTAACTCGGTAATGGCTTTCTGGAACGCGCACACTGCGCTTCCTCAGTTCCGAAGAGGAGAATTAAGAGGGGATCCCGATAAAAGAGGGAATGACGGAGAAAATGACGCTGTCGTTCTACGACTCGTTCTTCCCTACGAATTTTTGGCAGTGGATGAGAATACGCAAAATGTTACAAGTGACTCACCGGAGCAGGTAGAAAGAATGAGGAGGGGGATTTTCCCCTGGCCCATACTTTGCGTGCTGCTTCGGTCGGTGAGTTGCATTGAAAAAAAAAATAGTACGTACGTGTTCATGTGACCACGCCGGTGCAGCAGAAATCATCACGGCTGCCCGCCAATTTGGCATCATTAGCAACAACATCAACATCGACTGCATGGGTGAAAGAGAGGTGGAGGAGGAAGAGAAGGAAGGAACCCCTGTTCTCTGCCTCTCCCCGAATCAAGGTCCAGTAGGGGAATTTCTCCACTTTCCATTGGAAATTTTTCATGCTCTGCTTTTTTTTTTGTAAAAAGAGGCTCAAGCTCAGTAGACGCAACGCGAATGAGACACGCAGAATTCGTGTACGTACGCACATCTTTTACGACAGGGGGGGGGAGACGAAAAGAAAGAGGTGGTCGAGATAATTATTGTCTGCGAAAAGCGCGGTTTAGTGCGCGCGCACACCTTAATTGGACTGGATGTCTTCATCGGTCGCTGAGGAGGGGCTTGAAGAGGAGGCTTTAAGCTCATTAGGGCGATCGCGCACGTCCGACGAGCAATTTCTTCGTCCCCGTGCTCTCGTGCAACGTGGAAGATGAAATAAAACTTGCCTCTTTACCTCACATCCATCTCCATCTTGGCCAGGAATAGAATCACGTCCGAGCTATAACAGGGTACGTGACCATTGGCTGATTAATAAGGCTTGAACTTTGGCTGTAAAGATTTCTCTTCGTCTCCGCCGGCCCCACCGGGTTCGGTCCTGTGTTGTTGTTGCCCGTCGCTGCACTTCAAGCCGCCACACGCCACGCGGCTGGCGTGGAACAGCCAAGACATGTCCAACGTGGGGGAGACGCCGGGCGCGTAATCGTTCTGGTGTTTACCAGTAGACAAATGCTGGCGACAGCGAGAAGGAAAAAGCTGCCCGATTTTGCGTCCTCCCCTCCCTCCCAATTAAATTCACATCGACGATGACCGCATATTCCGTCATAACCGCTGTCACCGTGGGGCAGAAGAGGCAGAGCGGCTTTGGGGTCCGTCTCCTGGCTCCCCCCGTCCCACTCCCTCTAGCAGGAGGCACCAGACTTCTTGCATGTGTCGATCGTTGTTGCGTGATCACGATGATCGGTGGACGGGAAAAACACAGAGACGCTTGCAAACTTGCGTGATTGTCACCGCTACAGTGGGATGTGGGGACCTGACACATACATATGCAGTGCAGTCCTGAACGTGTGGGGCTACAAATGAACACGAAAGACCTTGGTGGCACCAAACGATGACTCTGGCTCTTCTGGGAAAAGTGACTCTTCGATTGGTCCAGCCTCAGCCACCCGTGCATACGCGTATGAAGAGCACTCTTTTGTCTACTTTTTTATAGTTTCCCCCTCATCTGGTGCGCGCGTCCGCGCACATATCTGTGTATTCTAGAGCCCGTCAAGCAACCGCAAATCCCTGGCCACAACCCGCACACAATAAAGAGTAGTAAGACAGAAACTGGAGGGGGGAGGACGCCAGCGGCCGGTGGCATCATCAAATATTCAGGCTAATTTGTTTGTAATGAACACGTTTGACTTCTTGATACCACAGTGGCGTGCATTTTCCCTTCTCTCCGAATTACCCGTGGGGCGCGAGACAACAAATAAATAACAGTGTACGTTGCCACCATTCGACGAATGTGGGCGAAGGCTCTAAACACTATGATAGAGTGCTTGCCTGCTGCTACCTCTTGCCACTTCTTTATTAGTATTCCGCTGTGGTATTTACTTTGATATGGCGGCGCTACGGTGGGGACGTTGTCAACACATACGAACGGACGCACAAATGTAATGACAGCACTGGGAGAAAAAAAATGTACGAGCACGATCGTACAGGGTGCTTACAAGGAATCCAAGGTCCCAACCGTTCGTGTGTGCAAGTGGACACGTTGAACACACTCTTTTTGAACTCACTTGGTCAGAAATGGGCTGAGAGTCGCACACAGGTCTGACCTGGGCCTCCCTGATGATGATAGACGTGGGCTTGGCAGCATCAAGTGGACTGTGTTCTTGCTTTGGTTCACAAAGATTGAAGCTAGCTGATGCAACCTTTTGAATGTGGATTGATTAGCTCACAGCCTTAAAACTGACTGTAGCTTAATAAATCACACCCTGTGACACTGACTAGGCACGCGTGCCTTTGTGATACGAACACCTTTCCCCTATGCAATGACTTCGCAGCTGGTTCAAGATTGAAGCGAAATTTCTGTTTGAGCATTCGACCAGACAAGGATCTGGATTCTCACGTCGAGTTGTTTCTCCTTGAGTCAGTCTCCTACGGGTGCCTTCTGAGCTCACCCGGGCCATAGCGCTGACGACAAAATGTGTTGAGAAATCGGAATCTCCACCTGAAAACATTGCTGGCTGACTGACAAAGCTGCCATTTCCCTGCGACTGCGCCGCTGCCAACCCCAGTATTATTTTCCGATCATCTCTCCGTGATCCTGCTTTTTCTGTTTTTTGCTCCTGCGGTTTTTCCACCTGAGCTTTTCAATACGTGATGAGGCAGAAAGCAATGCAAAAAGATCCTACGATCTCGTGAAACACTTTTATTTTATCCGCTGCTGTACAAACGCGCACTGCAGGACCATGACTGATACCTCAACGTAAAAGTTAACGACTTCGTCGCATACATAGGTAATCCATTCATATCCTCATATCTCCTCGCTACATGTGTAAAAAAAAGTCATTTCGTGCTTGTTTGTAACGCGCGTCTTTTTAATTATCTTTTTTTTTGCAGTTCTGCTAGTGGTGACAGGCCTAAAAAAAGTCAGTGCCTCGTAGGCCTTTGTCTGCGCGTAACTCGTGTGTATGTTTGAGACACACGTGTACTTACAAACACACGTCCGTCAGGACGTACGAGTCCAGTGGCACAACACTCATGGATCTGTCCCCAACGCGATCGCTTTGTCCGGACCGGCCGCGTTTCGTCACCCCTGCACGAAACCAAACAGTCATTAAGCAGCCAGGCGAGACAAAAAAAGTCGGAGGTTTTGTCCATTTCCTATTGCCATTTGTGCTATTGGCTTTGCGGTGAAAAAAAAGGAGGGAGGAAAAACCAAAAAAACCCCTAGAAAGTGACGACTTATCTGGCGCTCGGTCAGTAAAACTGCACTCGTTTAGTTAGAAATTTCCCAACAAAACTTTGGGCAGCTTTTGCAAAAATTATTGTGTCGAAAAAGTTTTTGAAGACGTCTGACCACACGACCGCAATCCAGTACAGTGTCAACTCGCACAGCAGAATGCGTGAACCAGAACGCACCTAGCACGATTATATTTCTTCCTCCTCTTTTCTAATGCATGAACGCAAAAGAGTCGTCGCTTTGACAGAATAATTACTTCATGAAAAAGCAAGCGGCTGGTGGCGGCGGCGGCGTGGACGGCGGCCACCACGGCCGCGGCGGCGGCTGCAACCGCCCTGTCAGGCAGGTTCTATGACGTACTGACGCCTTGTAGTTTACCACCGTAGGCCTCACGCAGACACTCGGCCAGGGCAATCATTATCGATTATTCTGCTTTTGGCACGCTGTCAAGAAACGAAGAGCCTCGACCGTTGGTTGTGGCGGGGCACGCAAAAAAGTATCACAGGATGTGCGATGCAACTGGCGGATAACTTTGTTCCACAATTGCAATTTGCTTCCAGTCAGTAACGGTTTTTTTTTGCACCGTCTGTGTCCACTCTTTGACGTGGGATAATAATTAAGTGGCATTGCAAGCAGAATGCAAAATAATTTCTGACGTTTTTGTACCTGGGCCTGGGCTTGCGTGTGCGTAAGTGGACAACCTTTTCTTAACACTGTCTTCGCTTACCGTGGCTTTTTTTTTGGCCCGCGCAATCCAAAGAGAGAAAAAGATGGTGATGGCTTAATTGCTGTCGGACATGCCAAAAACCATCTCTTCTTTGTCTCAGCTCTCTGTTCTGGCTTTATCAGCAGTTCATTTCCCGTCTTAATTGTGAGCAGAAATGCAGTCTCTCACATCCTCCGCTCATTAGGTGAGGTTGGCCTCATCGGAATCGATGACTGGAGGCTGACGTCAATTTCCTTCTTCCTTCCTCCTCGGGCTTCATTCCACACAACAGGGAAGCCACTTGGAATCATTCCACGTACTCGGATCTTTATTTACTCTCGTCATTCTACTTTTTCCAATCTCTGTTGTTTTAAGTGGAGACATAAATCAAATTTCATGCCCTTTGCCTCTTTCTTCTTCCTCTCCGTGGAAAGGATCCTCATATTTCATTCACACCATTCAAGTTTCCAGAGAAAGGAGACGACGAGAAGCCATCACGAGGGAGGAAAATCTCACCAGAAACGCTCACGGAAAGACAGTAAAAGGGGCAATTGGCATGATTTATTCCATCCCTAATGGCAAAAGAGTACAAAGAGGCAGAGATGAAGAGACCATGATCTACTTTGGCAGATTTTTTTTGCCATTCACCAAAAGTTTTACGAGTAGAAAAATGCTGTGACTTATAAAGTTCCATGCTGGGTAACAAGAGCTGCGTACGAGTAGAAGTCAAATGTTGGTCGCCCGTGCGTTGTTGATGCTGAATCATTTCAGAGGTACTCGGCGAAGAAGTCCTTCATCCTCAGAAAGGTGTCTTCGACGCAGAAGTAGACCTCCGGGTCATTGAGGTCGCCCCGGTTGAAGTAGCCGTGCAGGCACGGAGGATCTCGCTCAATGATTTCAAGCTAAAGGATGCAAACACTTGACAAGCTAAAAAGTACACGTGAATCATTGCCTGACCTACCACATTCAAGGTCTGACTAGCCAAGCCGCCAGGTCTTAACGTGTCGCTGTCTCCTTCGGTGGGATTGAAGAACTGAGCTGCGTTGTTGTTGTCGTTGATGGCCTGGTAGGTCTCTTCCTCGGACTCTCCGAAGCCTTCCTGGGTCTGAGGATGGGCCGGGTGGGCGGAGAACCCCGCCTTCACCAGGGAGTACGTGGAGGCGTGAACCACCAAGTAGGAGCCCCAGCAAGTGCCCACGGTGCCCACCGAGGTGGCCCCAAGAGTGTCTTGCACGTATGGCATCACGATGTCTTCCCAGTCAAACTAGGACGAATACCTATGCATGTTACTCCTACACAACCTCATTGTTTCTGTCGTTCCAGACACCGTCAACAAACGCTTTCTTGGCCGCAGTGAGTCAGTGGTACGAGTTCTGTGCAGAACAAAGGTACGAGCACGGAGCTGACAGTTGGCCGAATTGGCCCGGTCTCGGATATGCATACGTGCGTGCACGTAGTACGTACGCACATTTGATGCATACTACGTGCACGACACACATGCTGGTACGGCAGCAGCTCAAGTACAGCGGCTGGAGACTTACCTTCAGATGGGTCTCCCACTCGTAAGTGTCGGAGGGCGGCGCGACCGCTCCCCTGAAGAAGTCCGGCAGCACGACAGTGTACTCAGTCTCGTCTGCCAACCTGTCGACGAGCTCGTAGGTCCTGCCCGAAGTGGGTCCAAAGATGTCGTGGCCCCAGACTACAACGCGCTCGCCGTTACCCGGGAATGCGCGTTCGGACACGTACAGCGTGAGATCGTCGATGACGATGAACGTGCCTCTGGGTTCATAATCAGCCGAGGGCTCGACGCGTGGAAAGGCGTCGAGCGGTTCCCTGTAGCCCTGCCCTGATCTGACCGAAAGGCATAGCAGGAAGAAGAGCGAGTGCAGGAGGAGTCTCATCTTGACAGAAAGATCTGTTCGACTGGGCGAAGACTTATGAAGACGTCAAGAACAAACTGACCAACAACTACGTGTGCATCGTACACTAACGGTCGCTCTTATCGGAGACTACGCAAGATGATTACGGGCGCTTTTGGGCACTCGGGTGGGGGTGACATATAACATGGCAAACTCGCATGCTCGCACTAATGCAAATGTGGGATCAGGTGTTACAAGTAGTAAATACTTCGGAAAACGACACACAGTTCGTGTTGATAGTTAGAACAGCTGTGAAAACTAATGGCGGCCATAAAGTGTCCTGTATTAGTTGAAACAGATTTTAATGAAAACCCGACATAATACGTGTCCATTATTATAATAAATGCCTGGTATGCAACATGCTACACAATCCCAGCTGACAGAGAGTGTTATTGTTGAAATATCTCTCCCCCCAAGTAAATTTAGCTGTGCACGTAACGCTTTTTTTGGTCTGAACGACGTTTAGCTCGCCAGAAGTTTCCACCTTTCATTCATCGTAAGAGCGTCTCTCTCAGTCCATCCTTGAGTTTGCCCGTCAAAAAAGTCATTTACAGATTGATGTCCATCCATCTTCCCTCGATCGGTCTTGCAGACGACGTTTTCCCACCATGCCCGGCCAGACCACGGCCCAGAAGAACAAGTAGAAGAAGAACAAGAAACGATCGTAATTGTATCGTGTCGAGGGAGCAGCTTTGGGTTCCTGGAAGGCGCAGACAGCGATACTCAGAAATGTTAAGCGAAACCGATTTGCATGTAATTTATGCGTACCACATCATTTGCTCATGCCGTTCGTTAGGAGGGTTTCCTCTGGGGTGCTTCAACATGTTCGGAGCAACGCTGAATAACTTAGAACATTACTGGCAGCGAGTGGCTGACAGGCCAGTTTTAAGTAAAGTGAGTGGAATTTCGAGGAATGAGTACACAACAGCGCGGGAGAAGACAAAAAGACTGTGAAAAGGCAGAATGGGGGCCAATTTGCCCGGAGTTGTTGACTTCTCGCATTACTGGAATTTGTCACACTATTGGTCATGCCTTCTTACTCGAGAAAAAAAGCCTGTCGTTCAAGGTATTCTCTTTCTGCATGTGCAGTAACGAGTGACTAGAGATACGCTACCCCAGTGGCTACAACGTTGTCAGCACATCACACATACACAGTTTTTGTGTATGCACACACGTGTGTGTGTAGCATAACCGACGGCCATTTTAGCGCACTCTAGTTCTCTTCTCCCCTTCGTTCTCGGCCTCTCAGAGGTTGGACAGGGATAAGCCTATAATTGGCAGGTTGGGATTAGGTCGAATGGGTGTTCCACATGTAGAAGCCTTGCAGAGTTTGTCTCTCTTTGCCCCATTCAACCTCATGTGGTTTTAAGCGGGGGGGGGGGGGACGAAACCGACTGCTGCGGTTTCGGCTTTCACAGCATCATCGTCATCCATGCGAGAGAAAAGCCCATGAATAGGGGAGAAAGACGTCTATTTTTAAATTCGATATCGCCTCCCCCTCCAAAGCAGATTGGAATCCGAGACCAGAATTTGGCACCAAACAACCAAAAAAAGGGAAGAATCTGTTGCTTGCGGCCCCTCCCTCCCCTCACAAATGTCCGTAAGTTACCTGCACTTGTGCACGTAGCAGAATGGACGGCATTGAGAGAGACCCCCGAACTCATATTTTAGACCGACTCTCGCTTTCTTTCTTTCTCTCTACGAACCTTAATTACCCCTGGGGCGACGTCGCCCCCCCCCCCTTCCAGCAGACCAAAGTCCCATAGATCTTCTCTTGGCAGGAGATTAATTTCATATGCGGCAGAAGCCGAAGACTCTTCTCTTCTTCTTCCTCCAGACAAACTCATTATCAATATCTCACCAATTCATCTTCTCGGTCAGTCAATGGAGGGTCGGGTCAGCAACTGAAGAGTCCGCGGGTTCCCAGAAGACGCAGACGAAAAGGATGGTTGAATCGAGGGCCCCGACGTCACGTTCTTCAGCGGTCTCATTTTCGATAAAGTAACATCAGGTCTCTTATGTTGTGTGTTTTCCGAAGACTATTACGTTATTTTTCCCGACAGTCTAAACGTTCGTTGTCTACAAATGTATTAGAGAGAAAAAAACAGTGCTCTTCTCAGTAGTCCTTGCTGCGTTCATTATCGTAAGATGGCCGGAGGTAATATTTTCTTTTTATCCCACCCTTTCTTGCCCCGAAGAAGGAAACAGCAACACCCCGAGGATACTGCAGAGACAGAAGCTCGTTACCCATTCAAAAGAGGCAATAATGAACCTGGAGAAGGAGAGAGAAGTGGTCTGTTTGACAGCCAGACCACGACTGGGAAGAAAAAAAACACTTTTTGAAGGAGAGAAGAAAGACAATCTGAATAAATCTCATTCGAATCCTTATTTGACCGAGTCACGCCAACTCTGCCAAAAAAAAACGGTCAGAGACTGCTTTTCTGGCTCCTAGCTGCCATTAATTGACTTTTGGGGGCCCCCAGCCTAATATTTTTGCCGACTCGAAATAGTACTTACAAAATAAGTACGGATGAATGTGTGTGTGGATGTGTGATTGGTCGAATTGTGTACAGGACATACACGTACGTGTACTGTACAGTGTGGACCGACCGTATCCTGCGGACCGCATTGTACCTACCGTACAGTACATACACGTCCATTTTTGCACGTAGGTAAAACAAGGTCTGCAAAAATTTGTGGTCATCGAATATTCTTGTATGTCTCTCATTCTTACTAAACAATCACAGACTGATCGCATGTCGCAAATTGATTCAGTCCCACAAAGTTTGCAACGAATCCAACTCTTTCTCCCCAATTTTTTCCTTCGACGTTGTTTAAATATACACGAGTGCGCGGCGAGCAGTCACCCTGCACACTGACAGCTCTGACATGGTGTGCAAATAACTGCGCGCCCAAGAACGCAATGGTGGGCTGCTGCTACCTGTGCGTGGTACGAATATGTGCCCACCACGTACGGGGCTGTCGCGAATGGGCAGTGGAAATTCGGAGCATGGTGGATGTGCAAATTACGAGTGGTAACAATTTGATGTGGTGTGCACAGGGTGCGCCACCCTTAGAAGGCTTCTTGACGTGTCCGGGGAAAAGTGCTGCACTTTTTAATCGCGTACAGAATGATTCATTATTCATGCTTGATCTTTACTCAAAATGACTAAAAGTGCTTCTTCTTGACAGCTGCGTACTTGGGGACTTCGAATTTGCTGCCTTTGTCCTCGGATTTTTTTGTTATGTCGAAAAGACTGCATTCGGTCGCGGTCTTTGGATACTGCAGGAGCTAACTGGCTTTGTCCAACCACGTGGTTCAGATCTCCAAATGCTTCGAATTGCTCACAGACCTTCATGACATTACGCGTCCCTTAAAAGGGCGCAGATTCTGTCTGTCCATGCTGATGTTGCCCTATGGGTTCGAGGACCCTGCTTTCATGGACGTACGTGGATGTCTGACAGGGTGCAAACGACTGTACTCGCACACTGGTACCCTGATTGCCCAATTTCACCGTTCTTGCTGGCCGCAACTGGATTTTGTTCTCCCCCCCAATGACGTCTGACTGTCCCTGAACTAAACGTACGTGTAGTTGGAGCTGAGACCAGTGCCTGAGCAACTGCCAAGTGCCCCCAAAGTGTCTTGGCCAAGTCCAGTGGCCATTTCTACACACCGACGCGGCTCCTTCCATATGCACGCTCTGTACTACCGAAACGTTGCCATTTTGCAGCCTGCGGTGTAGTTGCGCAGGGTGAACCAGCCAGTGTCGATAGAGAGGAAATATTTCGCCGACAAAGGGTGAGAGTTAGCTGATTGACCCAGAAAACAATGCTCCGCGGCCGCAAAAGTCAAACAAACCGTCGCTGCTGACCCCCTCCCGGGTTTTGCGCTCTACCCGTTGATTGATCCACCCCGCCAAAGGAGAACTTGCGTCAAATGGAACTGGCGACGACAACGGACGTCGTTGTCTAGCGGTGACTGCAGCAGCATCAGCAGCGTAATTAACGCAGGTGAGGAATCCTGTCAAGGATTTTCAGGGCGCGTCGATCCTTCAAATGGCTGAGGCCACAGGCAGGATGGACCCAAAACAACTCTCGTATGAGTTTTCTCTCATAACTGCGCGGCTGAATGCGCACGACACCAGAGATCTGGTTCACATCGCTCATGGGTTGAACTTTCTCAAGGGGATTAGTGACTGACTGCTGTCATTCAAAAATGTTGGGCGACGCCGACGTCACACCCAGGTATCATCGTCGTGTCCGGACTCTGTTGATGATGACCCAAGATTCGTTCACGCGATTGTTGTTTATCACGCACCGCTCGGGTGCCAGCACGAAAAGAGAAGCGTCAGCCAGTGCCACAGCGGCCAGCACGGTCGTCTCTTCCCACCTTCAGTGAGCAGGTACTTGGCGTTTTCATGCCCTTCAGTGTGCCGTACCCATGGTCCTGTTGCATCAGAGCATCTTTGGCGTACGCAGGCGTATTTCCCAATGGGCATCTGTGAGACGTTGGCGGCGATGATCGATGCTGCGCAGGAGCCAGAAACCCAACCTAGCTGACAATGCCCAAGTGGAGAATACGCGAGCGTGAGTGACACACATGCGTACGTACAACGTTTCCTGCGCGAGCCCTTGCGTTGTATTGAGACAATCGCATCTACTTTTTCGGCCTCAGGATAGAATAGCTGGAGCGAATCAAATGCAACAGTTGAAAAGTGTCTTCTTTCGAGTGCACACGACCAAATTTTGCTGCAACGCCAGACCTCCCTGCCTCTCCTCTGGGATGTTCTCTCTCCATTATCACAGTCATTTCACGCTACCGCCGATCGCGATTTCGAAACGGATCCGATTTTTCCCGCTTCTCCGGAGATGAAATGGAAAACAAGATGCCAATTTGCCGCCAACACGGGCGGAGAGAGCAGGCAGAAGATGGAGGAGGCACCAGGCCTAAAATCTGACGAATCCATGCTGTGTCTTGTACATAATTGTCAAGCAGATATATAGTGAGTGTGTGATGCGCTCAGTTATTGACAACCCTCTCCAAATTGTGCATTTATTCACAGAATACAAATCATGACCTTGAGGCAACTGCCCTTTGGTGAGTGGTTACATCACTGAGAAATACACTGCTATCTTATGCATCCATTTTGCTGTATCTCATTTTTTGAAGAACTGGAAGGCATAACTTTAAAATTTACCTGGTCAAAGTAATTGGTACCCCTCTGAGAAAGATGAAAAATATCATACTAATCTTTGGAAACAAGTAGCTCCAGCACTTCTCCATGTCGAGTAAGTAATTCAACGCTGAAGAAACCTTCAATGGAGATTTGTCTGACACATGTTCTGAAGTGAGGGCGGAAACATGCTCATCATCACCACAACCACCGCGGCGAATACCAAAGAGCTCAGCATGAACATAAGGGAGTGTATTGTCACCCAGCAGGATTATGAGGACTCCTGGCAAAAGGCTGCGAGGCCGCCTCCAAGGCTCTCGGCGTTGCTAAATCAGCAGTCAGGGATATCCTGCAGATGAGTATCATGCTGTGGCTCACCTCAACGACAAGGGGCTGGAAGTCCAAGATCTTCTTGCAGTTGGAGTACCAGGTCATGCAGCTGGGTGAACAGCAACCCCAGGCACGTTTGTCAGTACGAAGTCAATTCAAGACGTCAAAACTGCTTAAAGTACGTAGAGACAGACGAAAAGGACTTTGGCTGACTATGCATTGGAGTAAGAAGTTTAGCTTATTGCGTGTCACTGGACTCCGCAGTAGAGGGTAGAGACAAGACATTTGGGGCTGAGTTGAGCTAGATTTCCGTAGCTCTTATTACAAGTAGTACAACGGTATATCTGTACAGCACAGAGATGTTGGCAACCGAATGCATCCTGTGACTCGTTTACAGCCAAGACTCCTCTTAGTCTGATACTGGGGCCTCAAAACGAAGTATGTACCCATCTGGGTAGACGTAGTGCTGAGCATTCTATCTTGAGCACGGTTGTACACAGGCCTATGATCAAGACCCAAAACGTGGGGAAAATTTGTTTGTTGTGCTTCACAATAGTAAGGAGACTAGCACACTGACTACCTCTGGCCGGCAATAGGCCCGGTGGACCGGCCTCGTGCGTTCAAAAGGTAGCATCCATAAGAGTAGGCATATTTCGAGTCGATTCCGTCGTGCTGTTTGCCTCACTCTAAAAGGACAGACTGCCAGGCCGAGATGATAATAGCGCTATTTGACATGCTGAGACCTCCAGTCCGTCGTTGAGTCCCAGTTTGACTTCAAAGTCAGCTCTGGACGTACTGTAGTCTCGTCCCGACTACGTACGGTACAAATACGGTATAAAAGAACAGCTATGTTCCCTGACGCACGGTCTCTGTAGGTGCATGAAGGCACGATAGAAAGCAACACTTCCAAAGCACACAGGGAGGCAGACAGACAGCACCTATCCCATCTGCTAGCCTGGCGAGCAGTACAACGACGGAACTTTGAATTGCCAGCATCCCACAGTTAGACACCATGGAACGGATGCCAAAAAGGGGGGCGTTTTCCCGAAAGACGAGGCTCTGCTGGGTGAGGGAAGAGAAAAAAGAGGGGACACAGCCGCCCACGGGGTCACGCATGCCTCGCATGGAGGTGACGATGATGAAGGCCAAAGAAAAGATTCGAAACATTGATAAATTATTCTCATGCTGCAAAAGAGCACGGCCGATCGGGCAATAAAGTTTCACTAAGCAATCACATTGTGTGGAGGGTGTTGGCTCTCGAGCTCGCGTTTTCTCGCGGCCTGACTGCATCATGAGTTCACTACGTCATAGTGCCAAATAGACCCTAATCATCTGCCAACGAAGCAGGCAAAAAAAAATCCTGCAAGACCGCATTGACTGCAAGTCTCGATCTACCAGATGGAAAATACAAAACAGAGAGAAAGAGAAGAGCTCAGTCACTCATGAGCCCATAAGTAACGATCTTTCTTCCCTCCTCTTCCCCCGGCAAAAGTTGCGCGGCGTCGACGGCAGCGGCAGCGGCGGCGGCCACGCACTTCAAACGATTCCACCAGTCTCTGACGCCAAGAGCCTCCTTCTCCCTGGCTGGTGTGTGTGTGCGTGTGTGTGTGTGTGCTGTTCAGTACTATGAACTCCATCGCTTGCAGCGGGTGCGTTGCCGACGTCCGTCGCAGATCTCAGAGGCATCGTCGCAAGGGGGGATCCAGGGAACTTACCCACTGAAGGAGAATGGTGGAAGATGAGTTATGCTGCTCGACGTTGCCAGTTTCACCCTTGCATTACGGCCAATGCTAAGTTCACAATGTAGGAGAGGGGAGCGGGATTGAAGGCCTCTTCTAACCCCCCCGTGTCCCCCCCTCCGTTGGAGCGGGGTCGAGTTCACTCTCCCATGCAGCAGCAGCAGCTTTGTTCTACTCGACTAGGACGGGGGTATAATTAGAGGACAATCTGTTATACCGGAGTCGCGCCCACCTTTCCCCCTCCCTCCCACAGACCGGCTTCGTTTCAACCGGGCTTCGCCGGGCCATTCGCCGTTTGGCTGCTGCTGCCGCTGCTGCTGTGGCTGCCGCTGCCTCTGCTGCTGCCTCTGCTGCTGCCGACGGGTTGCAGGCACCCGGTGCTCGTAGGGACGTTTGCCGTTGGCTTCTTCTTTAGCTTCTTCTTTCATCTTGCGTAGCTGCTGGTACGTGGGTAATATTTTCTGAAGGGGTTTCTTTCTACGTATCTCCACACGCAAACCCCAGTAGAAGCTCAGGTACTGCAGAGAATAGAAAACTAAGAGGATTTTTTTTGTCATTTCCCCCCTTGATGCAATCGACTTTGGTTAATACGCCGGTCCAGCAACTTTGCCCTGATCAATTGAGAGGTTGTTGTTTGCCTAGATATGATGGATCTACCGACAGTTGGCGACTAATTATGCTAATAGCTTTGTTGTGGGGAGTCCTCCATCTTGATCGACTCCGCGTCTATCCAGCGGGCCTTTTCACCTGCCATCCGGCGTTAGTAGAGCGATATTTTCTCCCCGATCACTTGGTCGTCCCGATCGCCCCATGTCCGCTCTCATGCATTAGCGGACCCTTTGGCTTGTACAGTGCGTGGAGATTGACTGACGTCTCTCTCATTTTTGACTCCTTCCAAGGCAAGAAGACGTCAACATCATGGCTTTTCCGTCCTTGTCTCGCATGAGAATCTGCTTCCCCCCCTTTGTGCATGCGGATTGGACAGCACGCGTGAATTCGTACGCGCGCACGCGGACCCAAATTGCTTCTTCCTGCTGATTAGCCGCCACTTCTCTTTCATCGGGCCAACACTGGCAATTAAGCACTTGCTGCCCCCCTCAATTACGCACTAAGAGAGTGGGGAGAAGAAAGGAAGACCTCCTGTTGCTTTGCGGGGAAGCAGAATTTGGGTTGCAATCTGTCCCCTCTTGATTGTTCTTCTTGGGTGATGTCGAGGGAATGGGGCCGATTCGGTTCGCCAATCGTGGACTCTGGGCAGTGATTCGATTCGCCAGATCACTACTTTTTTTATGCGCCGATTGGGCAGTCACTGTGCGGTGACGCACAAGCTGGTATGCTGATCACTGACAAATGCACTTCTGGAAAAGCTGAGGAAAACGTCGGAGGGACGTGAATTTGGGCTGATTTGTAGCCTCGTGTAGGCCTCGACCTCGATATTCGGCCTCAACTGGGTTTAGGTTCGATTCGTCTGGCGAAAAGGAGATTCGCCTACATCACTAGTGCAACTTGGGGCAAAAATGAGAGATCCCCCTCTCATCAAGAAGTGTGATGTGTGTGTGAAGATTCTCTCTTGTGTCGTGTAGCTGAGCATTTTTCGAAAAGTCATGACGAGCGTTTCAGTACGACACAAACTCCCTTCCGGGACAGACACCAGCTCAATTATCCACTTAAAGGGCCGTTATCTAAATAGGATTAACAAGCAAGTGGAGAAGCAGCGGGAGTAATGCACAGTGAGACTGTGTCACGACAGTCAGAGCAGGCGAGAGATTCAGGGTTGACACAAAGTGCAACACCCAAAAGAGGGAGGGAAAAACGAGGTGGAGAAGAGCTGAACTGTTCATCATCGTCTACAGCAGTGATGACAGCAGGGGAAACGTTGCCAAGACATTTGTTACTGCCACCCATTGGGTCTGTGTTTCTCTGTGTTCGTAGCTAAAGTACTCTTATCAGGACTGAAGGAGGGCAGATTGAAAAGTCCCATGCGAAGTTGGCGCTATCTTCAACGTGCGAATGGCAAAAAACGATCGTTTTCTCTGGATGCAAAGAAGAAAATGCATTCGCATCCATCATATCGAGGCCCCAGCACGCAAATTACTGGCCGTATTTGGAGGAGAAGACTTTCATGCTTGGCTTTTCCAACCTAATGTTTGTTCTTGCATGCGGAGCGATTAAAGCGCCTGGGGAGCGAGCTCGGTTTTGCGGTTTGAGATCACGGAGTGAATTTATTTCTTGTCTTCTGCGAGATTGACAGAAATAACGACGGTGACGGAAGAATAGCCAAAGCAGCGGTTTTGTTCGTGATTGTGAAACAGTTTTCATCTCATAACTAGAGAGCTCTTAAAAGCACGCAACGCATGCTCTGCACGTTCTGCATGTTGACACACGCAAGCTTGTACACAAACAGACAGACAAGCAGAGGGACAGACAGACGGACAGATAAACAGACAGACCAGCGGAGGGACAGACACACAGACAGATAAACAGACAGACCAGCGGAGGGACAGACACACAGACAGATAAACAGACAGACCAGCGGAGGGACAGACAGACAGAGATGGCCTGACCACAGAAACCTCGGTGCTGCTTGGCTCTGGGTTGCCTCCCCTGCACGCCATCATCGTTGTAAACACGCATCTTGGCTGCCTGTTGACAAAAATCTGGGCTGCTGACGACCAGACCATTTTCTGCATTCTCATGCTGTGCCCAAGAATAAGAAGTGGAGTCGCAGTCGGTAGTTGAAATAAATAATGATCACCTTCTGAAGATGGAAAGAGAGAGAGAGAGAGAGAGAGAGGAAGCATATGTGAATGTGATTGCTTCATGTTCGCCACTAACTCGCTCAGACGAAAGTAACGAGTAGGTGACTTCCCAGTACTTGGTCAGGCGCCCCATTTGGTTCTATCCTAGCCAAGTACGTACGTGAGTTGATGACTTGTGCTTGCAACCACGCACCTGAGTGCGAAAAACAAATTGTGAGCGATTTCAGCGCTTCGCATGTCGCCGTCGTAATTGCGTGCACTGTAGACATTGGCTGTGGCTATCGGTCTTTAAGACACGCTTCAACTTGTCGTTCGTCGTCGTGACCAATGACTCCAGATCTCCATTGTCAGTGGCGAGCGGCTACCCCGACACTCCACAATCTCCAGGCAATCACTGATTCACTGGAGTGATTTGTGTCTGCGCGAGACCCAAGTACGTACATGTGTGCTAGCTGCCTTAGTACATATGGCGCTCACATGTGGTAGCGCTAATGCACGTTCATTAGATAGCCTGTATGGATGAGTAGACTGGAAGAGTAGACAGCATTAAGATAGCTCCGAGGTGTCGTCGTCGTTGCCGTGGTCGTCGTTGCCGTGGTCGTCGCCTCACCAACAGCAGCAGCAGCAGCAGCAGCAGCAGCAACCGGAGAGTGCTTATTATTCATTCAGTCTGACCGCAAGCGGAGTCGCCACCACCGTTAAACGGGAGCCCCCGCTTAAAAACAGTGGGCGCACGCACAATTTTCCTTATGTTACGTGCACAGCTCGTTTCGTTCTCGGATGGACATGACATCTGTCTCCTCTGGAAGAAGCAGAAGAAGAAGAAAAAAGAGTCTCTCTGAATGTCTTTTCTTTTCTTGCAAAGAGAGACCGGTGACGCCCCCTCTCCCTTCTTTAGCCGCCCGCTGGAGCTCGCGGAGTGCAGCGCAGCTGAAGCCTCGGGCGCTGGGGAGGAGGAGGAGGAGGGCCCAGCCCCCTCGGACAACGTGGCGCCAGAGAAAGAGAGAGAGAAAAAGAAGGAGGCAATGATGCAGTGATGCATTATTTTATTTTAATGGCACTCTTTTCTTTTTTTCCCATCTCTACGTACTATGGGGAATATACTGTTAATGCATGAAGAACAGTAAGTGGGTGGATTGTTTGCGTCAGAACCTTGGTCGCTGTCTTTATCTTGACTAGTCCGTGTCTGTCCTGAATGTCTAGCTGAGGTATACACTTGAGCAGGCTAACATGCCTCTTTCGGCGAAGCCTCCACTGAAGATAAACTTTCTTAGGACGTTAAAGAGTTAATCCTGTATCACACAAGGGCCAACTCAGGTGTCCACTGAAGCTCAAACACGTAAGTGCCTCTCAATGGAGGAAGAATGGTTCCCCCCCCCCCCGCCAGCAACTAGGCCTCGCTAACTCTTTTCTTGAGGTTTCGCACAGTACCTGCAGGTACCTTAATGGTTATGCGCTCTCTGGACGGAAGTGCTGCAACTCCACACAGCCGTCCAAGCAGGGCCTCGTGGCGGTGTCATGGAAGATGTACAACGAGTATTAAGTCCAGACGCACTCGCAACATGCATGCACCGCAGTCTGCCAAGTCCCGATTGTGCTCAATGCGTGCGTGCGCGCGTGCTTGAGCGCGAGCTCGTGCTCCACGCTGCTGACGGCCTCTGGCGAATTAATATCGATGACAGTCAAATCTACATACGACAGACGGTCTCGGAGCAACCGAGCAAGGCTTTTCCCCAGGCGAAACAGCCGGGGGGGGAAAGCGAGAAGGAAGAAAACGAGCAAGAACAAAAACTTTTTTTTTCTTCTTCTTCTTCTTCTCCTCCTCCTCCTCCTTCTTGTTCTTGTTCTCCTTCCCCGCGTTCGCGCGCCCATGCCTTCAATTTGCGTGACAATTCCTCTCGCAGATATGAAGAGAGATCTGACTCGACAAGATTTTAAGAGAATTGAATTCACATGGAGGCAATGTGGAGTTCTCCAGGCACTCAGAGTGTCCTCGTCTTCTTCAGAAGTAAATCTTTTCGCCGATTCCGCAACTACGACCCTGTCGCTACTGTACAGTGTCTGCCCAGCCCTGTTGCAGGTCCTGATCGATTGCCCGTTGCCGCGTACAGGGTGGCCAGGAGCTGTGGTCGCAAGTTCGTACAGTTGTGAAGTCCTCCAGTGATGGAGTTGGACATCAGCACATTCGAAATGGTGGCGGATCCCCCAATGCTGCCACCTCTGGGCATTGGAAGTGTTGTGTCATTGACTCCATCTGGCTATGAGGCTTTTGTGTTATGGAACAAGAAGCCATGTATGTTCTATGGATATATACGGAACCAGTAGTACTGTAGTCGACATTACTTCCTCCCTACTTACTTCGTCGCCGCTATATTGAGCAATTGTGTTAAAATGGTATTGTCGAGAGGAGCGAGCAACATAATCTTTTGGCCTGCCTGCATATCGTAAGCATGCATCGTCCGAGCAGTCACGGAACAGAAGAAGAAATGCAGCAGAGTTGTGAGGAACTTCCATGGACTTAAGGAGTGACAAAAGAGGAGTGTTGTGGACCTTTTTGAAGAAGAGGGGAGGGGAAGAAAGAGAGTGAAGAATTCGATTACATCTGTTTGTGTCCATTTTCTGCTACCTGAATTGGAGCAGCAACAGCCTTGAAATGGCTGAAGCTGCCATTCTCTGATTGTGTGAGGAGCATCTCCTCTTTCTCCTTGGAAACATCAATCAATAGGCATGGCAAAACATGTGAACAGCATGTACGGCTTGCTGTGGATCACGACGCAGTCACTACTACGTGCCAGGGATGTCCAAAAAGTCAGTTCGCTCGCTGATGTGACTAAAAGTCTACCCCCGAATCTGATCTGGGTGACGTCCAAAGGACGAGTAGTAATTTGCTGACGAACACTTGACTCTGCAACGAGTCACTATTAACATACACGTGCAACTGGCTGGACTCCCGAGCTTGGCGTGAGTCGTCACCCTCGCGCGTGCAGGTATCATACACACCGCACTCACTCATACGAACGCACACATGCGGGTCGCGGTCGGTATTCAGTGCTCTTCAAGCGCGAGCTACTGAATTTTCCGGTGCCAAATGCTGCGTTGTTCGGTACAATGTCCGAATTTAATGACTGCAGCCAGCCAGCATTTTCGGCGAGTCATTTGTAAGTTGACAAAGGTCCAAGCGGCATCCACAAAAGCTTTCAATAGTCACCCAGTGAGAGAAAGACGACGGACATCCTTAAGAAGGAGAAAAGAAAAGACATTTTTTGCTGGACAAACAGAGAAATGGACTGGCTCACTCACTCTCTCTCTCTTTTTCTTGCCATTCACGCACAAAAAATCCGGTGAAGGTGGTGGTTGACTCAGCCTGATTTATGGATGAGCAGATCCCAAAGAGAGGAAAACCTCTTTTTTTTTGTTTTTTTAGAAAGGGCGTCGAAAAAACACGCATTTTGGCCTTGTTCACAACGTGGCCGCCTCGTACGCACACCTGTTCTTTCTGTGTGACAATGTGCGAACGGACGGCGGAAGAGCCAAGTGACAAAGCGGAAAATATACCTGAACACTTTGCGCCCTCGTATCATCAAAGGTAAAATGGAATGTGATAAGGATTAAACAGATGCCAGCAAAAAAAGGGAAAGGAAAAGCCGAATATTTGCTGCAACTCAAGCCTTTTTCGCAGAATCCAAGACCAGTGCTTCTTTATTTTATTTTCGTTTTTGGTCGTTGTTCCCAGAAATTGCTTCTCTTTTTCTGGCCAATTGATTTGCTCTTTCCAAACAGTCGCACTTGAACTGCACATTTCGACCACTTCGCCGAAGTCGTCAGTGGTCAAGTCCAGCCAGCGGTGGCGTGAGCAGCGCTCCCCCTCGCCGCTCACCTCCACGTCGTGCATGTATGATGTACCTGGAACTTGAGCCAGACTCTCCTTCCTTTGTCATGAGTTCTTCTTTCTCCACGGAGATAAGAAGAGCAGCCTTGCACTCAAAATCACCACCAATTTTTTAACTCTTTTTTTTATTCAGATTCTTTCGACTTTTCTTGCACAAATTGCAGCACCCTCTTGCATCTCAATCCCACTTTTTCCTCTTCCCGTCGCCGTTTCTCATCCTTCTTTTTTCAGGCGTCGAAAAATTGAGGGGGGAAATTGCATCTAATTCTGTTGCTCTCTACCCCTTCCCATACGTGGAGTTGGGTTTTGGCGGGTAAAAGTCAAGAAATCGGCGCCAGGCGACGGCGCCGCCAAGACTTTTTTTTCCTCCAATTCCCCCTCCTTCTCATTCCTACTCCTCCCCAGCAGAACACACATGCGTGATCGAAATTCCCCCCCCCTCCCGTCATGAAGGATGGAGTAATGTAGGGAACTCGAAAAGACCTTTTTATTGCATATCCGCTCAAAATTTCGCCACTACCGGCTGTCACCAACGTCGTCTGGGTTGAGTCACCAGTGCGAATCTCATCATTTTTGCCAACTCTGGGCACGCGTGCACGTGACGAACAGTGGCGACCTCTGCTGCGCTTCTGCTCATTCGCTGCAGCGACAAAAAACCGCTTTTGCTACGCGCACTCATGAAGTTCTGAATCCCCAAAACTGTCTCTCGGCTTGACAACCCTATCCCGGAGAACGGGCATGCACGCTGAGAGCCTCTGTTTAGCAGCTCCAGTGTGTCATGAGCGAAGACACTTTCTACCAGATTGGAAGTCCGCGAGGTGCATGCTAAAGACCAAGGACGGGTCAAAGGCTCGTGTCAAGCCCAGTAAGAGCAAAGCGGCACTGAATCATTGTTCAGACTCTTTGTCATAGTCTGAGTAACACGTTTTACTATCTGACTCGTCGAACTTAGTGACTTTAATAGATGGAAACGTTTGGTCTCGTCATTCGTTGCGTCATTTCTGCTCAGATTTCTGCACGCTAACTCGACCCCACCGTACGAATTCACAGCGTAGCAGCAGTACTCAGTTCATTTCGTCCTGCTATATACGTGTAGTTATCATTGTCACATTGAGGACAACTTTTGTAAGCATCTGGAGATCTATCTGACCACGGTTGTTGGACAAAGCCAGATCCTGCAGTGTCCAAAGACAGCAGCGACCGAAGTCCGTCATTTTGACATCACAAAAACACCCGAGGACAAAGGCAGCAATTTCAAAGTCCCCCAAGCACGCAGATATCAACAAGAAGCGTTCTTAGCCATTTTGAGCAAAGATCAAGCATAAATAATTAATCACTTTTTGTGCAACTTATTCTACTCATGCAAATTACCAGCCAGGCCAATGGTTTTAACGGCTATCAAAGATGACATATCATTGTGGTGGACAGATAGCCTCACAGAATAACTCATGGAAACATTTTCCACCCAGCAATGAGTGGAGAAAATTTATTCCGAATAAAATCGTCGTCATTAAGAGTCAATCCCACTCGTGCAGTGTACGTACATAGCAGAGAGAGAGAGAAGGCATTTGCTGCAAGACACCCCAATTTAGAGAGGATCGATCAACGGACTTTTTTTGCACATGTGGAGTGAAAATCCCGAGGGGCAATAAAAACCAAGCAGTGTCCAGCAGCTTCAAGCACCCGTGTGCATCCAGTGGAGAAGAAGAATTGTCGTCTCCAATTGCCGCTTGTTGCCAATTTCGGGAAAATTGTGACGGATTGGCAGGGGAGAGCGAGAGCGGTTTGAGAAGCAGGGCGAGCGAGGCTGGCGAGCGATGCTTCAAACTTAGTCTCGGATGTGTCGTTCACGCACGCACGAAGAAAAGCCACTTACGGCTACGCATACGCACACGCGGAGTGAGTGAGAGAAACAATATAGCCCTCCACGGGCTGTGGTCTTGATTGAAGGTACTCAAATAGGAGTGCAGCGGGAGTTTTTTTTGTCCCGGACGAGTCTGCCGATGAGGGTGTGCTGTGTTAGCGTTAAAGAATAGGGGCAAAAAAAACCTTTACGCTCATGCTGTCTCGTCGAGTTTTGGCCCAGAGAGAGAGAGAGAGAGCATCAATTTCTGCGTGCGCATAGCGCAAAGATCAATTCCGTCGCAGGATAACGACGCGTGCGGCGCAAAAGACGCGCCTCTGGGACATCAAGGCCTGTTTGAGGTTCATACTGCACAGGAAGTTGGTTGGATGGGTGAAAGCCTGGCGAAAATAAAAACGCGACTGTAAAATTGATGGATACCGACAAAAAGTGACACGATGGATGAGAGAATCATGAGAGGTGCTTGAAGGGCAGAAAGGGTGGAAAAGTCGTCATCTCTCTTGCTCTGGAAGGCAGACATTCCAGTGCGCAGTGTTTTATGTCATAATAAGTCTAGTACAGTACCAAGAACAGACAAGTGTCACATGCACTGCAATACTTTAGAAAGGAATGCATACGTACGTGAAGGGGGGTGGGGGCACTGTAAGACTTTCTGTCACAAAGAGAGACCATTGTGGTCGTCCTGTCATTACAGAGAGTGCAAACAAAGAGAAAACTCATATTGACATCCATTGTTGGGTGGTGGCTGCCTTTTGAAATCAAATCTTCGCGTGTCAAACCCTAAAAACATTCTCCAGGCCAGTTCAATCTCTCTCTCTCTCTCTGCCCCATTGTTACACACTTCACCAAACACTGACTCTTTTTCGAGACCCCTCAAAATGTGTATCATTTTGCTCTGTTGCCTGCCAAGTTTGGCGGATTCTTCTCTTCTTCTTCTTCTTCTCCTGTTGTACTCCAGTTCTTGACCCCCCTCCCTCCTCCTCCAGTGGAAACAGGGCAATCGATGAAACCGACATGCGTTGGAATCTCCAGCATTTGCAGAGCCGGAAATCGGGGTTATAAAAGGTGAGGAGCAGACGTTGAGAGGCTTGGAGTGGACAGTGTGAGCGAAAAATAAATGGCTGCCATTTGTCAAGGAGCCTAAGTACGTCGACTTGCAGCCAAAAGTCTCCCTAACCCAAACGTGTAACCAAAGCTATCGCGCTCTCTGGCAATACCTCTTGGACACATCTACGCGGCCTGTAAAAGGCGCTGCCATCTTGACGCCTCCTGTTCTTGTTGCTCTCCGTCCCTTCCCACTGTCGCTGCCGGACCATTTTCATGGCTCGCACTGTAGGCAATAGTAAAAAACGTATCTGCCAAAAAAAGTAAATCGACTCTCAGGTAAAAAAAAAGTTTCAGCAGACTTTGTGTGGTCAGTTGGTGGGATGCGTTGACCATGAGAAAGCCACGCATACTTTGTGTACTACATACACTTCTCATTTTAGATTTCCAAGTGCGTGTTTTGAGCAAGGTAAGTAAGCGTACTTACTTACATACGTTTATTGGACAGCCTAGGTAAAAAGTCTCAGTGTTACCTCGGAAGGAGGAATTAATGATTTTTCCAGAGAGCCTTATTACAGGGGACGACGAATCATTAATCAGGCAAAAGGTGAGAGGCAATTATTCTTGTGTGCGTTTGGAGATGCTTACCAAATGACCCGTCCGACGTCCAGTAGCAGTATAGTGTGTGTAATTTTCTTCGATAACAAAAGGTGGTAAGAGAGAGAGACCAAATGAATGATGCTAAGAGGAAGAGGAGAGAGATAGAAGACCATCATCTTCATCTTTTCTCACAGGGAGAGAAGATCTTATTAGTTTTTCATTGTTTGACTTTTAATTCGGGTGGCTTCTCCAATGGTTCATGATCAATAGAGAGTGCGCGCGAGCACAAACTCATGTACACAGGCACGCAGTGCATGCGCGCGGAACTTATTACTACTTCTCTCCCTCTGTTTGGTTGCGTAGGCTGCAATTTTCTGGAAAAGGTATGCTTTGTGTCAGAAGGGTGGTGAAAAATGAACCGAGGGATCCCGAAAAAAGGGGCGCATTCGAAACAAAATCCCGTTCGATCGCGTCGCCGTCGTTTGGCGCCTTTTTTGCAGCCAAAAGTCTTCATTATTCAAACGTTTCGCCTACTGCTCGCTTCCTGTGAGGCCTCATAGAGAGTGTACGTACTAGCAGCGTGAGAATTGTCATAGTAAAAGGCGAGGAAAAAAGATTGTGCACCAAGTCATTCGCTCACGTCCTCGATAATCATTCAGTGCAGTCACTGAACTTGCCTCAGAGTGTCAAATGCACTGCCAGTGACGTAGGAACAACGCATGTGCTCTGACCTAGATGGTGTCCGTGCTGGCACTAGTGCTAGGTGGACAGATGCTTGGCCAGCGGCTGTCCTCACTGGCCACTCACACCCAGGGCTGGCTGAAAGACATTCAGCACGCTTGGTGCCACCGTACAGTGCCGCAAGTAAGACCCCGGTCACATATTTGAGCCCGGACCTCCAGCCCGGACCGTCCACTTCAACCATGTGTGGTCCATGCAACTGCATACTGCAATTACCAACTGTCGTGTGAAACCACCATTATTAGTCCATAAAAAACGTTCAGGGGAGAGCAAATGCAATCGGCTAAATAGAAGTCTACTGAAGCACATCAGTCCCTGCCTCGCCATCACTTTCGTCCTCTTTTTAGAGCTGTGTCCTCTTGGCCTTGGCTCTCTATGGAACTTCAGCGGTCATAAGTCAAAAACATACGTTGAAGTCGCTGCAACACGAACCCAGCTTCTGTAACTGGCAAAAGGTCATGTTTATGAGACTGCCGATGTAGTCAAAATCTTCGACAAGGGGGAAATTTTCCTTGCATATCGAAAATCTCACTGCATAGAATATCCTCCATGCAGCTAAAATAACAAAGAGAAACCTCTACTGCAGTCAGATTGACGTTCAGGACTCTACTATTTTTTTTTTTTTTGCAAAATGATCTGATCCAGTCTCATGACAGCCAAAGTTGTTGTCTGGTCAACGGGACTAGTCTGGTCTCTGCATCACAGCGAGACAGGGTTGCTCAAGTCTGTATTTGAGGCCTCCACACAGGCCAAAATCACGAAAAGAGGATCATCACCAACCAATAAATATGTGCTATGACAGCAATATGATACTTGTTGAGGACACCCCAGAGCAAGCTGTTCACTCTTAGGCCGTCCCTTTTTTTCATCTTTTTGTACTCATTCCTGGACCACTGAGAGGCTACGATCATCTCATGTCCATCCACAGCCATAGGTCGACGAGGGAAATTTGTTTCTGAGCAGCCGGCGACTGTAATTTGGGGGAATTAATCAAAAAGCCGGTAGTCCATTCATCATCGGATGGGAGGAGAGGAGGGAAGCCGGGAGATGAATACTGCAGTAAGCTCTGGCGTGCTTAACTTTATGGTACTCCTTCGTTCTGAATATTGTACAGCGCGTATATAGAAAATCACCATGGAGACCCTATTGCAGCGTGTGCCCACGCAGACACCATCGACGTCTTGCTCTATGGGCGCTCACTCTGCCTCCAGTCAGTGAGTGGTACGGTGCGTAAGTAGTACGTACGTATGTACGTGGTACGCACAGGGACGTATCCCAAGCAGTTATAAAGTAGTGCTGCAGATACGTCCGTCCGTCCGTCCGTACATAAAGGGGGACTACGTGCGTACGCACTCACATTCAGGTAGACACCACCGTCATCATTTCGCCCGCAATAATTGTTTTGCGATTGCTGCCTGAGCGAGCGAGCGAGCAAGGAAGGGTCGTCGTTTTCATGAGTTATGGCAGGAAACCATCGCTCGTTAGATTTATTCGCTCGCTGTTGGGGCGGCAGCCAGAGACAATAAATATTCCAAGCAAGGGCCCTCCCTCAGAAAAATCGGGGGCTGAGCACAAGCGCAAGCACAAGATCCCGGAAGGGGTAGAAAAGACACAGGGAGAAAAGAATGTAGTGCACACCTCTTGAAACTATGGAATTTATTGTCCGCAAGACAAAACAAACTCACTCTTTTGTCTCCTACTAAGGACAAAAAAGGCGGTTAAACTCTGGACTTCAGCTCTGCCACTGGGGCAAAGGACCGAAAGAGACGGGGAACAGAAAGTGACCAAAGACAAGAAAGTGGATACGGTAGATGCATCTCGTTGACCAGCCAAACATACTCTTATTGTCATACGTACGACTTAAAACGTACGCACGTCTCGGACGTGATCGTCGGCTCCCTGGCCATGCTGGACTTGTGTTCACCCAAATTTCTGCACACGGAAAAATCGACCATGTTGACGCAAGACGAAGGCGTGGAGCTCTCGACTGACCCCAAATCTCCTGCATTGCCTTTCAACACGTTTGCACTTCCTCGACCTTCTGAGGCAAGGATAAATCCTATTGGGGCGTAGTTGCTAAGTCCAGCCAGCTCTTGAGTATCATTATGACGGCCTCCTTGTAGACTGATCTTAAGTTTGGCACGAAAAAAAATGGGAGAAATCTTTGCCACATGACTGCCAGGGATGCTGGAGATCACGACACTCTTTGAAGGGCTTCATCTTGGTCACGGGCTTGAGCATAAGGTCAGAGGCAGAGATGTACTCGCTATAGACTCTATTGGTTACGGACTTGATCTACCGTCAACGTAATGAACAGTTTCTTGTCAGGTAGCACTAATGTTCCGCCTTTTTGGCGGGGAGGATGAGCCCTGGTCTTCGCCCCTAAGTTCACCTCATATAAGATTTGCACTAAACTCCAATGTCGGTAGCCCTGATTGGTTGTGGCTTCAAGTTTGAGGTTCATCTCCCGCAGGAGTAAAGGGGGGGGGGTGTCACTTCTTGGTCGACGAGGGGGTTACTAAAGTCTTTGGTGAAGGAACTTGTAGCGTCAATCACTACCAAAACAAAAGCAGACAGTCTTCCTCCTGTAGAAGATCATATTGACAGTTCCCATAGCCCTTACTCCTGCATGGTGCAGCCTAACAATTCTTTTTTGCTAAAGGTTTCCACTTTTTTCACTTCGGTGTCACTGAGCAACCGAGCAGACTAATCAAATGTTGTTCCTACGTGGTCGGTAATGGTGGTGAGAACTTGAGCGCATGATTTTGCGACGAAGGTTCCATTTTGCTTAATTTGTGCTGATACTGCACTGCCTTGAGTGCCAGTACAAGCCCTACGGTACAATTCGTCAGCGTGCGTAGATGTATTAACATCATAAATGTTTGAGACACGTAAACGGTACCTGTGTACCTCAGATGTAATTGCCACAAACATTTGTACTACGTGCATAGCTGGCGTCCACGTTGCCGAAAAAGTACTTTATTCAGCGCAGCATTTGTGAAATGCATGTAGACTCACTTCAAGCGAAACTGTTAACGCAGTCATGTTGGCGAGGAGAATTTTATTGGTTTCAATTTGCGAGTGTCAGAGTTGTGCATACGTACCGTACATCATAGTGCACAGAACTCCACTGTACTGTAGTGAGGAAGAAAACGAATCAGAAGACAAAGAGGGAGGTTGCGTGAACACGAACAGAATGTTGCTCAACTTTGTATGGGTGCTTAGGAGCCGGGTTTTGGGGGCCTTGATTATTCGTGAGGCGTGGACCACGATGAACCCTACGGGCCGGTTGCTACAAACCGGACCTTGATTATTATTAACCCATTGGAGAAGCATGACGGGGATAGGAAGTGTTAACTCATATTCCGTCTGTGTCGCATTCTAACAAATTGTTACATTAAACAAGTTTCAGTTTCATGCGCGTTTGTTGGCAGGGGTCTGAAAATCAGGTACGGCCCCTAAGCACCCTAAGTAGGTAGTACCGCGTGCATTGAGTGAGCAGAGCATAGACCTGAGCGTCAAATTTGGTTAGTAAACCAGCGTCTTATAACAAAGTAGTACCAGATGTCTTGCATTCATGAGTTTTGGGGACACAATCACCACGTTTGTGTATAAACAGGAAAAAAAGTCAGGGTCTTATGAGATATGCATATGCAGCACATGTTACTAAACTTCTTTTAGCATTAAGGAATATGAATCTTCTACTTGAATCAGGGCCTTTAAGACCTAAAGGTAAACATGCCCTAAAAGTGTATTTTCAGAATTGGAAGCATCTCAATGGACACCTCGCTTTGAGTGATCGTGGTTTTGTCTAATGTTGAAGATCGATTGAAATGACAAGTAGAAGTTGCTTGGAAAGATCTACGAATAATTCATGAAAAAGTCACTCGTCATATAGGGAATAAAAATAAAAGCAGTCTCATTTATGCTCGAAAACCCCTTGTCAACTAGAGGCGGGTCAAATTTAACCTATTACAAGTTATTAGTAAAGTGAGGCCAACTTCTACTTCGGCATCTAGAGAACTGACATGTGCTTATAAAAAAGAGCTCGTCATTGTGACCAATTTGTCACCTCAATAATACCTGAAGGTGGCCCCAGGCATAGGTTTCGGTTAACCATAGTCGACTAAAACGATATTGGTCATGATTATGGTGTACGGAAAATTTTTGTCACAGACTGTCTCTGCCGTGATGAGCGGCGGTGATTTAAACAGTCTGTGATGTCTCTTATGTCACAAATGGCAACAGTAGCAGGAGAGGTTACATTTTCACCACAATTGACAACTTATGTCTCCTGAGAAGTTATTCGCTGCGTCAACAATAAACAGCATTTTTTCCCGGGCCATTTTAGTCGGCTATTTAGTCGACTAAAGGCCTTGCTGGGCATCAGTCAACTAAGTAAAAATTGTTATTCGAAACCCATGTCTATCGTGATCCTAAAGGCGTCCTTGGAGTACAGTCCTCGCTGCAAGTAATTTCTACGAGGAGAAGAACTTCACTGCATGCGCTGTACTGGAATCCGTTAAAGCGGAATTTTGATGTGAATTGTGTTATTGTGATTCTGTTACGCACTAATGAATTCAGAGGTTCAACACTGTGACTGCTCACTTTGACACCACAGAGCTCAACAGACAACACGCTGATGTGGATTGAAGTTTAGCTTCGAAAAGGTGAATATTGAGCAAATCAGCTGAAATTTTCAAGTGGAGCTTGTGATCCCGAAACTCCCTATTTGGCTGTCGCACAGGTCAGCCTGACTTCTCCAGTCATACAACAAGCATGGTCAACCCCAATTTTTGCAGGGAGATGTTAAAAAGTTTCACGAAGCATGAAGAAGGAACAAAATGATGGAGATCTTCAAGCTTTCTTGTGAGTTGTCTGTAGCAGTTCTGGTCTTTTTTCATGTTTCACGGATCCTTGGCAACCCCTCCCCACAACGGGGGGGGGGGAGAATAATGCACTTGTGTGCCTGGCAATTTGATTTGTGTGTGTGTGCGTGGGGGGGGGGGACAAATGGGGAGTCTGGGGAGCATGAGCTCTCCATGAAAGTTTCAGCTGCTTTCATCAACTTTTGACCCCCTCAAAAACCTAAAATCCAAGCCTTTCTTAAGTCTCTACCACACCACCTTGCTGTCTTTTGAGCATTTTAGCATCATCATAGGCAGTGACAATGTTGAAGTGCTGTTTTCATTATTGTGGCAAAAAAATCCCCTGAAATTTGATTTCCACTTGGTAAGCGCCATTGGAACGGCGCTCTTCAGGGGGTCCTCTGTCCCAGTCATTTACTGTACAGTCCTTTTAAAAGTGATATTATTATATATTTGATTACGCTAAAAACTTTGCTGATAACTTCAAATTTGACTCGTCCTCTCTTTCGAAGGTTAGATATTAGTCCACTTTCATGTACTCCACGCCTGTGTGCAGTTGACGGGGAATCCCTGACGCTCCCTGAAAAAAGGCCATGGGTGGGGGCTGCATGCATCACTGTCATATGCATATCTGTCACATCTGCTGTGCTCGAAATAATTCATGGCCTCGCTGGGAGGCCATGAAATATTTCGAGCACAAACTTTGGACCTGGGACAGCAACCAAGGACGAAAAGTTTGAAAGGTAAAAAATATGCCCCTTGAGAAGCTTTAGAACAAACGAGGACTATTTTTACATCAATTTCTTAGCAAGTGATGTCATCAAACATTTAGTTTCACTTCACTTCGCTTGGACCCGGTCCTTCTCAGAGACCAGGCGGTGGCAGAGTCGAAGCACACCCAGGATGCAGACGAGCAAAGCCAGCGAAGCTGCCAAAGGGCACAGTCAATCTCGTCATGTCAGTTAATTCTGTCAAAAGATCCTTGGAAATTTTTCTCACCAATGAGCGATGGCAGCATCACGATCAGGTAAGGATTTGTCACGTAGTCCTCGTCAAATGGTCGTCGATAAGATCGATCTGTGAGCGAAACAACCTAACATGTAGATAGAATTCATAACAACTTATTCGATAACAACAGCTCATCAAATAATATTGGCTAACATGCCAATCATGTATTTTTACATCAATACATGGAGGGAACAGGGTTGATGTCGACTTTTTGCTTCGTCGTCTTCAAGTTCATATTGGAGTTTGGTTACAAAGGAACTCAATATGCTATGCTCACACTTCATACGCTGCTGCAATGCAGCGGAGGATAAAGTACTTGGTCATCTTGTAATCAGGTAACTTAGCAATGCATCTTACCGAGCTTACCGTGTTTCCTACCAAAGTAAAGCACAGTTGTAGAGCCAAAGACATGTTGTGCAGACATGACTTTTTCCTTTGAAAGCAATAATTTGTATGTTGTGCACAGTATAAAACTACGTCGAGTGAACACAGAATTAATCTGTCAGAGACTTTGGGTGATCAGAGACATGTGAAAAAAAAATCACTTTTGTATTATTGTAGTGTCGAAACATCAAACTGATGTCACGCAAGATATGTCAGAACTGGTCAGCACCAGCAAAACCGATTCGAATGATGTTGCAGGTGATGCTGCTGCGGAACTTCCCGTTTAGAAACTTCGAGTTTCGATTCCAGTCATAATCGCTCCGTAGATTCAGTCTCAGCTCCAGAAGTTCGGTCCAAATAGTTCTGCTGGTGGTTTCGCGCTTTTGCCCAAGTTGTGTCGAAACCACAATAGTGGGCCTCTCATTGGAGTTGACGGTCTCGTCAATCAGAGTAGAGTTGGAATCAAAGCTGCAGCATCTTTTTTTAAGGCATCACAGTAGCGAAGTTCTATTTGTTTGAGCAAATCAACGAGTATCCGTGAGTCATCAGCATGTCCGCCATTCCGCCATGACAAGACTTAGAACAATGGGAAAGGAGTCGTCTACAGCTTTTGGTCCAACAGTGTGGACAACTGCTGTTGTACTTCCTTTGTCTGGCGGCCTCGCCTCCTCTACTTGGAGAGGACTGCTCGGATTTCCTTTCACCCGGCCTCAATTGTTTACAGACACAACTGCAGAACCAGCGAGCTGTTAAAGAAGACTAGACCTGCAGCACGCACTTCCAGTAAGAAGTACACCCAGTCAACCACTGTCAGCTGATCTTCAAGCGCGTATTTCCACCGCGTTGGTTGTCATCCCAATGCTCCGCTAAAAGATTAGTTCCAGTGAACCCAATTGCTCTTCAGTCACCGATTTATTGAGCCTGGGTGGAGATTGTGGGCAGCCATCGGGCAGCTTGATGTCACCTCAGTTATCTCCCGCGCTATCAGGCTCCACTTCGGGCCTATCAAGTCCCACTTCACAAACACGGTGTACAGTTATTTTTTATTCTTTTATGAGCTCAAATATACACTTAGTCATTCTATGGTTCCTCACACGGCTGCATCGCTACTTTTGTCCTCATGTTCGCCTGATAAGTTCAGCAGGAAATGAGTTACTCACCGCTGAGATAGGGATGGAATGCCTTCGGGACAGCCTCAGCCTCTGAAAGGGATTCAGAGGTTGTCAGAATGCTTCTATACAAGTAGACTAAGTAGTAAGGGCAAAAGTGTTGCAGTATTTGGAAATTCTCGCTATTGAACCCAGAATTGGCTGTTCTTTCACATCATCCCATTGAAGAAGAGTAGCAGCCGTTGTCCATCGAATTGTTCTTGACTACGTCACACGCCGACGTAGCAGGATCAATGCAGTATGCGTATCGGGCAGAGACCACCATCGTGGCGCAGAACGTGTGATCTTATCGAAAGTTCGTCCTGGCAGAAGAGCTTTCTGCTACTGGACTATATTGAACAAATAATACTGTGCTTGTTGGCTCAAAAACCCTCCCAGGGATATTATTTACCGGGTTGGTTCCCCGCCCCGGGGGAAAATTGCTGCTGGAAAATTTATTTGTCCGTTGAGCTCGACTGAAAGAGCTTCGAAGTGCAGAAAACGCGGTAAGTGTTTGTCTGAGCAGCAGTCATCTGCGCACAACCACTTCGTGTTCCATAATACTCGGAGATTCTAGTTCTCCACCTTCCTTGTCTGTATCTGTCCATCCAAAATCAAGTACCACGTTCAGTTACATACATGTATGAGGCTAGGTCAGAAAACGAAAATTTTGGAGTTTGACTGAGGGCATCTTAGGTTTGTCACCTAATGCCAAATGATGAAGATGTATTCAAATGGTTTTTAAAAAAAATCGTTTTTGACCCCCCTCCATGGCAATAAGGTTTTACTACGTAAGGTCAGTACAGGTCAAAACTAGGTGCTCAGATTTTGACAGTCCTGTGACACTGCTGTAAACACTGTATTTTTAGCTTCATTCAACTACACTGCTTCAGTTTAGCATCTACAAAGTAACTAAACAGGTCCACTTCAAATTTGTAATGTTGACCTAACATCCTTATGTACTGCATCTAAAACACTTTACAGGGAAAGGGGGGAGAGGGGGAAGAGGGGGATCCAAAAAGTCATTGTTTTTTCATTCCATTTGATTACGAGATCTTCAAGTGGATTCTTGAAACAAATCTAGGATGCCACGAGAGATTTAAAAAGTGACCTAGCCTGATATATACAGCATATGTACATGTACATGCATGGATATACAAGTATAAGTAAGTATATGTAAGTAGTGCAGGGGGAAAAATACTGGTGAACTGCATTTGCATGACATGAACTTGACTTACCGACTATTTCTACGTTCTTCGGCAATAAAGGATAACTCCCGAGATAGACGTAGCCCTCAGCAGAGAACCTAAGGAGGTGAAACATAAGCTGATTCAATGCTTAGGGCAATCTATGCAACTAGGCAGTCTTGGCATGTACTGCACTGCACGGCTGCAATACCGTCCACTGTGCCTCTATCATCACTTGCCTATCTTTTACCTGATGATCAACCCAGTGTATCCTAATTGTAACCTAACAAGCCTACGTGGGCAATCTTAAGTCATGACCATGTACATTATTATCTTATGGATACTTTTGAGCCTGCCTGTTAGGACGAGGGGATCCGCTTTCAACTGTTTGTGAGAGCTCAGAAAAGTCCCCTGAGAGGACTTGCGAAAGTCTGGCCATTTCCTTGAAGCGAATTGGCACACCCGTGTGATCAGAGCAGATCGACTTTGACCTGGGGCGTGTCTCTGATTATAAATGTGGCTATTCAAGCTGACTGATGCAACCCTAAGATGTAGTTTTTTGATTTATCTGTGAGCAATAAACTGAGTAAAGTTAAATTAAGTGCATCCTTCATGAGGCAACTACATCACTCTCTGAAGCAACTCTTAATGCACTGAGGACAGTTAGTTTCCTTTGATGCTGAAGCTCTGTGTATGACTTTCCGGGGTACAAAGTGTTGATCAGATGCCGGCATAAGTGTGTGAGTGGCCGTAGCACACATGCATGCACTATTATGTACCAAATTGTAGTGGCGAAGTAGATGTTTTCCTTGTCCTTGTCGAGCAGGATGGCGGCGTGCATGATCAGCGTCCGAAGCGATGGGTAAAAGGCCAAAATCACCATCCTGTGGAAGTGTTGACCGAAGCGCCCGCGGAATCGAGTCCTCACCTACAATGTACAACGTACAACGTGTGTATCAGCAACCAATACATGCAAAGTTTGCTCAGTGGAGTAGAGAGAGGATTTGTGACGTACCAAGTGCAGCATCTGATCGGACATGTTCCCGTAGGTCAACGACTCCATGTCCGCCGGATACCCCTGCATATGCAGCTGGATGAAGACCTCATACACCGTGTGTGGCTCCACGGGAAGGTACACTGTTGGAGAATGATTACTAGGATTCTGGGGGGTGCACTTTAGCACAACTTTGAAAGCAGGATGGGAAAGGAGGCCTTTGACGATTGATGAGTTGACACCGACATAGTTTGCCCCATTTTTTTTTGGGGGGGGGGGGAGTGAGGGATCGGTCAGCAGCTATCACCTAAGCTGATTTCTTGCAGGGCCTATGGCCTTAGAGCAGCAAGTGGCCTGTGAGCACGTAAAGAAGATTTCTCTAGAGTTTTCGTGTCAGGTCCTTGAACAACGTGGCACTGTACTGATTGCTACATACAGTCTTTGCTGTAGGTAATTTCTGGGAGGATGACTTACCTTCATTCGCTGTTCTGGAATATTTTTTGAGGTTGAATTCAGATGTGAACCGTGTAAATACTAGGGTCCAACATGGGGATGGGGGTTAAAGGTTAAAGTTGGTGAAATTGGCTAAAAAGTTTCTGGGTGATTCCTGCCCTCTATTTGACACCCCGCAGGTGTCAAACAGACCACCTCTTGGTGCACAAGCGCAGAAAAGCCCCGCGTTTGAGGGGAGAGGTTGCAAGGTTCAGTAAAAAACAAAACAGGGCAAAAGGGCGACGAAAACAATCTCTCGGACGTCTGGGATGGGGACCATCATCTCGTGGGACCCAATGTCAGTACCAATCATCTAGTGACCCCGCTCGTGGACGAACCTCGACAGTTCCGAGGAGTCGTTACGAGTGAGGACGAGTCTCGACCTCGACTGTCGCTATGAGTGCAGACGAGTCTCAACCTCGACAGTCGTTACGAGTGAGGACGAGTCTCAACAGCCACTCTTGGTGACGCTTAATGGAGGCATTCCGCAAAGCCTAGAGGTCGGCCCCGGACATCATCCTCGAGTGATGAGTCGCCTTGTCATTGTCGGACATTTGTGTTGGACGTTGTGTTGCCGTCGCCGTTGAGGACTTTTGCACCGTTTTATTTTTTAGTCAAATGGCTCGCAGAAAAGGCCAAACAGGGCAATGGATGAAGATGGGATTAAGGTAATTTTACCGAACATCAACTCAGTTCTGACCTTATAAATTGAAGGTTACTGCTCTTCCTAACTAAGTGTTGGACTCGGCCAAGTAGCGAAAATTTATAAATTTGACTTTCGCTTCTTAGGTTTGTTGCCTAATGCCAAAATGTAGTCGAGTGGTTTAAAAAAAATGGCCCCCCCTTTATGTTGATGTATTCCAGCACCGCATAACTATTAGTGTCAAAGAAGAGTTTAAGTAGAAAGTTAGGCAGACTCAAACAATGATTATATCTTCATTCAATCTAAATAAAATATATTCGAATGGTGTCTGGCACCAAATATTAGATGCCTGAGATTAAGAAACAGTCGAGTCTGCTAGCCCAACTCATTGTTGGGCTGCCTTATTCGAATGTCACGCACATACAGTACTGGATTTGTAGTTGTGCACACATTAGGTCAAAAGTGCCGGGAACCAAATTATTTGCACAATTTTGCTGCAGGTGACGTACACGAGACTCGTATGTGGATATTAGGCTAGGTCGAAAAGGGGTCAACTTTGGAAATTCACCGATGGTGTCTGGGGTTGGTTACATGGGCTCAAAAGATGAAGATGTAGTCAAATACTTTTAAAAAAAATTGTGTTTACCTATGACCAACTTGATTTGAAACTTATGTAGTAAGCCACTGTGGTAAATTTGCAGTGAAGGTACATTTCAGCTCTGGTGGCTGTCAGAAGCTGCCAAACTGGGTGAAAATCACTCACCAAAATGCTGACATGTTCCAGTTCGTCAGAAAAATATTTTACAGCAAGTCCTGAAGAACAAAAAGTTATAACTTATTTTACAGTTTTATGCAACTTTAAATGCATTTGGGCATAGCTTTAACTCCTTTTCTTCACTTTCATTGACCACAAAATCTTCAAATGGTTTGTGGTTACAAATTTTGGACACCCATGGGGAATTCCAATTTGCGACCTAGCCTAGTGGATATGGGAAGCCCGTTGACCGAGCGGTGTGACGTGGCGACTGCCAAATTTTCACCGTCGCCTGAAACACGTATTGGCCACGTCGGGGTGTTACAAGGGGGGGGGGTCGGAGGAACATCATGCAATGATTACGTAACGTTCCCTCAGTTACCCCGCGCAGGAACCGCATGTATGAAAGTTTGGAGTGCTTTCTTTTACCGGATCGAAAAAAGTTTACAGTGGCAACTTCATTCAACGTTCTTCCATCGTTGCAATATAAATGGAATACCAGAAATGTTATAAAATCACTAGCAATTTTTAAGTTCAGCGGAAAGTCAGTTTATCTTTGGACACACCTACCTGTGCATCACTTCTTATTCCATAAATAAAGAACTCACAGGTCAACAATCTGTGCTTAGTTTCAACCTGGCTAAATGATTGACTGTAAGACGACTGCTCAGTAATGATAGCAACGCGTTAGTGACTGCGGGTGATATGCTGCAAATCCATATGTGTCCAATGTCCGCATGGAACGCGAATTCACCGATTAAAGCTTACTCAAAAGGGATGGGAAGTCTTCACGGAAAACTGGCTCCAGGAGCTGGAGGACTTGTTCGCCTTCCCGGAGTCGTTCTTTACTGTCACATTCTACCCCTGGACCCTGAACCAACAGCTAGAAGACTTCTTCGTCTCTCTGAAGCTTTTATTCTTCTGCATACAGTACTCCTGGTTCAGGGCCTGGAGCTGGAGGGACTTTTCCGTCTCCCTGAAACTTTTTTACTCGTGAGCGCAGCACTCTGGACGCTCATGCAGCAACTTTAGGGACTTCTCCGCCTCCCAGAATATCTTCTTCCTCTTCACTCATAACGCAAGGGAACAGGGATCCTTCTGAGGTTATAAATTTAAACACACTATGCCTGCCACTAAGCGAATCTCTCAAGTCAATTCTAGAGTGTCCTGTCATAACTTTTCCCCCAAGTATAGGACTTTTGGTTCTGCATTTTCTATTAGTCTAATCCTTTACTTCTCTGTCCTCCAACTTTCCCAATCTTGCTTACGTTGACGTAGAAGATATTTAGGCTGACATCAAGGTATATAAGCTGAGCTAGGCCATCTAGCCACAAGTATTCTATACAGTTATTTCGTTATAGAGCGATCGCGATTTCTACTGCAACAGGAATTTGCTGTTGACTACAAAATTAGCTTTTATCTAGTTAATGATATTTTGCGTCAGTGGCAAATTGCTTTGAGTTCCCAAAGCACAATAATTAAAAACATACGTGGAGGAATCGAGGCTATCGTTTAATGAGACCACAGCTCTTTAATGAGCAGAGATAGAAGGAACTTTTTTTTCTATTTTTCTACATAATCCTCACCTACTTCAGAGTGCTTGTCACGGCCCTGTTCTCAAAGACATGCGGAAAGGAATTCTTGGAGAGGAACCTCAACATTCAGTCATCCGTTGTGTTTCAAGGATGACCCATATAAATAAACGGTTTTTTGTTCACAAAACAATACTCATGACAGCCTTAACTTTCATCACCAAACCCGAACTTCTAAAATGTCCCTCCATTTTTGCATGACCAAGCCATTGAACTGTAGGTTTGATTCCCCCTTATGCATAACTGGGTTCATCAGGACGCAACTTTACAGTTCTTAGATGCTCCTACCTACTTTGATGGTAAAAAATGCATTAATTTTCATGCTTGCTTAGTGCCACATCCAGGGTTCCACTTCCGTAGGATCACTAGTGGTGTATTATCTGAAGCTCACTGTATGTCTGATCATAAACTTCCTGGGGACAGAGTGCTCATACGAGTTGGAAAAGTTTGGACGTTGAGGTATGCAGTACTTGACTGCGCACTCTCAGAGGACATGTACTGTGCACCCAAAGGATGTGCAGTGCACATGTGCCCCTAATGGACGGCGGACAGCATTTCTTGCTTCAACTTAGACAACCTGTGATGTTCGTCACCACGTGAGAATTGTTCTCATACACATGTATATGTCATGCATCGATTTCGACGAGTCGAAGGGGGCTCTTTGAACAAGTTGTGTTCCGGTGTCGTCCAATTTTATCACATGTGAATCGCCCCCCCCCACACACACACCTAAATGTCGCTCCATCTTTCCTACAAAAACGCGCTCTTTCTTTCTCTCTTCTGTTAAATAGAAGAAGCGACTCCGTCTACCTCACTCATTCCTGCTGGAACTCTCTTTCCAGCGAGAACACCAGCAGCACTGCACAGTAGTCCGCGCGAGTTCATCACGCAATGCCGTGAAAGCCCGTTATGAAGAGGAAGACTTCACCCTCTTCTCGAATTCGGTCGGACTCGTAAGAAGACATAAGACAGTACCTACTCAGGAGTAACTCCGCGCCCACCCAGACGTCGATTACACTTTTTTACGACATTTCAATGGCATTTGGGCTGTGTTAGCCCACCTTTTAATCAGCCTCATTCGCATATTGTCTGCACCATTTCTGGAAGGGAGGCAAAAACGACATCGTGTGGCCGCTCTTGATGCCGAACTAGGCATGACGGAAATAGTAGAGCTCGAAAAATAGTCTTGGACTTTACACATATCCTCTCGCCCAATCCCGGTCTCACAGGATCAGCTCCCCTCCCCCGGTCGTGTTGGTTGCCAACAGTGGCCATATTGACAAACTTCACAATGTTGTGCTTCAAAACGCTACATTGATAAATGTAACATGTATACCTCGAGTTCTGTAGGTTTGACATTGATGGCCTTAGAAAAGTGAAATCGATTTGTGTCTCCACACCGTACAGTAGACTCATCTTCGAAGTGGACCTTGAACTGACCTTGAACTTGAATTGTGGATCAGATTCCGAAGAGGAAGAGCAGCAAGCATGTCATCAAAAAACAATCCTCTAGGCTATGTCAACTTTCCGAACAGAAACAACAACGACCCGTTCAGGAACTCCTCTTCGTCCACGGTTTCCTCCCAGAGTGGCCCAGTGAGGATGAACGGCAAGTCGCACAGAAGGAACTCCGAATCCGAGACAGAGGATGAGGACTCCATGGAGGGCCTGTTCCACAAGTTCTGCTCCTCGTCCACCATCCATGGGACTTACTTCTGGACTGCGACGCGATCCTTGATTGGCAAGGTTTTCTGGATGGCCATGGTGTTCGGCGGCATCACAATGGCTGCCTTTCTCATAAAAAGCAGCTTCGCCGGGTGGCAGGACAATCCTGTCATCACCTCGGTTGCTCAGATCTCCATTGAGGAGGTTCCATTTCCTGCAATCACCATCTGCCCCACGGACAATACAAAGTAAGTAATACATGCATCGTGCTCGTTGTTGACGTTTAACGTTTGCGGCACATCCTTGAGTAATCTCTAGTCGAGCGAGAACTGTTTGTGTTTTATCTACAGTTAAGACCGAAATTATTATTGCCCCAAAGAGTGTCAGTAGAGCACACTTTTTTCTGCTTGCCAAGCAACTGTGATGCGCTCTCAAGGAAGTTCCAAACAACCTCTTGGAGTACTCTCTACCGTACAACTGACCGGGACCAACTGCAACCAGGCGACATTTTGGTGGTGCTGATAGTGATGGAGTGCGAATCATTTGATAGTTTTGTTTTTAGTTCTGGTATCCAAACAACACTACAGTCGTAGAGTGGATACTGTTCATAAGTGCATCGTCTGACTTAGACAAAACTAAATCCCCTGCGATGTCATTCCCCGTAGGACCCAACTTTGCTCTTAACTGGCAAAAATATCCCTACCGTAGGTCTAAACCTATATAAGCATAGGTCCTACCATAGGTCATTTAAAGACCGATTTTTGGAGGACTTTGACTGCCCAGTCGGTGTGAAGCGCGGTCCACCTTACGTACCACAACACCGAGCCCCACCCGAGCTCGCAGAAAAGCCTGACTTCTCTTTCGCCGAATATGCAAGACCAATGATTTGACCTCTCCGTAGGAGGAGGATTTAGAACCATGCATGACGTTTGGGCGCTGCAGTGGCTGTGGAACAGACCAATTTTGTACATATCGACGACAAGCAGCGCGTATGTTCTCAAGCACAAGCTTTACCTAGCATGGGTCCATCGTACGAACCACTATATTTGTCGAATTCTGAGAGAGTTTGGCCTGTCATTTTCTACCGCCCTCGGACAACACAAGGGCGCGGACAGATCAAATCTACGGGGCCAAAATATCGACATCATTACGGCGAAGCAATTTGTAATTTGACTCGAAATTGTGTTTTTAATGTTAATTTCCCATGCAGTTTGGACATTCTATAACCGTTCACAAATTGGCGAAATGTCGAGTTTGCTTACACGGAGAAGACGCGCTCGAGCCTGCGTTTGCTAGAAGGATGAAATTCCGTCCGGGATTCCTCACATCTTTTGCCCCGAACGAGAGCGTTCCAGCGTGTGACAAAACCCGGAGGAAGGACTTCTCCACCTTTCTCCACCAGACCCACCCTGAGAAGCAACAAGTCTGGACCTCACGTAGGTGACGCAGAGGGTGCAAGTTTGTACTTTCCTCGACTGTCAATCTCGATCGAGTGGACCCTCCATTTGACGGACAATTTCCATACGGATTAGTTTGCACGTTAGGTGCAGACGACGGAATCCGTTGAATCGTGATTCGACTGTACGACTTGGCAGTTCCAACTTTAACAGGTTGAGCAGGGAAGCGTCAAAAAAGTAGCTGAGACATGCTTTCCCCTTGCTCTTTCATGGAGTTCCTCAAGGAGAAATGTGCGACTTTAAATTAACGCCACTTCCGAAGGTGCGACGGGGAATTTGCCTTGAGTGCACTACTGCATGCATCAATAGGAGCGTTAACGTACTGTACGTACAGCCAAACTCAAAACTACTTGTGACACTGCCAGAACTGCATATTTTGGGCATTTAGTCCTGAACAACACACTTTCGAAAAAAGCTTTCTAATACCGTGGATTCACTGCATCTTGCTGCCCCTCCCCGCCAATGTTTTAATGACTGATGCTCACAATTAGTAGGTCCAACTTGGGCAGGAGCAGGAAGGGGAGGATCAAGAAGGTCTATACTCACATTCTTGTAACAAAAAGGGAAATTTTTTATCCTCTTGGCGGTCGAGCTCCACAGGCATGAAGTAGGACCCATTGGGGGCCACCATGCACTGGAGCCTGTCCCAGATGGCTGAAATGAAAAATTCATTGTGAATCAGAAAGGGCCTGTTCTTGACCAAGTTGGACCGGTCACTTGCTTGTCAGTCACACATCCTTGGCCCAGAAGCCCTTCTGGCCCAGCTAGCCTGCCAAAAAGGTCTGGATGGCATTCGAGGTGTGCACCGGACCCTATTTTGCTGAAGGTAGGCCTATCCTGTTGCAAATCTCTTCTGGATGCACAGGATCGCCTTGGCAAGAACACGGTCCTTCTAGATGTCATTGTTGATGCTGATATGGTTGGGGAAAAGGATGGAGTCCATCACGTCCCCATCGGAGGCCACGAGTCCAAAGACCACCACCTTGGAGGGTATCTTTTGCAGGTGGATGGTTCTGAGCTGGTCATCCTGGCACTCAACGGGCACGATCCACCAGTCATTGGGCCTGTTGACATGTGGCACAACATAGAGCCATTTTTCTTCGGTCCAGAGGATGACCCTGGACCGATTCTGCCTCCAGCAGATATCGACAAGAATGACATCGTCACCATCGTTGGCGTGACTATGCACACTGTGTTCAATGGCCGTGTTGCCAAGGCCACGAAGGAGAATAAGGGTGTGAAGAGGAAGTCCGCCAGTGGTGGCAACAGCAAGAAGAGGACAGCGTCCTTCATAAATGACCTCAAGATAGGGTTGAGACTGACCCGACCACCTCAATGCGCCGCCTCGCCAAGGAGATTGGGGTTAATGAGCACGCAGTGAGGTCAGCCGTGAAGGAGGACCTTGGCCTCAAGTCCATTTTCAGGGTGCTGAGGCACCTCCTCACCAAGTCACGCAAGGAGAAGGGGCTGGCCAGCTGCCCCCAGATGCAGATGGTCCTATGCAAGAAGTCTACAGTGAGGATTTTCTCTGACAAGAAAATCTTCACTGTCATCAGGAGGAACGACCGATTCATTCCTTTAGGTCTCCACTGATAGTGTCTGTGGTGTCTACGTACAGGACAAAGCCTCTGTCCAAGGTCATGGTGCTGGACGTCATTGCCCGTGACGGCAAGAAGTTGCCGCTACACTTCCTTGGCAGGGACGAGAACGTGAATAGCCCTGCCCACTTTCACGTCATCAAGGAGGTCGTGCTGCCATGGCCGACTGCTAATAATCTGCCGGGGGGCGCTGGCCCACACTTCGAGGTTGGCCTTGAAGTTATCTGCTGACCACTTTGCAGACTACTGGCCAACAACACTTTGGCACCTCTCCAGCCCCGAATTTAACCCCGTCGACCTTGTCGTGTAGGGCTTCCCCGAGAGGGAGGCCAACAGCAAGCCCCGCCCAAACACAGACTCGCTCAAAGCTGCCACGGTCGCCACGTGGGACATCCTGAAGTCCTGTGGTGCATTCATGCACAGGCTTGAGTCCGTCATTGCTGCCAAGGGGGGGGGGCATCGACTAAAAGTATCCCATGACGATGCTCAACAATCGCTATTAATGCAAATTACATGGCAATTATTCAATGTATAACAAGTATTACAATGTTGTTGTTGTTTGTTTGTTGCACAACTCGCTTCCGCAACCTGTATTCCCTTCCTCTTTGTTGTCTCCAAGGCACCACTCATCTCCATCCGAGTCCAAAGCGTAGGTCTCTGTGATGTCATCCAGACCATTGACTGTTTTGGACTACGGCGGCAGCTCCTTATTCCTATGCCAGCAATGCTTCCTTTAAGAGCAGTCACTTTCTGCAACGTCTGTACAATATTTTTAGGAGTATGACGTGCACCTAGAATCCTCTAATGTTCTCAAAAATGGGCAGTGCGCCTTTTAATTCGGAGCGCAAATGTATGAATTATAGTGGATCTTACTGAAAATAGACCCGTTCAATGATATTGCGCCTTGTCATCCGGTGCGCCTTAGGGTCCGAAAAATACGGTCGTCCCTCTTCATCCATCTTTGCCTTCACCCCTTGGATTATCGTGCTGGGTGCCTCTGTCGCCTCGTCAGCCTTCATCAGCATCCTCGCTGTGTGGCTGCCCTCTTTGACCACGTCATGATCTCTTGCGAAGGCCCGGACTCAGCAAAGGAGACCCGAGTCTGTCCTCTCCGTGCAAACTCAAGTCGTTTTTCCCTTGTACAGCCCTTGTACATTGAAATATGTTCCTCTTTGAGGATCAGTTTGCGCCCCCCCGTAGATTGCAGGGAAGAGGCGACAACGCTGGATGCAGGAGGTGATGAACAGCTGAGAAGCAACAGTTGTGGCTTGTCTGTGAGGCTGCTTGACCTGAAGTGTATTATCCTAAGAAGCAACAGTCATGGTGCAGCTCGCTGGTCTTTGGTGCATCTTGTCCGCATACGTTTTGAGCCTACTACACTTTGCGCTTCTTCATGCTGGCTGATGTGATGAGGATATTATGCACAAACTTTAAGGACATGCATGGTATAACACTAGAAGCAGTACAACAAAAGGTTTTCAAACCTACTTTCAAAAGTGTGTAATTTTGGAGTAACTTACGAAAATATGCATTATCGAGGCGTTGCGAATACTTTCGAGCGTGAGTGCATGTGCGTTAGCACACTGACATATTTGTGTAAGATCTTTGTGAATTGCGGAATAAAGAAAGGATCTCGTAGTTGATCCAAATTGGCGAATATCCGAAGGAAAAACACGTCTATATACGAATCCCTACCTCCACCCCAACTTTAATAGCTTCCGCCGACCCCTTCGGAGAAGATTGACTAGTGACACCTTGACGTGAGCAAATGCGCCAAGGCTAATACGAGGTGAATGGGAAGGAATAACTAAGCTTCAATAACAGTTTTGGCTTGAAAAGTGCAAAAAGAGGAGGGGGAAATGCAAAACAAGACTCTACCGGCACGTTACCTTCCCGTGGAAGGTGGCGGCGGGAGGGGCATCGGCCGTGGTCAACGTTTTGGCTTCTGGCACGTGACTGAAGCTTTCGTTCACAACGCGCAGTACACAAGAATAAAATAAGAGAAGCTCTAAACCGATACCGAAAATTGTGCAATATTTTCCACATAAATTTCTGGGTAGAACGGTTCACTAGCGGAAGATCCCCACCCTTCTACCGCGTGTTTCTGGCGAACTGAGCTCGCGTTTCGAGTCTTTTTTGCACCTTAACGGGGCCCAATCACAATGTTTTAGTGCTTAATATGTAGTACAGAGGCTGGCAATTTGTTCCGTAAAAAACGGTTCGCTGCGATAAATTTCCATGCTATGCACACTTGATCACAAAGATATTGGCTCTGGCACAGTTGCTGCTACACTCAAGTGGTTCCTGTATTGAGATTGCAAGAGAGCCAGTAACATTATGAGTATGAGATATATAGGGGTTTATTCCCCTTTTTATGCTCAAAGGACCTTTGGCCGCAGAACATTGAACAGGCTGCAGAACATCACATAACTGTTATTGATGTAACGTGTTTTAACGCACCAAGATCCACTTTCAGCCGCAAGCAGGAACCTTATTATACTCCAATAATCAAAGTCATCTATCTGCCTCGTTGTGGGTAGTTTTAAGCACATTAGATGATGCCGGTTGGGGATCTCTCTCACCGCTTGTTTTAAACCCAGCAGTGAAAACTGTTCAGTTTGAAACGAAAAAATGCATGAGTCCTTTTTTTGTTAAAAAATAATCATATAAAGACACCTTTTGGTTTATTAATTTTGGCTTTCTTTTGGGAGAATCGACCTCCCATTTGAGAGCTACGTAAGCTTGGAGGTTGAATAGTGCAAAACCCTTGTGGAGAGCAACTGATCACTCGTCTTTTGCAGCAACTTTCGTCCATTGCATTGAAATCGATGACTCGTGCCCATGACTTGATATCTCTCACAGTTCTGACAAAATTGTTGACAAAATGGTTCTATCGACAAAGGATCTTTAGGTGATATTGTCGTGGGCTGCTTATTTCACTTCATACGATCCTGCTTTCAGTATGGTCCTGGCAGTGGCACCAGGAGTCATGTACGAAATCCCGTCAAGACATGGACGATCCTCTAGACATCGCTCTCAACACAACAGTGCTTCAATTCAGGGCAAAACCCACCCCTTGTGTGCGCGCATGAAAAGCAAGTATTCTCATAACTTTTGAAGACAGTATTCGTTTCGGATGGAAGCTAACTACGTGTGCGGGGCACCCTGTACACGGTTTATGGCCAGAATCAATAGCTCATTCACAAACTGTCATTTTTTTCTGGGCCGGAAAGAATCGATTATGGACGATTCTTAAAAACTGACAAATCGTCTCCACCCTAGTAGTAATCTTGCCGTTTAGACAAATACGCAGCGAGGAGGGCAGGGTGATCGTAGTGTAGCAGACCACTAGTTGGACGGACAGTTTCAGAATTGGGTGATTATCTCGTGGAATCTGGTAATTTTCTCGTGGAATCTGGTGATTTTCTCGTGGAATCTGGTGATTTTCTCGTGGAATCTGGTGATTTTCTCGTGGAATCTGGTGATTTTCTCATGAAATTTGATGCTTCCGCTAGTGGTCACAGCCCCGTTACAATGCAAAGGCTTTTGTAGAGAAAACACGATGACGTAAAAACTCGGGGAAGCAAAAACCTGGACTCTCCTCCAAAATCTCTAAATCCCGGCCTTCTCTAAATCCCTGCCGTTGTCGTCCATGAGCTGGACGACAACGACGGGGACTTTTTGGCACATCATGCAGAAGAAGTTTGATCTTGACGGTCAAAAAGACGATGGTTAGAGTGTTTGAGGAGAGAGAAAAGCTGTTGAGCAAGACATGGAGGGAAGTTATAACGATTCAGAATCAGCAGCTGACATTTCCGACAAGGAGTTTGACCTTGAAGCAGCCTTGAAAACAAGGCAATCGCCAAATCAGCCTCAATCATCAGTTGGTTTGAGTCGAGTGGCAAGATTACAGTCAACCTGGACCTGTAAACAAAAGGTTGTTTTTACAACCAAACTCTCATCAGTTGAAAGTGATAGGTTTTTTCTGCAACTGGACGATTTATCGCGAAATCTCGTTTATTATTAAAAGACCGCTTTCTGGATACACAGGCTGTTTTCTTTCAAGAGCCACTTCAAGAAGCAAGGATATTGCAGCAATTGTGGCACTTTTTTCCTCATGTAAGTATCCACTCGTTTACTAGACTAGGTCGAAAATAGGGACTTCGCGTGGACACGTAAAATTTGTTACCACAAGATGTCAAAGTCAAATGAAAATGAATACACAAATATTTCAGCCTTGTCCAACCGTCTTTGAAAGCTTTTCAACAAGCTCAATAGTACGTTTAGTCACAGGTTATTTACTACACATCATATGCACACTTCGTAGTCAAGTGAACTTAAGAAGGGCTTCAATGCCTGTCCCTCAGTATTCAAAGCTTTATACGTTCATGTCACCTACTAGTGTGATGTGATCATTGAAGATATGTATGTTCTTTCCACACTTGTTGCTGCTATTTAGTAGCAGCCCCTCTCCATTAGTAGCCCCCTTCCAGCTCTGCAGCGCATGGTTCACTTTTCTTAAACTCAAGAATCCACGTCGTCACCTGTTCAAGAGTTCTTTCTTCCGTGAAAGAATCAAAACAAAAACAGAAGCAACAATCTGGAGCATGCGATTGGTTTATAGGGTCCCTGCAAGTCGGGTTGACCTTCGTGAAGTCGGCCTGGTCCGGCCTGCCGCCCTCAGTGCGGTCGAAGTGGTGCGTGTCTAAAACCGTGGCTCTCCCTGCTCCACCTCACCTCTTACCAGGTGCTCCCCAGGTTAGGTTCATGAAGGCTGACTGTTGGATCCTCCATTTCGGCCGGATCCACGACCTCAGCCTCGGTCCCTTCCACGGTCTTGGCCCCTGCGGCTCTGTTCGGCAAAGTAGTCATTTTCCAAGATCTTGAGGGTACATAGTCCCTCATGTGATGGTGTCGCTTTATGCCGGAGCAGCAGACATCGTCAGCCCAGACAATATGAACTTCTTATGGCTCTCTCTTAATGATGGGTGGCACTGGCCCTTGGACATGTTGGCCTTCCATCACGTTGAAGGTAAACAAGCCGACGATGGCGAACATATCGGGCAGGATCTCGCATTTACGCCGAAGCGCGTGCGCTTTGGAGATGACCAACATGAAGATGACCAGGATTGGTGATGACAGTAAAGGTGGCGAATATGGCCTTGCCGCCGCTGATCGTAGACTACCCCAAAGATATGTGGATAACATTGGACTCGGGTGGGGGAGGGGACTCAATCAGACATGGATGCTATCCAATACGATGGGAAGGATGGAAGGAGGTGATGGTGCCACCAACCGCCATGTAGGGGATCAGGACAATGTCCTAGATGGACACCTGGGCATCGCTGCCAATGAACATTGCGGAAAAGCACCCGTTGGTGGGACTGACAACAATGCTGTTCAAAGTTTTTCTGAAGTGCTTCGTCTCTCCCTTGTGGCTTCAAACACTTTCAGTTCATTCTTAAGCATTTTCAGGTCTGCTGTAGCTGAATATCCAGCTGAACAAAATTCATTCAATTTCATTCAACAGAAAGTCATTCAATTCTCGATATTTTGAACGCTTTGCTAGAGGACGAGAATCCACATTGCTGGCATCTACCAGGTTGACGTCTTGTCTCTCGCTGCCACCAGAGATCTGATTTTGCTTATAGAGGTGTATGTGGAGATCTCGGGCATATTTCGTGATGTCATTTCTGCTAGCATACTCAAGTTTGCTTGCCTCCTCATCCAAATAGTCCCTGGAGTGCGGCCATGTCAGTCAGTCTTCCTTCACAAAAGTCTTGAGTATAGTGCATCTTGAGACATGCTTGAATATGCCACCCTAGTCAATAATGATGGAAACCACATCAGTCAACAATGAATTTTTACCATTCATAATCGACTATAGTTGAACACAACTTTTTAGTTGATTAATTGACTAGTCAAATCATGCCTTAGTGTGTACGAACTGCGGGTGTGGCAGTAGAAGAGCGGACTCTGTCCACCTGAGTCGTCAGTACCTCCTGCTGCTGTACGCTCTGGTCGTTTGGCCATGACAATGCTTTGGTGAACGAACGTGAGGTTTTTGGTATGCAGCTTGCCCAAGGATAGTCTGGATGGCCCAAGGATACCATCTCTGGCATGGAGCACTGGAGAGTGTGTGACGACACACACAGAATGTTTCAGCCACTTTCATCACGAAAAACCCACTGAAAGAGGTGGGAAATGGTGCAATCTCCGGGTAGTTGCGCTTTGAGTGCTCAAGCATCAAAATGAGCAGTCAAAAAGTCGCTGAACGTGCTGCATCTTGTCAAGCACTGCATGGATGACCAATTTTTACGTGAAGATTCCACTTCAAAAACTGTCAGTGCAGCGTTGGGAGCCTATTTTACCTCACTAGCATTACTCACGCCAAGCACTATACGCAAAGGATATATTCTTCAAAACCTGAAGTAAAAATTTATCTCAAGGTCAATACAATGTAGCTGAATAATGTTGTCTCTCTGTGTTGATCAGGGTTTATCACGTATGGCGGGCCACTGTTATTAGCTCTAAACTGTGTGAACCAAGTTTGTTCATCAATATCTCTATTTGTCCATAAGTGAGATCCATTTGATGTGATAAGATATTTTTAGAATTTTGGGGGACAGTTGCCTTAAAGACAATTTAGGGTGCAATTAAGGTAAAGCTTTGTCTATCTAACCTATGGTTATATCGTCCTCAGTCTTCCTCAATTGTCGATCTCCCAAGATGGTACCAGTTGTCATGCTTCCAATTTCAAGTGGACTTCCTCACGAACAATTTTGGCACGAAAACGATCAGGCACAATGCTGAGCTCATCTGGCCAGGACCTGCACCGAATTTCATCTCTCTGGATCTACTTTAGTGTTCAGTGTGCAAAGCCAATTTTTTTGACAAGAACCTTGCTGATGTGAACGCAGTTATGCAGGGGGTATCTAACGCTGTAGGTGCAGGTACTCTGGAACTGATAGAGAGGCTCTTTTACCTGATCATGTGTGGTGACAGGAAGATGGAGGATATTCTTAGCACCTCCATCTAGACCCTCATGCGAAAAGTGTATCTTGTAGATAATAAATGGACTCCAGTTACGGAGAAATGGTGATATTGTTCGACAAAATTGGTCAGCAAAGTTCACAGCTACAAGCATTTGTGATGGCTTGCTTGATGTAAATACCCTATACTAGCTCCTCTCGAATACTAGCTCCCTGTCAGAGGACATACCATATTTCTTCCATTAGAGCCCCCGTCTTTTAGAGCCCCACTAGAGCACCCGTGTCTTTTAATAGAGCCCCCTCGGGCTCTAATGGAATAAATACGGTACATTTCATACAAGCCTTTGGCTACTATGTGAAGAAATACCGTTGAAGAAATGCTTTTTTTGTTAGTGTAGTCGTTCGTCTGAGTTATGTGTCCCAAAGCAATTGTTGTATAACTAACACAATTGGACTTTGCAAGTTTTTTTACAACATGTTCCTTATGTGTGATGAATTTAAACCCACTCAGTCAAATTCCAAATGTATAAGTCCACTTTTCGATGTACCTAACATGCAGCGTTTACCAAATCTTGGCTGCGATCCCGAAATCTTTGGATTCCCTGGATTCCCGAGATCGAGGATAATAAGTACTCAGTTGTAGTGAGCATACATGCATTCCCTTGCATAATATGCAAGCACACGTACGAAGCAACCCACGTAGCTAATTTTGGGAGTGGTAACTGCGCCCTAAGTCAGTCTTCGAAGAACGCATTCTATGACAATAATAAGTAAGCAGCCACACGCACAATTGCACTTGCACTACGCCTATTCCCCGTAGGCAATTTCATACTGTGCCAATACCAGGTTTGTTCAGCAACGTATATATAACATACGTGTATGTGATCTACATGGCCTAACCTTACGTAGAACTATGTTCTTTCTCGTATATTAAGGTTGTCAACTACAAATGTATACATAGCAACAAGATACATTTTTCAAAGGTTGGCCCCCGACACATTATAACAAGGTCTCCCAATAACATTTCCCTGAATCAGACCCAATTTTGCTTTAACGAAGGAGAGAAGGACCTGGTCTTCATTGAACCTGAAGGCCAGAATTTTGATGTGGAATGAGTAGTTGTGACACTGGGACACAATGTTGAGTAAACAGGGTCAATGTCGAGGCTGCCCATTTTGGTGCTAGAATGCTCAAAAGGAAGCCACCTGGAGGGGGCCAAACAGAAGAGAAAACAGTCGGGAAATCTTGAGGCAGTCCAGATTGTTCCCAGCAGTAGCGAGAGGGACAAGGCAGTCTGGATTGCCGTCATCAGAAGTAGCGAGAGAAGACAGTCCAGATTGTCCTCAGCAGTAGTGACAATAGACAGTCTGGTGCCTTGAAGACCAGATGGTCGTCATCGGCAGGAGCGACAGAAGGCAGTCTGGATGGCCGTCATCGGCAGGAGTGAGAGATAGCAGTCGGGACTCCGGAGCTTTGCACACCTGATCAGAATCACCAGAAGCGTGAGAAGGCAGTCCAGATCTTGGCAGTCCACATCGAGATTTCCCAACTGTTGTCGATGAGTTTTGTTTACCTGTCCAAGTGTCACCCTGTCGCTCTCTTTTTGCTGCTTCACCGAACCTAGTAACCTCTCAACCCGGACACGGGGTTTTTGCATGCTGGCTCATGGCACCAGA
>JAAUXU010065094.1_pt1 | contig 65117 bp, 61 predicted proteins | sample 7278151 | NCBI WGS metagenome assembly JAAUXU01 (sample SAMN14350113, study PRJNA611818) | marine sediment metagenome | isolation source: surface marine sediment (1.8m) | place: French Polynesia: Moorea | collected 2018-08
CTGAAGCAAAGCTGAAGGTTGAGCTGAAGCAAAGCTGAAGGTTGAGCTGAAGCAAAGCGAAAGTTAGCCTAAATTACGTGGCACAAAGTCTCTTGTTTATCCCTTCTAGGTAAGATCTGTAACGGCACCATCCAACTCCTCCGTACCGGTCCAACCTACGTACGCCTAGGAAAGTTACGGGGCCGAATTTTCAGGGTTCTTTTTTCTCACAATATCCCTTGACTTTTTCTCCCCTCCACACCTTTTGGGCTTGCTCACACTCGGCGTTTTCTTCTGGTCATCATAACGCATCTAATGATTTTTTTCGCCCAGTCTCACCTAAAATTCCGCACTCCACCGACTAATAAAGCATTTCTGGCTTGAGGCGGCAATGATATGGCCATCATGACGCTGCAACAAGCAGACACCTAAATAACTTCCATTCCTCGCAGCTGAAAGTCTGGCGTCTCCCCAACAACAAAAAAAATCCTCACCAAAAAACTATTGTACGAGGAGAAAAGTTGTGGTAAGATGAGAGGAGGCAATTGAAATATATGCAAGTTTTTGAACATCGCTGTTATCACAGATTCGTGGCTGCCTTTTTTCTTTAAAGGGGGGTTTTGAGGGTGAATATTCTTGTGTTTGCACAAGAGTTTTTTCTTTCCCTCCATTTCAGCTGCAAGAAAAATTCTCTTTTCTTCTCCTCTGACACGAACTTGCCCCCCCCCCTCACTCTCACTCCTGAATTCTCCTCGGATCAGTTTAGGAAATGACCCCTTAAATTTTTTTAGAGCCAATTCCGTGTCAGATTTATCATCATTAACGCCCAGCTGTAATTCTCGGTCTAACTTGTCTCCTGGCAAACAAGGAGAGACATTGCTGAAAGCCCTGTGGCGGTCGACGTGACCAAGAACTGCCTCTGGGGTCAGTCCACCCTTCGTCTAACGCTTTAGAATTAGAGTGTTAACTACCTAACTCAAAGGACTCGTTTGTCATTACGTTAGTCCATTTTGGGGGCCCTTCCTCATCTAACTTTGTCCCCCCGGACGACAAGAACGCCGACAGCAGCAGGAGCTGCGAGGAAGAAGAAGAGGACGACCAAGCAAAAGTCCTGAGCGATCCCGGAGCGAAGATTTTCGTTCGATCTCTTTTCGCTACCGGTCTTTAGGTCACGCACAGTGAATAGAACTGCCCGTCTTGAGCAACGTCCACCCCCTGGTGCGCAAAATGCTGCAATTAATGCCAAGATGGTCCAAACTGATAGGGCCGCGAACGTGTACACGCTGTTCAGCTACATACGTACGTACGTACGTACATACATACATGCAGGTAGGCAGGTAGGCAGACAGGCAGACGGGCAGGCGGGCAGGGACCTATGAGGTACGTACATATGAGAGAAGCAATCAAGTCTCAGTACTGCAGTTTTTTTACCGCGACGTGATCAAACCTTGGCGAGAGAGAGAGAGAGAAGCCTCCGTCTCTCGCTCATACGACAGTGTGAGTCAGAAAGAAAGAGGCACGAGGTCTGGCTGCATTTTTGTGGGGGTCACACAGTACTTGGATGCCGCTGCTGCTGCTGCTTCCTCACCCATTATTCGTCCATGGTTCCCCGCTGGTTGCATTGCCATCTCTCTTTTCCCTTATTGCCCTCAGCTAACCAGATGTGGAAGACTTTGGCTGGCACGCAAGATCGGCCTTAACAGAGGAGTGGAAAAATGCAAACTCCCCCATCCTGGATATCTGGAGTGACTTTCGCCCAGAGATGGACGAGCTCAACCATATTTTTCCATGGCTGTAGTAAAGCTCTCATCGTGATCTGCGGGTACACAACGGTGCTTGCTTCTTGGACTCACTCGTTCAGTCACTCACTCGTTCAGTCACTCACTCGTTCAGTCACTCACTCGTTCAGTCACTCACTCGTTCACTCACTCGTTCACTCACTCACTCTGTCCTTATTCAATTGAAAAGAAAATTGAACTACTGCAAATTCGTCCCCTTAATCACGGATGTTAAATTGCGTCGTGCCCGAACGCGGGATGATTAAGCAAAAGCCTTTCATGGCACAAGAAGTCGTGAGGTTTTTTTTGGCTTCAAGGCCAACACTTCTTACGCACCAGTAATCTGATTGCTGCTATAACTCCTTTGTTTTTTTTAGATTTTTAATAAACTTTTAACAAAGGCAGTTTAAAAGGTTGGGCTGTAGCAAGTCCGTTACATTCCTGCCAGGCCCGAGTGCTGGCGCACACAGAACGAGATTAACATCTCATGGCTTGTCTTCAATAATATACTCAATACCTTTTACCGACTCCTCTATGGTCAACTGTAGGAGAGAGAGACGTGCTTTCTTTCTGGCCGGACTCAACTCCATAACAGAGCCTTCAGTTGTGTCTTTAGGGCAGGGTGTCCAAAGTCGTACAATGTGTACCGAGGGGTGTGCAGCAGGTATCGTCAGCACCCTGTAATAAAAGCTTCTAGTGCTTGCAAGCTGCCAACTTGGCTGCTCCTCGATGCTTTGTGGAGAGGCCCAAAGAGGCGTAGACAGCGGCGATGATGAAGAGAGATGTAGGGAGGTTCCTTTTGGCCCGATCCTCCCCTAATTGGTCATTTTCAATCTTGGCAGACTGACGTTGATTACATGAATTAAAGATGTGTCCCACCCTCGTCCTCCTTGGCGTGATGGATGAGCAACGGCAATCTCTGATCTCAATGATCAGGAGGCCCCCAAAGTGAAGTCACACACACGCGGCTGCTACAGAGTGAGTCATAAAAAAAGAAGCTACCACTCAAAGGCCTGAGCTACCGGCAGCACATGATGGTCACCTTTTTTGTCACACACTACATCTTTCTCTGAGTCACTCCTCATCTGGGGCTTGAAGCTTGACCCCTCCTGCTCATTCCATGACGCACTCACTGCACATCCTTTCTTTAAGGGGGTACAAGTGAAATGTAATTTCGCTGACAAAGAAGAAAAGTAAAAGTACTTGAAACTTAAGCTCGCATAGATATAGGAGGCAAAGTCGAACTAAAAAAAAAATCCCTGGACGTTGTCATCTCTTCTGCGTAAGGCTCTATCTAGTACAGACAGCACAGGGAGCTCTTCTCTCTCTCTCTCAGTCTTCTCCGCAGGGGTGCTGGAGGAGCCAAATCCGAATATCCCCAGCACATGAGCAACGACGTGTACAAGATGTGACTGTGGGAAAAGAGAATTCCCAGGTGCTGAGCGCAAAAGTGAGATGTTGTTCTGCTGCCTCCGCGTGCATCTTGGCTTTGCTTTGAGAAGAAAAAATGCGGGGAAGAAGGAAGAAAAAGGCTACTTCATCGTCGTCATCTCCACAGAGATGTTGTTGACAAGATGCTGCCTCATTAGTCTCGAGGCATCCGGGAAAAGTAAGGCCAATGGAGAGCCTCTGACAAGGCTGATTACGGGTGGAGGAAAGGAAGAAGTAGGAGAAGAAATGAAATCGCGGATTTCCTCGTTATTGAGTGCCGAAAATGATTTCCTCCCTGGATGTCTTCTTCTTCTTTATTTCCTCTTACGTGATCTGAATGGAAGAGACTTCATGGGAAAGGCAATCAGTGAGGGAGGAGACGATGATGATGATTATTTTCGATCGTTAGTCTCTCTCAATTCAGAGACGACGTAGTAATATTACTACAGTCTGGAAGAGCGAGTGTGGGTTGGCCTTCCGACGGCGTATGTAGGTCAAGCAGGTAGAGTGTCACAATGCCGACTGCAGAGTCACCAGGCCGACTGCAGAGTCACCAGGGCGACTGCAGAGTCACCAGACCGACTGCAGAGTCACCAGGCCGACTGCAGAGTCACAAGATCGAAATTCGCGTGTTCTTCAGCCTGACGAGGCCGAGAAGGGCACATGTGACGAAAATGGACTTTCCTTGGTATTGCCTTTTTCCATCCTCTCACATCACCTGTCGAACAGCACCGCCACCTTTGCTTTCACCTGAATTTCTCTTTCGGTCAAGTGGGTCTACTTTCGGTCTTCCGCCCCTTCTTTGGTTTTTTTCTGGCTTACGGGCACGACCCATAAGAGGCATCGATGCAAGCTGCTGCTTCTTCTTCTACTTCTTCTCCCTCATCTCTGGTTTCTCGGGCTGCGCAGCGCAGCAATCGACGTTTGAGCCTGACAAAAGAACCATACAATAGCGCACCTCAGGATGTGAGGAGCCAGGAGGAGCTTGGGCAGCGGCAGAAAGAGGAGGTGTGTGCGTGTGCGCGTGCGCGCGCGCGTGTGTGTGTGTGAGAGAGAGAGAGGAGGGGGGAGAATGCAGCAGTATCTGATGGGGATTGGAGGAACCGTAGGGAGAGAGAGAGAGAGAGAAGAAAAGAACTGTACCATACAGAACATACGTATAAGTGCAGTCTTTACTACTTTTATAGGGTTTCAAAATTACACATTTCATTGCTGGCGATGAATCCGGGACACATTTGAATCGTAGAACAGACAACTGAGTATTTTTATTAGTATCATAAGCATGCTGAAAGATTCTGTCACAAGGACAACGAGTTCAAGTCGCTTAGGACCTCTTCTTCTGTTGCACCTATAGCGAATTGTAGCCCAGGCACTTAAACTACAGGGGCTTTTGGCAGAAAAGAGTGGCTGCCTCGATCGATGGCTTGCATATTACGAATTTGTAGACACTTCTAGCAGAAGAGAGTTGAAGGCAGTCGCAGTAGCTGTAGGTCCGTCGACACCCATCCATCATGCCAGGGGGGGGGGAGGCCGCAAAGCAGGATTCGTTCCGCTCGACTTTTTTCCCCAGCAAAACAATTTCTCTCTCTCACACCTCTCTCTCTCTCTCTCTCCAGAGCAGCAGCAGCCACTTTGCCGCAAATTAATTTCTTCATTTCGTCACTCTGCAGGGGGGCCCAACCCAAGTGGTTGCAGAGAAGTGCCTTTTGCTCACCATGCCTGACTTCCTCCTCAGCCCCAGCTCAGCCCTGCGCAGCTCAGGTAGTTGGTTGATTCGGTTTCAGAGAGCCACCAATTGTGGGAAATGGAAGGGACTGCTGGAACCTTCGTCACCTATATGGTTGCAGGGGCTACATGTGTGTTTTTAAGTCCTCCTCCACTCACACTGGCTGGAAGTCATATAAAGGGAGGTGGAAATTACTTTGCTCTGTGCTTGCAGGCAACTTCTGTCCACACGATTTGGCTGTTTAATTTGAAATCAGCACGTAAGTTTGTCAGAGACACGTGTCTACTTGGTTTCTCACACTTCTGGAAAAAGTGTAACATTGCTTTGAGCTGTGCCAACTGCCAATGGCGCATGTCCAAGCTAAGAATTGCATGTGTTGCCCTCTGCTGGATGCGAAAAGCAGTTGCTGATGTCCTTTAACTTTTATTATTAACTTTTTTTCATCGTGCAGCTCTGTCGTCGCAGCTTCTGCGATCTTCTTGAGGCGCCTGGTGGCCAACAAGCACATTTCAAGTGTGACCCATCCTCTATGCGCACCTCTTGTGCCTTGACCGAGTGATTAGTCTATAAGTGACTTGACTTTACGGACCAATCACTGCATGGTGGAGCAGCAGAGGTCAAATCCTCACAACGTCCTGGATTGTTTTGCAGCATGAGATCAGCATTGTCCTTACATGGCTATGTACGAAGTTTACGCGTCAGCGCTCTTCTCTCTCTCTCAAAGACCTCACCTAGTAGTCCACATGCATACATGTACAATTGTTCAGTTTGTCGGTGTGTCCGTCTGTCTGTACGAACATTATGTATCCAGATCCATTTTCTTCTTGTATTTTGTTCCCCTCCCCTCCTCCTCCTTCTTCCTCCCTTCCTTAGCTGAGATTGGGCAAAGTGAAACCCATGTAGAGGAACAAAAGAGGCCAATAAAAAGTTCTTGCCAAGAAATCTCCAGCCGTAAATCATGACCCCAACATTCGCCCAAATATTCGTCTAAAGAATTAGGGAAGCTTTTCTCGCTGTTGCTGTTTCTACACACACAGACACACAAAAACCTTGACGGAATTTAATCATCATTTAACGAGAGTTGAACGTGCTGAATGAAGAAGAGGAGGAGAAGTCTGATGCGAAAGCGTCTTTAAGACTTGAGAGGTTTTTACTGAAAAGGCTCCTGGAGCTGGCGCAAACTTCTACACCCCCCCTTCCCCGATTAGATCTCATCACGAGAGTTGGCATATTTGTCTCGTCCTTTTCACAAGCAAAGTTCTATTTGTCTTTCCCAGACTGGCTTGAGGATCACACGTGGAATTGTCGAATAGCGCCTGTACTCCACTGCACCGCCCTGCACCGCACTGCACCGCACTGCACCGCACCGCACTGCACCGCACGGCTCGCACCGCTCTGCACTGCACTGTGCGACGTATTTTATATGCTTGCAAGCATGGGAGACAAGATTAATCCTCACCCGGCTGCTGCTCTTTTGGCCTTTGACTTTTTTATCCCATTGAGCAGCTAGGATTTATAAACTTGCACCCTTCCATCAACTTTCGTTAATGGGTTACAACTTTTTAATTTTATGCTTAAATTCGTGACTGTACTGTTCTCCGCAGGCCCCCACTCAAGGGAGAACGGTTCTTGCGCAAGTGCTTAGGAAAAAAACACCTATTTCTTCACTTAAAACGTTGTTTCGTTAAGTGTCAACTTTTCCTCAGTCGGTTGTTGTATGAATAGACGCTTATACAGCATGGAAAAAACGACTCGGTTCTACGTATGGGAAATGAAGGATCGCTTCAAGAGTCCATTCGTGATTACAGCCCATGAATGAAGAAGGAGGAGTGGACACGAAGTGGAGTCCATTGAAAAAAAAACTCGCAATTTTATCAGGGCTGACAAAATTTAGGCGAATCCGTCGATGCATGTCCAGGGAGAGGCGCTTTTTTGGCATCGGTTCCGTCCACTGCGTTCAAATACGAGCAAATATTTTGCTTCTAAGTAACTAGGACGTGCAATCTACCTACCTACGTACTCCAACACATAGACCCGCACGAGCCTTAGACGAGGCTCGCCGTAACACTAAGATTTCCCTGAGGGAGCAACTAGAATTGGGCATTTCGAGAACCCTTTCTGGAAGCCAAAAAAAAAAAAAATGGTGGCGGGGGGTCGAGTGATTTGCCAGAAATAAAAGTCGTGAGGATGACGCTTTTTTATCCAAGTTTGTGTTCCAGCAAAGTTCATTCTCCTCCACCTCCTCCTCTCTGACTATGTGTGTGTGTGTGCGTGTTCGTAGTTTCTCAGTCTCTCTCTGCGTGCGTGCGTGCGTGCGTGCAAGTCTTCTCTCTCTGTACTTGAGCGTGCGTGGGGGGTATGTGCGCAAGTCCCCCCCCCTGCCGTCCCCTATGGACCTGAGTATAAGTACAGTAAAAGGAGATTCGTTTTCCCTTGATCACGGATTTCGTGTCACCCCTTTTCCTGTCCTTTGTTTCACCTCACTTTTGTAGCCGCGCCTGTCAAAATGTGGAGGGAAACCGCGGACGAATTTTCAGCCAAGCCACGCCCGTTTTAGAAGAAGAAAACTTGCATGCATGAGGAGGTCCCAACTGCCTTCAACAGCTGAGCTGAGCGACTTTAAGTCACTAAAGAAGAAAAAGTCATCCAAGAAGAGGCGCTTTTGTTCTCCAAAATTCGATCTCGTTCCCACGGAAAAACACTCGGAGCGAGCGAGAGAGAGAAGACCTGAAAGTATAGTCAGTCTTTTGACGAGATCTGAATATAAAAGCCAATTAGGAAAGTTTCCTAGGAAAGTGCCTGCCTGCCTGCCTTTTTTCGTCCCTCAAACCTTTTCAGGGAATCACAACTTCCTTAAACAACCTTCAATGATGCTGGTTATCGCACATGCATGCTGGCTCTGGACTCACGCGCACGCGCGCAGGCTGATTGGAGAGAGAGAAATCAGGGTTTCCAATTTGGGGGCCCCAACGCACCCATTATCGATCCAGCAGCCCTTGATTGAATGGCACAAAACTGCTCCTTGTGGTCAGCCCCAACATTTTTTGCTCAAATGATACTTCTAAAGCCGTCTAAAGGCTAATTCAAGTGCTTCTACAGGGACGTGCAAAAGCGGTTTCTGCATTACATGGGATTACCTCTGAAAAGGTACGTCTACTCTGAGTCTTATGAGTGGAGAAACAAAAGCTTCAACGTGAGCAGAACAACCGTTGTCAATCTGGCTTCAGACGAGCCATTGAATGACGGTCTCAGTGCAGCATCAGTTCCAACTCATCCTTGAACGGCACTGCAGGCTGCAACACCTGCACGAACTTGTGCAGGTTCGTCATTTGGCACCGCTGCTTACGAACATTTGTGCCAAAAGTTGCATGAGCAGCGACCGTTGCATAAAAAGTTGCTCTTTATAAGTCATAGCTCATTCCCACTTTGAAGATCCTTTACTCTGGCTGCTGTTGCAGCTGCCGCTTCAAGCGATCCTCCTATTGCAGAAGTCACGAGAGTTCTTCTTCTCCTTCTCCTTCTCCTTCTTCCTCCTCCTCCTCTCCGCCGTCGCCGCCGCCAGAAAAGCGGGCGAGCAGAAACAAAAGGCGGATTTTAATTTCCGTTGCGTCCGCCATTGGCTCCTCCGCCGGTCACGTGATGAAGGCACCGACGGCGGCGACGGCGGCGACGACGACGACGACGACAGCGGTGGCGCCGGCGGTGCCGGCGGCAGCGGCAGCGACGGCGGCAGCGACGGGGACGGCAGCTGAAACAGAAGAAGGCGCAATCGCTCCAAGAAAAGCCGCCGTCACTGCCGCCGCCACCGCCACCGCTGCCGTCGCTGCCGCCAACTTTCTCGCTGCCCACAAGAAAGATGCGGAAATGGACAAGGAATTGGTTTAGGCTGCGGAACACACCCAAGTGCACTCGGGCAGACGCGTTGGGCTTGGCCGATGCCGTCACAATGGAGTTCATACGATAAAAGTTCCGTAAGCACTCACCTAGAGGTTGTGAGAGTGGACAGACAGGCTGTTGTTGCAGAGGACGCAGTGGTCCGAGCCCTGGTCGAGTCGCTTCATCTTTTCAGATCCGTTTCATCTATGTGTATATATATACATATGTACTTAAAACACACATGGGGAGGGGGGGGGGAGAGGGAAGGCCGGATGCGCCACAAGCGGGCAGTCTCAACTTTTGCGTATGGGAAAGTCACTTCAGCGATTGAGAGAAGTGATTTCTTAGTAATGCGGTAAAAAAATCACTTAGGAATCACTTTCGTCAGGGCGAGTGGCGGCTGGAAGATTATAAAGAGCCCCAGCTTTCCTCCAACTTTTCTTCTTTCCGGAAGAAAGTTGGTCCAAAGTCTTAATCCCTCAGAAAGTTCTGCCTTTGCTGCCTATGCTTTCAGGAAAAGGAATGCAAATATCTTCATACTACACATTTGGTAGAGAATGTGGTACTTAATACATAAGCTACTTCCCCAATCTGCTGCAGAAACCCCCCTCTAAGTACTATGACGGATGGGAGGAGGAGGAGGAAGAGGGGGGCAAGAGTGTTTTCTTTGCTTCTCTTATCTCACTTCTCAAGAAGCTTTTGCGGGAACAAATTAGAGGCGGAATGACAAGTTCTAGGGAAAAGTAGTTAGGCAAATAGGTTAGTCCATTGTGCTCCAAATCACGTTCTTTTTTTCCATGAGATGAGACCAAAGAAAAGGGTTAATGATAGCGTCTCTTTAGCCCCTCTGCTTGTCACATCTCCACTTGCCGGGGAAAAGAGGCGAGATTTGACGTCAACCTGGTCAGTTTTAATGGGGAATCGTTGAAAGATTTCTTCTCCTGGAGCCAAGGGTTTCTCCTCCCTCCCCCCCATGCATTTCTTTCCCAGACGAGTTCGACTGGCACACATAGAAATGCGTTCCCCATTGTTGTCGAATTCCTTTGTCCCGTCGAGAGGGAGAGATGAAAAGAGCTTTTGCTTTCAGTGCCAGCTATGCAAGGAAGACAATACTATGGAACAGAGCAACTCCTCAATAAAGAGATGATGTTTTTGTTATAATCGAAAAGCGACCTTGACCCAGACCGTGAATGCAGAAGAAAACTGTTGCCACTCTTCTGCTGATGCCACTCGCATGCACTTGTGTGTAATTTCGGTAAGTGGATTTTTCCCAGCTGAAGAGAGAGAAAAAGGTATTTGAACTTTCTTATATTTCCTCTCAACACAGGGCAACAACCTTGCACTTCATAGAACCCATTCAAAGGTGAGGGTAACGACCGAGCTGTTGCGGCCATTGAAATGAGTTTCTATACAAAGTGTGTCTGAATGCGTCGATTGAGAGATGTGACGCAAAGTGTAACGTACTATACGCAAAATGTTTTCCCACTTTTAAGGGCAAAAGCTGACGCAAAATCTGCGTACGCACACGCAATCTAACTCTGAATAGAATCATCTCTTTTTGTCCTACATTTGAAAGGAAGAAGACGACCCTCGATCGAATGGGGGGGGGGGGCCTCAAAGGGGCTCTGTGACGCATAAAACTGAATAGCCTATTTAGAAAAAAGTGAAACTCACAGTAGAATTTTTCCTTTTGTAGGTGTTGCCCACCTACACCAGACACAGGTGACACCCCAAGACAGACAAGGCGAGCAGGAGCGCGTTCCTAGGAAAAAAAAAATTATCTCCTCCACCTGATTCACCTTTACTTTACCAGGTATCAGTTCGTGCACTGTGCACGTGAGCACAGCCGAAGATGTGGCAGTTAATCTTTGCCACAGATTTACGGTACGTCCAGTCAGATACCGAGTGAGCCCACAAAAATGTGCTCAGCCTCACTTCACTCCCGGACAGATACATGCATGTACATATCTAGTGAAACAACCCGGTCTCTTGACATGTGGAAACAACTCGTACTAACTTTTTTTTTTGAATCACCTCATCACTTTTTTTCTTTCCATTCTACAAGTGTTGCTGCTGCTCTCTGCTATTTGCTTTCTCCGAATCATCATGCAGGTGTTATAAATCACGAATTCAACACGGACGGCACGAGCTTGTGTGTGTGCGTGCGTGCGTGTGTGTCCCGTAATAATTTGTCCATGCTCTCTCTTCGCACAATCGCCAGCCTGATGAAGAAATTGCGTGACTCGCCCATATCAGGGCTTTCTACTCTCCTCCTCCTCCTTCATTTTCTTTCCTCCCCGATGAAAAAACATAGTGAAACTCTCTCCTCCTTCATCAACGGTTCGCAGATTTGCTCGCGTGCGCCCTTTCACTTAGTCATAGAGCTCTGTCCTGTGCGCAGCAGCGGCGCACACGTCGTAGGTCACACTGTACAGACACGTGTAGGAGGCGTCGCCCTCAGATACAAAAGTAGCAAGTATCAGTGGGAATTCCCTAAAATCACCAGGAGGATTTTTTTTAAAAAAAAATGTTCACAGTTGCGCAAGTCTTTGTAAATACCTCCCTTTACAATGTGTCCTGCAAGTATAGTAAAGTCGGATTTGGGAATAAAAAAAAGTTCCTTTTTTCTTTTCCCCCCACATTGGTAGCCTGAGTCTTCTTCCCCCGATCGGGGCAGGTATCATCTATCTCCGATTATAAATTGATTTCTCGATTACAGTAGTAAGGTGGACAGAAGATATTGAGGGCGTAGAGATTTATCTCCCTCTATTGCAAAGGAGGGGGAAACATTAAGCGAGCAGCAGCACAAACACAGCAGCTATCGGTTTCCCCCCCCCCCCAAAAAAAAATGAGCAGAGTGGGCCAAAAAAAGAGTGGAAGGGGAAGACTTGCGAGGTCCTCTTTGATTGCGCACACGTGACGCCACTCAACAGCCTTCTCAATCGTCGTCGGCGCCGTCGTCGTCGTCGTCGTCGTCGCCGCCATCGTCGTCGTCGTCGTCGTCATCATCATCATCTGTGGAAATGACTCTGTGCTTTCGTATAAAAGGTGGACCGACATAATGGTTTGTGTGTGAGGCTGCAGCAAATACATACGTAGATATATGGAACGCTTTTGTGCAGCGCGTCACACTAACGGACGTAGAACTAAAAGGAGTCGAGACCAATAAATGGTCAACGTTGCTGTTGTCATCACAAAATCCTCCTGCTTTGTTTTCTTTGCACCTACCCTGCTCTCGCTCGACAACACTTCCCTCCCCTCCCCCCCCCCCCTTCCGTCATAAAAGAGCTTTGTGTGCGTGTGTGTGTGTGTGGTCTGACGTAACTAATAAGTCAACGGATTTCTCACTTAATTTTTTTACCCTGGCAAATATCCTGGTAGTCAGACACCTTGAAAGTACAAAAAAAGGTTTCCTGCTGGCAATCTTTCACCCCGTGGAGGTGGGGTTGGTCGTCGGTCCCCTCCCCCTCCTCCTCCGTCGCCGCCACCGCCGCCGTCGCCGCCGCCTGCGTTGGCAGCGAGCGTTGCCAAGGAAATTCCCTCATACATTCATTTTCAGCCTCGTTGCTGAAAGCTCTGCCGGAGCCATTTTCCCAACACCTTTTTTATTATTCTCGTCTTTCCCACACACACAGAGAGAGGGCGGGTCCCGTCCTTCTTCATGGGCACAGCCAAGCTGAGGGGCTCAGGCAGCAGTTTTTTGCATGTCAGGTGGGCGAATGATAAATGAAAGATTTCTGAAAAGCGGGCTCATGATTTATGAGCGCACAGCAGCAGTCGAGGTCCCCCCCTTTCCTTCATGCGTCTTCGCTTTTATATACCTGATCAGAAAGAGGATTGCTGACAAAATGACGGAGGAAATGTGGGCCTTGCTCTAAACTGACTGGGCCAAAAAATGCGCCAACTGGGACCAGGAGACCGACGCCAGCAGGGACCAGGACCACGACCACGAGTGTAACTTGGTGCATGCGTGGCTTTGGATGCAGTGTCTGCACTGCCAAGTGCTCCCTCTGCTTCGACGTCTAAGTCATTTTCCTCCGCCCCGAGAAGAAAAATGCCATTACTTTGACGGGTTTTCTTCGCGCTAGAAGAGAGAGGAAGAGCCACTATGACACCTCATCATGTGGACGAAGGACGGCAGATTTTCCCCGTATGTGCTCTGTGTAATCGTCAGCTGTCACCTGGGCCTCCTCCTTGTGCTGTGAACACAAGCACGTCTTTCTGACGTCTTCTGCCGGGCTTTTCTGTTTCTTCACGCTTGACTGCTAGAAGAGATATGGCAGTTATATATATATAGAGATATATATATAAATATACATTAGGCTCGACCAATTTTGTTCGGTCTCTTGCACCGTGCTATATTTGGAACAAGGCTATATTTCAAGATAGTCTAGTCAAATGCAATGACGAAATGGGGTCCTCCAACTTAAGCGGGTCGAATTAAACCTGCTTAGTTGCATTCTACATGCCAAACTGCAGTCAAATGAAGCTGAGAATATGTTTAGCTTCGCCTTCCAATGTGAACACTTTGTCGTACACTAAACTTATGTAGTAAAACAAATCCTCCTCGGATCAAAACATTTTCTTTTTTTACAAAACCACTTGACTGCATCTTCACCATTTGGGGGTTGGTAACGCAGCTAAAATGCAATCAGCCAACTTCCAAAACTTTTCGGGTTTGGGTCTAGTCTAGAACATAATCTCATGTTTATAATGTTATCCATAGCTACATCACCTCTCCAGGCACAGTGGAGCAGGATGCAATTATTATTCGGTCGAATCATTGCGAGGAATGAATTCTTCTTCCTATGTATGTAAGTGTGCTCCAGCGTGCGTGCGTGCGTGCGTGCGTCTGTGCGCGTGTGTGCCTCGGCTGGAGTCTTGGGCGGAGCGCTCAGGAGATTTTTCGAAAATTACTCAACGCAGGCATGCGAGAGAAGGCAAAAAAGAGGTGTGCTGAGAGCCCCAATGGGCGTTGCCCTCGCATTTCTTACGGACTTCACGCGGTGCGCGTGACTTTTCACAGCTGCTCGGCAGAGAGAGAGAGAGAAAATTGGGCAAAGCTCATCCTTTCCTTCCGCTCTCTCCACACACTGTGCGGCATAAACTTCTTCACCGAGTCCAAGTTTACCCATAACCTGCACGGGCCCACTTCTGAGGAACGCTATCTGTAGCCGCGTTCAGTGCAGGGAGCGAGTAAATTATCACGAAACGCACTGCTGGAAAGTCCAGCCGTGAATCTTGCTGTACAGGGTGGCCAATAACTTGCTAGCGATTCGGTTTAACCATCCGTTCTCAAAAGAGCTGTCCCACACTTCCACCTTGATGTGGCTGCGTCACACGCACCACAGCTCGGAGCCCATCAAGTCCTCCGTGACGATGGAGTGGGGATGAGAAATCGAGTACGATCCCTGCGACGCCTTCCTTCTCTCTATGGGCATCTGGAGCGTGTCTTCAAGGCGAGAGGACACCATCAATCTGGTAACGGCGCGTTTGTGTGATGTCTATGGAATGAGCTACGTCAACCCTCAATATAGTGTTAAAAGAAAGGCCGTCCAAAAAAGCCAGCAACACTTGTTTATGCCTGCCGTGGACAATCCGGCCCGTGGAGCACGAGTATCATAAGTTTGATGACTGCAGCCAGTGGCTTCCGAATCACTTTATGCTTTGATGCGGCCTCAAAAGAAGCATTTTCCCTCGGTCCAGAAGACAACCGAGCTTCCTGCTATGTCGAAAAGTGCCGACAGGAAAGTAACATCACGTCTCTATCAACAATGCTGACCGTACACAGGCATATATATATATATATATATATATTTATTATTTACATTGTAATATACTGAGTCCCATTGAGGTTCGCTAGCAACTTAACGAGCTTGTTAAGCTCAGCCAAAACAATGGAAGAACGCGCTAATAAGAGGAGAACGAGAAGAAAAAAGTTGGGTACAACTAAAGCATTCTTGACCCCTCCTCACGAACTGGCGATCAAACTTCGTTAGCAAGATCATTGCCTAGTGAGGCAGAAAACTCGACAGGATAAATGACGCTTTTCTCATGGGTTTTTGCTTGTATCTGTGGAAGTTACCAGGAGACTCAGTCTTGTCCGTGGTTTTAGAACAAGCTCCCATTTGGCTGAGCCTTCATCGATTGGCCAAAGTGAGTCTACTCAAACAGAAAGAAATGATCAGTGATCGACAGCGGATTGACTGCATCGTCCCCAATGATTGGGGTGGACTTTGCTTCGCTCCATTCGATGAAAAACGACGGTGCAAATGACTTCGGAATAGCTGCCACAGAACCTTTGCACTATGCAGAAGTCACTGGAAATGATCATCATAGATCTTGCTCTGCTCTGGCGGTCTCAGCACTTGAAACACTGGTGCAGCACGCAGGATTCCCGCGTCTCGTGTTGCCGGAAAAGAGTGGAAACTGTGTGAGGAACAGTAGCAAGGAGAGAGAGAAAAAAGGGAGACCGAACGAGAGAGTAGGGGGTTCATTAGAGTTCTATTCATTGCTGCTCCTGCTGCTTCTATCACACACAAAATGATATAGATTATTGGACGATATGCATCGAGGGAGGGAGTGCAGGAGGAGCAGCAGAAAGGCACGTGTGCGCGAACAAGCCAATATATCAGCAAACTGAGAAATACGATAAACTGGAACAATTCATGGGCATGTCTTTAATCGGCGCGGCTGAAGCTCCAGTGATCGGAGGACGGCGGCGCTGCTGAAGGGCGAGGCAGAGCCACTGACGCACTTCAAGGAGCCCAAGAAGCGAACGAGCGAGCGGCAATGTTGATACTTGGTACAAGAACAATTTAGCAACGCGTTGGTGGAAGATCTTGATGAAAGAGCGACTTTGCCGGGTGTAATCGTAGTACGAATATCAACAATAATGCGCGGGGACTCGACCTGTACCGTGTGGGTCAGAAAAAACATATATACATACGTGGGACATACTGGTCCTGGTGGGTAAGTCGACCCCTCGGGTCAACCCACCCGCAGGGAGCATCGCCCGCCCCCTGAAGGTGGATTGGGGAGAGGAGGGACCCCTCATGTGCAAGTTTTACTACGCAAGTAAATAAACTTTGGGGGTTTTTGAGGGGGGGGGACCTCTGGCTGAACGGAGTCGACAGTCCAGCCCTCCCCCTTCCCCACCGCCATGCCCAGTTTGATCCCAGCCGGGAAACTCTGGGGCTTCATTTACGCATGCGTAAGACAAACTTTCTTTTACGCCGACAATAGCAGCAGGAGCGTGAGATGCCTTTGCTTCTTACAGCACTCACACATGTCACTCCCTGGACACTTTTCTTGTTGACCTCGTTCCCTATAATAACATAACATATTCTACGTAAGCCTGTGCAATTCCTTTGGACATCCTCCTTTTTCTTGGCTCACACAGTGCATAGCAACATGGGATAATTACTGGCAAACGTGACACTACCTCTTCTCACAAACAACTTTTATTTTTTCCCCTGTTATTTTATGGAGTATAATAGCATATTGTGTGCAACCGTCCATGCACTGCCTGGATCTCGTTACGCTGTATCTCCACTCACCCTAATGAGGTTCCTTCATTTATTTTTCGAATCGTGTCTCTCTCTTTAGTCAACAGCAAATTTTCCTTCCTTTCTTCTCAGGGAACCTCTGAGGTAACCATAGAACAGGGCGGCCAAAAAGTTCTCTAACATGTTCAAGTGGTCTCATGCATTGTAAGCTAAATATCCAATATTGACGTTACTCACTCTGCGAAACATCACACAAAAGCATCCAGCATGATTCGCAGGGGCCGACCTCCTTGGGCCCTAGTGGCGTGCTCCACATGCCCAGGGAAGGCCTGCAGGCGTTGCGCACTATTTCCAATTTCCACTCCGTCACCGTGAAGGACTCCAAGCTGTGGAGCGACTTTGCACTAGCGTTCTCCTCAAGGATTGACCACGTGGAGGAATCCACTACGTCCAGATCGTCCGAGGATGGCAGGTCTGAACCCATGGTTTACGGCAATTTAAATTGCATAACAGAACTTGTCGACCACCCTGTATCACACGGACACACCTGAGTCGCGTTGGTGTTGATAGATTATCTGCCCCTTACATCTATCACTCCCCCCCAAAAAAGAGAAACTAATGACAGCCAAGCATTTGGTAGTTTTGTCATTTCCCGCTCATATACGGTACGCAGCACGTGCGTACAGCGCGTATTCTTATCTCTGCACCGCGTTAGCACCTACTGGGCAGTGGAGCTGAGCTGGTGGTTGCACATAAATACCTTAAGTACCCGTACTTTTTCGTTAATGCTAATGGAAGTGTCTTCAGGCAGCAAAGAGAGACGAATGGCGCGATAATGGTTAATAAGACCATTTTTCATCAGTGCTCGTGAGCGTATTTATTTGGAGGGAAAAATCGTAAGCATGAGCTTGAACAAGGTACTTGACTATTTAAGTTATTACACCGCATGCGCTAGAGCAAGCTTTGCTGGCAATTCCTTGGTTCAATTCACTCTTCTCTTATCATCTGTCCTTATCACTCATCTTGCCTTCACCTCCACATCAAGGTGGGGCGTTTTACGATAACGCACAGACAGAAGACAATCTGAGAGTCCATAACGACAAGACTTAGTTGGTTTAATGTGTATAACGGCTTGGTACTCGTTACGGCGTTGTGGGGATAAATTGAGACAAACTTTCAGAGTCTGTAAGTCTGGGTTTGAGCTGAGGTTGAGCTATTTCTTTTCTTTGGAATTGCACATTGGTTGACTCACAACTTTAGTGAGATGCGGACAAAGGAGAACAAGTGGATGCTGTCATCGATGGCCTACGCATTAGACACAACGAATCAGAGATGGCATAGTTCTTCGGCTATCTTGAGGACTGCTGTCTACTGTGTGGCTGAAAAACGTCGTACTTCGGCCCCTGAGAGGGACAGGGAGGACTAGACCCCAAAGCAGATGGAGATGGAGCACTCATCAAGGTCAGACAAAAAGAGGATGCCGGACTTCTTCGCTGCAGTGGATGAGGTCATCTCGAAGGACTCCGTTCTGAAAATATCTCCACTTTGGCACAGGAGTTTAACACTTGTCATCCAGAAGTGTCTGAGACCCTCCCCATCGTTATGTGCTACACAGCGTACAAGTCCCAGATCTGGCAACGCTGACTGAGAACGGGAAAAGGCATGTGGAGGGGTCGAAGAAGCTCAAGAAGGACACTGGCCAGCCATTCTTCCACGATGAGCAGTTTGATGTGAACAGTTAGAATAATTGCTAACCTCCTCATGACCACTTTGAGGTCCCTGTGGTCATCAAGATCCAGTTTGCTTCATCCCTTCTGGTGACACCTGTCATCTCTAGCAGTGGCAATGTCTTGTGCCACATCCTTGCACCGATGGAAGCCCTCGCCAAGTTCTAGGGTCTTTCGGTCCCTGCGTGAAGGTGGCCACCAGAGGGCTGTATATTCTCCAAATGAATAGCACTGAAACGCACACCTCCAAAACAACTTCAGCCAAATGGCAGCGTCTGGCCAATGGAGTTGTGGTGCATATTGTCACCAGATCTCAAGCCAGGTGACTACTTGTCATGGCGTTGAGAAGAACGTCAATGCTATCTTTCAGCCCAGTTTTGCTGCCCTGAGGAAAGCCACCATGGAGAGCATGAACTCGTGGAGCACGGACATGGTGGCACATGCCAGTGCTAGGTTCGCTCCCATCCAACTGGACGATTAAGAGGCTACGTTGAATGAGTGTGACCAATCCCTTACCCCTTGACTTATTGCTGAAACGTCCTTCACAGCAGCCTCCACAAACATTGTTGTCTCGTCCTGGCTCAGTTTGTCCCTGCACGCCTGGATATAGACTTTAGTCAGTGGCTGCCGAGGCCTCGAAGGCAACGTTGATAGGTGCCTCAATGACAAGAATGTCCGCGCTGAAGGCAAAGTCTTTGTCCTAGCGAATTCTTCTTCTTCTTCACAACTTTTTTGATTTTCATCGTGGGAATAGATGAGAAAGAGGTCGTGGCCTCTCCCAAATGAAAGATGATCCTTCCCCCCATTCATCAGTTCATTCAAGTCCATCTTTGCTCGCCCCATGTAATCACCGCAGCCCAAAATCATCGTGGCGGGTGTCCAAGATCGCACTACTAAGTAATGGTGACGACCGAGACATTCCAGATTTCAGATATGACTTTTCCATCATCGACTGCACGCTGAGAGACAATTAACTTCTCTGTCTCTCTCTGTGTCAGGAAGAAAATCACTAAAGATTCGCAGTGACCGCCCAAACTTACTTGCAGACCTGAGTGCAGACGAGACAAATCTAATGCGCCCCAAAACAGAGATGTTTTCCGTTTGTTTTAGCAGATTTTGAGATAGGCAGAGAAAATCTTTTTGAAGAAATGATTTCTTCTCCCTCTCCTCCTCCTCCTTCTTCTTCTTGCTGCAGCCCTCACATGCACGCGCCAATGATTGTCAGTCCGCCCTCGGTCAAAGGCACGCGCGCACGCACTCGCCATCTTTTCCTAAGCAGGTAATTTGCATTGAGCGCGTGCTTGGGTGGTTCAGGGGTGAATGAACGCCCGCGGTGCTTCGCATACAAGAATCTGGGTATAACAAAAGATGTTTGAAAAGTGAAGAAGAAAATACCTGGGGACTCCGCTGTTGGCATGCTTCTCCTCCACCCAGGCAGCAGAGTGAGTTTGTACTTGCAACTCGGTGGATTGGGGCGTTTTTGGGGCGATTTCTCTATCGATTCTTGAGTCAGTCCCCCCCCTCCTCCTCCCCCCTCCCCGCCTTGGCCCGGACCTTCTTGGTTCGACCGTTGAGGCATGCGATAGCGATCTAATTCGCTGTTGAAAAGGAGACAAAAAAATAGCGGCAAAGGGCACCGCGCCTAGACGTTAGTAGTAACTCTACTACTACTTCTACTTGAGTTGGCTGGCGCACACAGAAAATCACTAGGCCTCTCACTGACGCGTCGGTGTTGGAAATCATCACTGGTCACTGGTCTTCTTTCCAGAATCATCTCCGTCCAAGGCCGAGAGTCACTTGGAAGTGACTGCTGCCTCCTCACTTGTTTTCTCCTCCAGGTCGTGTGCAAGCCCAAATTGTTGATGTTAGCACGCAAGTGACTTTTTAGGCGTCCCACCTAGGTGACGAGGCATCAAGTGTTCGACTCAGAGGTTGAAATTTAGTGTCCATAAACGCATTTTCCTGATTTATACCTTTATGGATGTCTCGTTCGTTTAGTACATTAGTAGTAGGAGGTGATGGGTCCAGGTGGAAGGAAAGGGACAACGCGGAGGGAAGCTTCTTCCCAGGGGGTGTTGGGGCAGGGAGGAAAAAGTCCCTGAGTGGAAGGAAGAAAATATTGAGCAGCCCCCATTTTGGGGTCCTCCCTCTTGAAAATGATTGACTTATGGGTTCTCCTGGCCTGAGATTTTCTCTCTCTTGCTCTGGCCCCCGGGGGTGAAAACAGAGAGATGGAATGCAAACAAAATATTTCCCCCACGGCTCTGATTTAGCTTTCGCATTGGGGTTTATCTTAATTACCTCTTGTTGGGGAGTAAGAGGGACTCGAGTGGAATGCGTTTTCTTTGATGTATGACTCCGCCGCCGCCCCCTTGACTCTGGAGTGGCGCGCACACTTGGCTGTATTACACGAAATCTCAAATGTTGAACAACCCAGTTTCATGGCTCCCTCTGAAAAGTTAAGGAACATCACAGCCAGCGAGCGCAGCAACCTTAAAAGCACTGGCACACAGAGGAAAAACATCCTTAAATGTAGTTAGGCTGAGGCAGGTAGGTAGGTGGACTGAAAAGCGTTTGCTGAGGGAGGCTGTATAATGCAGCAGAATGGCCATTGTAGTTCACCCGGGCACCAGAAAGGAAGGTTGTGCTCAAACTTTGATTTAATGAGACTTGGCAGACCTGAGCCTCACTTATGATTAGAGCTGTCAACACCACACTCGAAGGAGAAAAAAAGGGGGGGGGGAGGAATGGCCTTAATTCATATTTTCGTAGCAACATCAAGCTGTTGGTTGACTTCACAATGCTTATGACTACATATGCTCCTGGTGTGACAAACGAATTGAGAAAGACACCGTCAACATTGGCCTTCGGGGGGGGGCAGATTTTGTTCTCTCTACAAAGCCAAGTCCACTGAGTGCCTTTATTTAGATTCCCCAAGGTTTTTTGCACTCATGGACCCCCCAAAACTTTCTTTCTTTCCTTCCTCCTTCCTCACTTCCCATGTCCCGCCGAATATTCTCCATCCATCCCTCTTTCCCCCACCCTTTCCCTGATTTGCAGGAGGGGAAGCAAGATGCAATACCCGCTTTTGGCGCTGGGGGATGAAAAGAATTCTGTGTTTCCCCCGTTCCCTTTTCTTATCTCCGAGCAACTGTCCATCAAGAAGCTCCTTCTGTGCTCTGAGCTGCTGCGATTGAATTAAGACAGCCCCAGAGCTAGAACAGGAGAGGTATTTGATTCCATAGTTGGTTCTGGCTGCCCCTGATGATGGGCATGTCGAAGTGAAGTCGGCCAGCCCTTGTGGGTCTTTTATCAACGTCCAATGCAAGTTGGTCCTCGAAACAAGACCAGACGAGCCTCCAAATCCCGCGACGACGACGTGACAAAAAAAAGAGAAAAACTTTTGTGACAACAACAATTGACCCTTCATGTCTCTAGTTTCATTGTTGGCTGCATAAGAGAGAGGTGACTCGTTTCATCCATTCCCGATGATCTCTTGATGAACATGGGTCATATATTATATAAGTTAGTGCATGTTTGGACGGATGAGCAGTCCTGTACAGTGAGGGGGACGCCTGGTTGCCCCCCTTTTTTCAGCAGATTTGCTCTGGACCCCCGCAAAAATAGCTGAGCTCGGATACGCCTGTCTGAGAAAGGAGAAGACGAGGGTGCTTAATCGCTTTATCTAAGAGCTGACGTGGAAAGGATGTGAGGCTCACCTATTCAGAAAACACCCAGAAATATTGCTGAGCTCCTCTCTTTAGCGCGTAGACGAACGTAAGAGCAGCATAACACGGCGAGTGTAGAGTGTAAGTATGTTAAGTTAGGTAGAAAAAGTGGTGGGTATTACAACTTGACTGAGTGCATTAGGGTCTGCCACCCAGTAAAGTCGCATTCGACGTAAGTGTAGAGGTTCAACTACATAGGGCCAGAGTACAGACGTACTAGACTGCTGCTGCAAAAAGAAAATAAATTATGCTCCCTTGTGCTGGGTGCCCTAGTCCGTATTATAATAAAAGGGATCTTGATGAAGTCGTACATGTGGACCTGTGCAATGCTGACCCCATACTGCTAAATCAACTTGGAGCTGAGGTATTTGCCAAGTCTCTTGCCAAGAACAAGTTTAGGATCATAATGCAGGTGACGACCATGGCCTTGACAAATTGGCCACTACAGATGGATACAGTGCATCCACCGCAATACAGGGGCTCAGTGAGACGAATACATGTATGAAACTGGGAAGGCCTTTTTTATTTGTCCGTGAATTGTTGATAAGGTGTGCAGCAACATAATTCTTATCATCAGTTGAGTTCCTATCTCCACAGGTCACACTTGAGCTCAAGTCCTAAAAGTAAAGTTGGTGTTGATCTGGCTACAGCAACGCCTTGATGTGACAAATCTTAAAAAATTCAATCTATCGAGCTGGCCCTGCTGTACTGCGATCTACGTGCAGTGCGTGCGTCTACTGTATAATTCCAAAAAGTCTGAGACTGCGGCCAAGAAACCGTCGGAGATGAAGCCCCCTCGTAGGGTTGCTCTTGCTCGTATGCAAATTTATTTCCGCCGGTGGCCAAGAAGTTGCAATTGTCTCATGGGAGCTCTGGTGCCACAAAAAAGAGAGAAACCTTCTCTTCCTCCTCTCCCAAATGCTTGACTGATGCAGTCTGAGGAAACAACTTGATGGTGCCTCTGGAGTCCGCAACCCATTACCCGGCCATCGCCGCCCAATACGATCGACGAGGTCCATTTCTCTCAATATGACAAACGATCCTGAAGAACCATTTGCTGTCACCGATGCTGCTCTCCTATTGAAAGTGGCCTCTCCAGCGTTAATCATTCACCCCCCTCTAGAAAGTCCTCTTTTTTCCTTCCTCCTCCTCGTTCTATTTTCAGCGCGTGTGTGTGGGAAATGGCAGAGGAAGAAAAGAGGTCATTACAATTACCCGGGCGAGCGGTGACGTAATGGTTTTCCTCCTCCTCCTCCCACATGGGGAATATTGTGTTACTCCTCCACTGCTGCCACGTATGGAGAGGCCACGTGGAGGATGGACTCTCCGCTAATTCTCTCCACTTGACTTCCGGTCAGTGAGAGCGAGAGAAAGAATGACTTCCGGGGGAGCAGAAAAGGGAACGAAGCCCAAGGGTGCTCTCATACTCTTGACATTCATGGACTTGCTCACGGGTGGACTCGGCGGAGGAGGACTGACTGGGACAGGGGCGCGCAGGACTGCTCCTTGGTCTCGTTCACCAGCGAGCAAGAGAGGGAGAGGTTGGAGTTGCCCGCGATGCAGGTGATGCAGGCCATGCACGCTCACACACACACACACACACACACACACACACACACACACACACGGAGTAAGCGAACCGCTGAGATTTCGACTAAGCCTGGAGGAAAAGTTTTGCCTTTTTTTGACACATGTTGCTCTACTTCACGATCGATAGAAGGGATCCTACGTTTAGCTCAGGCTGAGGAGAGGGAGGGGAATATGGACTTTCCCAGGGTCGAAAGCGATTCCTGGGAATTTGTTGGATAGAACTGGCTGTAGTCCCCAAATCTCTCTCCCGGGAAGCACGAAGCGTTTGCTGCACATAATAAATTAATGCACACAGGGAATATTGTCTTGCATTCACTAGGTTTATCATTCTTTTCACATTCCTGTGCTCGTGGCATAAACGACGACCTCCAGTCATAGTAGCAGTACATTCATATGTTTTTTTGCAACGTCTGAGTCTAAAAAAGCGTGTCGAGCAGTGTCCTACGCTTCGCACCTCGCTGCTTTCTCTCTCGTCGACCAGTTTTTTTGGCTCTCAGTGCAGGGGACTTCGCAGCAGAACCGATGGACCGAAGCAAGACCTTATGTAGTGGAGACAATGATGTAGTGCGGATCGATACGTGTCATAAACTCTACAACGTTGTGTGATTGAGAGAGAGGGTGACGGAGGAGGAGAAGAATGCTGCCTTACCCTATAGCATAACATGTGTATGCGCGAGTGTGTGTGAGAGAGCGAGAGACCGAACAAAATATAAAGAAAATGAGTCAGCTGTAGTACGAAATGAAGTGCAACGATAGGGGGCAAGAACAATCACTGTAACATTTCTTTAAGCTCTCATTTTGTTATCATATCAACTGTACAGTTCTCTCCAGGCTGGGAATTGACGCGCGTCCATCCGATCTGAACGTGGAAACAACGTGACATTGATGTTTTTTGCCGGCCAAAGCCATCGAGGCCTTTTTGTCGCAGGTCTTGGAGCCGACGCTGCTCTTGTTACTCCATCCCAGAAGAGATCTAAAGCAACTCCAGGGTTTGGAAGCGGGTCCGAGTGGCGCAATTAATCATTCTTGCCGGGGAAAGCACAGAAAAATAGAAGCAGAAGCAAACTCTTTAGCGCTTTATGTGCTACAGAGCTATAGCAATGTTTATAAAAGCCTCATCCTTCGTCATCGCCAGACAAGTGAAGATTCTAACGAGCTGTAAGGGGAAAAGAATGGTGGCAGCGTTAGTTGGCACTTTATTCCCCCTCCCCCCCCTCTATTTTCTTCTTCTACCCTTCTGCTGACAATTGAGAGGCCCACAGAAACCTAAGTGAAATTGACCAAGAGAAATAACTGTAGCTATATATGGAAAAAAGTCTTGATTGGCTTTTTTCCCCCTCTGATGCTGAAGTGCTGGCTAATTTGTAGCCAGTGGTAATAAAAACCTTATCCAAAGTGCATGTGCCCCGCCATACGTACACATATGAGTGGGTTCATCGGGATTTCTGCTGCTCTCCCGGCCACAAGCCCCAAGTCGAGCGGCTTAAAATGAGTGATGATGTAGAAAGAATGATGCATTGCTTTCACTCGCTCTATCTCACCAAGGAAGCTTCATGGGGGGAGAGACTTCTGAGGGGTCTCACTACTGATACTCGCATCCTCCAGAACTTGGGATAGAGCGACTGTTTGTACTGCCCGAAACCATTTCTTCAAAGGTTTTTTTTTTAGTCCTCTGACGTAACAGATGCCATCTACATGTATGCAACGTGCAACTTGAACCGTTGTTCCCCGGTCGGGCACGTGCACAGTGGACGTGCTAGGAGTCATGCGTTGCAGCACTTGCGCCAGTGCCAACGCGCCTTAAGCTGCTCTCTCGCTCCTGTCTGTCTTGAGTGCGCATCTACATGTACGTACGTATGTACGCGCAGTACGCGCTGCACGTGTAGTCGTCGGAGACTCACTTATCCGCGTGGTGCAGCCTGAAGAATCAGTGGAGGTTCGGTTCGATCGTTACTTTTACATCATCCTTCTCTCCTCCCCCCCCCCCCAAATGCGTGAGTGCAATATAGGAACAGCAGAAGGCGGACATTGATTCAATCTCACACGCTTATCAAAATCAAGCTTGAGTGAACTCGGTGGTGGCTGCAGAAGCCTTGTCAGACCCTCCCATTCCCAGCATCAGATGAGAGAAAAGAGAGAGGAGGAAGGACGTTGCTAACAGGGGGAGAAAGAAAATGCGGCGTTTATTAGTTCGTTTATAGGAATAAATTTAGGCTGGAAAGTCCTGATGAGGGGGGCGAAGAAGTTCCCGCAAGTGATGACGACGATGACGATGATGTGGGCCAAGTAATCCCAAAAGGAAATATCGATGATCGAACGTGTGAAGAGCAAACTTTGTGTCTCAAACTTTCACTTTCGACGTGCAAACTTTGTGTCTTCGTCGCTACTTTCTGTCTGTCTGTCTCTCTCTCTGCTGTGTGTGTAACAGGCTGCAGTCGGTCTCCTGGCTCGATGGAGCTCAGTTGATGCGATTGCATGACCATTTGTGGATGATCACGCAGAAAATGAGGCTTTTTTGCTCCAAAAAAATGGTCGGCTCACATCTGTTTCAATCAGCTCAATTCCAGACAGACTTCGATGAGAGAGACCCATCACACTGACACACCCTGTACGCAATGTAGTAACACCCTGGAAAGACTGTCTTTCTTCTGTTGCCATCGTCACCCTGTGCAGGACTCGCCGCCGACGACGACGTCGACTTGGTCTTCCTGCCACAGGTAAAAAGGAAATGTGCGTGTTCTCCTCGAAAATGCGAGCGCACAGGACGTGCATGTTTTACCGAGGCTGTGGCATAATTCGGCCGGCCCGGAGACCACACGGGCATTTCCACAGTAGCATTATGTACTGCTGCAGTGACTGTTGCTGCTGCGTAATTGGTTTTGATAGACACGACCACCTGTGATTAGGCTGTCATGTCTTGTTAGCGAGAATGATATCTCGCTCCTTTTGTAAAGTCTCTTTGCCATTTTTTGCTTGGATCCCTCTAAACAGGCGGAAAGGAGGAGCCAGGTGTGCTTGTGTTAGCTTAGCATGCATTTGTACGGACGGACGGACCGACGGACGGACGTGCAGTACGCGTACATACGTACGGACATGTGTACGTACACACGTACTCGTGGTACGTACGTGCACATACGTTAGGTACGAAGAGACTATGTGTACACTTTCTTTGCTTCTTCGCTCGGACAGACAAAGGATGACGATCGGCATTAACTCGATCACTCCAAAGCTGATGCAAGAAAGGTCTATTCATCAGAAGAATACGAGTTTTTTTAACTTAAATATATAAATATTAATATATATATATACACCATATTCGTTCTTATGCTCATGTATTTTCCTCCCTCTGGAAAGCATTTATATTCTCTCCTAACCCCCCCCCCTCTCTCTTATATTAGAAATTCATAGCGCTCTTGGTCCCTTCTTCCACAGGAAGTCGATCCAGCTGCTGCTGCTGCGGGGTCGTCGTTGCCCATTCAATTGGCCCCTGAAATTAACATTCCTCCTCTGGATCCCCGGATTCTTCACGGCCACGCTGATATCAGCCAACATCATTCGATTCCCCCCTCTCATGCGCAGAAAACCAGAAGGCGATCACACTTATGTATTCCCCCACCAAGACCAGTCAGGGAGGGGGAAGAAGAGTCCGCACATAATATTGGTGGATCTTGCGTGCGTGCGTGTGTGTGTGTGTGTACGTCAGAGAGAGAGAGAGAAATCTTGCATCCATCTCGTGTCCATAACCTTTGGCTTCTTCTTCCTCTTCTTTGGGAGCAAAAGTCATTATTCACTACAGCAAGTAGCAACCGAAAAGAAGCGCCACTGAACTTTCCTCCGCGCGCAGTTTTCGGTGCTTCCACGTCCACTACGTGGTCGTGAACCACAGGTATGTTTGCCAAAGCTCGTTGACAACACCGTCAACGATTGCGTAGAGCAGCCCCAGCAGAAGAAAGGGGGGGGGGAATAAAACGTCCAGGACACGTGCATAACTTGCACATGCAGCACATACTTTCCCCGAGCATGTGTTCGTCGTCGTCGTCCCTCTCCTTGTATTTGCTGCTACTGGTTTGATTCCATGGTCATTGAAGCAAGGAAGCAGCCCATCTCCCCCAGATTCTCCCCTCTTCTTCGCTCTGTATCCTCCGGAAGTGTGATTCATTTCATAGAATCCTCCGGTCCGTCGCATATTCCTCCGCTCTTCCGACCCTCGGTGGCCGCGACATCATGACATATTTTTATGGGATCGCTATTTTCCTGCTAAAAATTAAGGGGGGCGACGAGGGAGAGCGAACGATCACACGTGCCTACAACATCGGAATTTCTTTTGCCTCATCTGCTCTTGTCACTGGCTGGGGCCATTCTGCGTGCGTGCATACGCCGATGTGACACGCGTGTGTCGACGTCGCGACATTGACCAGGAGGCCGACGCCACCACCGACGCCTTGGCCGCCGGGTCCGTCAGCACCCACCCGGGCTCGAGTCGATGAACGTGTGAAGAAAAGCGAATTTGATTTCAACTTTTAGCTGTCAAACACGTCGTCGACGACGACGTCGACGTCGACGAGGGAGAAGGGGGGGGGGAAATTACAAAGATAACCAATCCATTGTGGAGTTAATAGAAACGTAGGTGACTGAAGTACGTACTTACATGGGGGTCGCTGGTGCTGCTGTTTCTTATCAAGTAGAAACGCCACAACCTCCTACCTAAAAGCACTCTGTCAAAAGAGAGAAGAGAGCACTGCTTTCACGCACACACGAGAGTAGGAAGAGAAGAAATGAAAGAAGAGATATGAGCTCGCTTTGGCGACTATCTGAAGTCGGTCCAGCCTTGTGTGTGGTCGGGATGTTACTGTTGCAGCGGGTACAAAAAGTGTTCGTTTCATTTCCGAAAACCTGGCAGAGAGATAGGCAAAAAAGAGGAGAAAGAAAGAAAAGCTGTTCAAACCAGCCAGGATTGACTAGGTATTTAACTATACTTTGCTAAGGAGAAGAACTCTTGAATTCTGTCCTACTGTATAACAACGTCCAATAGACTGAACCCCCCCCCCTCTGTGTCGATAAAGCACCCTGGAAACATCAGTTTGGCACAAGACTCCACGGACCTTCTGGGGGCCGGACTTTGAGGCTGCGTCTGCCTTCGTAGAGAGAAGGGAGAGCGGAGGAGGGGGAAATGTTGCAAAAAATGGGAAGCGGAAGATCAACTACTTCCCCATGCAATATTTGAGGTTCCGGCCATAAAAGAGAGGAGAAGCAGTTTCGGAGCCACCTTATGTGAACTGCCCAAATCGCCAATGCTACTTCTTTACTTCTGGCTGCCTCCAGCCAGTCAATTACAGCACACGTGAGCTCTTCTTGGGATCAGGGCAAACAGCCAATGAGAAAGACCCAATGTTCTTTCACTGATTCTTTTCACAGCAAGCTCGCATTCTGTCAATCAGACATGTGCCAATTCTTCCTTCCCGCCGTCCACCCTTCACCCGCACAAGGACTGCGCGTGCGCTGTGCGGGAGATCCCGCGTAACGCCAAAAATGACATTTCCTCGCTGCGTATCACAGGTATCATCTGCACCCAGACTCGTTCAAGTTCTGGTCGGGGTTGCACTACACAGCGATGGAGCCATCGAATATGACTGTTGAGATCCCACGTGCCAAGACCCCGGAGTCGTCGCACTTATGCGAGCCACGTCATTGTGCTAAAACATCGGACGTCTCCGAGAACCAAGATCGGGTCGAATGAACCGCTGAATGCCGGAGACGCTGAAAAGGATCAAAGACAAGCGGGAAGAACCTGCTTATTGCGACTTCCGCCAATCAAAGGAGGAAGAAAATGAGACAGAAAAGCCTTGTCTCTCTCTCTCTTTCCCAGAAAGATTCACATGCACACACGCATGCACACGTCAATCAGAAATACGGGGGGATCTCTAGTTTTGTATGCGCATGCCAACGTTCCGGAACCCGATCGCAGTGAGCCTGTCCAAGGAGAGAGAGATTCTCTCTCTCCTCCAACATCCATAGATTCAAAGTCTCTCTCTTTCCTCCCCCTTCCTGTTTTCTGGTTCCATGAGCAGCCAAGGCTTGTGTGTGCGCGCGGACACGCAGAAAAGCATATGGGAGGAAAACACACACAAAAACGGACCCCAATTCTTGTAGTATGGGGAAGACGAAAAGAGGGGAACTTCGCCCACTCAGTAAATAAACACATTGGAATAGCCTTCACGTTGCCTCCCCTTCATGCAGTATGTGCTCCTCCAGTACGTAGTGCGCGACATACTTTTCAGCGGAGATCTGGCTAGAAATGCTGCAGCTTTTTTTCCTCTCGGTGGCCAAATACATGACAAAATTCTTTGGCTGAAAATTGTTTGTGCGTTGGAATGAAGACTCCCCGCCGAGAAGCAGTTTCATTACAAGAAGAGCATGATGCCATCCTGTCTACCATTGTACTACGTACAGCAGTGCTGGACCTTTAGGACTCTGGGCGAAAATAGCAGTAGCAAATAATCTACTACTGGGGGGGGGGGGGGGGACCAAAGTAAGACAAACGATCTCCTCCTCCTCTGTCCGGAAGGTGTGAAGGGTCTGATTGAAAGTGTCGCGATACCAATCTGATCTTGACAAAAATCCGGTGTTTGCCGCGCGCGCGCACGCCCAGCCAGGATCATTAGTGTCACCTCAGCGCGATCTCCACAGTTTCTCCAATTCTCGTTAGCTGCAGGAGTGAATCCAGGGTCCTGCTCAAAGGTGGTGGCGTCCGGGGTCGGTGGTTGGAAGGAGGAGGAGGGGGGGGGGGGGGCTGCCGTAGTCGTCGTCGTCGTGGTCGCCGTCGTCAATAGGTCTACCTTGAGCCCTCCTTCAGTCAAAGTAGCAATGCCACCCCCGCGCTCTCCTCCTCGCTCTGCTCGCTCTTCGCGCTCTCTCTCGCACCCAAAAGGAATGCCGTCCGCTAATCCTCTGGGGAGCTCTTCGAGCTGTAAAAGAAGTGCTGCCAGGAGGGAAATTTCGCCAGTGGATTTATGCGACGGTGTCCTCAAATTTGCCAGCCTCTGATGCTGGGGTGTGGAGGTGTGGAGGCCGTATTTGGGGCCTCTGATGAACGTGTCGTCCTAGCCTGGGTGATGTCATGTCAGCTAATAACGCTGTTCCTGCACCTGTGGTGCCCAGTGCGCACGCACGCATGCATGCACGCACGCACGCACGCACAGCCAGAAAAGGCCCACAGTGTGCCTGCCTCTGAAGGGTGGATAACAAACAGCACAAGTGAATAGCATTTTGCCTGCCCACCAGATTTGCTTAAGCATCGTTATCACGCTTTAGGCCGTCCGGGCATACTGGGGCAGGACTTGTGGCCTCCTCGTGTGGCAAACCTGTCCCTTCGTTTGTCCAGGGAATCAGCGGGAGACCCCCTCAAACGGTGACCGCTCGATCGCAGGTGTGCTCTTGCTCTAAATTCGGCGGTTTCGTGGACAACGAACCTTTGGAAGGCCCATATCAAACAAATACAGACGCACCTTTTGTTATGCGCGCTGCTATCAGAATAGAACGACTATTTCGAGACTCGATAGAGCTCGAGTCGCCGCATCCTTTCATGATTCCCCGACTATTGCGTACAGCATTTGGCTGCTGGGAAGCGAACTAAAGCCATTTTTTCTGCAATTTTTTCCAGCTCAACTCAACCACACAGAGGACGCGTGTCCTACTTTTCAGTCTCGCCACTGACAAACAGACTCGCACAAATCCAATCTCGCACGATGACGGAAATACCTGGAGAAAAGCTCGGTAAAATTAAATTCCTAATCTGGAGAGTGAAAACTGTCAGGCTGCAGAGGAAGAAAAGGAAGAAGAAGAAGAAGAAGAGAGGTCGAAATGTACTGTATTGAGCAAAAAAGCATCTTGAGAGAGCTGCTCTGTGCGTGTGTGTGTGCGTGTGAGAGAGAAAGAGGCGTCTTGGGACTTCTGTCTCACGCACACATGCACACACTGGTCCGCCAGCAACTGCCTCTCCTCCGGCCCCCAATAGCACAATGCCATTGGTCAGACGAGGTTCTCCAAGACGACGACGACGTCAATCACGGCAGCAGCAACGGCGGCTTCAATGGGGTGACGGCGGCCGAGACCGCCGTTAGAGAGCTACCGCGGCTGAACAACCAACGGCATGGGCCGACCGCGGACTTGGTAGCGGCGATGGCGGCGGGGATGAAAAAGGCGCGCGCGCTTTTCCTCTCCCAACCGGCGTTCGCGCCGCTATTCGCCGTTGGAAGCATCCCAGAGGGGAGGAGAGACAAAAAGGAAAACGCGAAGCCGCGGCCGCCGCCGCCGCCGCCGCCGCCGTCGCCGCCGCCGCCGCTGCCGCCGCCGCCGCCGCTCCCACAGGCAAAATCGAGGCAATTGCAGTTGATGGTGATTCCTCCTCGACTGCGCACACACACTGACAATTTCGATGTGAATCCTCCACATATGTGCTTGATATCAGCTTCAAGATAGACCCTTGATATCAACTTCAAAATAGACCGAAAGACCAAAAGTGACGAGGGAGAGAGCGAGAGACATCATCTCTGCTCTACTCACTCTCCTCACTCCTGTCGGCGCCATTATCTTTGAAGATTCCCATTTAACCGGCAAACTGACGGCCGTACGAGACGCCTACGACTACCCGGACTACGGTCCGACCGCGGTCGCCTATCACCACCACGCCGCGGCCGCCGCGGCCGCCGCAGCCGCGGCATCTTCTGCCCCGCCTCCTCCGCCCACCTCCTTAGCAGGCGTATCCTCGGGCTCACCGGGAAGCATGATCGCCATGGAGCAGCAGCACCCATCGGACCTCAAGCCCATCGACTACGGCAAGTACGCCGTGTCCATGGGAGGCGGTGGCGGTGGCGGTGGAGCGCTGACGTCGCTCGGGTCGCTAGCCTCGCACCCGCCATCGTCCATCTACTCCCCGTACGGCGGCTACACGAGCCACCTGCCGCCGCCGCCGCCGTCGTCCCACTCGCCCACCGACTACAAGCTCGGGCCGCCGCCGCAACAGCCGCCGCAGCCGCAGCCGCACCAAACGCAACTTCCGCAAGACTCCCCTACCCTTTCCACCGGCTCCGGCGGCCCCTCTCCGACGCCTCCGCACAACAACAACGTGAAGATCCACAAGGCCGCGGACGACAAGAACAACCCCGACCGCGTGAAGCGACCCATGAACGCTTTCATGGTGTGGTCGCGAGGTCAGCGTCGGAAGATGGCGCAGGAGAATCCCAAGATGCACAATTCTGAGATCTCCAAGCGTCTGGGGACGGAGTGGAAGACGCTGTCCGAGAGCGAGAAGCGGCCGTTCATCGATGAGGCGAAGAGGCTGAGGGCGCTACACATGAAGGAACATCCTGATTACAAGTACAGGTTTGTTTTTATAACTAGTCACGTAGTACTTTTGGAATCTTCGACATGGCATCTTCAGCTTTCTCTTCGTAAACAAGCAACTGTACCTAATTGCAAGTGCACCCCTGAAGGATGTCAGTGAGTGAAAGGCAGCACCAGAATGAACTAGACGAACACACGCTTTTTTCCGCTCTATTCTTTGTTACTAGATAGTCGGACAGGCTGAATCTTTTCGTATACCTGTATGCTGTATGTTTTTGGGCGCCATCGCAACTTTTTGGGGGAGGCTTTGGGTGTCTTTCTTCATTGCTTTGCTGCACACGTGAAAAAGCAACGTAACGAAACTTGTGACGAGGCAACATCAGTACTCAACTGTCCGACTTTTCCCAAGTTGGCAGGGACAGCAATGCCAGGAAAGAGTAACTTGTACATCCACACTTTCTCCGAAGATTCCAAAAGCAACCTGCTTGTTTTTGGTTCGCTTCTTAACAACGCCCATTGCGCAAGAACAGTTTCGTTCGCTGATTTTGCCGCCACTGCCACACTAACTTGTCCGGTAGACCAGAGAGAGTGAAGTTAACTAACTTAACCTTCGCACTTGCTTGCAATTTTCTATCCCTTACAATATTTCCCAAATGTAGAAGATTGACAAAGAATAACCGGCGGGTTCTCCTGCTTTCTTGCAGACCGCGTCGAAAGACAAAGACGCTCATGAAGAAAGATAAGTACCCACTCGCGGGCGGACTCATCCCAGGGGATCCGTCTAGGGGCAGCTCCTCTCAGGCGGCGGCGGCCGGGACCGCCGCGGCCGCCGCGAGAGACATGTACGGATCCATGAACGGCTACATGCCCAACGGGTACCACGCATACGACCCCAGCAGCATGTACACGCCCTATGGAAACAGCTCCATCTACGGAAGATACGATTCCATGTACGGTGGCGGCGGCGGCTCAAGCGGCGGCGGTGCTTCGGCGTCCTCCGCTGCGATGTCCTCATACATGAACGGTGCTTACGCCGCCTCAATGTCCATGTATGGCAGCAGCTCCCCTTACGGGTCCTCCTCCATGCAGAGCATGAGCCCGGTGGGCGGCGGCGGAGGACATCTCTCCTCGTCAACACAGCATAGCCCGGGATCGGTCAAGTCTGACAACGGCGGCCAGACGCCCAACAGCGGCGGCACCACAAGCGTGCCGATGCCGTCCGAGTCTCCGGGATACGTAAAGAGGGAGGTAACGCCGCCGGCAGGATCTGGTAGCGGCGGCGGGCCGCCGCCGCAGCAGCCGCCGCCGCCCCCGCCGGTCGCCCACGGAACATCAGGGCAGCCGCCTCAACAAGACCTTAACCGTATGATCTCGATGTACTTGCCCGGCGACGCGGCTGCGGCCGCCGCCGGCGACCCCAACGCTCAGTCGCGCCTGCAGTCGATGTACGCTGGTCACTACCAGGCGATGGTGGGCGGGGGCGCGATGCCGCCGGGCGCAGGCGCGCCGCCGTCTGAACACCTGGGTCACGCCGCAGCCGCCATGAGCATGGCGCACATGTAGTAGGCCAAAGAAGAGCAACTTAGAAAAGAAAAAGAACAAGGACGAAAAGATCACCGCGAGATGAGAGAATAATGAAGATACGTAAGAGGCTCAGACGTTGGGAACACTCTGTGATATTTATTCGTACGAGATCAAACCTCCTCCCTCCTTATTTCCTTTTCCTCTATGCACAAGCAGCAACGTCTCAAAGTGATGAAAAGACAAAAATATCGAGTTTGTCTCGAGTGTCCCAGCAAAACTTTTGCAACAGCGTAGGGAAAAAGTCTCCTACTGCAGTAAGTACATCTTGGCCTCTCTCTTTCTCTTCCCCGCCGCCACCGCCGCCGCCACTGCCGCTTTTTCTTTCCGTCTTTTCCGCTCTTTCGTAAGTGGCGGGAAGAAAAAGGCGGACGAACCGAGCGAGAGAGGGCGAAGAGGCAGAACGAGGAGGCGAAAATTCGCGCACATTTTTGCAATGTGTGGAGGCAAAAAAAACTTTACCAAATGCCAAAGATTTTATTCTTCCTCCCCCCCCACCCCTCCAGGACGCTCAAACTGCTGCATGTGCATACTTTGGTTCTCTGAAATTGGTTGGATGCAAGGGATCATAGATAGGAAGCTGAAAGATCAAAATGGACTTGTTGCATTGTTGCTGCTATAAAAAAATAACTCTCTCTCTCTTCCAATTCTGCGTTATTTAACATTTGTTCACCAGCCTAAACCTTTTCTTCACTCGCACGCTACTCAGCACTTCCCCGTCATCACCTTTGTCAATTGTATGTGCATAGCGTAAGCCAATTTGTGTCGAGAATATGTGTGGGGGAAAAGGAAACCCCCACAGAATTGTCAAGGTGTAGCCTGTTTCTTGGTTCTTTATGGCTGCCCCCAACCCCCCCCCATCCCCCCCCTCATTATTATAGCGTACCCAAAGACTAAAGCCCGAGAAATTTGTTGTCTCTCTCTCTCACTCTCAGCTGCCCCTCTCAGGCCTCACACGCGCTATGTACTACTTACTGTTGTGATGTGTAAATATGAACAGTTATATGCACACAACACACATCTGAGGAAAAAAATTGTTAAAGCCTACTACTAAGACAGGATACGACAGCCAAGTTTTCATTCATTATGTTTTCCAAAATGAAAGTATGTATCTGGAATAAAGGATGTTCTTAGAAAAGTGAGCCTCTACAGTCTTCCTGTTCAGTGCTGCAATAAGGTGCACGCGTGGAGTAATTATCACAATTACCCAGACAACATGTACTTAGAGTGCAGGATTGAGATTCCTTCTCTCGATGAAAGCTGGGGGAAAAATATTTGTTGTTGTTAGCTCGGTACTCATTTTCTCAACACGTCGTCGTCACCGCCGTCGTCGTCGTTGTCGTATCCTCTGAGCTAGAACATATTCGTCAAGTTCGCGCCGCCGGAACACAGCAGGCAGTTCCAAGCTGAGTACGTAATAATGCGGACTGATGACAAAGCTTCAAAGCTTTTCCTCACTTGGAGCTCAGCGCTGAATCGTCAGTGAGCTGGGCACAACGTGCTCACCCGAGTGCTGATGCCAACTTTGTGCACTGGTTCGTCCAAGCCGGACAGTTCGATTTCTCTACGCCCCCGTGCAGATTATTCGAGGCGCTCAGGCGCTTCCAAGTATTGCATTTTCTTTTCGACTCATACTGTCGAGAGTCTCCAGCAAAATAGCTGTCCAGGCTACGTAGAACGTAGGGGGGGGAGGGGGGACCGGAAGCCTATTGTCACATTTTAGCCGCCCCCCCGCGGTCCCAACCTCCTCTTTCCCAACTCTCTCTCCTCCTGGCGTTGCGAAACGCCGCAGCCGCCGGGAGAGCCTTCCCCAAGTCTGACCCCGTCACTGCTGCGTGTGTTTTTCGGACGGCCCCGAAAAAGTGGGACGAGTTATTGGATCCCAATTACCGAGCCCTGACAGGAAAAGTATAGCAGTGGCTGCTTCTTCTTCGCATGAGAAAAGATATTCATTCAGTCCGTCTTAGCCCTCCCTCTAATCACACACCAGCGTTGCTACAGATTTGACAGTCGCAAATTGTGGGGTTTTCGGCACATGGATTTGATCCGCTCCGCCGGACTTTTTCGCTCGCGTGTTTTTCCGGATGGGAGAAATCGGTGGAGAAAGAAAAGGTAAATTTCCAGGGCGAAATTCGGGTCTGCTTCCAGTTGTGCTTGCAGATGTTTTTATTCTTCCCCGGTAGGAATGCCAGGAGTGTCTCTGTATCTCTGCATCGTTCTGCACCCACCCGTGCATCTTGCACGTTCAAGGAGTCTCTGCTATGCCTATTCAGACAGGTGCCCAAAGAGGACCTCAAATCTGTCCTGGGTTCTCACCTACTTGCACGTTACCTACTGCATGTACAAGTGGTGGAACTTGAGAAAGTCAGAATTAACGGACTACTTAACACTGCCACCATGATAACGTTTGATCCGTTTGCAAGGGACGCTTTAGGTGATCCTTACCCCCCCCCCCCACACACACACACTTCTACCACCAAAAGTTGTGGTCACACGAGTGCCAAAGTTGGAGCAATTTTATGTACTCCAGTAGCAACATTTCCACTATTAGTATTAGATCTCCATTAGCCCTGTCCGAGTGGTTTTGGGGGCTTTGGGCTATCAAGCAAGGCAAACACTTGAATCTCACTCAAGAGCTTCGTGACAGCGCAGCCCAGGGGTTCCCTTTAGGGGTTTGAGTAAACTTGTTACGCAGTTTACTTAGGCAACCTCAGGTGACGACGACGACACTTGTCCATAAGCGTCCAGAACTAACAGTACTTGTTATTCCCAGAAGGATGATGGAGGAAACAGCTCTGTGTGTGGAGAGAAGCTTTTACGTTACGTGTATGTACACACGCACACATGTGCGTGAGAGAGAGAGAGAACGAGAGAAGGCGTGAGCGAGAGAGAGAAGTTTTTTTTTCGCCAGGGTCCACAAATCTTGCTTGAAGCAATAATAACGCACAAAAAATTCCGCCTATTTATGTTGAGTTTAGTATGAATATTTGAATGGGGACGAGACAAACAAAAGAGAAAACAAAGCGCGAAATCCGATCGCTCGCATACTTTCCTCACAGAAATTCCGACACGTCAGCCCAACTTCAAATATTTAGGAGCCGCTGAGCGAATCGCGCCCACAAAGCACACACGAGCGTTTAACCCGCTAACTGCTGAGTACACAAATATGTGTGGTAAAAATTGTAGCGCTTTCTTGCCCTGAGTGATAGTGAATTTTCGCCGAAGCCATTTTCTCTCTCTCTCTCTCTCTCCCTTATTCCGCCATCACTTTCTCCAATCACTTGATCAATCACTAAAGCATTGCAATCACTTCTTCGTCGCGTCGGTCTAGACGGGCTGGCGCGCTCAGCCGGCGTACGTACACACCCGTCCTTACGTAGCAGTATGATAAAGTATGCACCATACTCGATATTTATACTTTTCGCTCGTTGGCCCCCCTCCCTTGTCGGCGAAGCCCTCATATCACAGCGAGAGGTTTTTGTGTCCCGAGACATTCGTCGTGATGACAAAAAAGCCTGCATGGAGTCGAACACACACGCATGAAGAGGAGGAGGGGAGACTTGTCAGATCGGTGTCTGGCTGATTAATTTCTCGTATTAATAACCATCAGTGCGAGGTGAGTTAGGGGCCGCGCGTCATGCATAAATTGGTCCAAATGTTGATACAGATACAAGTGGCGAGACTATTAATGTTGCTGCGCCACTATTGTAACTACACGCTTGTAAAACTGCAATCTAGCAAGGAGAAGTTGGACAGCAGCAATTTCTGATTTTGTGCTAGACTGACTGCGAGAGACAGAGTAGAAGAGAGCTCTCCTCTACTTGGACAGACAGACAGACAGACGGACAGACAGACGGACAGACGCACTGCACGGTAATGTACGGTGGCCTTAATGCTTCAGTGGAAGCTGAGACAACCATATCATCATCAAATTGCAGCAGCAGCGGCGGTGGCAGAAAGCAGCCAGGCTGGAAATGAGGCACGAACCCTTCGGATTTGTCATATTTCCAGGTGTCTAAACATATTACTGTACCGTACATTGTACATACGTGCGTCGGTAGATGACGTTCATATGAGGCCTCCCATCAGGATAAGATTCCAGTCGATTGGCCCGCCGATACTATCTCTTTCATAACGTAAGCTCACGAGTCATGCACCTTGATAGAAGGGTAAGCCATAACGTACACATATGGTTTTAGCACGTTGCGATGTCTACGTACAGCATTGTACTGGTCTCCGATGGCTGATATTCGAAGAAGAAGGAATTGCCATCAATAAATATATCTGAGGGGACGCAATCAATCAGTGCGGGACTGCAGTGACACACATTCATGTCCGGCCGGAGCCTGACCGACCAATCTCAATCGATTTGCATTTAGACTAATGGATCTTGGCCTTTCAGCATTTGACACAGATTGTCCTTTCCTCGCTATCTGCTACTGCTCCAATGCTGGTTCGGGGCGGGCGCGCACAAAACATATTGGGTTGCTTACCAACAATGAACTGTTCGTAAGGTGGCCCCTTTCCAGCCATACCCACCTACACTCACGAGTACACGTACACTATAGTACGTGGTCCACGCATGCTCAATGGTCAGACTCACGTACCTGTCTGTCGTGTCGCGGATGAGGAGGATCAGGCTGCGTGACCTTCGACAAGTTTTACGTGGACTGACAACAGTGTTCATTTTTTGGGGTGCTGGAGGCTGCTCTTCTCCTATAAGTGATGACGTCTTCTTAGGCTGGAGGAATTGGTTTAAAAACGCACCGTAAGAGCCTCGCTTACCTGAGCTTTGCTGCCCGCACCAGACTTTAACTCGTTTGTCAAGCTGAATGGAGGAAAAACAGGAGTGCCAAATATTTCTTAATCCAGAGACGTGACAAACTGGCGCTGTGCGGATTGGGAAGAAGAAGCTCTCTTCTCGTCAGGAAATGGCAGTGATATATTATCAACGTGCACTGCCACTCCTGTTGTACTGCACAGCGCATACGTAGCAGCAAAGAAGAAGCAGAAGAAGAGATAATGCAACGTACGCACCAGAAGCTGTTACGAGATGGACCAAGATTCCCTCCTCCCGGTTCTCCTATTGTCAGGTACATGAAAAGAGATCAAGGTTACTAATCTAGACCTTGACACAGTTTCGGATTTCAGACGTGGGCAGAAAATAAAAAAAGGGCATTCTGCACTTGAACTCGTGCATTTATTGGGCTCCGATCTGCCAATCCTGCCCGGTATAAAACGCAGTACTGCACATGGAAAAAAAGGCATCACAGGAGCAGAGGAGAAGATTACACTTTACGACCACATTAGCCTTATCAAAATGTCATCAGCAAGTGATATTTTAGCCACAAATTTCCCTGTAAAAAAAGGTCTTGTGCTGCACAACTTGCTCCCCCATCCACCCGCCGCACATAAAGTGGTGATTTTAATTAAAGCACTGCAGGGAAGCTGGGGTGGGGCGAGTGACGGACGTTCTCTGCGTGATTCACATGTGAGGATAAGGAATTTGTGTCGTAAATATGATTTCATTAGGTGCCCCTTTGAGCTGACTGCTTCTGGCAGATGACGGGGCGTTTTTTTGCGGGGGAAAACGCAAGAAAAATCCGCGCAACTTCATGATCAATGTGCGCGGAGTCCGCAGCAAACTTCGTTACTGCGGCGTGGGGTCAAAACAACAAAAAGTGGGAGAAGAAGAACAGTCTGTGTGATCCACATTTCATAGCTCAGGAGAATCGTAGCAACATTGTTCTCCCCAAAGACGACGTCTGAGAGAAATTAATGGTGAGAGTGAGAGTTGTGAGCTTCTTCTCCGCCTCCTCATTGACCACCCGCGCTTTTTCAAGAGGAAAAAACTGCCTCTATGAATAGCGATTCGACTCTCTTAGTCTTCGTCAGTGAGTGAGAGGTGTCATTTAGGCGACGCGCGTGTCATTCATTCACTTGTATTTTCAATTTTTTGGGGGCTACGCGCATTTTTCTCGCGCTTTTTGGGGCACTAAAAAAAAAAGGGGTGAGTTTTTGCTGTCACCTCGAGTCTTCTGGGCCGCTCCAATGTATCTTGGGCGAGGAGAAGCTGAGTGAAAAAAATCCGAGTGTCTGCAGACGCAATCTCAGTTAAGGTCTAAGTACGCACTAGTCTACTAGTGCCAACACTTCTGGATCGCCAGCTGGGACGGACCAGGGACACGACACTGCTGTTGCTCTCGGACCACGTGTCTGCCACACGGGGCCAGGGATGAGCCATGAAGCATCTCAGCATCGCAATGTCTTAATATAGCGATATTTACTCACAGTATGTGTGTACTCATATTTACCAGGGGGGGAGGGGGAGGGGTTCCTTTCCCCTGGACTTTCCAGCCCATTACTGTGTACAATGGTTTAGACCTCCCACTGTCCGTGTCCATCTCGAGTTCCTCCCCACTTTCAACGCTTGATGCGTCTCATGTGTCACCGAAATCAACGCTTGTTGCTGAGCTATTACTGAGTTCTAAGAGGCTCTTCCACTGCTGCTGTCGGTATCTCACAGAACTATCTGGTTTCCTTCGCTGTCAGATCGTATCTGGAATCACTTGCACCAGAAGAAGAAGGCGAAGAAGAAGCACTTTACTGCCAACTTGCACATAAAGTGGAGCAGTGAAAAGTTTAAGCTGGCTTTTCCAAGACTCGTTCGGACTGCAACTCACTGTGCATATGACAGGTCTGTGTGTTCATCATCCAGCGTGGGAAGTTTTATCGAGAGACCTGACCCAAAATAACGCCTCGTAATAAGCCCAAGGGCTAAAACTTGATGTTCCTCTCTTGGATGATTGTGATAATTCCAGGGGATCCCCCAGAAATTGATTCATGACTGGTCATATATCGAAAGTGACGTGAACACGTTGTGTGCTGTGTAGGGAACTGGCTGATTGCGCGTCAGCTCCATTGCGCAGTGCGCGGCTGACCGCTCATTCTCGTCTCTATCCTGGACAGATAGCTGGAATTTCCCCGATTTGGTTACGCCAGACTGTGCGACGTCGCCGAAGATATCTCCAATTTTGTTCTCTCTCTCTCTCTCTCGCTTGGCCGCACCGGCGAGTGAGATCGTGTGTGTCGCAAATAGCTTCACTGCCAATCCGTTGATCACAGTGTAGAGGAGACCCCGGCAGAATGTTTGAGCATGCGAACGCTATGGATATTGCGTGTGGCCCTCCAGGGAGCGACAAGAAGAAGCATCTGGAGCCACCCTGTAGCTCTTGGGGAGCGGCTGGCCCCAATCGACATTCCTGGCTGACACGGAGGTGACAAATAATTTGTACAATGTCACATTCCTTCTTCTTCCTTCTCTTCTGCGGTTGTTGCGTGGCCGCTCAAGGCTCAATACCACAGCAGCAGATTCATCAACGGAGGAAGAGGAGAAAATGGGGACGAATATCTGGGCAATTTTAGCAGGAATCTGGGAAAAAAAGGCTGCGTTGCTCGTGGCAAATGTAGTACAAAAGTGCCTCATTCACTCGCATGCTTGAGGGAAGGGGGTGAGCCCACCCCTGTCCCAGCCCATGAGGAATGATGCGTGGCCAACTGATTTCACTGGAACTGCAGCAAGTGCTTAAGCCAAAAGTTAGTTCTAGTCCTAAACCAGTCCTATCTTTGACTGAGGAGGACAAGGGTAATCTATATTTTCCATACGTGTTTCTTACAGCAGAGTCATGTTTTAGCGCCGTAATCAAATGACTGTTCGTTATTTCCCATGACAAAGCAACAAGCTGCTTGAGTAACGTTACATGTCAAAATGACATGACTGGAGGGACCTCACATATCATCATTATTAACACCTGGAATTAAGGGAATCAAGGCTCTCCGGCAAAAAAGTGCAAGGGGGCGAATAATGAGCGCAAGAGTCGATTATGTTCAGAAAGATCACACAAGTCATTGGTTGTGAGAACAATGCTTTTTTTTGTTGGCAGCAGGAAGGAAGAAATGAAATCGCGTCGCCTGCATGTTCACATTACCTAGTAAAGTGTAGCACAGACCCTCTGTGGAGGGGAAATGGACGCTAATTCTGTTTATTCTGACAACTTGAGGAGGGTTTTTAATTCTTGACGAGTCGTCGTCGTCGTCGTCGCCGCCGCCGCCGTCGTCGTTCCCGCCGCCGTCAGGCATGGCCGAGGCGGATTCTTTTCCGCTTTGCCAGAGAGATAACATCGTTATGCACGCGCACACGCGCACGCTAACAAGCACACACGCCTTCACTCTATTAACACTTCTCATTTATCATTCATTCACATGCAGGTTAACATATTGCATTACAAGTATACAGCCTGGTGCACGGGGGGAGCCCGGAGTCCCACAGCCTCTGCCTGCGTCCCGATAAAGTCACCTCGGGCCCCTCACAAAAGAGACATCTGGCTTCTTTATTCTAACTTCTCACCCATTGGCTAGGAGGGGAGCGAGAATAACAATTCAGCCCAACTGAAGCAATATTTTCGCTCATGGACGCCAACGCCGCATACCTGTCTGCTGCCGATTCGTGGAGTCAACGCGCAGCATTTCCGCAATCTTCGCACACTGCGCGCTGTTCTCGCACTGCAGTCAGTACTATGACGTACGAACAACATCGCGATTTTCATCGCGAAAGATCGTCCGAACAGATGGATGCGCGGAAGTCCGCATTTCCTACGTACGCGTTCGGTACACAGGTTGGAGGAACAACAGAACTGAGCAAGAGTAGCAACTCACACACAGAGAGAAGAATTTTTTGGGGCGAATATCGTCGATTTCTCTACCCGATTTTCAATTAATGTGGTCACGGTTGAACTTGGTCTGGAACGATTGAGATTTCTGTTCATTGGGCGAAAAAAAAAGAAGTCACTACTGTTCTGTGTCAAAGAAAAGTGGAGCGTTTCCCACGTCTTCTTAATGGCTTTTTTGTGCTTACTTTGTATTGTACATCTCTCTCTTAGTTCATGAGTTGGCGGCTGAGAGGGGGAGGAAGAACCTGCGCAAATGGCTTCTGCTTGCAATTCTTTTTTTCTGCCAAACCTTTTATTTCACGACACTTGATTTAACCTTTTGTTCACGCAGTAAAAGTTGTCGCGTGCCCCAATCATTGTTAAAAAATGGGACTAAAAGTGTTGCTCCTCCTTTCTATCAAATGCGATCCTATTGTTCAGAGCCATTTTGGCTTCCTCTCTCTCCCTGTTGTATTATTGCGTACTACTTAACTGCTACTAAGCACGTACGTACAATTTTGTGAAATTGCGAGGCAACCGCACAAGTGTGAGGAGGCAAGTGTGCGTGCATCATCAAAATTTGTACTTGTTCGTATTTGCGGTACATCATCTGTTAGTCCTCAAGTATTTGTGCGACATGAATCACGTGGGTCGTGGCCCTGAGGAGTCATAGGATGCGATGTGTACTGCATTCAGAGACGTTCCCACGTGCAGTGACACGTTCGTGACTAACTTCGGGATGTGGGCTTTCCAGACCTGTTGGGGAATTGATCAACCTGAGAATTTTTGCCCAAGTAGTGGTCAGGACGAGCTGCAATCATCAATAGTGCCATTTCGTTGCTTTCAAGCCCCTTGGACGGATGGGGCACGTTCTTTCTCCCCTCCAGCAACGTTGTCAGCATCCCTCAGCCTGTCAAGGCCGAGGGCCAGCTCCTCCACGACCTCGTCAACAATGTTGTCCATTGGAGGCCCCAGACATGAGTCACATTCTTTTTATACGTGAGACATCAATTTGAAGTCTGGCAGCCTTCTGATCCTGTACGCTGCCTTTGACGGCAGCCCCAGTGTCTGACGGAGCAACGTCAGTGAGTTATTATTACCCCCCCAACGGTATCACTTGTGAGTTCACGAGCCCGTAAAACAGGCTAATTAATACAATTTCATTTACAAAATTACACAGCCGCACATGAATTCTGTCATTCTCTCTCAGGGTCGGTGTCGGTCTCGCGCTCTCCCGGGCTCTCTCGGCAGAGAGCTGAACCTGATCTGTACATCATGCATTGTTGCACTCGCTTCATTTGTGAAAAGCCTCAATTGTGCTCATGATCCCTCTTTTCTAATAATGTCTTTCATTCTCCCTCCCTTGGCTCGTGACTTATTTGAAAGCCCTGAATAGACCAACGAATTCTCCTTCGCCAACCTGTTGTTGTCCGGCAGCAAAGCAACAGCCCAGGACTTGCATGGGGAAGCTGTTGCATTTTCCAGAAAAGATAGTCCACAAAAGATTTTTCGGGACAATGATGTCCCTTTGTGCAGTGATGCCTTTCAAATCCTCTGGCGGGACTCTCCCTGATAGTCGCTATTGTGACAGATAGGGCGATTTCAAACAGAAAACCACAGGCACGAGGGCACGAGCCAAAGGGGGGCTTTAAATGAGGCGTATACATTAAGATAGGATTACAAGAGAAAGGAGCCTCAATTGAGTCAAAAGTAACTTCACCACAGTGAAGGCCCACAGCTCTAGGATTACTGACTTCATCACCCTGCGCTTGAGCTCCATGGGACGGGAAGGGGAGGGGGGGCGGCAATTCCAGGGGTTTGCCTCAGCAAATCACCTAATGACGACCGGAGAGCCGGGTCATTATATAATCAGCTTTAAGTTGGCGAGAGTTCGTCTGAGCGCCAAAGGGAGGCTCCAGCACGCGACGACCGCGACGTCGAAGTCGTGTCTTTAAAGCAACGGCGACTCGATATCACCCAGATATCGCAGGGACTTTTGACCGAACCAGCATGTGCGCACGGACTTTCTCCCTGTGACCGTTTGATCGTCATTCTTGACTGTCCCGGGGGGAGAAGGAGGAGGAAACCTTTTTTTTTGAATTAAGCACGCGCTTTTTTTTGAACCCTTAGCTCTGTCCGACCTTGCGCATAACTGACAAAAAAATCGCTGCTCAATGGAGAAAAGGAGGCGATCATTTACGCGTATTTGAATACGGTTTTTGTTCGGGTTTCCGGTGGCAAAACAGGGTAAGGAGAAGCTTCTGCGTTTGCTCAAGCATCTTGGACCTTTGAATGGACCCTCGCCTCGACATTCCTTGACCATGGGGGCACCGGGACAGGCTTCTAACAGGGTGCTGAAGCCGTCGCCGGGGAGAACTGCTGCGGAGGCGGAAAGACAACTATTGCGCCGCCCTGTACAAAGTCCAAACTGCGGGAGCTGACGATGAATGAATCCAAACGATCGCTCTTGAGGCGTTTTGGCGCGAAGATTCATTAGGCGGGGGGAGAAATGTTGTCGACCCCTGCGGAGAGGCCCAATTACTACTCTCGAGGCTCCCCGACGACCCCCAGGGGGTCCTAAGGGTCCCCCCCTCTCTCTCTCTCCTCCAGCAGCGTCAAGGGTGACACACCTGGATGGTCACTCTACCAGCGAAATTTTGCTGCTGCTGCTGATACTTTACAGGGTGATTCAGAAACCACTTGACAGCGTGGTGCTGGCGATTGCCTCAACCCCCCCCCCTCTGTCCACCACCGACGTGTGCAAGAGACGAGGGAAGAACTGAAACGCTGCCACTCCTGACCCACCCGGTAGGTAGACGTGCCAGCCAAACTGGAGCCCGGTGGTTGTCAACCGAGGGCGACGGTTAATTGAAATATTTCCAGGAGAGAGCGAACGGTTTTAGCGCTGTTTTCTCGCGCCTCCGATGGCCAAAAGCGCCACGAATTCGACAGAAAAGAGTGAAACTGGGTTAGGAGAGCGAGAAGAATAGAATAGATGGTAATCGCGATTAGATAGAGTCAGTATTGTTGTCATAATTCCACCTATCTGCGACACCACGGAAGAATACACACACTTTGCGTCGGATCCCAGTCATGCTCGGCACAGTTCAGCGCTGCCGCCAGCAGCGCCTACGCGGCTTGACATTCGCGTTTCTACCGCCAGTTCTTCCACGTGGAAAACACAAGACAAATCGCGGCGTATTTTTCCACTTCCTTCATCCATTTCCTTAAACCCTCCCGCGCTTCCGCCGTCTTTAACATATACTTTAATCTTCTTCTATCAGATGCTTCTTCACGCTTTGCAACCGCCCTCGTCCTCCTCCTCCTTCTCCTCCTTCAGACATATGAGCAGCGATTTATTAGCCGCATTTTTCAACTCGTGTTGCGCATCCAGAGCAAAATGTGCGGGAAGAATGCGCCCATTCTCGACGCTGCTCCAATCAATATTCCCGCGCAGTCATAATAGCGAATGCAACATTTTTAGGTAGGAGAAATTGTTGGAAGGAGACGAAGGAGAGAAAAAACTGGGGTGGGGGGGAAATGGGCTGTTGCGCCTCGTTCCTTCCCCCTTTTTTTTTTTCCTCGCTCAGATTAGAGGGCGAAAGCGGGCGACAGACAGCCTGTCTGGAAACGGGGGTTAACAGACGACAGAAGGAGGGGATAGAGGGGGTCCAACAATGCAATAATATTCCAGCAGATTGAATAAAGCGCAGCTCAGCTAGGCAGTCTTGCCTGGTCTCTGCTAGCTCACCAGCTCGCTCGCCCAGACACAAGTGACGAATGCGTTCAGAATATCACTTGGCCGAAAAGCCTCACTTGTAATGCACGCTTGAGCGCTCGGCCCGAAGTGCTTCTTGGCCGATTCGGCGTGATCCGCGGGAGCTTGAGAAGAGGAAAGAAAAAAAAATCATTGCAGAGCTGACATTCTGGCGATGCTCGTTGACTCGAGCCAGAGCTGGCTCAGCTGAGACACCAAAGATGTGACTCATGTCTGGGCGAGAAGTTAGCAAAGGTAAAAGGCATGTGGTTGGCGCCGCTACTAAGTAGACCACCCCTGCAGCATTTTGTTGTTGTTCCACGTCCATCCCACGTCCATACGCACGCAGGCGGCCCTAGCGAGCGGTAGCAGCGGCAATTTGAGGAAGGAAGAGGAACACCTTTATCATAAAACATCATCATGTTTGACACCCTCCCGCTGTTCTCTCTCACACCCGTCTGATGGACAGGGGGAAGGCCTTAAGGGACCCACCACGAGCACAGATTGAAATAGGCGATTACTCCAGACTAATCTGAGTGATGAGGCACAGTCAGTAACGACCTTTAGTGAGACAAGCTTCGGAGAGTTGTGTTGCAGCAAAAAAGATTAGATGGCAAAAAATCAGCCTCTCTCGCTCTCCTTTAATCTTCTCCTCTATCCGTGTGATCACTTGGCTCTGGACGGACCTCAAAGAGAACCTTAATGGAAAACAAATTATTGACAGTTTCGATTTCGTAGAAAGAGGACGACAACAACATGAAATGGTTGAAAATCTTTCTTCTTCTCCATAGCTGCGCATCATTGATACTTGTTTGCCCGCTGGTATAATGATGAGAGGCGCTTAAGCATGGCTGTTTTAGTAGCACTCATAGCAGAGCCTGAATTCGGACTTTTTTTGGCCTCCCTCCACCGTGATGTTGTCACCTCTGCCATTGTGTTTGCGTGAGTCCCGACGTTTCCTTGTGTGAAAGTCAACTCGGCGAGACACGCCCATGACACTGGCGGCGTCGGCGTCACGCACATTTGCCATTAACTCGTGTGCAACGTACGATCTTAGCTTCGAGCCAGCGCGCGCACCCCTTCTCACCTCTTTACTCCTCGGGGCCCCCAAGAAGAACCATTTTATACTTGTTCACTATCTTTGTCACGTGAGCGCTGAACAAACACAGTAATGTTGTGCCAATAACGTCACCGAACGCTGGAGAATTCGGCGGAAATGAGTCGCTGAACGGTGCTGGTGTCACACCTCGCCTGGTATCATTAATTCAACCGCCATCATCACACACAGAGATCGGCATCATCTGTCGGAAGAAGAAGATTCGTCGCACCAGCCGTATCATATGGGCAAAAGTAAACACTGGCAAGAGGCGCACAGTATTTCAGTTGGGCCTCAAGGAGTCTGGAGGAGATTTTCACTACAATTGTACATGGTTAAGAGTGACAGCCTTGCTTAGGTGGAGGAGAGCGACTGTTTATAAGCGTCGTTAGGTATGTTAAAGGCCACGCAGCAGTTGGACACTCAGCCGAGGTTCCCGCGCAGACTCAGGATCGCGATGCCAGGAAGGAATCCTTGAGTGTCAGTGAATTGAACATAAGCTGCGACCTTACACACTCTGTACGTACATACATACATAACACGTATAGGAGGGGTGAGCTCACATGGGCGTTTCCCTGTGAACAAAAGCTTCCTCCGAGCGCATCCAGGACTGCACAAAGAAACAGAGATGGGAACTCGGTGATCCCGACAGTTCGTACACAAGGGAAGTCTCACCTACACACGTTATGTATGTTCAAGTACACTGATCCCGAAAAAATTTTGCCGAGAGATAAGTTTTTAGCAGGGAAGTGAGCAGTTTCTAGGGCAGCGCTCCCACCCATCGACTGCATTGCGCGCTGCGTGGTTTAAAAGCCCGCACAACTTCCTCTTCTGAGTTCATACGTGTCATGCTCGCGCAGATAGCGAATCTCGAGTGCACGGGACAGTAGAACATACGCATACTGTGTGTGTATAATACTCAGACACACACAAAAAAAGACCGATGACTGAAAGGATTATCACATCTGCCAGTCAAAGTTGCGCTCAGTAATGTCCGGTTTTTGCAAAGTATACTTTTTACCTCCTCAACGTCCCTCACGTAATATGCATGTGGGAGATCTGAACGCGAACTGTTGCTCCTTTGCCGGGGCTGTGAGCCTCAGCTCTTTTCTCTTTTCCTTTGTCCTCTCTCCACACGCGCGCATGTATGCGTGTGTGCGTGCATGCGTGCGTGTGTCGCTCCTCGGTAGTCCGATGTCACGCTGTCTTTACTACCCGACGACGACGTCCGTCATTTTTGCTTCAGGCGGGATTTTTTTTCCCTCCTCCCCGTACTAAAGTCCTGGCTCTGCTTAATGCTCCGGATGAGACTCACAATATGATCACTTCCAATCCACATACCTACGTAGAAAGTATGTGGACGTTGTCGTAGAACCAAAGTACACACGTACTGCTGAATGCATCAATACAGCTCCTGGTGGACAGGAAATATGAATCTTGTACGTAGTACGTGGTACTTGGAAGAACTTGTGTCGCTCGTCTACACTCGGGTCAACTACGGATGCTCTTACACCGGCATGAGCATATTGGGACCAAAGTGACGTCCGCCCGACCCACCGATCCCGCGCCCCAAAAAAGTCACTAGGGTGCATGCTTCGCCGGCTTCCAAGTGATTTGGCGTCGTGATTCAGGGACCTGTAGCAAAAATCACTGCAGTGCTGTAACGTTGCCCTAGTGCAGTGAGTGAGTGACGTTTGCAGTCATATCACCCTTGCAAAGTCTAGATCTTGCCCGGGGTCGCCCAAGAAACATAATGGAGCATCGTGTCATAGCTGTAAGACCCGTCCGAAAATCTGTTCTGTGTCACAGATCTCAGCCAGTGAGTGTAAACGCACCCTTAACGCGCGGCTAACGTCAAAAGCCGCAGACCGACCGGTGCCTGTTGGTTGTTAGAGGATTTCCCCCTCTCTTTAGCCGCCAGGACCAGGACAAAGGAGAGCGAGACTGACAGGACCATTCTTCTGATATCAGAGCATTAAGGGGGAAATTCGCGGGCTTCTTCCTCAGCAAACGCTGAGAAGGAATCAGTCCGCTTAATCCAGAGGATTTTTTCTTTCTCTAATAACTATCACGTCGCATAGCAGTCTGAAGTCTAATGCAGTGCTGCTGCTACAGCTGCTTAGTTTAGCATGTCAATTTTTAAAGTTTTTCTTCTTCAACGTTTCTTTTTACGCACCATGAGAAAGAAGATGGCGGCAGGCATTAAACTCTTCCCCAACTTTTACTCATTTCAGGGTTGCAAGGAGGGGAAGCAAGGACAGCAGCAACGGCAGCAACGGCAGCAACGACAGCAACGGCAGCAACGGCAGCAACGGCAGCAACGGCAGCAACGGCAGCAACGGCAGCAGCGGCAGCAGCGGCAGCAACGGCAGCAGCGGCAGCAACGGCAGCAACGGCAGCAACGGCAGCAACGGCAGCAACGGCAGCAACAGCAGCTTGATGAGTGTGTTTCACATAATGAAATCAGTGACACCTCACATCGGAGGGGAAGATTAATTAATTCGGCGCAGCCAGAAGCTCCGATGATTACAACAAGGGAGAGCCCACAGAGGACCATTGAAGAGGAGGCAGTGGAACCACTCAGTTTTTAGTTTGGAGGGGAAAAAAAGAGGGTTACAAAATATCTCTGGTCGAGTATTGGTCGAAAAGTGTGACTACGCCGCTGTGTGTAGCATTAATATCGTGCATTTACTAAAACTCTACACAGTGACCTAGGATTAGTGGATGACGATGCAACATGCGGGGAATGAAAGAGCAGGATGACGACTACACATGTACAATAAGGAAACCACGACTGAAACCCATTTCAGTTAGGGGAGTAAAATGCAAAAAGTTTCAGCGGAAATTAGAATGGTTAAGTGTTATGCCAAAGAGTGGTGGCAGAGGCAAGGATGATAATCAACAGTGTGGTACATTTTATAAGTTATGGCGTTGCGTTGGGAAATCGAGCGTGTATTTTTGCTCTTCCCATGGAAGTGAGGATTTTTTCCTTCTTCTTTCACAAGCTCACATGTACTGCACTGGGCTGTAGTCCACGCACATGTACGTGAGTCCGTCGTCAGTCTGCCTGCGTGCGAACATCACGTATGTGTGATACAGCCTCTACCCCAGACGAGCGGAGCATTATGATTCAGGCAGCAGGATTAGTGTACGGAAATTCGAATGAGAATCAGGGTTTGCACGCGCACTTGAACTCTGAGCATTGTGCTTTCACATTCACTTTTGTGTGTGCCTGTGTGTGTCTGCGTGCGTGCGTGGTTGCGTGCGTGTGCGTGTAGTACGTGCTCATAAAGGAGAGGAAGAAAGGGGAGAGAGGAAAAAAAACCGAGCTCGAGTGGACTTTGAATAATGAAATTATGATGGTAATTCTCAATGTTAGGATAGGTCCTTTGGCTACGCTAAGAACTTGCGGTAGAAGCAAGGTGTTTGCTGTTGCTACAAAGGGTTTTGGCCTTTGCTACGGACGGTTTTGGCCTTGCTACGCACGTCACAACAGTCGGCAGAGTTCCGACGTGATAAATTTAGCACACTGCATTTTTGTGCTATCCTATCTCCTTCCTCTGTTCTGTAAAAGGACAGAGCGAGCAGCAGCAGATTTTGGTTGAGCGAGGACAGAGAGGATGATCCCCTTGATCCGATTCTGTCGCGATAAACGTTCATCATGATCTGATCCTGTTGCCTGCTGCTGGAGCTGCTGCTGGAGCTGCTGCTGGAGCTGCTGTCTCTGCTGTCGCTGCTGCCGTTCCGGATCATACGTACGTACCCCATGTTCCATTACTACCCCCAGATGGTGCAAATCAGCCATCGTCGTGTCTTATACAGTCTGTGTCACCCTAACTCTTTCAATCTGGGAGGTGCGTCCGGGGGAAAAGTAGGGGGGGGGGATGTGGTCGAGAAACAAATCCCTGTTGATATCATCTAGTCAATGACAAAGTCCTTTGATATGGAGACGAATCCTTCGAATTGATCTTTGCAGAGTGCGCAGGCAACCGTTCAATCTCATTTGGCCGGACACGAAGACCCAAAGATAGGTTATTGCGAATGCCTAAAAATCTCCGAAATCGGGCAGATGTTTCTGTTGGAAGGAAAAAGTTGTTGCTCGCTTGCGCTCAAGAACTTCACATGTGCACGCATGGGTGCCTCACTAAAACTTTGGGCAAACTTAGGGCGGAGGGATAATTTTAGGCGATCCAGCTGTAGTTTGGGTGGCGACCGTTAAGCTTTTCTTCCAACGTCCAAAACGCGCGCATGCATTGAATCAGAATTAGCGAAGAGAAGCTCCGCGATTGGCCTGTGTGTGACCATGCTAACTAACTCGCCCATTATTTTTACTGGCTCCTCTTCCCCTTCTAGAATTGGGCAGTGGGAACGTTGAGCAGATGGAGGCAGGAATCTCATGCGCTGGAAATAAATTGCGACTCCCCCTGCTCCTCCTCCTCCTCCTCCTCCTCCTTCCCCCCCATTTCCATGCGTGCGTGCGTGCGTGCCTGCCTGAGTGCGTGCGTGCGTGGGGTCACTCTTCTTCCATTGGTTTGGGCTTTTGCACAATCAGTGCACGTCCTCCCTTGGATGGCTCATACGTGCACACGTAGGAGAAGAAGGATGGGGTGCTTTTTCCGCTAGGTTCCCATTCAACACGCCCTTCGTCGATGTCTAAAGCTTCCCCTTGCTGCTTCTCATGTGTGTGTGTGTGTGTGCGTGCGAGTGTGAGCGGGGGCAAAAAGGAAGAGGCATCAAGTAGCAGGAGCAGCTGCATTTATTCTCATGCTTACTGCGCACAGACCTAATTCCTATCTTTCAGACAAGAGAGACCCAAGCGAAAAGTGCCAGGATAAATCTTACACACATATGAGTATGAAAGTACCTGCTTACGTGTGTGTGTTCGACTCTCCGCTGCTACATCAGACTCTAACTTGCGCGTCGTCCCGGCGCATATTGCACGCAGGAATTCAAGCCGCGTTCATGTCACCAAGAGCTTCCAAGGATTTTCAGAGAGGACGAGGACGACGAGGACGACGACGACGACGACGACGAGGAGGAGGAGGAGGAGGGGGGGAGCAACAACAACTTCCATCTGCCCCTGGTCAGATTCCCACGCAGCCCAGCAACGATCGAGCCAGACAAAGGGATTTTTCTGAAGCAACAGAGGGACTTGTTTGCATTTCTGCTCTCTCGCTCTCGCTCTCTGTGAGCCCGATAAAGCCTCGCCTCCCCTCGCTCGCCTCGCTCGCCTCGCCTCACCTCGCAGCTCTCGGAGGAGAAGTGGGGCCAACTCGTGTTTTGCTTGGCTAAGTAAACCTCTGCACTTCGATTAAAAATACAGCGGGCAGGGGGTGTTTTCATTTCAAACATATCATGCAATTTCGGCGAAGAAGAAGCAACAGTTAGCGGCAAGCCAGCGGCAGAGCTGCCTTCTCCTCCTCAGTGTGCTCTGAGTTCATTAAAACATCCGCAATCTGGCCAAGGTTCTCTGAATCGGGGAGCAGAACTATCATAGGCGGACATCGCAGGCATCACATCCTGTGCACAATAATCTCGGTGCACTCAGGCAAGATTTTGTGGTAGAATTGGCAACGCGGATTTCGTCTACGTCGTCGTAATCGTCGTCAAGAGCCTTGAGAAGGTCTCATGCGTGAAGGCCTCTGCCTAGCGAAACCTTTAAAACATGTGTGTCTATCTCTGTAAGTGCTATCAAGGCGGCTGGCAGGCTTTACGCACTACACTTTTACTGCAGGTCCACCCAATCTATTGTTCTAGTTAGCCGATAATTTTTTTTTCCTACCGCGTATAACATACAGCAACTCGCGCCCATTTCACTCATGCATGCACTTCCGAAAGCCATGATGACAGCCGACGCCTTGATCTCAGCGTCAGATAGAACTTTTGAAGGCGTGTTTACACAGGGGGATTTCATGTGACTCTCTGTATAAGTGTGCACATGGCAAACGTGAGTTCAGACCCCTACGTACTGCGCCGGCTCCAGTGACTGCAATGGTAAGACACAACTGATCCAAGTCAGTCTCTGATCTGGCTGGGCTCAAGGTAAAGAGGTTCAAGGTGCCACTGGACCACAGCATCTCCCAGCCACTTGTTCCACCCACACACGACCGCATCCTTGCGCTGCGCTGGCCTTTTTTGTGACAGCTTTGCTCTGGTACCGAACCAACAGACATTAAGCACAGTATTTTAAGTAGTCGAAAGTAAAATTTGAGATGATTTGCATTTCAGCTGGAGGAAGCACGGAGCGGTGAGCACGACGACGACTAACGAGAATCGAGAGAGCTTGAGAAAAACGCAGAACTGCGAGTCATGGTGATTCGGCGGAAAAAAGGCTGCTCAGACCAGCATCAGCGCCAGCAGCAGCAAAAAGGGCCACTTATGCAGTGTCTACGTACTAGTTACCCCTTTGTCACAAGAAGATCGTTCCACAGAAGAATTGGCAGTTTAAGAACGAGCTGAACGTGCAGAATTCGCTTAAGAGGGAGAAGCAGCGCCAAGAGAAGCATCTTCGACAGAAATTGGTGGAGTAACATTGACACTGGAGCCCCTAGTGAATTTTCTTCATCTTTACAGTTGTAATCACTGCTGCGTTTTTTGGATGAATCACTCAGGTGTCTTGTCTTTTTCCGTGCACTCATTCCAGCCACTCTAGGGAGGGCCCGAATAACCACTTGGACAATGAAGTGATGAGCAGTAAAGAAATACATCCGTATTATGTATGAATTTTTAAAGAGATCACTATGGCATTGTGTCCTGTATGTCCTCCAGTCCAAAGTGTTCGGTGCAGCCCCTAATCTGGTAGGAAATCAACGCCAGACTTATCCGAAATGCAGGCTACAAAAAGCCCTTTAAAAAGACTGCATTAGGAGTGACTAGAATTCCATTTCCCCCCCCCCCCCGCCAAAACACCTTTTTTCCTGAGGTTCGATATCCGTCCGTTCCTTGCCGGATTTACCTCCCGCTGCTGGGATTGAGGAGATCTCACAATCGCGAGGAATTTAATCCCCAGCAAGAGAGAGAGATGAAATTCTTTCTCCCCAGTTATCATAGAGTGACCACTAGAGTCGGCACCTACGATTTCGTGTGTTACGTAACAAACATGAGAACAGCACAATCCATAATGTGCGAGTTCTGGAGTGAGGACGGGAAAAAGACTCCCGGATGAGTGAGGACCGGACTTGTACGTGACCCGACGAAATTCAAAGCGGAGTGTAGGAATTGTGCGAATGACAGCGAGCAATCACGACAGAGATGAGCAGGGGGGGTCACTCAGCTAAAGCCCAGGAGGCTTCGGACTCAGCTCAACCCTCGGAAATCTGGCTCAACCCTGAAAAAATGTACTACGTATATGAGAAAGAGGATTTGGGGAGGGGAAAGGATCAAGGCCAGAGTTGACAGGGAGGAAGAGACTTTTTCTTTCATTTTGGCCAACTCTTTTTTTTTTTCCTGCAAAAGTCGACTCTGGCACAAGAAATTTCTTTGCCCGCGAGTGGGCGAATTGCGGATTTAATAACTCACAGGCCGTGGGCACCAGGAATTTTATTTTGTAATTCAGGTGTGTGCATACTAGAGAAAGAGGGGGTCTGACCTTGTCAGGCTAACAATGGGTCCGACTGACATGCACCAACTGTGAATGGAAAACTGGAGCAGCAGCATCCTTCTTGCTATAACAGGCAGTCCCGGTAGTGTAGTAGAGATTACCCAGCCTTTGTGAGCAGATGCACATTAGCATACCTGCGAGAGGCATGCAGAAAAGTCCACTTAATTCAGAGTACTTGACCGTTGGTGTCGAGTGCTTGGCGGACACACGACTGGCTGGTCTGGACGGGCCACGCCACGCCAATTCATCATTTGCTCGGGAGTGTAATGATTCAGCCAAGTCCAGGTGATGGAAGTAGAGGAGGGGGGGGAAGGGACTCTCGGGATGCTATGGAACTTTGCCAAAACCCTGAAACATGAATTGTACTTTGTTTCTCTCATTGTTGGCACTTTTCTTACAACTTTGCCGCTATTCTACATAGAAAACAGTCACCCTTTAATGACTGCTCTTCACAGTGAACAAAACAACATAAGTAATCACTACATAGGAGATTTTTCTCACATCTGGACTCGTTTGAAAGTGTCACCCAGGGTTCCAACCCTTGCTCCGGTGAACAATGTTTTGCCCGCTCCGTTACAAGGACTTTCAGTCACTTTTGTTCTCGTCCAGGTGTCGTTGCCCTAATAAACGGAGTGTTCTAATAAAGTAGAGGTCGTACAGTAAAGGAGGTTACGATTGGTACGTTCGGAGCCAAACATTGAACTGACGTCATCCCTGAGTGGGGCCAGAAGCGAGCACGCACAGTAAAGACCTTTTAAAATCCCTCCAAGAAAAGTCTGTTTTAAGGACCATTCATTCTTATGTCCCTGGAGCCAAGAAAACTCAGCCTGCTCTACATCAGCAGAATGTTTCTTTGGGGTCTTTCCTGGGGCTCGCAACAAAGAGACTTGCTAATGGCGAAGAAGCCCATGGAAAAGATCGTTAAGCTACTGAGTCTCTCTGGCAGCGGAGAAGAAAGAGAATCGCTTTCCTTTTAGGTGTCGAATGTGTCAGTCAACTGCATGAATGCGCTCAAACAAGGGAATTCCTAGTTTTGAATGGTGTCGGACCAGACCAAGTGGCACCTCCAAACAATGACACAAGACGCACTTTTTTTTCCTCGGGTTTCCTTTTGCTGGTCAAAATGTGGGGGGAAAGAGGCGGAGGAAGGCGAGAAGGAATGACAAAGACTTCTTTGAAGACGTTCGCTGGCCTTTGCCACCACTGACTGATTTATCCTTTTCTTTTTACCTGCGACGCCAAAGTTGTGGTCGCAGGTCTAGGACTTGGTCGTGTCAGGAGGAGGTTAACCACACGCAGTACCAGTCTTAATCGGTGCCAACTGACGTGGCAGTAACGATGTTGCTATGCACGTATCGCAGACAGAAGTGATTTGCATAATCACTCCTCCCCGCTGCTGTGCGCGCTTCAGGTCTTCTGTACGCGGAAAGCAGAGTTCAGCGCCAACGCGTCCGTCCTCCAGTCCAATGCGCTGAGAGACTCCGTCCACAGGTCTTTGAGCTCGGTCCGTCCTTGTCTCCTCCGCACATCAGTCACTGCTTGGGTCGCAAAACATCCTTTACCAAACCATCACATTAATGACGGCAGCTGGCAGAAAAGAGGAGGTGGCGGCAGCAAAATGCAACGCCTCAAAGGGGCCCCTCGGACACATCAATGGAAGATTGAGAACCTCCCTTGGCCATTAGGACTTTGGACCACCTCCGATTTCCCGCTTTCTCCGGGGATGATTAACTTTAGAGAAAGAAACATGGGTTTCGGGAGTCGCTTCAAAACTGAGATGACAAACTCATCCTCCTCCGCAGAAGATGCATTTCTGTGCCTCAGTCGTTAAAGAAGCGGGCTTTGAATATTGCCCCTTGTTACACGCCCAGTTTATACGACTCTAATCAGGTCTTCTCAGCCGCCAAGGAGGAGGAGGAGGAGGAGGAGGACGGCGGGCTGGATTTTTAGTTCCTCTCTCGTCAACGAGGTCGGTCCAGCCTCCCTCTTGTCCTCGGGTTACGAGATGGAGGCTGCGTAGAAGTGGATCTTCCAGCTGGAAGAAAAACACACTTATTTTTAAGGTCCAGACTCTGTTTTTCAGCGTCTGTTTATTAAACTAAAACCCTGCCGTTGAGGTGCAAAGGAGAGGCTCCAACTTCCCTTGATTGCCTCTGTCTGTCTTTCTTTTTTTTTTTTACAGCAGCAACTCTCGCTGTTAACGACGAAGCCCCCTGATCACAGGCGATGAGAAACGATGATAGCGACGTGTCTGACGTGTGTGTGTAGCACTAAAGACAGCTGTAATTTTCAAGAGAAGAAGCTGCTATAACGATACGCACATACTATATAAGTCTGCGTGAACACAGATCTTAACTTCTTAGGTTGGTCTACTAATCACACACGTTTCGCCTTCAACGTTTTCAATTTCTCTTCTTCTTCTACTTCTTTTTTCCTTCCTCCTCGAGGGTTTTTATCCGGACTTAGTTAGCAGCTCTGGGGAGAGGAGGAGGGGGAAGCTTTGATTCAGACGAATCCTCCATGCAGAAAAGACCCCAGCGTGAGGGCTTCTGAGCTTCTCCCACTTGTCTTGATCGTCGGGGGAAAGAAATTAATGAAGAGCGCAAGATAAATGACAGGGGGGAGGTTTTCTTGCTTGCGCTCCCGGACTTTGAAGGTTGATTTGGCCGCAAGGGGCGCAGAACCCGAGTAACCTTAAAGCTGAACCTCCCTTGCCTCCATCCCCCAACCTCAGGATAGAAAAAATTGGGTTACGTCATGTTAGGAAGAGTCTTGGCTGTGAGTCCAACTTTGCGTGTGTGAAAATCGGGATGCGGTGGCGACGCCAGCCCTAAAATTCCCAACAATGCGAATGGAGCCCATATTTCATTTGCGGCGTTAAACGCCATTATCAATTAACACCGAGGAGCCATCAAAATCACGCTTGACGAGGGGTGGCTTTTTTTTCTAGTCGGGGAAGGATGCATCCCGGCGTGTGCGTCATGGCGGCCAAGTGCACGTCCAACGCCGGCGGCTCCTGGTTGGTCGGCTCTTGATGCATGTTCAGGGTTCACTGGCGCTCACCTCTGATGTCACTAGCTTAGAAATCATCGTCATGTTCCAGTACGTACGTACAAAGCAAGCAAGTAAGCAGTGTAACGATAAATTCTTGGCTCGGTGTTTCTCAGTACAGTGCGTGCGTGCGTGCGTGCGTGCGTGCGTGCGAGCGTGTGTGTGTGTCTTTTTTTCTCCTCCTCTCTCCCAGCAAGAAACATTCAGATGAAAGGTGACGTGACAATATAATTTATGCCAAATGGCCGTAACGGCCCTACTGAAGCGCTCACACTCCCGGTGGTCCGATTCAGATTTTTTGCACGCTCTCCCGTTGGTCTATGTGTGTGTGTGTGTGTGTGTATGTGTGTGTACAAATGAGAACATCTCTCTCTCTCTCTTTTGGTCTTCTCTAATGTGTGGGAGGCTGCAATTGTATGCACAGATCAGTATTGTACCCCTGCACGTACACACGAGTGGTGTTTGTATTCGTGCCAGAGCACATAGCAGGACTTTCAGTTTTGAATAATGTGTTACCTCATCTAAAACAATACCTCTCCCATTTGGTTAATGGGACCCCTAAGATGTCTGTGGCTTCCCTGATATATTTGACCAATTTTCTGCGCAGTGAGAGGGTAACTGAGTAGAAGAGAGAGAGAGAGAGAGAGAGAGAGAGACCCCAATATTTACCTTCCCATAAAAAGTAATGCTGTTGCTACGCGTAGGGTAAGAACTTTTACGTTAGAAACGGTAGTATTGATGGATCCATCACCACTTCTTCCTCCTCCAGTTGGTCCACAGGTGCAGAGCTGCGTAGGCCCGGTAAGAACTGGGGAATGATCGATACCTCCCGAGAGGATTGAAGCCACTGAAATGCTGCACTTGTTGAAACATTCTGAATTTCATAGCTCAGGAGTCATTTGGCCTGACAGTTTGCCGCATCCCTCCTTACTGACATCATCAGAAAGACTACGCCACACGTACAGCTGAGGTGGAAAGGTCGTATGCACCTGAGGAACAAATAGTCTTTGTTCCAACGCCCTAGCACTAGAGGACAACGAGTGGGCTGTAGTCCGTTGAGGTAGCATCCACCAGGGTTAGATAGTAACACTGAACCACGAATAATGAAGCTTGTTTTTCCTCTTTTTGCAAACTTCTGGCCCCATCTGTCACCAGGGTTGCCACATCCGCATCAATTCGCTCATGTCTCGGCCACTTGTGCATCATCCCTGTACTAGGAAAACTACGGGTAAAAGTCTTGTCCGGACGAGTAACTTTGCGAGCTGTGAGGGAGAGAGAGAGAGAGAGAGAGAGAGAGAGAGAGAGACCACCCATCAAGTCTTAACACTAAGCTGCATGCCGACAGAGCTCCAGCTACTCCTGCTAGGTACTACTACTGCCGGTACTTTACTACTACTACTGCTGCTTCACCTTTCCTAGATGAAACGATATTCTTCCTCGGCTTCAATTTTCCTCAAGGTCAACCCTCCAAAATCCATTTGTCAAAAATCCTACAAAATGCAAGCAAGCAGCGGCCTCTAAGAGGGTGAGATTGTATAATTTGGCCTCAGACTTGATGGGGAGAAAAAGACAGACAAGCAGACACCCTAAAAATACACGGGTCTCCCCGTAATTGAAAGGTGAGGTTCTCTGAAATTTTGAGGGCAGAAAACGGGCGGTTTTCAGCGTCGTAATCCGTGTCATTATGACACGACGACCGGTAGAAGAAAAGATCTGGCCAAATTGAATTGGGATGATTATGGGCCTCTATGATGCATCTTGGCACGCGAGCTTACATCATCTTATCATGTTTTGCCTTATTTTACGAATCCCCTTGCATGGACAACACTCGTTAGGGTCGACGATGTTGCCACCAATGGAGGGAGAAATGGCTCATTTAATGCCTCTTTTTTCTGCCTCCTCCACAGCAGGAACGAGGAAAAAAAAAAGAGTATCGGCGCTGCAGCTACTGCGTGTACACCGCTGAATCGGAAATCTTTTTAACAGAAACCTACCTCACCGAAGCTGAAACTTCTGGCGAGCAGAGGCTCACTCAATCTGCAAGTTAAGTATGAAAAAAGCCTCCCAGGGTTGGGAGACTTTACAACTTTGTATAACAACATTATTTTGATTAGAATCTCCCCGGGAGAGGGCTAAAATTCTGGTCTGGTTGGTTTGTGAATACCCTGTAGAACAGCAATTAGCGTGTGGGGAGGAGGGGAAGTGTGAATGTCGCTGTAGAAGAGATTCTCGCGTGTGCTTGTTTGACTCGGCCGATTTATCAGGCCGTGTCCAATGTGAAAATAATGAGGTGGGCTGGATAGAAGCTGCTGCAATGCATACGCCGAGTAGGAGTTGTAGTAGTGGTAATAGAATGAAAACTCTTCTGTGTACGGACGTAGGAGGGAGGGACCCTGATGCACAGATACAGCCCAGTCTGCGTTGCAGTGCGAGTGTCCTAAAAGTTAAAAAAAAAAATCAATGAATGAAAAGGTTGTCACTGGCGGGAGGAGGAAAGACTCAAGGTGGCGTCTTGAGGCGTGTCCATGCAGGAGATGTTACCGCTTACGTCAGACATATCAGCTGCGTCAATCGAGACAATAACCAGGCTGCAGGCATACAGGTGCGTGAGGGTGCGGACGAGCTGAGACTGATGTCATTGCCAATGTCAGTCGACTCAAAGGCAGCCCCCGCAGGTTTATTCTGGCTCACACGACGTCCATGATGAAAAAAAAAGGGGGGGGGGGAGGGCAACGAAAATCCCTCGTCATCAAGTCTCGTCATTGCCAAATTATTAACGTGTGTGGTACAGATACACGCCTCGCACGCACACGAGCTGAAAATTGTCAAACTCTGGCACTTTCCAGACTCCGGTGGAACGGATACAGCCCGAGCGGCGGCCGCGTTTTGAAGCACGTTTTTAGACATTTTTCTGTGTGTCTTCCCTCCCCCTCATTTATAGACACGCGAGCAGTTTCCGGGATACATTAAATAGTGTGCGTACGACATTAAAAAGGCATTTTGCGGACGCTTCCTGTTTACCGCATGCATAATCTATGAAAAGGAGGAGGAGCAGGAGGAGAACTGTGACTTCCACGGTCGGGGAAAAACTTTTATAGGCCGATACCAAAAATTTTTCTGTGCTGCGCCAGTCAATTCAGCGGGAGCCTCCGCCCAAATAAGGCATGCGAATTTAGCACCAGGTTGACAGAAGGAGAAATTCTGACACTTCTCTCACACAATGTGCTAAAGAAAGGAATGTCTGGCCGACGACGCCCCCGAGGGGGGCAATGAGGGAAAAAAAAAATCTTCCCTGAATGAAAGACAATTGTTTTGACTCGCGACGCTTGTCAACGCATCCATCAGGAATTTTCGGCAGGGAGGAAAAAAAAAGTCTCGGATTTCTTATGCTTCGGCGACAGCAAAGGATTGGAGAGAAGTTTCTTCGAAAAGAGCTTATGCAATCAATTCCAAGGAAAGGAGGAAAAAACTTGTATTACCCTGTACGCACACATTGCACAGGCTGCCAAGTCCAGTGCAATATTGTCTGTGTTACGTTAACACCCATTGCAAGCACCCAGCAACGACTGCTTCTTCTCATGAAAGGAAAGTATTTTGAGCTCATTTTCATTAAAGGGGGGGGGGGGAAGTGACAGAAGAGTTGGGCAAGCGACCAAGCACTAATGCAATTTCATGAGCCCAAGTGGACCCAGCTTTAAGCATCATTTAACATCAGTGCAGCACTGAGGCCAGAGTTTTGCTGCTGAGCAACATCAGTCACTGCCTCTCTTTTCTATGCTTCTTTCCCTAAGGGTGCGTGTGTGTGTGTGCGTGTGCGAGGAGAGAGAGGGAAAAAAAGTCTTGACGTTGCTTGATGACTTCCATCGTTGGACGACGTCACCCCCAAAGCTTTTGTCACGATCACCCTCGTTGTCTCATGCGTGCCTGGCGCAGTAAAAAAGTGATTTCTTCCCTGTGCTGGCGCAGGCAGGGCCGAAGTATGCACAAGTACAAATTAGACAAACTTTCTGGGTTAACTTTGCCTTTTACTCCCCCCCAGGCTTGGCCAAGTACGTACGGGGTGACAACGAGTGCATTGAGAGCGATTTCTGCCTCCCTGCCCCGTGTCCAAAACCCTGGTAGAAACACTCACCACCGGTGACCGTAGACGCAGTAAATCTAGATTTATAGGGCTCCATTTTTTGTAGGGCTTTCTTTTGGTTCACCCTGTACATCAATTTATTAATTTATCAGGTCCATCAAAACCTGTTATCGTGATAAAGAAGCAGCAGCAGGCTGAGGGATCTCGGCTACTACTGACAGAGGCAAAAGCCAAATCACCAATTTGCATGATGATAGGGAGAGGAGAAGATCGACGGGGCTGATATCGGCATTGATTTTGCCGCCCCAAAATGAACAGCGGCCGATCAATTACGTCTTCTGCCGCTGCCGCCGCTGCCGGCCTAGCCGCCGCCGCCGCCGCATCAGATATTATGCCGCTTTTTTCTCTCTCTTTATTTATAGCCAACCCGATACTTTTGGTGCTACTGTAACGTGTGATTATCTGCTAACACTGCCTTTGGAAGAAAGGTAGCAATCTAAGCCGCGATGATATTGAATTTAATAATGATTAAGAGGGAGCTCCGGACACCCGATAATTGTCGGGTCTCGCAAGCTCCTCATAATTTTTCACACCGGCCTCCTGAGTTAGGCGAATAGCGTTCTTCACAGCATTTTCGAGAAAGAAGGGCGAACCGATCACTTTTAATCCCCAATCTCTGTCGTGGGAAACCCTGCATCCTCTGTTAACAGCTTCCAGTCCTGGTACAGCACGTACATGATGAGCGCAGCAGTTCTGATCGCCCTTCATAAGCGTCATCCCAGCTTTTACCGTCCGGTCCGGTTGAGGAGTGCGCACGGACAAACTGTACGGAGTCACTTCCAACGTTGTCTGCTCGGCCAGCAGCGCACAGTAGAGACTGTTTATATTTCCATCCCGTCCTGTTTGTCCTGGGTGCGTTTGATTTGCGCGAAAAAGAAACTAATGTCTGATATCAACTCACTGTTACATTGGATACAGTGGTGTGACGCACGCGCGCACGCACCAACAGGTCCATTAGAAGCATAATCAGAGTCCACTGTGTTTCACTCTCCACTGACATGCATGTATGCCAATATCTCGGATGAATTAGGAGCTCGCCAGATTGATGATTCGTGCATGACGTCGCCTCCCCCCCCCCCACACACACGCACAAGCACTAATGAATCTGGATCGACGGTGGCACCAAAGCAGCAGCAGCAGCTCCTCGCAGGTGGGTCAGGCAATTTTGTCCGGGAAAAAAGCGAGAAGAAAGCCAGCAGGTGGCATCGTCATCTTCCTCGACTACAACGGGAGGATTCATTATTCAACCGTCCACGTCAAAATCGCTCCCGTGGAGGAGTTCGGGAGGACACTTCTGAGCTCCTGCGTGTGTGCAAGTACGAATACGAAACAAAAACAAAAAAAGATCATCCTTTCGCAACAAGCTCTGAAATCAGTTATCGCTTGTAATTAATAATAATCCTTGCTTGCAGGTGAAAATCAAGGGATCAGCACACAATAGCAAGCGAAGTGGCACAGTAGCTCCCCTGTGCTCCAAGTGCTTAATCAACTTGAACCCCCTCGTTTGATCAGATGGTTGATGTCTTCCACGTCTTCTAAAGGCGCGCTTACCCCAAGGCTATTCAGACACCTCGTAATGGCATGAAAGATTACCGTCCAGGATGCAGCGGGTAGGGCTGGCGGGCAGGCAGGCAGACAGGGTTGGGTAGACTTACTTACAATGGCGCTCAAAACGTGAATATTTCTCCTGAAGAAGAGGGAAAAAAAAGTAGTCGCTATGCATGCACAAAGTGTATGAGAACTATAGTGCACACATGACTGTTGCGCTTCCTTACACACTGCCCAACATTGCCCATTCATGCGCACGTAATCAGACTTCTCCCTCGCTCTGAAGCTGTTCCCCTTGCCGACGGTTGTGATCTTCGACCGTTGAGTCTCTGAATTTGCAAGAGATTAAGTCCGATTTTCATTCTTACTGTACTTAAGTACCTTCCCAAGGCTAATTCGTCAGTCGACATATAATAAACCTTTTCTCTCTCGAGCATCTCCACTTCTTTATCTTATCTACAAGAAGCCGACAGCAGCAACGGCAGCAGCCACGGCGGCGGCGGCGGCGGCGGCTGTAGTGACAGAACCATTTAGTGCTTGTATAAGAGCTTGTAAACCACTGACCCGACAGTTAACAAGATAAGCATTTGGCCGAGTCTAATAAGGGTAGCCTTGTCAGGTGGATAAGAACTCGACAAATGTCCGGCTGCTCTCACGTTGCTGATAAAAATCGCCTCTGCAATCATTCTGCCATTATTGCCACTGCTGCCACGCACCTCGCATTCGCCAATCTATCGCTAGGCATTTAAGAAGAAATGAAGAATAGACTCCTTGGGCCAAGCATGGTGCGTGTGTGTCATGTTTGACTATCAAACATTCATCGCAAGTGTGTTTTCGCCTCCTCTGAGGGAGTTAGCCGCAGTGTCATTGGCTTCAGTTGGCGGGGGTCCTGAGAGAGCAAGAGCCAGAGCAAGAGCGAGAGCAAGAGCGAGAGCAAGAGCGAGAGCAAG
>JAAUXU010144815.1_pt1 | contig 65018 bp, 65 predicted proteins | sample 7278151 | NCBI WGS metagenome assembly JAAUXU01 (sample SAMN14350113, study PRJNA611818) | marine sediment metagenome | isolation source: surface marine sediment (1.8m) | place: French Polynesia: Moorea | collected 2018-08
CAGTGTCCACCCCCACTGACCTTCTTCTCCCCCTCGTCTCGCCATAGATAGCTGTGGCCAAAACTGGTCCTGCACAGCTATTCCCAAGAGGCTGACCTATACCTATTGCATGGCCATCTATGGTCTGTGTAATGTAGTCTAGTAAAGGGAACTTTGGACCTCCATTTGGACCTCGATTTCGGCCTCAAAACGGCCTCAAATGTAAGATGTGGCGGGATCAGTTTCAAGCTTATGATGTTGAAACAAAGACTGAGTTGCTGCGGGTGTCATAATGAAAATTGCAGAAAAATGCATGTTACGCAAACGAGATGCACAAACATTGCAGTAGTATTTGCCGATCAATCTGTTTTGAACATTGCCTCCAAGCTTTGGTACACACAAGCACAGTATTATTGTGAGAGAGCACCTGTCAGTCCTCAGGATGACCTCAGTCAGGATCCTGATTGCATAAGGATTTGCTGCCAATGCAGGACATGTCCAAAAATGTGCGTATGCTGCAGAATCTGTGTGAATGGGGCAACTTTTTACGAAAGGCGACTTCATTGCGCAACGCACATCAGATACCAAGGTCGGCAACCCCTCGTAGCTATCAGATTAGATTGACATGTGCTTTTGAAGAAAAGACTTTACTGCGCAAAATATCAGCTGTAGCGAGAAATCCCAGTTATCCAGAAATCTGATTCATCCGGATTCCGATTATCCGAGTCCCACTGTCTTGAAAATTGCAAAAATATGCATATCTGTCGCAGAAAGATTGAAGGTGCACATGAGGATGCACAAGACGTCAGCCAATTATCGATGTGCACTTGAGACAGTGTTATGTATCAAGGGTTGCTCTGATTGCATTCAACACTCTCAGCGCAATTTAACAAGTCCCAGTGCCGGTCAGGTTACTTCTGATGGGGTGGATGGAAACTGGTGATTCTGGCAACTCTGACTAAGCTCCATGAAGAATTGAAGTGAAGCTGAGACGGACGCTTTGAGTCAACACCAAGATTGCGATGTTGACTCCACAAGAGTTGGGTTGTTTTGGACCGGATTTGCCAACACCCGCATTGGACACAAGTCCAACGTGATTCAACCAAGAAAGTAGTGACTTAAAATGTATCTTACCTGCATTTAATTTTTTTACCAAGGATGGAAGTACACATTGCAGGAGATCCATATTTTGTAGACGCCTCTCCAAGTATCAAATTTGGATACGACATTAAGAAGACTAAATGTTGTACATGCGTCACAATACAAAGTTGAAGTTTATTAGAAGATCAGTTAATAAGCATCTTGGGTCAGTCTTCATCACGCAATAGAATTAGAGCAAATTTAAAAACGGATTATTTATCTTTCTTACAAACATGTGCTGTTTGGGGCCCCCGAAGCAGCTTTCCAGTCCTGTCCCTTGTGCCTGACTACAAGGACTATACTGGAGATGATGATCAAGGAATGACATGACGATGACTGCTGACGATGACGATGAATGTGTTTCTCAGCCTAAACTATTCTACAAAGTGCACTGGACATGGCTGGAATGCATCGGGAGAACATATTTGGTTGAAGGATATTGGAAGTCTGCATTTGCAGGAACACCATCGAAATCAGGAAATTTGGTTTTACTGAGCTGAGACGACGTCTCAAGGAAGTTAAGTCTACCACGGTGAGATTTCCCCCCTAGAAGAGACCCACAAAATACAGGATTCTACTGCAAGAGTGAAATGATGTCTTTTATGCCACTCAGCCATGATGAAGCCCATAAATTTGTAAAACAGCTTTAGGCCATCTCCACTTAGAGTTGCAGCAATCGTATATGGCATCAACAAACTATATATTTGGCTAGATGGTCCAGACGCAAGCATCAGCTCACGCTGACTTGATCTAGGACAGAGAGACCATGGCAACCCTGAGATTGCTCTTCCGTCTGGCACTACCACTGGCTCTGCTTCTGACTCACTCCACAGGTATGCGCACCTTCAGTACCACAACATGAACTAAGTGGTGCACTCGAACCTTGTCTGCCCAGAAGCTACCTACATCGCGGCGCGCTACAACACCAGATGGGCGGACCACCGCTTGCCCATTGTCGTGGGGGAAAACGTGACGGAGAGCGAGAGGGCAGCCATTGCCCAGGTGTGACGTTGGCCAGAACAATCCGAACTCTGCGGCAACTGAACCTCTTGTCCACAGGTCGCGGCTCACTTCAACGACAACACCTGCATTGTGATAGAGGAAAAGAGTGAGGACGACGACCAGGACTATGTGATCATTGAGGAGTCAAATACGTATGACTCTTGCTCTGGCAGTTGGGGCTACCGCATGACCAAAGGCTTCTTCCGTACTACTGAAGGAGGCGGGTGCTACGTAAGGATTGCCACTGAAGTGCATGAACCACCATTGAATCGCAAACTTCTCAGGACTTTCCTGTCATCACGTCCTGGTTCCTTTACAATCTTGGTGCCCTCCCTGAACATAGTCGACCGGACCGAGATAGTTATATTAAAGTCAACTGGGCCAACATTGACATTGGTCATAATACGAGGAAGGTACGTGCACTGTCTCAAGATCGCGACTCCCTCCGTGATACTTGGGCACAGGAACGACAGGGCGATTAGACAGGATATTCCAGTATCGACACTCTCTTAAGTATCGAGAATCGCATCGTATAAGAAAGTACTGACGATGCTCGATCGACGATACCTTTCTTCTCTCTCGATACGTTTCGTCCCCAGTCAGTACTGCCATGCCCATGCTAGTCAAATTTTAAGCAGCTGGTCACATAAGCACTTTTCCAAGATATTTCAGGAGTTGATGCAATTGCATTACTGACGCTGCAGTTAATTTGTTTGAAAAGTGAAAGCCAGCGGTGTGTGCACTACTGTACACATTGAACTTTCCTGCAGTACTGGTACTCTCGCATCGAGTATACCTTCAGGTGGCAATGCGATCGAGTATCGGGTGGTGCTCTGGAAAATATCGAGTATCGGCCATGTGATAGACGTATGAGACACGTGTCCTCTGTCCAGGTCGCTGCTCTCAGTCTTCTGGCTTGCATAGCCGATGTTTTTAGGGTTTGTCGTGGTTGCTTTTTCGTTCTAGATGCTTCCTTATACAGCTGTATCCAACTGCAAATTTACTCTCCTCTAGTTCTTCAAGTACCAACAGGACGGAGCCAATAATGAAGGCTTTGAAGCCTGTGAGTGGTTCCCCGCTACTGGCTCGAGCCACGACCACTGTGCTGTGAGTTACAACATGGACACCTTTGGCCTGCCCTATGACTACCGCTCAGTCACGCACTATGGAAGACGACAGTAAGAATCGGTGCCCAGCATTGTAACTGAAAAAAGAGAACAGAGACATGTTCTTGCTTTAAAAAAAGTGTGCGGTACATTTGGCACGGCGATGTTGGTAGATCTGGAGGTTGTCTGTTTGCTACGAATACACAACATTGCTTGCAGATTTGCTAGCGATCCTGCGGTTGACACGATAACACCTATCCAAGTTCGTGGGGCTGGACTTGGAAATAACCGACTGAGTTTCCTGGATGTGCTGAAGGTTCTCCTTGGCCAGTAGTGGTTGTTGCACTTGTTGCTCTCATGTTTCTGTACAGCTGGAGACCGCCTACGACTGCCCACTGTCTGCGTTCAACGCGCCCAAGTGCGGCGGCTACAACGTGCAGGGACCCACCGGCACTCTGGATGGATCCGGCGTCGACAACGAGTGCCGGTGGCTCCTGTCGGCACCTCCGGGAAAGCAGATCATGGTCGAGTTCCACCAATTCTCGGTAGATATTCCGAAATAACTCGGTGTCGATGCAAAGCACTCTGACCCGGACCCTGCTTGAGACCAGTTCTCGGACTGCACGGACACCCTGACCATCCGAGAGAGCACCTTGCACTTCCCAGAGCCCTACTGCTCAACCAATGTTCCTCCGCCAGTTCAAATCATCAAGACTGGGGAAGCCCTGATTGAGCTGTCACGATGCAATCCGCAGAACAAGTTCTATGCAACTTGGCGGTTTATTGATCAACGTTCTTCAGGTGAGCTTTTAGTTGCCCGGATGTTCCTGGTATTCCAAAGCATCATGCAGATGCAAATGTCATCATTCTCATTAAGTCTTGCTTTGAGCAATCCCTGATGGCAAAGAAACTCTCAAAGGAGCACAATATAATTCAATATAGTCAACTACAAATCATAAGATTAACTACTCTCATTCTCATAGAAAAGACTCACCCACTTTTTGTCTCATGCTTTTTTTGCCCAGGTGAGTCAGACCACACAAAAAAACCTAAGATGAAAAGCACCATGGCCTGAGTGTAGTAACATTTAGAACTGCAAAAGATTTTTTTCAGTTCCAAATTAATAGTGATCAAGAAGGCCAGAGAAGACACATCTCAAGTTGTTTTCCTTATCTGAAAAGGAACAGCAGTCAGATTCAAAACAGTAGCAACGCTTTTTATCACACTGATTCCATCCCAAGGAATCTTTATTTACTCTGAGTTCGGCAGTCATAGTCTGACACATCAGTTAGTGAGAGAAACCATCAAGAGACAAAAATTTTGGGAAACAAAAAGAGTATGAGACGAGTGATGTTGAAACGGAATGAGATAAGACAAACAAAAACTGAGATGAAACAATGTGAGACAAAATGAGGCAAAATGTCAGCTCACGATAAGTGTACCCAATACAGGGTGTAGCAATGTTTCTGCCGGATCAAAAGAGCACCATTTCGATGGCATCCTGTCTTGTTATGTACTTCTAGTGCATTTGAAGTACAATGTGTTGCAGGAGTCCTTCCCTACTTTCAAAAGGCTGTCTATATCAGAAATTATATGTAAGTTTTGTGCCTTTGGTGGCCTCACGGGTCCCTCTTTTCATAAAAAAGTAATGAAAAATGTACCATGGAAAAGCAATACAGATGTATGTAGTACATGCACATACTAGATTTTTAGGCTTGAAAGCCAAATAATTTCCCGGGAGAATTTAGAGTATTACCCAATCTCAGTCATGAGAACAGTTGGGGGGTCCCCATTTTGGTGACATTCTAGAATCAACTCATGTCACTCACCATAATATGCCAATGGTATCCCCAAGTCTGGTTATTAAAATAAAATTTTGACTAATTGCATAGTCAAGTGGCACCAGCCTTACGAAGTTGTCTCTGTCTTGCTTGATTTGAGAGGCTTAAGACAAAAATTTATCGACCATTTTTGAGAAGGCCATTTACTTTCATCAATATTTTTTTGATTTATCAGGCAAAATTTTGGCTTTACTTAGTAAACCATCATTGGGGGAGTTTTTGTCTTAAGCCACTCAAATCAAGCAGGACACAGGCAACTTGTACCATCGGTTTTGCCCTTCCAGCTCTTCTGTGGCCTAAGAAATGGCCTTTTGAAAGCATCCCGGGAAGGACTTCTGGAACCCTCGCAGCAAGTTTTGTTCCAGTGATACTGACCTGACCTTTGTTTTCTTCAACCCAGACTCTTGCTGTGAGCAATTGGAGCTGACAGCAGTGGATCCAGCCAGTCCCATTGCCACTGAGGACCAGACTTCATCTTTGTTGGGTCACTATGAGAAAACAGGGGATCTGACCTATGATGAGTTCAAGCACCCCATCTTCCGCCAGACAGACAACGACCCATTCTGGCTGGCTCATGAAGACAACCCGACACAGGCTGACTCCGGGCACCCCTGGGTCTTGCACTCGGACCCGGATGAGCCAGGATCCCTGGATGGACCCATTCAGCTCGGACCACGTGGCCTCCAGTGCCCAACCGACTACAGTGAAGCCTTTGTTTACCATGCAGAAGACGAGCCCCTTGAGGATGTCACAGACCAGCTCCGTTTGACCTGCTTAGGTGACTAAAGTCTTATAACACTGCCATTGCTAGGAGTTGCTTGGGTAGAACGGAGTTGAGAGCTCAGACTGATGGATGTGTGTGCAACGACACTATTGCATGTGCAGAACGACATCTCCCCTTTTTTTTTGGCTCAGATGAATGTTCGGATCCTCCACCGACGCCAGCAGGAACGACACTGGTGAACGGAAGCTCACTGACCACCAACAGTGTGTATTCCTTCCAGTGTGACAGTGACCCCACCTTCGTTGTCCGTTCGGTGTGCCTGGCAGGGTCGACTTGGTCGTCCTCGGCAGCACAATGCCCCCAAAGTCCCGGATGCACAGCTGATGGCAGCACCGTAGCAACACCTGCAGGAGGAATAGAAGTCCTTGATCATAAGGAAGACGTCCACACGTTGACAGCGGATTCCCCCTGTGTCTATATTCAGTCTTCCAGAGACTATCCCGACACTTCCTACAAGAGGGACAAGGTGTACGTCTGGGCATTCACTGCTACCTGTCCAACCATTGTGGTCTCATTTCTGGACTTTGATGTTGCTGGCGATCCAGAGAATCTCTGCAATCCGGATTACGTGCGCATCCAGATGGGAGAAAAGAAATTGGGTCGGTTATGTGGAAGCTCCACACCTGAAGACATCACGTTTTCCAACCTCTCCTCTAAGCCCTCCAAGATCGTCTTCGTCAGTGGCGATGACGGCGTCCAGGGACGCGGATTCAAGGCCAGCGTCTGCATGACCTGCGACCGCAGAGCCAAGTGATGTATTCTTGGCACAATTGCAGCATGAGATCCCACACTTTTCGGTCTTCTGTTTCTTTGCCGTTCTCATAAATAAAGTATCGCACGTCGAGAGTCCTGGACAATGAAGTGAGACACCTGAAGTCGACTTGCTCAGTGGCAACGCCTGACTTGACTACGCGAGCTTTGTCGTCAACGACAGTTGCTGACATCACACGGGCGTAGAAGGGGCGGAAATCGGAATCTCGTAACATAAATATATAAAAACTAGCAATGACGCCCTGCACACTTGGTTAGGTAGCAAAAGCTATAAAGCGCTCTGTGTGTGCGCCGGACGCATGCAGACATGACCCTCGCGCACTCAACATGCGCTCCACGTCCATCACTCGCTCGGTGCTCATCACGGGCTCAAATCGGCCGCACAAAGCTTAAGAACAGCCGCAAAAGTTGAAAATCGGCCGCGGACGCACGCACGCACACCCGAACAAACTAACAGACGTACATGTGGACCTCGGGTTATATATAAGAGATCTGACAGTGGGAGGCAATCTCCTTCTACCAGTGACTGCATAAACAGCTGAGGCTCATGTCTTGTTGACACATCCACCTAGGCATTTCACTTTTTTGAGGTCTTCGTGGCATGAGCTAAAAAAATGTTTGAATGGCCAAAATCATTGGCACCCATTTGAAAAAGGTGGGGAAATGTCATACAAAGGTTGAATAATAACAATTGGTCCTACTAGTATTTGTCACAAAGCCCCACAAGCATTTCAACTCCATGAAAACGCTTCTTTTCCCTCCCACTCACCAAACTCGCCTCACCTCATTTTACCCAGTGATATAAGTCAATGATATCAAAAAAGGTCTGAAATACACAAAATTGTGTAATTCACACCTCAAATACATTCATTTCCCTGAACTGGTATGCACTTTTGCCCGGTGAATTTTTCCACATCATGGGGTCAAAGTTGTGTTCTGTGGCAGCAGTTACTCTATAACAGTTTAACTGTATGGTGAACAAATGAGCAACAGTGGCAATCAGTTCAGTTTTTTGGCAACTTCTTAGCATTTCATAAAGGGGTAATACATTCTTCTAGCTCAATCCAGTCAAAAGTTATGGTTGAAAAAAGAAGTGTAGTTGCCACGTACAGTATGTTATAAAACTATAAGTTAAGGGAGCTACTTTTGTCCTATCTTGATCACACCAAGTGACTATTTCAATGCTGGGATAATAGCAGTTCAGCGTGCGAAAAAGAAAGAGTCACCAGAAGACAAAACAACTCTTGTGCAATCTACAGTGACAAAAATGGTCTCCAATACGTGGGTTGTCTCATATACACATGCTCGCAAGTAAATGAATGTATCTTCGTGCGCCTGGGCTGAAGGTGTGCATCTGGAGTACGCAACAGGTCGTACACACCCTGTTGGATGACCTGGGGCAGATCTTAGAAGAGAACACTTTTTAATGAACATACAATCACTTCGTTATCGATCGTTACCCAGTCTCAGTACACAGGTAGGCATGCTTTCCTCCTGGCTTTCAATAAGGCCCACTAGGCCCAGTCTCTCTTGTGCAGCCATCGTGTTTCCCTCCTCCACTTCTTGCTTTTTCACCCAAGCCGTGTCAAATCATAACTGTGTGTACAGGAAACGGCAATAAGAAAGGAACAGCAGTGCCAGAATGAGTAGATTACAACGGTGCAGATTCTACGACCATGGGGACTGTCGCTATGGAGATGACTGCCGATTTGCTCATGTGGATGGCGATCACCCTGGAGGCGGCCAAGGAACTCAGAGATGCATTTACTATGACCGTGGGTACTGCGTTCACGGAGATGATTGCCGGTTTGCACATGTGGACAGTGGTGACAACAACGAGGGGTATTCCTTCTATGGAGATGCCAGTGACGACGAGGAGGACGAGGATCACCCTGGAGGTGGCCAAGGAACTCAGAGATGCATTTACTATGACCGTGGGTACTGCGTTCACGGAGATGATTGCCGGTTTGCACATGTGGACAGTGGTGACAACAACGAGGGGTGTCCCTCTGATGAGGATGCTTACTATGGAGATGCTGTTCAGGATGAGGAAGTTGATTCCTTGGCTGATGCTTTCAACTGGTGTATGCAAACCCATGATGAGCGCTTGACCAGATCAAGACACCTAAGGACAAATGTTTCACAGTTCACAGAAGAGGTGTGGGAATTCAACCAGGACATTGACAGGCTGACCGGACGAGACCGATCTGACATAGAAGGGGAGGCCCATGGGGTGGATCACATTATTGAAATTCAGATGTGGAATGAGGTGTGGAACCGAGTGGAGCACTTGGCTTCAAGCGACCACCATAGAAAAAGTTTAAAAAAGCAAATTATAAAGGTATGTACGTGTTTAAATGTTTGGTATCATTGTGCGTTTCTATGATTCATTTGTGACGCACATGTTCTCTATTCATATGTTAGATTGCAAATGCCGTTCAAAACTTGACTGTGACTACCTCCGAAGTCAACTTAGCCAAGACTGGTCCAATCAGATCCTTCCTTGACAAGTATGTGGAGAGCGAACCATCAACCCTGGCCGACTGTGCAGCAGGAACGAAGCTCGATGAATTCCTACCTGGTGTAGGTAGTGCCTTGGTCATCACCTATCATGACCTTGTGCGCAGTGAACTTGAAGAAAGTCTTGACGGAAGTGACCTCGGCTGTGCTTTCATTGACGAAATGGACAACTTGATCAGAGCAATGGGTCTTCAAGACTAGGGAAGCATTCCATGTTGAGTGTGAAACAGATGATCAAATGCATAGAAGATGCTCCTTTTGTTCCAAAACACATTCCTGTGCTGTTCTTGGTCCGAAAAAGGTGCGACATCAACGTCATCACTAGTTAACTGTGTATCAAAAGTTCAGGAATTGTCACTTTAAAAGCATCATAACTTTTTACTAAATCATAATTTCAAGACAAAATGTTCAATGGTGACAGGTTCAGTTGTCTAGTTGAAGTATTATCAGCTGTGCGCTCAAATGAGGTAAGCAATGGCACCATCAAAGGATGCAAAGAGTTCTGTGAGGCCACTATTGCATTTGTCATGCTGACCACACCAATGCTGAGATTGTCAAGTTGCCGAAGAAGCTCAACATGACCTACAAGCAGGTGTACAATGCTGTCAAGTGCTACAGGGCTCTGCTAATGACTCACCAAGAAGTGGCTGACCTCAATCTCAGAGGACGGCAGAAAGGATCAAGCATGTCAGGGCCAAAATTTACCAGAACCCCATTCTCAGCATCTGGCAGATGGCCAAAGAGGAGCAGGTTGACAAAATGACCATGTGGAGGATTGTCGTGAAAGAGCTCATGTTGACTCCTTTAAAAAAAGTTTGCCTCCAGCTGCTTTCTGAGGCCACAAGGCTAAAACGAAAGGAAAGGTCAAAGCTCCTCCTCAACTGCCTTAACTCCCACACGCAGGGCCCAATTTTCTTCCCAGATGAGAAGGTTTTCACAGTTGAGGCCTTCCACAACTCCCAAAATGATCACATCTTGGCCAGGTCATCCAAGGATATTCCCACTGAGGTCTGGGGAATCTTCAGGAAGTAAAAGCCTGCCTCTGTGATGGTCTGGGCAGGTGTCATGACAGATGGGAAGAAAATTCCCCTCATCTTTGCACCTGAGGGTGTCAAGATCAACAAGAGCATGTATCTTGACATGCTCAATGATGATGTGCTCCCGTGGCTGCAGGAGAACTACCAGGGCACTGATTTCACCTTCGAGCAGGACAGTGCCTCATCCCACGGTACCAAAATCATCCAACTATGGTGCAAAACAGCATTTCCTGACTTCTGGGCAAAATTCATGTGGCCCCTGATCTGAACGTTATGGATTATTCCATGTAGTCCATTCTTGAGGCCAAGGCTTGTGCTTAACCGCACAGCACTATTGGTGTGCTCAAGTCCTCTTTGTGCCAGGCATGGGATGAGATTCCTGAGGAGGTGGTGCATGATGCATGCTGCTAGATGCGCACCCATCTTCAGCATGTCACTACTCAGAATGGTGGTCACTTTGAGCACTTGTAATGCAAAAATGTATCTAGTCATATTGTCTATCACTACTAATATTTTCATTCAAGTTCATGGATGCATGATAGAACTAGAGTGCGTTCAGTTTCTTCCCGAACTTTTCATACACGGTGTACATATGATCAAGCAGGATCGAGCGACACTTGACAAGTGCTTCAGGATCACACGTGATGCTGGTTGGCAGCTCCCTTTGGCCGCACAACTTGTCTTTGGACAAGTGGGACAGCTTATACTTATTGCACCCTTTGGTCAGCTGCTCTTGATCAAGTCCACCGAGCCGTAGTCAGGTCATTGGCGCAAGCAGCTACGCACAAAATCTCCTGGCGCTGGTCATCATTAGTCAACGCTTAAAGTAACTGTCGACCTCGGCGTGACCATCTCCGCCATCCGCGTGACCACGCAGGTGTACTGGACCAAGCGCGGGCCGTCGGTGTTCGATGAGGCAGACTCCTTCAACGATACTAATGCTGAGAATATAAATTTCTTCACTGCATCGAGGTTGCCCGAATTCGCAGTAGTCGCAGTGATTAAAGTCTTTAGTGAGTTGCGACCTAAGTATTAATTAACTTTCTCTCCCAATTACTCTCTTAATGTTGGTCATGACGTTCGAGCTTGACTTTGACCAACTCTACGTATTTGATTTATTTGGTGAAAACTTTGCTCATGAGCTAAACTCTTTTTGTTCTAATAAGCAACGTTTATACTGCTGCAGCATCAAACTCTTCTCCCTCCAACCCTGTTTTCTCAGCATCCTTTGACGCCATTTGTCGACCAGACGCGGTCTCTCCCAAGTACAACACGCCTGCCCAGCTGCCGCTTGCACGTGCAGCCACAATGCAGTGTGTAGGAAGAAGTCAAAACATCTTTGACATCAATACAAGTCATATGAACATGCTAGAAAGAGTTGGAGCTGCATCAGCCCCTTGTGATACAGTCGTTCAAGCGGAAGCTCTTCTTGAGCATATTTGTGTGCCACACGCACGCGCACTCGCACGCGCGCGCTCCTCTGTGATGGAGTCTCAAGCTCTCCTCCCTCTCCCCAATGCACACAAGCTGTCGTGTCCACACTTGGTGATGTCGTGAGCCCACAAGCGGGGGACTCGCCAGCCCGGAGCATTGTCAACGAGGCCCGCCACGGAGCTGGCAAAGAGGACGTGTGCGTACGAGCAGATAAGACTCGCGCTTATTTGGTGGTCGATCTTTATGAACGCATCATAGGCTTAAAAGGCCTCCCAAATGAAAGATCATTTTCATTCACAGAAAGTAGCCTATCCTCCTGTCAGCTATCCAGCCATGGCGTAACCTAACACAATTAGGCCTAGTTTCACGTAATTTTGCTGACCGACGTCTTCTGCTCCGTTACCCTCAGTCAGATCCATTCTGCTATCGCACAAAGACTCCGGGCCGGCCAGCCCGGGCTCGGGTCGGTCATCACCAGCTCACACCCAAGAAGAGAAACAGCCGAAAAACAGTGGAGGAAGCAGTGGAGATCGAGAGACATCAAGCAGACGACATCAGTTGCTCCAGTTTACACTTTTATACTGCGTGTGGGAACTAACAGCGCCCGTCCAAGTGTGCGCTAGAAATCTGACATTGCTCCTGTGACCTCTGGACGCGTGCAAAAGCCGTGGAGCGTGCAATCCGTGTCCGCGGACCAGTCGTTGGACACGTTGCAAAGGTCGCACACTTTCCCCAAGTTCTCGGTGCTGCGTCTGTTCAAGTGGGACAGTGAATTTCTCCATTTTTCATAGTATCGAACAACTTTGGTGGCAAAAAATCAGCCATTGTCGGACGAAATAAATAGTTTTCCGCTTGACGGACGAGTAGAAGTGAAGTCACGACCGTAGGAGACACTTTTACCTGGACACTTGCACCTGCGGGAGGAGAAGAGCTTCAAAATGTTCTTGTCAATCTTGCTCGTGACTTGGTTGACCTGCCAGATGCGGGTCTCCAGCTTCTCCACTGATGACGACGTCGACAGCGGCGGCCTGTTCACGTCCAACGCGGACTTGCAGGATCTGCTGTGGACCGAGGTAGAGCTGGTCAGGAGCATGAAGGACTACATCAAGAAGGAGGAGCAGAAGCTGGACAAGCTCAGGCAGTCAGTACATGTTTCTATTACAGACCAACTATTGGTACGCACAATAACGGTAGTTCCCCCCTCCTCACATACACACAACACACGCACACACAGGTACGTGGCCGAGTACGAGCAATTCGGCTCCAGGGCGGCCGACGACCAGGAAAGGTTCGTGGGCAACCCGCTCAATTCGTTCCTCCTCATCAAGAAGATGACTTCCGACTGGAAGGAGGTCAAGGAATTGATCAAGCAGTCGCCGGCAGAGGACTTCCTCGCCAACTTGACCAGCAGGCAGCAGAGGTCCCTCAAGTGGCCATCGGAGGAAGACCTCAGCGGGGCCGCGGTCGCTCTAGTCAGGCTGCAGGTCAGACAGGATGATTGTCATCAATGCTCAGTGGCCGACCATTCCTCCTTTCGTGCGTGTTTATGCAGGACACCTACAAGCTGGACCCTAACGACTTGGCCAACGGCAACCTCAACGGGGTGGACTACGGATCTCGCCTGTCAGCCCACGACTGCTTCGAGCTCGGCCGGCAGTCGTACAACGGCGGCGATCACAACCATGCAAACCAGTGGATGGCACAGGCACTCAGACGCTGGGCTGAAGAGGACGTCAAGACGGTGGAGCGGACCGACGTCCTGGAGTACATGGCCTTCTCAGCTTACATCCAGGTGAGGTTGTTGCATTTTCTTCTTCGTCAATTACCCACCGCATCAACCAACGTACAAATATTTGTAGGGTAACCTGAGACGAGCCTTGAAGCTAACGGAGGACTTGCTGGTGGAGAATCCCAACCATCCAAGGGCCGCAGGCAACAAGATCTACTACGAGAACGCCCTCGCCGAGGAGGGAGGAACCATGCAAAGAAAGGGTAAGACTCGACAGTGGAGTACGAACGAGGACGGTGACCTATTTCTCTTGTCATCGTTAGGCGAGGACGGCTTGGGGGACGCCATCGAGACGTCCGAGTTCACCATCGCAGAGCAGACGTCCAACGGTGAGCTCAAGGCGCAGGAGAGAATCAACTACGAACGTCTGTGCAGAGGAGAGGACATGTTGTCGGACGAGTAAGTCCTGTCATGGACGACTGCAGCAAGTACGCTTTTTTTCTTTACATCCTTTTCCTTTGGTCAGATATCGCGCCCGCTTGAAGTGCACGTACAACTTCGGCCAGCACCCCTACCTGAAGGTGGCTCCCTACAAAGAAGAGGTTGTCTACCTGAAGCCCAGGATCTCCATCTTCCACGACGTCCTCTCTGACGAGGAGATCGACACCATCAAGGCCCTTGCCACCCCCAGGGTGAGCAAGAGTAGCACTGGGTGCTGACATGCACCACTTACATAAGTCCGTAGTACCGGTATTTCTAAGAAGGTTTCACGTGTTCTCACTTCATGCAGTTCAAGCGAGCCACGGTGCAGAACTACAAGACCGGCGAGCTGGAGACCGCCGACTATCGCATCTCCAAAACTGCCTGGTTGCAGCCGTCCACCCACCCACACATAAGCAGGATCTACCGCCGAGTGGCCGATATCACTGGCCTCAACATGGAGACTTCCGAGGAGCTCCAGGTCTCCAACTACGGCATAGGTGGCCACTACGAGCCTCACTTCGACTTTGCTAGGGTGAGTTTTAGCTGCGGATGCTGTCTGGTCACCCTGAACGCAGGCATGTTGACGTCGTGTTGGTGTTGCCCAAAATAGCGTGAGGAGAAGAACGCCTTTGCCAGCCTGGGCACGGGTAACCGCATCGCCACCTGGCTCTTCTACGAGTCGGACGTGGAGCTAGGCGGCTCCACCGTCTTCCCGCTGTTGGGCATCGCTCTGCGACCGCGCAAAGGCACCGCTGTGTTCTGGTACAACCTACACAGGAACGGCGAGGGCGACGACCTCACCAGACACGCGGCTTGCCCGGTCTTGGCCGGCACCAAGTGGGGTAAGACGACTCTCGGCTATAACGTATGCACACACAAATTACCACCACGTGATCCTGGTTTCAGTGTCCAACTTTTGGATCCACGAGAGGGGTCAGGAGTTTGCCAGGCCATGCTCAACTAGTCCCTTCGTGTGAACCTTGACAAGGAGGCCACGAGATGCAACGTTTTTTGTCCAGCTGCATGACAAAATTGCATCAGTAGCTGCTTCGTACAAGCTCACCCTCGTCCTGAGAGCCAATGTTTTGTGATACCACTGAGGCATAATTTATTTTAGGGGGAAACGACAGTCTCATCTGCAATAGTTTGCATATCCAGTCATACTCATGTCCTTATGCAACTTCAGACTGAATAAACATAGCATATCAATATCCTGATAAAGCAGGCACTTTGCTTACAACTTCGGTCTAAGTGCATACGTACGAGTTTATTGTTTACTAGTATCTTCGCTTGATGTATCTTATATATATATATATACTGTGCGTACGTACGATTATGTAGGAGACATTGCCAAAGTTTGTGGCAAGAGGATAACGTCAGAGGTACCGTAATCAAACCAAGGCAATCTCCTAAACTCAAAAAATGCAAGAAAGTCTTAAGCAGTAAAGGAATCAAACAACTTTTATCCAAGTAACTTGTAAATAAAAATAGCAATAGCAATAATAAAACTCAACAGTCTTAACACAACCCGCCCTCGTCCTCGTCGTCATCGCCTTCTTCTTCCAATTGTCTCTGCTGGTTCCTCACGTCCTCCTCCCTCTGTTCCCTTGTCTCCCCAAAGTTGCCCGGCGTCACCGGGTCCACGCCGTACGAGTGAGACGTATTCCTCCCCAGGGGTTCTTTCTTCTCTTCAGCGGCTTGAGCGGCCATGCGTTGGGCACCGAACTGGGCGGCTGCTGCTTCCAGGCCGACGCCTGAACCGTCGCCGGCACCTTCTGGAAGCTTGATGTCCCTGGCCATGATGGCGAACTCCACGTCCAAGTTCTTGACTGCTGGAGACGACATCCCCTGCCTAAAGGTGAAAGCAAGCAACGTCACATGCACATAAGTGATCGATGCATACATCTTCCAGCTTTGCGAAGGGTTCGCCCGTACTTAGCCAGGTCTCCGTCGTCGTCCATGAAACCGTTGATGACCGAGTTGAGCGCCCCGGCCTGGTCACCGTCGCAGTAGCCGCCCCAGGCGTTGAAAGCCTTTGACGCTGCCACTACGTCCTCTTTGGCCAGCTGAACGAGGACTAGACCTGAAGAAGGAAGAAGAAAGTATAACTGAGCAATCACTGGCTGCGATCGCTCGTTCTGCTGACCTGCGACCAGCCTGCCTATGGTGGCCGTTGACCCCGCTTCCTGCATCAACTTGATGGTGTTCTCCAACGTCGCTGACGCTTTGTCCCACATCTTGGCCTTGACCTGTAACAGCAAAGGAAAAGGAGATGACGGCAGTCCCGACAGGTCCATCCGCGGGCACCAAGAATGGCTTCAAGTCAGGGTGGACTGGAGGTGCACCTACTACATCTGCGTACGTACACATCATCATGATGCTGCTCGTCCCGCTCACCTGAAGCCTGGACACCTTGCTGAGGTACTCGGCCGCCTGCTTGGGCCTATCCTCCACCATGATGGTCTCGGCGGCCTTCTCGTAGAGTTCAAGGGCCACAACGGGTTGTTGATGCTCCATGATCTTGGCGGCCTTCTCTAGAAGTTGGGCGGCTGACTCCGGAGATCCGTGCTGGCGATAGAGGAGTGCGCCCCGCTCAGCCAAGGAGGAGATCTGCGTGTGCCGGTTTGAGTCCCGGCAAATGAGCACAGAATGCTCGAGCATCTTCGCGGCCTGGTAGAGCGAACGGCATTCCTTGTAGCACTCGCAAGCCCGCGTAAGGGCGTCAAGAGCCTCATCGTGGCATTTGGCCACCTTGAAGCATGTGGCAGCCTTGCTAAACTCGTCGCCGGCGCTGTCGTGATCCGGGGTCCATTTCATCAGCGACGTCTTCAGCGCCTTCTCCGCCTGGCGGACATGTTCGGCCCCCTCCGTCTTCTTCTTGGCATACATCCTGTCGTTCGACCCCGAAGAGAAATGACACCTACTCCCTGGGACGGTCTTTTGTGTACAGGATGTGTGTGTCCTTGGCTCCTTCAGATGCTTTCTCTTCTCTCTCCTCTGGTCTCTGGCCTTGGCGATCGATACAGCAAGGCTCCTTCTGGGCGAAGTCCCCACAGAAGGCTCCAGTGGTCTCGTTGCCTGCTCAATAGAGATGCTCCAAAAGATTCATTTTTAGTTGAATCGAGCTTGGTCCATCGAAGCAATTGACGTCCGCAACTTATAAATTGTCGCTCATCCCTATTCTCAGCTGATGCACCTGCTTACGGAGCTGTGGAATTCCTCATTGCAATAATCACGCAACCTCCAGGCCAAATCAAAACAAACTGAGAACCTTCTTCTTACCGCCAAAACCAACGGCTCCAACATGTCCGTGTTGGACGGGTACCGTTTCGATCGGACCCTGGACGCCCTTTCCGAGCTCCGGGCGCTGCTTAGGTGCTCCAGTTGCGCCGGACCACCCGGACGGCGCCCGGTCAGGTTGGGGGGATGCGGACACACTGTCTGTCTGACTTGCTACGGGCCAGCAAAGGGTATGGACAGCTGCATCGTAATCAAGTGGGGGACCGACGCTCCCACTTACTGCTTGTTGATCTGCGTCCGTTCCAGAAGGTGACGAGTCCAACGACGACGACGACGAGTTCTGGCCCGGCGGTGTCTGTCCAGTGTCTGGCTGCGGCGTGGCCAGCCCGGCGGCCGAAGGCCCACTCGATCGGGAGTGCAGGGACCGATGGGATGCCGTAGAGAAGGTGGCAGCCGCACTAAGAGGAGACGACAAAATAAGGTTCATGCTATAAAGCAACTTTAAGGCACAGCGGCACAAACAGCGACAGCAACTGCTGCTGCGTAGAACCTGCATATGGGCATAGTTCTTAGAGTTGGGTGGTTGCGTAGAAGAAAGACTAAAAATGTACGAGTCTCCACACCAGATCAATCACTGTTACCGCAGTTGGCTGCTCTTGTAGCGAGTCACAGGACTAGCAAAATAGTTTTATGATGACGATAAGACTTATGCTCTCTATTGATCTGACATTTCAGGAGCTAACAGTGGAGAATGTCTAGAACTAGCAAAAAGAATTTTCAGTGCAATCAGAGACACTTTTACAGCACAGCATTTTAGCACAAACAAAAGCAACACTTATGTATAGACAGTACATGGCAAACTCCAAAGAAGGCTGTGTTATAAGTGTCTCTGAAAGAGCTGATTTTTTTTTGGCTAATACTAGACATTCCCCCTACTACCTCCTAAAGTTCCAGATCAATCAGACACTTCTGTAACATAGCATTAACAAATTCAGACAGCTCGATGTACTGTGCCACTGCAGTAAAACTTTAAATTAAAAGTGCAGATAGTAAATGACCTTTTAGGAAAAAACGTTATTAGTAAAATCTTCTTAATTTGACCCCCTGCCAAAAACCCAGGATGAAAAAAAGGGAATTTCGAAAGTACCTTCTCGAACTAGCCTAATAGCCATGTCTCTCATCAGAAGGGGGCGTCGAAGAGATGACGAGAGCGACAAGAAGTTTTCCCTGGAGCATCACCAACAACAGCAGGGTTGGATCGTGCAAGATGTGGACATGGATGACATCTCGTAAGTTATTCACATGCATGTACCGTAGGCACGCGGTAAATTTGGACTGTTCTAGACGTCATCTAGAACATGTTCCTGTGCATAGGGACACCTTTCATTGCACAGATTATTAGTCTTCAACTTGTTTGCCTTGTGAATTACCGCAAGGCAGCTGCAGAAGCAAAGGCAGGTCTTCTTGATAGAATCTGCTGACAGATTGACCATCAACTGGGGCCATGAGTCTCGGTGGACAGCACAAGCCCTGCCCTTTAAGACATCTCACACCCCGTTTTCGAGGAGTTCGGGGTCAGACCCTGATGACTGCCAGAAGTCTGGTGATCAGGGGGCAGCAAAGTTTGCCAAGGAGTGAGTCGTCTTTGATGTAGGACACTTGCACCAATGTTTGTTTGATTTTTGCAGCAAAAAGTGAGTGGTTTGAATGGGTTGTTGCCAATTTGAGACAGTCTAAATTTACCTGACACTTAGCGTACTGAAGTGCATAGCACACTATTTGCTGCTCTCGTGCAGGCCTCCAAGAGACCCCGATGTGAGACCAGATCAGATTGAAAGTGGCTCTTCGTCATCACCTGAGAAAGGAGAGAAGACGTGAGACTATGGAGACGTTGAAAAAGTCGTGCTGCATCACTTATTATTATTATTATAACATTGGTTTCAGGAAATTTTCTCCGCGGAGAGGAAGAAAAAGTGCGACTCCGAGGAAGATCATTCCAATTCCTGCAGAGATCGTGAGGGCCAAGGAGAGGCGACAGGCAAAACAGGCTGAAGAAGAACAAGAAGTTGAAATGGAAGAGGATCCAAAAATGGACGAGGCTCCGTGAGTAGTTTATTCTCCTCTCAGCCTTATTCACGGCGATCTTCATGATGTCCTTCTCTGTGCAGTAAAGTCAGTCCGGCAAAGAGACGGCTATCCAGGACGTTGTCCTCCTCCCCGACTCCTTCCGACATGTCCCTTGGTAGCAAGAAGTCCTTGGAGCAGGCGTCTGAACGCAGAAAGAACGGGAAGCCGCCCAAGAAGAGGAAACAGAAGAAGAAGAGAAAGAATTCGGAAACCATCGCGACGACTCCACCGAGTACTCTGGGTGTCAGTGGCGGCGGCTTCAGCCCAGGGGGCATTACGTCAAACAATGTGAACAGGAAGAACGCCAAGGGCGAGACGCCGCTTCATCTCGCTTGCATCAAGGTGACGATTTTGCTCGTGATGTAATCGACAGGATTTTTCTCTTCACGCAAGCTTCTCCTCTTGCAACAGGGCAACGTGGCTGCCGTTCGTGACCTTCTGCTCCGGGGCGCGAATCCCGGGCCGCGCGATCATGCAGGGTGGACTCCCCTCCACGAGGCCTCGCAGAGGGGATTCATCGAGATCGTCGAGGTCCTGCTCGACACAAAGAAAAAGGGCGGCGTAATAGACGCGTGCGCCCCCGCCGGTCCTGAAAACCTCACGCCGCTGCACGACGCCGCCATGGGAGGACACGTGGACGTTGTCAGACTCCTCATTACCAAGGGGGGCGCCAATAAAGGCGCGGTCAACTCTGAAGGAAGGACGCCCAGGTAAGCAATTTAGTTGGAGGCGTTGCAAAATGAGTGTGAATCTACTTGTAAATGCCAAAATCGCTCGTTCACCAGGGAGGTCGCGATGAACCCAGCCACCGTCCGAGCCATCGACACTGCCGAGTGTGCGGAGACCTCCAAAAGCTCCGAAGGGGATTCAGCTTCCAAAAAATCCAACAAAATCGTGGTCTACTTTGCGCAAAATCTTCCTGCGGAGAAGGCCTCCGAAGTGAGACAGCTGGCCAGGAGCCAGCACGGTGCCAAGGTGGAGGCCAGGCTCTCTCCGGAGGTGACCACTGTTGTGTTTGCCAAGGGCAAGAAGGGCAAGACCTTGGATGTGGAGACGCTAACGTCGGGAGCCTTGGCCGATTTCTACGAGGCTGCAGTCACGGGCAAATGGATTTTTGGGATCGAGTGTAAGTTATACTTGCGACAGTGGACTACGAATATGAGTATCACTTTGAGATGTTCGTGCTTACGAAAGTCACTTACTGGAATTGCATGTATCTTTTGTCACATTATTTACCATCTGGAGAACATTTAAAATGGAAGAAATGACCACGTCGAGCTGGGGTCAGGTTCTGGCGAGGGTGCTGTTCTTTAGAGTTTATCCAGAAGATTGTGTTGACTGTATCAGCAATGCAGCCAAATCATGTATATGACTGTGCCAAAGTAACGCTCAGTCATTGCATGAGACCATTAAATTGAGGCCATCCCTCCTGAGTATGTGGAAAAGTAACCTAGAAATCGTCACAACTGTCCTGCTTATATGATTTATTTGGTTTGTGACAGGATATTTTGATGCTCAGAGCGTCTGACCCAGATGTCCAGTGGGGCTGACGTCCAGTGATGTTGACATCAAGTGATGCTGATACTCAGTGACGCTGATATCCAGTGATGTTGAATCATGCTGTTGACTTGTCATTCTCATGGGTGTTTTTCAGGGTTAAATGACAGCTTGAAGGAAGGACAGTTCATTTCAGAGGATCCCTCCTCCTATCAGATGTTGTCCCCATTAGGCCACGCTCTCAACACGCCTGCAGCCCGGGCCGACGCCTTCAGGCGGATGCCCCCCTTACTAGACGGATGTCACATCTTCTTGCGCGGGGTGTACACAAATCCCTACCCCTCCCGCCAGGACTGGTCGCGCGTGATTAAGGCCGCCGGCGGCCGGGTGCTCACCAGGGAGCCCGACCCTGAAGGTGATGACTGCAAACCCGGACCCGTCAAGAAGATCCCCTACCATGCAGACAAAGAAGGTCCTCTCGCCATCTGTACTCACTACATAGTCTACCAGGAGGGGTCGAAGAAGGAGCCGCTGCTCAAGTACAACATGGCCCACATCAAGACGCTCCCGGCCGCGTGGCTGGCGAGGTGCTTGGTAGAGTACAAGCTGCAGTTGTGGCAGTAGCCGCACTCAAACTGTTCATTTAATCCCTAACAGAAAGTATTACCAATGATCGTGATACTGCCTCGATAATACGAGTATGCCTATATATACAACAGATGCAAACTATTGACATTATGCTACTAAAATGACATTATTATGATGTACGTCATTATCACGTACAGTACGTAGAATGGGCACGCTAAAGGTATTTATTTTCTGTTTCTTAAAGACAAATTGATGTTTCTTTCATTAACAAAGAGTTTCAAAAGTTGGACGAGCAAAGACTATCTGTGGGTGGCGTTTTTTATTATTATTTTTATATATTTTTCCAGTACCATCACTTCCTCATTTTTCGCATTAGTTCAACCAGGCTGATCACACCAACCTTTCGTCCTTTCTCTCTCTCACTCTCACTCTCTCTTCAAATCATTTATAATCACTGAATCGTTGATCATCTCGATCATTCACTTGGTGACGCTTGCAGTCCTGCCGTACGGGAATGCCAACTTCTTGCCTGTGGCTGCCGCCGCAACTTCCGTCTGCCTGAACTTCTCCATGGCCTTGGTGAATGAGGAGTGGTCGTCCTGCATCTTCTCGCTGCTCCTGCCCATCAGCTCTCTCTGAACGGAGTTGGAGCGGTTTCTCTTGGAGGAGGAGGAGGAGGACTCTGCGACCACGAGGTGGTTGGAGATGGTGGCTTCATTGTCACAGTCGTGGCACGGCAACAGCAGACGGTCGCTCTCTACGGAACACGCCCTCCTGCGGCAGACCCCAGTCGCGGTCCCGTGAATGAGTTTCAAGCTCGGCGGATTGGTCGCTATGACCGACTCCATGACCTCCTCGGTAGAGGAGCTAGTGAAGATGCCGTCGTCGAGCTTGTTGGCACTGATTTGGTCGTTGAGCTCTGTAGGAGTGTGGGGCAAGCTGCCGATACCGTCGTCCTCGGAGGGCTTGTTGATCACATCTACTGAGAGCTTCTTTCTTTTTTTGGATGCGCCGTCCATGGAGGAGGACGTCTTGTCCTCGGCGACTTCATGGACAAGTTGCTTCGTCGTAGCTGCCACGGCGGCAGGAGCCTTGTCTGCAATCCTGGGCACTTCTAGGCTCTTCACGACGCCTGTCAGAGGATCGATCCGAACCTCCAGGATGTTCTCCTCTGGAATGGCAAGCTCCTGGATGTCGGACAGATTAGTGGATCTTCTGGTAGGCGATCGGGCACAATTCCTCACTGCCTTCGTCACTACTGCACCTTCTCCTCCGCCCAGCACTTTTTCTCCTACTCCTTCTCCTCCAGCTCCTTGCCTGGGGCTCAGGCAGACTCCGGTCAGGGGATCAATGGACAAGTTTAAGCCCTTGGATGACGACTTCCAAGGTGTTCCTTTAACAACTATTGGCACCGAGTTGCTTCTCCTGTTTAGTTGCTGGACTGAAGGAGCTTTGGCAACGGACTTGTTGTCCTCCGACTTCTCCTCCTTCGTCACTGGGAGTGCAGACTCTGTCTTCCTCCTCTGATACTTCTCCTTCAGTTGCTGCAGTTTCTTGTCCGAGATGGCCTTGGGATGGTCGATTTCAAAGTAGTCCCAATTCCTCTTCTTCTTTGCACTGGCCTTGATAGCAGAGACTTTTCTGTCCACAACTGCAAACTCGACTTTCTTGTCGGCCGCAGGACAATTTCGCTCGACATTTGAGGGCAAACAATCATTTGATGCATTGGCCTCGACCACTACTGCAGAAGCCGCAGTTTTTGTAGGTTCTGCCGCTGCTGTTGTTACTGTTGCTGTTGTCGTTGTTGTCGCCGTCGTCGTTGTCGCTGTCGTCGTCGTCGTCGTCGTCAACTCACTCTTAGTCTCAGAATCGAGAATGATATCAGTCAGGTTGAGTATGTTCATCTGACCGACTGGAGTGGACAAGATGGCTGAAGTGGACTTTCTTCTTATCTGCTTGACCTCTCTGCTGTCCACATCTTCCCTGGATGCGTCTTCGTCATTGTTATCAGTGGCGCTCAGGTTCAAGGAGATCCTTCTCCTCTGCTTGACTGAACTATCCTCGGGGGTGGATGCCAAGCCCTTGGCCGTCGTCGGATCTGAGGCGTTCTCCTCACCCTTGTCAAAGGCTCCGATGAGTTGTGAGACCTTCTTCTGCACCTTCATCTTGGACAGTTCTTCCATCCAGGCGTGGCCCTTCTTGGATTCTTCACCAAAAGCTGCAAAGGAAAGAGATCTTGGCACGCTCTTGCTGGTGGCCAAGGTCTTCTTGTCCTCTCTCCTCATCTGAGGCTTCCTCTCCAGGGACGTTGGCTTAGGATCTTTCACATCCTTCTCCCTATTACATATGACTTTAGGCTCTTCACTTAGAGTCCTGAAATACCTCCTGGACTTGTGGGTCATCACTGACTCTTTGTGCACCTTGGGTTCTTTGCTCTTTTTATCTGACAGTGTGAAGTCGGCGGTGGCGGCCATCTCAGGAGCTCCACCATCATCATCACCTTTGTCCGCTATTTCATTGCTGGGCTTACATTGGTCTGAATCTGCATTTCCACTGTGCATTGCTTCTTCTTCTTTATTCTCGTCATTGTCATCACTCTTGCCGTCTATGGTTTCCTCTGGCTCACCAACCTGCAGGTTTTTGTCGCTCGATCGCGGCGGCTTGAACGTGATCTCGCCACCCACCAGGTTGACCTGTACCCCGACAGACATGGTGGTGGTCTTCTTCTTCTTCTTCTCCTCCCCCTCCTTCTCGCTCTCCTTCTGTTCCTCTTTTATCTCTTTTTCTTCTTTTTGTTCTTCCTCTGGATCTTCCATCAGCGGTTGATCCAGGATGGAACTGCCACCCACATCCGGACTGTTAATATCAGCTTTGGTCGCGGGTTCCATTTGGTTCATCATCTCCAGATGAGCGACCAAGGTTCTTTTGTCATCACTTGGGGTTGAGGCTGTGGACGAGGGGTCTCGATAGTGCAGCATGCCGGCGTTGGCCTCAAACGCCGAGGCCAGGGCGTGTGAGATGTCCGAGACGGCGGCAGCGCCGTTGACCATGCGCTTCATGGTGCTCCCCAAGGCGCTGTTCAAGACCTCTTGCGACCTGGACACGCACCGAAACTTCTCTGCTTGCGGCTGCTGCTGTTGCTGCTGCTGCTTGAGGTTCCTGTTCTCCTGGCTCAGCAGCTCCCTGGACTTCGAAAGGGTGAGCCGCATGTCGCACAGGCGCTCCCGCGACCTCGACAAGCTCTTCTTCAAATTGCTGTTGGCCACCTTTTCGAAGATGGCCTCGCGCGACTTGGACAAGTAGCGCTTCCGCTCCGTCACCTTGTCCCTGCACGTCTGGCAGGACCTGCGCGACGTCGACGACAGCGGCCCTCCTCCAAACGTGAACGGGCCCCTGGCGCCGATGCCGCAGCCGACGCCAAAGCCTCCACCACCACTGGCGCCGGTGCCAGCGCCAGTGCCGGATCCCAGCACTGGGGTGGCACTTGTACTTCCAGCATTGGCGGCAGGGCTGGTTCTGTCTCCTTCGATGATCCCAGCAGACGAATGGGTGTGGTTGGTATTCTCCATGTAGGGCTCGGGAGCCGGGATCTTCAGCATCAGGGGCGAGGGCGACGGCGGCTCCTCTTCCTCCGCCAGCCAGGGGTGCTGCAGGCACTTGGTCACTGTCATGCGGTCCCTGTTGAACAGCAACAATGGTAGTGATGTGTTTAACATACACATATGTAGTTGCACATATAGCTCTCGTATTGTTATGGGAGGAAAATAACAAACTTTATTCACTCCGCTTGCCCTCTATAAATAGTTTTATACACTGTCCTCTTTTGATGTACGTCACTGGGTTTTTTTTCATCATACTAAAAGACACGCGAAGTTTATAGTTGTTTCAACGTTATTGAATCCTGGAGAATTCCTTTCCTTTAACGCGGCTTCCTCAACAAGAAGCCGCTTTTTTTGTTTCAGAAACAAAAAAATACGTTATTTATATCATTTAGCTGCCATAAAATGCTATAAATTTTTCGCGTGATTGAGCGCCATCGTGATCATTAGCGGAGAACAAAAAAGATTTGTATGCAAACTTTCGACCTCAGCGGAACTCGTTGTGCATTGAATATGTGCAAATGTTGATGCTGCCCCTGCAAAGAAAAACCGTGCAAAAACTTTACGGAGATAGCGGAGCCACTTTTGTCAGGGGCGTACAAATTGATCCCTTGCAGAAGGAAGCAGACCCACATAATAGACAGCTTTTTATTTTAAGTTTTGGTCAGCCAATACCACGTAAATGGGCACACGAGCCTTTTAGGCCTTCAAGTGGCATTGGGCAGAAAAATTGCCCAGGCCTCCTCCTCACACCCCCTCTCCACGCACGCACGCACGCACGCACACAGGAAACAGGGTTAAATCTGACGCGCGCGTACACAAGAACTGCGCGCACACAGAGGGGAAAAGGGGTAATTCCTTCCTCGCCCCACGCAAAATTGTTCTGGCAGGACACGGTCGAAGTGTACGTAAAATTCGTCCTGACTCAATTGACACAGTGCGAGCCAAAAGCAAAGAAATCTGGTCCTGAGGTGACCTTTTCTTGACTCAAACGATTCTACTACTGTTTCCAACCGTTACAAGCCCTTCCTGCCAATAAATTTCCGCCCCCAACCCCTTAAAACACTCTTCCTTCTCCATTAAATCCTGTCTCTCAGTTTTCCTAATTCTCTTCCTCCTTCACTTCCCACTTCTTTTCCCAACTTGGGCCATCTTGCGTAGGCTTTGGTGTCTCAGGGCCTCAGATGGGCCTTAGGAGACCTCAAAAAGAGGTTTATACGTGATTTCCTGCTCATCATTGTGGATGTCTCGGGCCTAAGATGGGCCTTGGACTCTCGACGAGGAGTTTTATAAGTAAATCCCACATCCTCATTGGGCCTTTGACCCCGAAAAAGTCATTTACACGTAAACTAATGCACACTTTTAGCGTCTTGGGGCCTCCGGCAGGCCTTACAGATCCCCCCAAATGTACGGTCATTAGTATATTCCTCGTCATAAGTGGACGTTAGACCCCCAAAAGATTTGTAGTAAGAAAATGACTCTTCATCATTGGCGTCTGGGGACGTCAGATGCACCTTCAAAAATGGGTTCATTCGTAATTTCCTGCTCATTGTTGGTGGTGTCTCGGGGCCTCAGAAGGGCCCGTCGACCCGCTTTAATGGGTAGGTAAGTAAAGCGCTGTCCCTTCTATAGCAAAAAGTGATCCTGTGCTAGCACTTTTCGCTCTTGTTGTCGTTACATCTACTAACCCTGGGTCCCTGTGGAGACAGTTGGCGATGAAGTCCTTGGCCTGCTCGGAGACGCCCTCGAAGAGCTCTGGAGGGAAGTCCAGCTTGGCGGAGGCGATGTTTCTGAGCGTCTCCTGGTCGGTGTCGCCGCCGAACGGGGAGAAGCCGGTGAGCAGGACGTACGCGAGTACTCCGAGGCTCCAGATGTCGGCCGCGAGCGTGATGGGTTCCAGGCTCAAGATCTCGGGCGCTGAAAAAACGAGAAATCACGTCTGTGCTGTAGATGGTGAATCATTGATGAATTCTGACCACTCCAAACATTATCTTATCAACAAAACTATGATTCCTTTCCTGTTTTAAAGGGACGCGAAGTGTTCAGCTAAGGATATTAGAAAAATGGAACCTGCAGTTTAAAATGATTCCTTTTTTGGCAACTCTAAAGATTAATGTAAAGATGCGTTGCTTAAGTTCCAAGGGCTGTAAAAAGATTGTAAAAGCTGGAAATATTTTTTGTGACTCCAGCTGAATTGAGTAATCATAGTTGCTCCCACGCAAAGGATCACGACCACACAGGCCTGAACTCAGCCATTTAAGTGTAACGTATAGTGATATAACTGCTAGAGTTTGCAAATAAAAATGGCCAAAGCTGTAAATAACATGGGCTTCAAACAATTTCCTGTACAAAAACAGGACGCAAACTGAAGCATGATAAATGAAACCCCAAAACTGCTCCAACCAAAAGTTCCTCAAAATTTGCGTAGGAGCCACCATGACTACTAATTCTCGCCATTTAGAGGTATTTCCATGGGGTGCAGAGCAAAACAAAAGGTAGAACTGCAAATGAACTAAAAAAGGGGAGTAAACAAAGTTGAATCCTAGGCTAAGGAGGAGCTCTTTAGCTCAGGCCTTGAGTTCTCTCGGCTCGAAGACACCTTGTTGCAACTTTCCTGATATAAAAAATTGTTTACAGTTGAGTCGATTCAGCAATGTTATAACTTTTTATCAAGAAAAGTTGCTCGTTTTAACAATGGGGGCCAAAAGTGATGGTTGGCAGCAAAATTTCCTACCCTGATGCTTTATTGTTTTGGGCACTTTGGGCCTGGCAAGGCCTGGTCAAACACAAGAAGTCTAGTGACGCAGATCTTCTGTCCACCTAGATCTAAACACTAAAACTACAGTTGCTCTAACGCAATATTGGCCGAAGATATCATTACATGGGCCGACCGCATTTAAGGTTCACCACACACCAGCTCATTGCATTCTCATGACTCACCCACGTAGTCCGGCGTGCCAATGATCTCCCTGATGGACTCGCCATCCTCAATGACCCTGGCCACCTCCAGGTCGCACAACTTGATCTCGCAGTTGGGGAAGCTGCCCATCAGCACGATGTTCTGCGGCTACACGAGCGAGCAAGGTCTAGTCCATGGACGGGCTCAACAACGCCACGATCAACGCTTACCTTGATGTCCAGGTGAGCAATGTTCTTCTCGTGGATGAACCTGAGCGCCTCCAGGATCTGCTTGAGGAAGCCCTGCACGTCCTGCTCGAAAGGGACCATGTCCTCGTCCAACACTGTCTGGAAGTCCCCTCCAGGAGCGCTGCGGGGGAGCGAGAGGGGAAAAAAATGAGTTATTTCATGACGTCATAAGGATCAGTGAGCAGCCCAGTTGGGATTATCATATCGCATTTGTGACTATATCGAATAACAAGTGTCAGGGAAGCTTACACTACAATAATACCCTGAAGAGATCACCGGCACGGGGATTTCAGCATATATATTGAATTATTAGCATTCATCATTGATATCAAGTCACAGAATGAGCGCTTTAAGCTCGTATTACAAAGAAGAGACCTGAGATCCACGCAGCTCGGCCGATGCAGGTGAGCTTCCAAAGATGTTCTGTGAATACATTAAAAGATTGCAGGAAAGCCTTTTGTCACCATTTCTGTGGTGACAAATTGCACTGCACTGACAAACTGCACTGAACAATTGCGGTGCGACTACAGTAGTCACCGCTTAATGTGGCAGACCCGATTCATTAGTGGCACCAGTGATCTAACTTTTCACTGCTTCATGGGTTAAGAATTGCAGTCCAATCAAAGAGAAAATTTTCAAAAAAGTAAGAAAATCCACATCACAAAAATATGGGGGGGGGGAGGGGATGGAGACCTTGGCGAGGCTGTGGAGGAAGTCGGTGGATGATATTGGGGTCTTTTAACATGTCTTGTTCATTCTGGGTTGAGCTGTAAATTGGTTAGGTGCCATTTTACGTAGCACCCAAAGTTGTGTCTCCGCCCAAAGCGTCCCTTGGCTCGTGGCACATTAAGCGGTGGCTACTGTACTTTGAGTCACAGTTGTAAATAAACCAACAGATAAATTTAAAAAAAAAACCGCCAAAGTTCATTGCGTGCATAATAACAAAGGCTAATTAGCACCTACCTAATGGCGAGAGAGGATCATTTATCTGCCCAAACTGTAGCTGCTGCTGCTGCCACCACCCATTTTTATTGGGCAGTAGCAACCGCACATAAATCAGGAGTGAACGTTTTAATCAGCTTTGGGTGAGGCTCTTTGCTTTTTCAAGACTTTTGGGCAGTATAATTCCAGTTTGCCTCTATCTGCACTTGCCATCTTCCTACGCACGCGAAAACGATTTTATGGTATGGGTCAAGCCTTGAAAGGCTCACCCTTTTTTTTGGCTCAAGCTTCCTCCCAGAAAAATGCAGACAGCAAGAAAAAAAGGGTGGAAGAGAGAAAAAAATGTCTTGCCTAATGGCGTGGGGCAGGCAATGAATAAGAGGAAAAGCCTCTAAATAAAGTCTGAAGAAGATCTGAAGACGTTTGAGATCATCCGCGGCTATCACTGGCTGGCATCGCAGAATCAGGTTGCCAAAACGTTCTGGCTGAGGAGAGGGAGGAGGAGAGGAAGAAGAAACTTGGTAGACTCTGCTCAAATGTACTCAACACCTTCGAGACGAGCTACGAGGGCAGGCTCAGGTGGATCTATTATTGGGCGGAAAAGTGTCAAGACTTCGTAGCAAGTGTTGTCCACGGCCACGGAGGACTTCACGGCCTCCTTTCGCGTGGCAAACCCGTCAGTGTTAAGTGGTATGGTCAAAAAACACATTTATAACAATACATTGTACATTGTATGACGACGCCCTATTTCTCAAGTGAAGGTAACTGCCTCCTTTGACCAATAACAAAGCATGGATTGGTATGCCCCTGGGAGGCCGTGGATTCCTCCGTGGCCGTAGAGTCCTCCGTGGCCGTGGAGTCCTCCGTAGCCGTGGACCATGGACACTCCTGCAACACTGGGGATCTTGAGCAAGGCCAAGTCTGCCTTTCAGGCTGTTCAACATGCATGCAACATCCCAATGTTATTTCTCTGCTGAAAAGTGTAGTCAAATAAAACCAATGTGTGGAGCTTCTACGCCACCCTGTAGATGGATGATAACGACGGGAGCGTCCGCGAGAAGAAGTCAAAGAGTCTCGACCTTGATTTAGAAATGCTAACAACAACAACAACATCGTGGTTGGACAATCCGGCGCCATTGCCTAAGTAAAAGGGTTAAGCTGAGCAAGCCAAAGAAGGAGAGAAATACACGCGCACACACAGAGCTTCACACACACAAAGGGCTACGCACAGGGCTTCACACACGTGTTGACTTAAGAGCAAAGTCAAACTGTTTTTAGACACGACTTCGGCTGTCTGCCTGCGTGGGACTCAATTAGCCGGTGGAGATGCAACTTGAGCTGCTCTTCTGTGAGTGTAGGCGCAACTGGAACTGCAACGGAAACTTTTTTCCCCTCCTGGCCGAAGCTGTTCTGGTGGGTCGAGCCCGTGTTCGACAAGACCAAAGGCAAGGTCGGGACCAAGGCCATGACGACCATCTGCGGGCAAAACCGCTCCATGCCCAGGTCAGACAACGTCGCCAATGTGATGATGCAACCTTTTTGGCGACGCGGAAACAGCTGAAGTCGCATAAATTTGCGAAAATGCTTAACGCACGCCCAAAAAGTCGCGTTTTGTCGCCAATAAAAGGCGTTTGCACACTTGGGGCCCCCTCGCTCACTCGCCCGGTTAACCCATTCTCGTCTGACTTTTGAGTGGCTCATTTGTCAGGAGACTTTAACGGTTGCATGTTTGAATAATGATAAAAGCATTTGAACGGGACCTTCCATGGGGACTCAGAGACAGACAGGAGGACAGACAGACACACTCACACACCGGCCTTTGTATATTACACTTCAATTGTAATGAATAACCTTGTAAGAAGTACTTTGCTACGAATGTCCATCCAGACACTTACAGTGAAATATTGTTGCCAGACACAGCAGTGACCTCATATTGGGATTCTCTCAATTTCCAGGCATCTTCAGCAACTTTTGTACTGGGACTTTCCTTTTGAAGGGAAAATTTCAAGCAGCTCAAGGATGAACACCTGCGAGGATTGGCTCAGTCCTTGCATCACTGAAGAAGCCGAACAGGTCCACATCTGGGGGAGGGCCCAGACTTCAAAGTAAGTGAAGATTCCACTGTCAGGGGGACTCAGTGTCGTAAATGGTGTGGCTACTGTCTTGATCTGGACGTCTCTCCGTCTAGAATCAAGCCAGAGAACGACTCCAGACATGCCTGCTCCACTCTAGATGCTGCCTTTCCAATGCACTAGGCCTATCTATCAGGCCCACTGCTGGTCATCAGTCTGCCTCAATCTTGACCCATGTTCCAACTGCAAAGTGGTCGGAGGCCACCGAGATCGTGCTGGAGCTTGAACAGGATCAAGTTTAGCCAGTTGCGCAAGCCTTGGCACGAGAGTAGGAGTAGAATAGGCATTAAACGAGTCTTCAGCCTAACACTAACGCCTACGTTCTGCGCTATATTGTAAAATGGGACCTTTGCGCTACTTGTAATCATTATAAAACCAATGCAGCTCAATCCGGCACCAAATAACAGCTTGTCTTTGGAGAATCGATGCTCTACGCTGAACTAGATTAGACACTAAAGTGGTCTAAAAATGCCGCGCTCTTCCTGACTCTGATCTCGACGTTTCGAATAGACGAACTTTTTCCAGGCACAAAGGATTTGGACCAAAAGTAATGTGTGTAATCATAAATCCATGTGTGAGTAACAAATCATGGACTTCTGCTGTTACAAGTGATGCATTCCTACAATGCATGAACAAAGAAACAAAGACAGACTTACTATTCCAAGACGAGGATAATCTCGTGGTCGTTCCTGAACACGTCCTTGAGGTGGACGATCTTGGAGGAGTCGTTGCACACGGCCAGCATGGTGATCTCGTGCAGGATCTCCATGGAGCAGTCGATGCCGCAGCGGACGCGCGACGAGTACTTGGCCGCGTACTCGATGCCGGTCTCGCGGTGCGTGCACTTGCGGACTGTAGCGAACAAGCCACTAGAAAAAAAAAGAAAAAAAGATGAAGCCCAGTTATAAATGGCAGGCAGTTAAATGCACTCCATCCCTCAGTCATTAGAAGATGGCGGAATTTTAGGTGAAAAAACTGGAAAGTCTTCGAAACGAGATTGTAACTTTTGCAGCTTAGAAATATAGAAACATTAAAAGTATAGAAATATCGAAAATGCCCTTTTGAGGGGCTTAAACAAAGACTGAGAAAAAGACCCCAAAATGAGCGAACTCAAAAGAGCCCAAGATTACATAGTGAAGGCCGTAAAATTCATTTTCTTTTTACCCCGTTACAAATGTTGCCCTAAAATTCCGCGCTTCAGTCATTAGTGCTTAGTGGTTTGTCCATCACTTAATATATATGTTTCAATTTCATCAGCTGAAGATGATAAATGGCAGCTCTTTGAGGAAAACAAATGCGGCCGAGTTTCAGAACAACTGAGCCTGTTCAGTTAACCATTAGCTTTAAATGAGTGAGTGATGGGGTTGAGAAGAAGGGTTACAATAACTCTTTTTTACCTCTCCTCTAAAGAGCAAACCTATCCTTCCTAAAACCTTTGTTTTGCAAATTTGCATGCAGTGCGTGCAACCATTTCCAGATGTTGGTGGGCCGCAAAAATGTAACGTTATCAGGTGTGCCCGAAGAATTTGACCCATAAATTGTTGCTGCTGCTGTTGTTGTTGTTACTGCTGATGCTGCTGACGCTGCTGACGCTGCTGATGCCGCCGCCGCTGCAGCCCATTGACATCTTGACGCATTCTTGCTCGTGACGCATTTTACGGACGCAGACACGGAAGCCACAAACGAATTTACGAGGCTTTTCTGACTGCGGAGCCACATTTTTCATCACCAGACCGGGGTCGTCGGAGGCGTCAACTTCATCAAACACGCACAGGGGGGCGACAGACAAGAAGAGGACGAGGGGAGCAACAACAATGGCAACAACGGGAACAACGAGACGAACAGACACAACAGCGAATGCAAGACAGGAGAAGAAGATGAAGGACGACTTGGAGGAGGAGGCGATGACGGAGGAGGTGATGACGGAGGAGGAGGAGGAGGAGGAGGAGGTGGCGGGGGAGGAGATGGAGAAGCAGGAGGTGAAGAAGGAGGAGGAGGAGATTAGGATGGAGAGGGAGCAAATGGAGAAGAGGGTGGAGTCCATTAAGACAAAAAGGTGGTAACGGCGAAGGAGGAGACTAGCAAGTAGGAGCTGGAGAAGATGGAGAGGACGTGAGGCATGGAGCAGGCACACGCGTGGATGTCTGTACATGGACGTGTACGTGTGTTAATATATTGGCACAGCCAAGGAAGAGCAAGACATTTGGCACTACTTTTTCGTCGGGCCTGACTACTTCAGTAAGTAAGAGTGGGCCTGATCAGGCCTGCTGTTGCGGCAGCAGATGTGCTCTCATACCAGTTGTGAGGTTGCCAAGTCAATTTTTTGGTGGGGACCCCAAATATTCTATATAGGATTTTGTCCTTCAGCATGCCTGTTTTAGTAAATAACTTTTCATTGTGAGCCTGAACAGCCCTGGAAGTGGGCCCATCTTCTTCATAGATGGAACAATCATGCAGCCGACCTTCCATTTTTTTCACATTTATTGGACTGAAATTTTTCAATGGGGGAACTCACAAAAAGGACTTTTAATGGCTTAAAAATTTTTCTCCCCAAAATTCCAGCCCAACCATTCATTTTTTTGTGTTTCTTCCCCCTCCTGCTTGCAACAACGTTCACAGGGGAAGATTCAGCAATTGTTTGGCCTCATCCAGTCACCTCGACAGACTTTTATCAAACCAGGTCTAAAATGTTCTTACACTTTAGTGTAATTGAATGTCTAAGCAAAATCATCATTGATCAATAGCAATTTGTCTAATATTAAACATATACTGATGCTTAAAGACGAATGGCGAGTGCGTTTAGTACTAGTGAGACAGTGCCTTTTTTGGCAAATGCAGTGGATCATATAGCGGTAGACTTATGAGAGTGTGCATTAGAAACTTCATTTAACACACTTTTGCATGGCGGAGAAGCGCAGTCCACACCCAGTGGGACAGTATTTAGAAGTTGAGGCACCTCATTTTTTTTTTAAATTAAAAAAAAATATCCTCCTTCATAAAGCTTTTGCACTCATTCACGAGTATGAAAGTGTGTTAGTTGAATGAAACATGCACAATTTGTGTGAGGCCTGATAAATCTATTCAGGTTGATTGCACAAAGACACGAGAGTCCGCGGAAAGTCCTCCTGCTCACGTGTCTCTCGGCTAAATATAAAAATGAGCCCGAATTATTTAAGCACGTGCCAAATTGGACGTGCAAAAAAAGAAGGGCTTTATTTATTTCATCAAAAAAAACCCTCTAAAGGGTGCCGCCTGTGGACCAAACACGCAACGGCGTCCTAGGCCTAGGGCCTATCCAGAGCAGCTAAATCGGGACTCTACTGCATGTAGCGCCTCGTGGGCTTGTCTACGTAGGAAGGCCTTGCATGCCTGTGGTGGGCCTGTGCCTGTTCCCGGGCCTGGGCCTGGGCCTGGGCCCCTCCTTCTTCGCCATATGTAGATCAGAGAAGAATTATCGTCTCACCTCGTAATTTTCGAAACACTTTGTCGGCGAGGATATCCAGATATGGCATGGAAAAAATGCAGCTCGAGCGCTGCTCCCATCCCACTGCCTACGTGTAATCATCACAGCTCCCCATTTTTTGGGTAGTCTGCAACGAATATGATGCAACAAGGGCTGCTCCCTCCTTAGGCCCTCTTTATTTCTCTTTTCTGGATGCATGACCTGCGTTGCTGTTATTCCAATATGTGTATATATATGTGTATGTATGTGTGTCTATAATTTTAAAGGTGCTCGCTCATTTAATGTGTGTAGACTTGACGAGCTCGTAACGACCTTGTGGGAGTCCCACACAGTGTTCCAGGACTTCATGGAGTCCGAGCTGCTCCGCATGACCGAATGTTTTGTTTTCAGTGCGTCTGATGTAAAAGCGTTTGACAATAGAATGTTCAATTGATCATCCGAGATGCACATGGGCCGCACCTTGGGGGCTGCGAAGTCCTCTGTGACGATGGCGTAGGAATTGAACACTGTGTGGGACTCCCGCCAGGTCCGCAATGGGTGTTACGACCTCATCATTGAGGCCACTTTGAGCCAATCTGCTTATGAGGCTTTCGTACAACATGCATAAAATGATTCACATCGATATCGAACATCTTGTTAAGAGGTATTGTTGAGTAAAACAGACTGAATAGAACTTGTTGTCCACCCTGTATACTCAGTATGTGAGTGCGTGTGTGTATGAGTGTGTGTGTGTGTGTGTGAGAGAGAGAGAGAATGAAAGATTGGCATGAGATCGTGCAGCTATAGCCAAAATGGAGGGCGGTGCGGATTCATTTAGCAATCTAACAACAACCTGTGCGCGCGCGTGTGTGTGTGTGTGTGTGCGAGTGCGCGCGCGAGAGAGAGATGGACACAAGGTGGTTGGTGCAGCCGAAATAGAGGGCGTTACTGATACATTTTTAGCAATTTGGCAGGGGAATCGCCTCACTCTCATGCACAAAAGAAGGTATGTGAGCATGAGGTTACAAGTGTAACCAGACAAGAGTTTGTCTTCCCCTCGTTGTGCCATATTCCTGTGGCCACTTTTTGGGCAGACTGCCTGCCTGCCAGCCTGCCTGCAAGGCAGTTTTCGTTCCATACGTAATCGCAGGGGGTAGAAACCTAAGTGCTGAAGTCAAGTATCTCTAGCAGAGGAGTCCCCTTTTCGAAGCAAAGCATCAGTTAAAGAAGCAGTTGTCGTTGTCGTTCTTTGGGGCGTGAGTCAGTTTTTGGGCATGCAGGAAAGGTGCTCATTTCTCGTAGGTGGAGGAGGACGACTCAACCGTGTGTGTGAAGAAAAGATGAGGCTCTCACACCTTTCACACACTCACGCATTATAAAAAAAGAAATCGGACACAATTTCTCAGGAAGACGAGTCTGGCCTAAGCCTCACCACCCATCCCTCCCCTACAGTTATGCATGGCATTTTACAGATAGGGGTTAGTTCTCCAACCCCTCCATGCATTCGTCAATGTGTGTGCGCGCGCGCGCGTCCGTTGGCTCCTTTGTCTGCTGCTGACGCCTACGCAAAAACGCGTTCGCGCACGCGCTCGCGCACGCACTCGCGCACTCACTCGCGCACGCATACGCACACACGCAAGTGGATCATCTCATTTTCAGTGAAAGAGGGATAAACACATGTTGCTAGTGCGAGTGAGCCAAAGGCGGTTTTTTTTCTTCTTCTGCTCCTTCTTCTTCTTCTTCTTCTTCTTCGTCGTCGTCGTCGTCCACGTCGGCGCAGTCATCGTCATGATGATGCTGGCAAAAATGGTGCCAAAATTGCCTCTCCTTTCGAGAAAGACCAAGAGCAAACTGTTTTTTTCCCCTTCTTTTACCCCCTTTTTTGCATTGTTTTGACAGAATTGATTTGCAAAACTGCAGTGCAAATTTGCAATAGGCATGCGAGCAACCTGGAAACCGTTGCTTCTGGAATGGAGCAAACAGCGGGTCTGGTGTGCAGTACTTTAAATGCTAATTGCTAAGTCCATCAACGTCAGACGTAACGGAAAGCAAAGCAAGGCAAAAAAAAAGTGTTGATTTTTGCAATTCGCATGCGGACTTGACATTTCAAATATTTTCTTCCTGTGCCTCTTTTTTGAAGCAGCCATTTCCTACTGTGGTTGAGGCCTCCCTCCGCAACTCTCTCTGGGCCGCCCAATGACGCCGGCCCGTCGGCCCGCCGGTCCACCTGCTGGCAGTAATTGAACTTTGTTGTCCTGCACGCACACTTTGGGTTTACCCAAGAATAAATATTGGGCAGCATCAGCAGTGCTTGGATCCACCATTCCCGTTAATGGGTTGGCCACTCTGACTGAGAGAGTGAGTGAGGCTCGTTATTGCTGGCAAACTTTGCACTTGTACAAAGTGGCTCACTTTGCACCACAGGCAGAGATCCTTCTAGGTGCAAAGTGTGACTCCAGGCACTTCATGCTGGAATCCTGGAGCAAGTGAACCGAACTTGTGGCCTCCAGGGCACTATTCGTAGGGGTAAAGTGGTCCCAGACGCACTTTACGCCATAATCTTTCCAGGTGTAAAGTGGCCTGGACACACTTTGCACCGCAATCTTTGCCGGTGCAAAGTGGCTTAGTACAGACGTGACAATTTTAGCAGGCGTCAGCTGCGGCTTCAAACACACTTCAGCGTGATTTCTGTGAGCGTAAAGCAGCCTCAAATGCAATTTAGACTATAGTACTCTTTGTAGGTGTAAAAACGCGTTTGTGGCTACAAATGCACTTTAAACTATCATCCTCGTATAAGTAAAGTGCACTTTCGTCTTTAAACACACCGCACTAAATTCCTTGTAGGTGTGAAGTACAAGTGATCACACTTCAAATTATAATAATCCTGGCCGGTGTAAAGTGTATTTGAACCCGGGTTGATTTGTAATCCTGGTTGGTGTAACTTGTCCTTGTGTCTTCCAACACACTTTGTAGACACATTTCAAACCTGCCCAGGAAGAAATGACTTAATGTCAATCATCTCGACATCAGAATGTGTCCAATCCTTTAATCGTGCGCTGACAAAAGCAAGTTCGCCATTTATACGTGCAAGCAAAGTAGATTGTTCCTTTTAAGACCATATTAGGCCAATAAAAGGCCTGAATGTGACCTCTGTGGATGACGTCGACACCTGGATCCGCCTAACTTTACAACGACAAATTGCTTGTAAAGGCTTGGTTGATGCATTTGGCCCATTTTCAAGCAAAAAATGGGCACCCCCTCCCCAAAAAAAGGGAGAGGGTTCTCCATTGAATTTAACTCCTTCTAATATTCCATTCTGGAATGGCCCATATTTTTCTTGACCTACGAAGTTCCCTGCCCATTGTTGCTGTGACCGAGCGGAAAATGCCGTAAGAATTGCTGAGCGCGGAAGCGTCTTTGGGCAGGACTTCTTGGGCACCCTCTCGGGGCGCGCGCGCCTGCACACGCACGCGGCAAGGGCGGGCCCAGCAGGTCCTTGGACCACGCGCGCGTCCGCACACTTCTTCTTCTTGTGCTGCTTCTTCTTCACCGTGGGTGCTACATACGTGATGTCCATGACATTGAAAGGAATGCAACGGTTAATGTTGCCTTCGAGGAAATAGTGCGTACATGTTCATATAAGTGCATATGTGTGGGATTTTTGCCTGAGCAAACGTTTGTTGGACTTTTCTGTGCTGATGTCGGTAGATCAAGGTCGTCTTGGTTATGAAACCAGGACGGAAGGAAGGAAGAAATAGTCAAAGTGCTCGTTGTAGCACTCTATCAATCTTTTTTTTTGGCCACGTCCATATTTGTCCGGAATACGTGCAAGTTCTACAGTAGTATGGAGTACATCAATCAGTATGCAAATGAGTGTTGTTGTGTAGAGACCTCCTTTTCATCGGCTTTGCCATCTGGGGAATATAATACACTAATGCCATGGCAAACACAGACACAGATGCGCCCTTCATTGATCGGTTGCGCTAGATTAGGCTCCGGCACAAAGTCTGAGGTAAATCTCAGGCTCAAAGGCCGGTAGACCTTGTTAAAAACTCCAAGACTTAACTCCAGACTGAGACTCCAGATAGGGATCTTGAGTAAAATTCAGAGTCTCAAATGCTGGCTGAGGCTCAAAATATCAATCTCTGGCTCAAAGTCTAGGGGTCTTGTGCTCAGATGTTAACTGCGGCTCAGACGCTGGTCGAGGCTCAATTGCTGATAGAGGCTGCAAGAGGCTGTACTGCTAGTGGAGGCCCAATTTGAAGTTGAGGCTCCATTGCCGGTCGAGGCTGGAATTCCACAAGGTTGTCTCTGTGCCGCAAAGGTCATCTCTGCCTGAAAGGCCAGCTTAGCTTCGACTGCAACTGCTGCATGGCTCGGTCAAAGCTGCCCAAGTAACGGCCACTTTTATCCCCCCCTGCCAGCCAGCCAGCCAGCCAGCCAGCCTGCCTGCCTGCCTGCCTGGCTGCCTGCCGGCCAGCTGGCCAGTCGACAGCCTGCCTGCCTGTCTGCCAGCCTGCCTATCTGTCTGCCAGCCTGCCTGCCTGCCTGCCCGGCCTGCCCGGCCTGGCTCGGTCGGTCGCTCGCTCAAAATTGGCAGATCATTTCGCGATGCAAATCTTCTATTTGTTGCAATTCCTTAACGAAGTCTCCCTCTGTCCCTCCTCCCCTCAGTGCCTTTCGTCCGTCCGCCCACGCGCGGGTTGTTTGAGCCTTTTTTGCATGACGCAGCCGCTAGGAGGAAATCAAAGATGGATGCTTTGTTCAAGGCTCAATTGGATACAAATTTTATTCAACTTCTTCTTCTCGAATAAATAATCTTTATGACCGATAATGGCTTTATCGGGCCTTGAGATAAGTTTCGCCCTAAAAAGGCCGTCGCTCTTTATGTGTCTGCGAGTGTGGAGAAGAACTCTAGAGAGGACCTTTTTTTGCTATGGCGCCTCGTTGTCGACAGAGTGATTCAATCTGGTCAACGAAGAAGAAGAAGAAGAGGAGGAGGAAAACTGTGGGGCCTCTTTGTGCAAATGCTCGCTCGTGTCCAAGGCCTAGCTATCTAGGCCTTACGTGGGACCTGAAAATCGAGACCAATGTTTGCCCTGCCTCAATGTTTGAGAAGGGCAACGTGACGAAAATGACGGATTATAGGTGTTGGCAAATAATCAAGCCAAGAGATGAAGTCATAATGCCAGACCTTATGACTCATGGCTCAGAACAGACTGCCACAGATGATTGAATGACTTGTTTGTGGGTGTGAGCTCCGAAAAAAGGGAGGAAAATATGGATATTCATGATGCCAGCGATTTCCAATGAGGTCTCTCAGGTGCCAGTCTAGATTCGGTCTCTCTCTGTTTCACACACACACACGTACTAGGACTACAGACAGACACGTTTTAGAAGCACATATGAACTATAGACACAGACATGAACAACACACACAGGTTGGTCTGTGCCGGTAATAAGGCCTTTCAAAAAACAATGAGCACCACTCACTATCTTCAATGGGTTAGAGACAAAGCATGTCTTGTGTAACAACAGATAAGATACCTGTCATACCTGTGTGTGTGCAGACAAGTTAAAGTACGGTCGGACGGTCGGTCGGTAGGACTGCTATTAGTGGTGACCCCACAGACTTACAGGGTGGTCAGCAAGGTGCGCTACATTGGCTTCAGTGGACAACCCGGGTTAAGGATGCATTCAATATTGATGTTGATCATTTTATACATGTGGTACGAATGCCTCGAAAGCAAAGTAGCCTCAATACAGTGCTTGCAACACCCATTCAATGAGTCCCACACAATGTTCCATTCCCACTCCAACGCCGCAAAGGACTTCACAGCCGTCAAGGTGTGGCCCACATGTTAGCAGGATGATCAATAAGACTGACCATGTTGTTGTCAAACGCTTCTACATCAGTCCTATTGAAACAAAACATTCGGCATTAATGTTACTGTGCAATGATCAATTTTGTTAAATGCTCTTGGGCCATGACACACAGATGGTGCACTTGTTCGCCACCTTGTACAGCTCCCGACGACAAAAACATTTTGCCTGTTAAGGGCCAATATGCGATAGCTGGTGTTTCCTCGACAAAAAAAGAACCCCTGAACATCTCTTAACGACATTTTTCACCCTAGTACATTCGTACCTATGAAGCCTGAAAAGTCCTGCCAAGTCATCTCCAAATTTCATTTTTTTTAAAAAAAAAAAACCCAATGACCACAAAGTATGAGAATTTGAGTGATTATATTTAGTTACTTTTTGTTGTTAGATACTACTGAGTCATGCAGTTTCCATATAGTTCTCGTACGTGCTGTCTGACTTGGTTACATGTACTGTATTACACACACTGTTTAGCCATCTGTACCTTGCCACAGGTGTGTCCTCCACATGGAAAATGTCCGTGATGTTCTCCTTGGCCACCAGCTCGTCCAGCAGCTCAATGGGAACTCTGACCATGCCATGGGCAATGGTCTTCACCTTCCATAGCTTGGAAAACTTCTCTCTCGATGACTCCTCTTCGTTCTTCACCTCGTTGATGCTGCAGTTGCTGCTGCTGTTGCTGCCGCTGCTGCTGTTGTTGCTCACGTTAGCCGTGACCACCGTGGAGAGAAGAGGCCTCCTCGACACCTTGACCGAGTCCACGGAGGCCTTTCTCTGCCGACGGCCGCTACCGCCGTTCTTGTTCTGAGAAGCGCTATTGCTGCCGGCGCTGATCTTGGGCACTTTCGTTCCTCTGTTGGAGCTGTCGACGCTGCGCTTCTGCGTGGTGGAGCTGGAGGAGTTGGAGGAGCTTGAGCGGTTGGAACCTATTTTCCTCGTACTATTATTCACACTCTTTGCCCTGGACGAGGCTGACGACCTGCTGGAAGGAGAGGACGCAGCTGCTGCCGCCGGAGAGCTGTGCCGGTGTCCGCCCGAAGTCACCAGCGCAGCATTCGACGTCGACCCCGGGGACCGGGTTGCGACCCGAGGGCTGCTGTTGTTGTCCATGGCTCCCGAGGCACTAGTGGGCTGTTGTGGCGGCGGCATCACTTAAGCTTAGCCTCATCTACTGTCACTTCATGCCGTGCACGACGTCCACGTCATACCTCCACGTGACGATGGACACGCCAACGACATTTTCACCGACAAAAAAAAATCACTGCACGCACACACACATAACACACACGTGCGTGCTGAAGGGGTTCTTGCTGCGCTCGTGTTTTGCGCCAACTGAATCTGGGCACTGCTTTTTTGAGCATGCTTTTTTTGGGGGGGGGACTTTTTTTCGAAGGGGGGGGGGCGGAATTCGCGCGCGCGATCTCGAGCGTGTTGCCCGCCAGCCACGGCAGCAAGGCCGGTCACGCTGCTTACGGCAGGCCCGCCTTACGCCAGTCAAGTGCGCGTGCGTGTGTAGCTCTTGTACACGAGCGGGTAGCGCTGGTGCGTGTGTGTGTGTGTGTGTGTGTGTGTGTGTGTGTGTGTGTGTGTGTGTGGGACGTGGACGACAGGAGGAGGAGGACAGAGGAGGAGGAGGGTGAGATGTTGGTGCAGACAATGTCTGAGTGTGTCTACAATAAGAGAGAAACCGCAATATCAACCGATCCTTTTTACCATACTGTACATGCGCAGGCCCAAGTAGGCCTGCCCGTCCGATAGGCCTTCAATGGCAATTTGATTCGTTCCTTTTATGGTCTTATAAACTTGGCCAGCATTCGCTAATCAGATAACTTACGTAATAAACCCACCAGGGATGCTCAGTGTACAATAGAGCAAGGTGTGCTATGAATCCCTCTTGGATGGATATGACGTCAGTAAAAACGTCCTAGCAACGCTGTCGCCAAAGTTGAATATTTATTTGTACTCGGTAAATTGAGGCACATTTTCGGTAAAATTGGCACTTCCAATTGCCAATGACTCATCATTCACAGCTGAGCCCACGACACTTTGCAGATACCAAATGTGTGGAACTGACACAATAGACATAAAATCCTTGTAAGGAAACCCTCATTGACGAAGTGAAGTTGCTGACCAACAAGTTCTCTTCAGCCAACTTGAATACTACAGGGTGGCTCATTTAATCTACATTCTTCGATATAAGAAAAAAAAGGCAACATCTGGGTCGATGACGTATTGGGGTGACCTCACTCATAGGTCAGACGCCAAAAAATTCTTTGGACCCTTCCTGATTGTTGGAGGCTGACTCAAATGCCAAAATGTACTGATTTCCGGCGTCTTAAATGCCAAAAAGCCAGAATATGCGGTGTTGTGGACACCCTCAAAGGTTTGGAGTGTTACTTGAATGCCCAAATGCTCTGGATTCCCCTTTGGAGTCTGACTCAAATGCCAAGCTGTGACTCCTGGGCGGTGCACTGGACCCCCTCTGGGGCCTGGAGGCTTTCACCACGACTAATTTGGACATCAAAGGAGCATCGTCTCATCCCCTTCCTCCCTCCTTCTGGCAGGAAGTACCTGCCGTCGTCGCCGCCGCCGCCGCCGTCGCTGTTGTTGATGATGACGACGACGCCGACGATGCGGGGGCGTCAAGCTCAAGAAGAAGCCAGAATAATTACGTAATTTCGAAACAACAGGTGACGAGTTTGGCACACAGGTGTGTAACCTAATCTCTCTCTCTCTCTCCCTCCTACATGCAGCCAAACAAAGCATGTTGGGCCTCATTAATAGAAGGGAGGGTCGGAATTTTAGGCAGAATCACTCACCAGAATCAGCCTGGCTAATGCAGAATTTATTTTTGACCAAGTGATTTCAGCCCTAAAGTATCGAATCCCGTTGCTCATGAGGCCTACGTTCATAATCGATGGCACCCAAAAGCGCGTGCACGCGCTCGGGGCCCAAGTTTCGTGAACTTTTGGGTCTCTTTTTTGGTGGGGGAGGAAAACGGGCATTAACTCATGCCTTATAGTGGCGCCAATATTTGACTGTAATTTGTGAAGGAAGTCCAAAATTGCACGGACACTTTTGGAAGGTCATATAGCAATACTGCCATCTGTATATAATTTACGACTGAACACAGCATAATCCCATACAGAAGTTCATAAAACAATGAAAAAAATGGGCTCTTTATTTGGTGCTGGATTATTTGGCCAAGTTGTCCAATCTCTTCTCCACGGCCTGAAAGTTGTCTTGGATGCTGTCAATGTTCTCAGAGAACTTCTTCTGGGTCTCCTTGAGGAGGCTTTCGTTGCTGGAGAGGTTATTGCTCAACCGCTGCTGGGCGTTTTCCAGATCAGATAGAGTCTGACTGAAGTTCAGGGCTGGAAAGGATAGCAAATGTTAGACTCTCATCTGAACACAGGGTGTGTGTGACTCATTTGACGTGCCACTCATGTGTTGCACGTTCGTAGTCAAGGGGATCCACTGAAGAACAGTTTTACAGTGGACCTGTTACAGTAGAAGATGCCTCAGCACACTTTTTTTTGTAGACCCAAAATGGGCGGACTAGCATGACTCTGGGAGGCAGGATGATACTAAAACGGGTAAAATTTGACTTTTTCCTGCTTTGAAGCTATCCAGAAAGCTGATATTGGGGCTCTCGACCAACTTGCAGCCAAAGAACGGACTAAAGCTAAATAATGGTTGTAGAAATAAACGACACCCTAAATCGTACCTACTACGTTGTGGCTCCTACCTCTTTCATGGAGTCCCTGCAAGGCCTCCAACCTATCTACCACAGCCGGCAACACCTGGCCTATGGCCTGCGCTCTCCCAGCAATCTCGTATAGCTCGTTGATCTTGGTCAGCTTCTCCTGGTCGTCGATGATCGACTTCTTCTCGGCCACCGCGTTCATCTTGGACTGTAGCGCCGCGAGGCGGCCCTCAATGTGGTCCAGGTGCTCGGGCGAGAAGAGCGCAGTGCGCGCGCTCAGCACCGACAACGCGCCTAGGACACTTTTCTGCGACGTCTCCACCGACAGAGAGCTCTGGAACGGCGACCTGTGCACAATGAGGCCCAAAGACACTGTTGTAACTTCCTTACCATGGACTCTTGAGAGGTACCCAAAGCTTGCTCTAGCACCTCCAGCCGTTTGTCCAGTCTCGCGAGAGATTCAGCCTCTTCCAGCCGAGCTTTCTCAGGCCGCATCAATAGCTCGTATGTCGTCGTCGACGACGTTGTGGTGGACTCCTTGAGACTCTTTTTGTTCTGGTCCTTCTTCACCTCAGGAGCATTCTTGAGCTCCTCCAAGTGGGCAAGGACAGTTTCACCCTTGCCCCCACCTGCAGTATCTGCCAGTGCGGACTCTTGGTGGCGGCCCAGGTTCATCTTCACAAGTTCGTCCTTCAGACTGCTTACCTGCAATCATTGTCATCACTCATAGATCATGTTCATGCACTGGGTCTTGCAAATCAGCCTTGTTCTCACTTTGGCGGCCACAGAGGCCAAGGCTCCGACTCCAGAGAGGCCTTCGCTAGCACCGGAAGTTTTCTTTTGGGACTCCTCCAGCTCCTCCATGAGTTCCCGAACCTCGAAGTTGAGGCGGTGGTACTTCTGAAGAGGGGTCTCCGTCTCACCGGGCCCGGCCAGCTCAAAGTCACCGCTCCAGCAGATGTACCTAAAAACATCCATAGCACTCGCTGCACGAGAACAACCTGGTGTCGCCCGTCACCCGCCCTGAAATGGATAAGGCCCTTACCCTTTCTTCTGCCTGCTAGGCCTAAGCCTGTCTGAGAAATCCACCCCCGAGGAGTCCAGGTGCTTTCCTTTGAACCTGCCCATGGCCTCTTGGGCGGAGAGGTGAAGCGTCTCCACGGAGTCCGAAACTTCGTCGTCATGAAGGACGCCTTCTAGGTGTTGTTCGCTCTCCGGGAGGTCACTCGTCTCAAACACGTCCGGCTGGTCGTGGGCCTGAACAATGCATGGACTTTTGAATAGCAACAAGCGTGGAGGATTAAGCTCACTTCGCACTCACGATTCCAGGCAGGTTGGCATATTTAGGGTCCGCCATGATCCTTGAACAGAGCTCTTTAGACCAAGCAGAGAAGATCTCAAAGTAGCAGTCAACCGAGTCGTCCGGTGTGTTGATATTTTCCCTCTGCGCAAGGCTCTGTAGCAGCTGCCTGCTACTGGCCCTGGCAGCGATAGGGATGGGAAATGACTGCTGGACTAACGTGAATCATGTAGAAACGCTGTGCATGATCATCTACGTCTATGTTCAGCATAATCCAGTAAAAAGAGAGGGGGGTAAATTGCATTCAAGTATCCCAATGTACATTCTAGACTTGCAATCTTCTCTCCAATGTTGATAAAAATGGTGTAGAGAATCCCTTACTTTAGTCATCCCTAACCCGACCGCTCACTCTCCCTAACCATGAGAGTCGCTTGGCTACGCCCTTCCACAGCCAAGGCAAGCACGACGTCGCCTCCTGGATCACAGTGGTGCACAGCAGGCCTATTGCTGCACTGCAGAGGTGAGGAACCAATTTCAGCTGTTGAGGCAGCAGCTGTGGACACAGACAACACTGAGACGGACGAAGCCTCGACCGAACTCGGGTGCATGGTGCTTGCAGCTGCTGGTCAGGATGGCATTGATGGAAATGTTACTGCACATGAGAAATTCTACGACAGCAAATGGAATTTCAAATTATTGCTAATATAACTTGGGGATGTCATGCTATGATTTCAATTTCCAAATGACCTAGAATATTTAATGCGAGACGAAAATTCCTGCAGCAATCTGTGGCTGTGTCTACTTCTGAAGACTGCTCTGTACCAGAAGAGAAGTTACATTGTCACCATCTGATGCGTGGGAATGTAGTCAATAATGTTAGAGCATGTGCGAAGTACGGAACAGTTTATTGTGCTGCAACTGAGCCCCTCCTGATGCCATGTCACACAATCTCAACAAAATGTTTCACTTATCCAGTCAGTTTTTCGGCTACGAGACTCTGATCCTTGTCATCCATACCAGCTAGCAGTTGAAGGAAAAAAGATTCTTTTGGATTCTCTATACTTCCCTATGGCTGGCTGTAGCTGATGATTCCAGTGCCAAGAAGCCAAGTGTAGGTCCTCTGCTATCAAACGGATGGGTCACGATCACCATTGGACCACTAAGCTTGGTGGTTAAGAGCAAGTTAGCTTAAGGCAGGAATTCTGGTGCTTAGACCAGAAAAGAGTAGTCACAGGTGTGTGAGCTGTCATGCTATTCAAAGTGATGATAACTTCTGGGGAGTCTTTCATGCCGTCATCAACAATTTTTTGCATTATAATATTATTTTGCATCATCATATTATGATATTATTTCACCTGATATATCCATAATGATCATTATGCATCGGCGACTAATGTCATGCGTCACTTCCTTAGTTGTAAATGATTTTTATAATCTTCCATATTACGCATGAAAGGCATACTATCATTATCCGGCAGACGCACTGCACAAGGAGTGTCTATGACAGCCTCAGGTTTCACAACTTCACAAAGAAGGGTGAGGCCACAGATCCCTCATACACTGTTCCATTCATCTGTATTTGTGTGCCCCCATAATATACGTATACTTTAAAAAGTTGTAGAACAACAGCTTACCTGTGCCCCTGACATAGTGCCTTCATCATAACTGCAGTTCTACGGCAGATCTTCTTATTTCATTAAAATTCATACACCCACACTGGAGGCCCTGATTCGGGTGAAGTTTGCTCAAACCACTGTTAGGGACTTCTTAAGAGCATTCATTAGTTTAATAGGTACACGTAGCTTAATCAAACTGGCATGAAAATGCTAGAGGCCCTGTCAATTTCCAGGAAAAGCCAGTTAAACAAACGTGTCCATATGCACTGCATAGTGCATACAGAGGCAGTCATGGCATATGTGTTTTCCTGGAATGACTCAGGCAACCCATGAGATTCACACTCTTTTGCCCGGGATTCAAGTTGTCGTGATTGACATGGCGAAAAGAGAGAGAAAGAATCTGCTCAGGAGACTGGCTCAATTCGGCTCGGAGTCGAATTTCTGAAGTAGCCCCACTCTTTCCCAGCTCGACTAGCAGGCAGACGACGGTAAAGGAATGTTCACGGGCCGGCAATGTGCGGGCTGACCCCGAGCCAGAATCAAACCCACTCGACTCCAGTTAACCTGATGGGCTGTTTCTCTCGGTCCGGCAGTCGCGCTGTTGTTATTCGCGGACTCGAGCTTCAGCCCGCCCGATTCACGGGGTTTGGGGAGCCGGGCTCAGCCCGCGAACATCACCACAGCAGAGTCATTCGTCGTGTCGTCGTACCTGCTCTTGTCTGCGAAATCTCAATTCTGACTCGTCCCTGAGGCCAAAGTCCTTGCTTGCCATGCAGGTGACAGTGAAGACCCTGGACTCCCGAAACCATGAGTTCACTGATGTTTGTGATGACATCACTGTAGCTGCCTTCAAGACCTCCATTGCCACTGACATGGGCATCCCGGCAGATCGCCAGAGGCTCATTCACTTCGGCCGGGTCCTGCAGGATGACAAGAAGCTGAGGGAGTACAATGTGGATGGGAAGGTGGTGCATCTTGTGCAGCGTCCACCGCCAGTTTTCAACAGTGGGTATTCTCTACTGCAGATAACCTAGAACCGTTCTAGATGGACTTCTTTCCAGATCCTAATCGACCGGCCAGCTCAGAGGCATCGGAACACAGCTCAAGAGCACGTCAACGAGGCTCTGTGCACCACTACATCCGTATCCACCCTCCACCGCCTTTGATGCCAAGAGCTCTTGGGACAGAAAGCACACCACCAAGGCTACCATCTCCTTCGACGACCCTTTCCCAAAGGAGTGCCAGAATGAGGCTCAGTCACATCCACAGCATGCTGAGGGGTGCTATGATGGCACTGGACAGGATGGAAAATGCTACTCATCAGAGTTCTTCCACTACCTCTGCCGCCACCAATTCCACGGTTACAACTGAAATCTCCAGCTCTACCCATGCTCATTCAACTTTCAACCAGATGCCGCCATTGATGACCTCCTCCACGTTGCCAACATCCCCACCTAATTTACCTCTTGGCGCAATGCCTGTCAGTAGAAGCAGCAATTTTGTCCTTCCCGTGGGATCCATCCAGATAGCAACGACTACTGATACCAGCAGCTTTGCTGGAGACGTTAGTGCTGGGCGAAGCCAGTCCACCGCAGGTGCCACGCAGGGAGCTACTTCAAGCACGATGACATGCAATCAGCAACAGCGTAATGATGGACAACAGAACTCTGTGACCCCACATAGTAGGACAAGTACATCCAGTGTATTGTCCAGTGGTCAGGCTATGCATGATGGAGTCCCAGCTAGTGTTGTGACACCTTCAGTCACTAGCAGTTCACAGTCATCCTCGAGGACACAACAAACACATCAGCGAGACCAGACCCAACGCGCAGTCACAGGGCCTACCCAGCTATCTGACCTTGCTGATGCAATGGCCATGTTCCTCAGCGTGAGTTCCAGGATGGTTCCTCACTGGACCACTGTAAATGTGTTCTTGCGAGAAGACCCGGCACTTGAAGATTTGGATGGTGGTGACGCAGCTTTGCGAAGACACCAGACAGATATCAACCTCCTGTCCAATGCCATGCACTTCCTCAGCCATGCACAACATGCGCTCTCTGATCTGTTTGTCAACTGCCGCCAGCATCCACCTCGTGACGTACGTGCCAGGGTACGCCAACCGCATCCCTTCTCATATCCTGTTGGAAACGTTGCACATTCAGTGATACCCTTTCCAATGCGCTTTGCCGGTGGGAGACATTTTGTCGTACAACCAATGCAGCAGCGCCCAAGGATGCCTGCACCTTCGTTGCCTTCAGCCTCCGGCAGCCAATCCTCAAGTCCCACTCAGATGATAGCATCCACATCCTCTTCTTTAACATCCGCCCCAGGAAGCTCACGTCTTGTCAATTCTTCCGTGGAGATGGAAGTGGCACTGGCACCAGTCGTGGTTGGTACTGAAGGGACGGAGAATTCACCTGCAGGAAACAGGCTGCAACAACAGCCATCACCAATTGCTTCAGGCTCATTGAGGACTAATGCCATGAATGAGGGGAGCGGCACAAACGAAAACAGTGGAATGGCTGAACTGACGGAGGATGCAATCAATAGTATGCAGGAGCAGCTCAGCAGGCGACCAGCAACAACTACGGATGGATTACCAGCCAGTCGAACAATGAGGCCTGCTACCACTACCTCCTGTGCTGGAAGGGACACTTCTGGCCATGATGCAGCAAGTACTCAGACCCCAAGGATATCCACCAGCACAAGCACCACTCATATTCACTACCCAGACGTGCCACTCATCCCACCACGTCCAATTCCCCTTCTTCCTCGAGTAGCAGTATTACCTGCAGCATCTTCTGCCAGGCGCGGCACAGGATTTGATCCTTTCTTGCCCTGTACCTCACATCACCTGCCAACCCCCTTCACTGTAAGGCGGCAGTCGAGAGGTTCTGCTAGAGTTCAAGAGCAACACTCAAGGTCATCTTCTGCCCCGCCTTCAAGGTCATCTGGAGCAGGAGGTGCTACAGCCACGGGATTGACTAGGGCAAGAGCATCACATTCTCACATTTCTGAGGCTGGTGCTAGCGGAAGTCCGGCCCTTGGCTCAGGTCAGCGGGTCTTGAATACACGGGACATAATTCAACAAGAAGAGAACAGCCGTCAGGAGATTCGACCACCTCAACTGCGTCAACCCCGGCTCCATGGACAGCCAAGTTGGGCTGTGACTCTTGATCCAGATCTGTTGGGACTATTCCAACAGCTCACGCAGGGTCAGCAGTTAGGCAGGGTCAGGCCAGAGGAAACTAATGTCTTGGGTCTCACAGGTGATATCGATGCCATGAGTGGAGGAAACGGAGGAGACTCTATTACAGTCAGTCAATTTCTCTCTCAGATGCCCGATTACAGCTATGTAGAGGGACAAAACATGTTCACTGACCTTTTGATGACTGTGGCTGGCCATCTTACCTTTGGAGACATGATTCAGTTACTCAGTGGCTGTCCAGTTGGCCTTCCCCAGCTGAGACTGCCTCTAAGAAGATTCATCCTCACTCGGATAATGCATCAACATCCAGTGGAAGACACTGAACCGTCACCCTCATCTGAAGAATTGGAGGCAGCTATGCTAGCATTCACTGATGATATGTTCCCGAAAATGGAAGCAATGGCCGCCACTGCAAATGTGAGAGAGGGCATTGACTTCGCAGAGACATTGCATAGCTTCTTCACTGCCAACTTAACCACCCTTGCCCTCTGCATCTTCCGGACGTCGCGAAATGAATTCTCTGGTGCATTTAGAACTCGGCTCCATCAAGCATGCAATCGGTTTGTGGTACTATGCAATCACTGTTTCTTGGACAGTCAAACGAGCCTGGAACAACTCTTGCAGAATCACCTTCCCCTAATCAGTGGTGCTATTGGTCGCACAGTCCAGCAGTGGACAATGTCCTCTGCCATTCGACACCTCCGAAGATATGTGATTGGGGTCAGCAACCCAGAATCTGAGATTGCTGGCTTTCTGGTTGGGATAGAGAAAGGAGCATCCAGGAGGGTCCGACGGAATAAGAAGAGGGTTGCCACTTCTGGCAGGGAGGAAAACTTTGCACCCGCGAGATCCCCGCTCAAGCTGATGGAGACAGAGGAGCAGCAACCTGCAGCAACTTCTTCTCGGCCGACCAAGGAGGCTGTTGACATTGAGAAGAAGTCAACAGAAGGGGTGGTTCCTTTTATGATTCCGCCACCTGTGGATGAGACTTTTCCACCGTCACTTCTGTCCTGCCGAAGTGACACACGTACTGATGACATGGTGGTGGGCTCAGAGCCCTGGCATCAAGCACTGCCACCTGAATGGGTGCCCATTGTGGCCAGAGATGTCCAAGCACAGCGAAAGCATGATAAAAGTGATGATGATGCCTCAAATGCATACCTCGTGACCCAGCCTGCCAAGAGATGCAAACTGTCAGCCGAGGCCAAACCTCCCAGTGGCATCGTGACAGCGTTGGTTACAGAGTGCTTGCAGGAAGCAGTTCTCTCTGCGGGAATCATCCAGCAGCCAAGCACATCACAGTCTTCAGGGTGGCTGATAGCACGTGATGTCATGGGCAAAGACGCACAAAGAAATGACCTCTTACGTCAAGCTGCTGAAGCCACTGCACTTGAAACTATAAAGAAGAGGCTGGAGCAGGAGCCAAATTTCGATGAGAAGAGGTATCCGAGTTCCAAAGCTTTCCTCGAGAATTGTTGATTGAAGCAATAGCGTACTCGTAGTAAGCATGACTCTCTCCATGCGTGAGAATTTTACGTACAAGTTTCATGAAGAATGCGATACAATCCACTGAAACTTCACAGCTCCGTTCCGGGAAGCTCCCCCAAAACCAGTTCAAGGTGGGCGACATCGCGGCCAGTATTTCGGGTTAACCCCCACCCACCCCATCCCTTTTGCTTGCGACGGTGTTTGTGCTTGCGCACCCCTTCTTCTCCTTAAGCCCAAGGAGCAAGTTTCACTTGATAAGTTTTATTCCGTAAATCCTGGTTCTTTCTAACAGAATAATGTAGACAGAGCAGAATCAACATGAGTGCCGATACCAAAGTCAGCCTTTTATGTAATACAAATCACAGTGAAGAACGTTGCACAGCACTTGAATCGACAGTGACCTCTGTTGGCAGGGACACTCGCGAGAAGCAGTAGAAGGCGATGGCGCCCACATTGTCCACTGAGAACAGCAAAGGAACTCCGTCTCGAAGCAGCTTGTTCAAGCTGTTGATGCTCTCCTGCGTAGGGATCTCCTCCTCGGATGACAATGCCACAATCCGATAGTTTGGCAATCTGGGTGCCGACTTGCAGAAGGTCACGTGCGGTGCATAGACGTCAAATGAGATGACGTAGGGGTTGTGTGACTTGTGGCGTGGCCCGGGTGCTTGAGGCAAGGTTATGGCCTTCATGATAGCCTCTGGGCATGTGGCTTGTGCCGGGTGCAGCAGTGGCTTGGTCCTCCCGGACCACAATGTCTTCAAGGGGCCCTCCTGACATTGCGCCGCCTCAGCTTTGACGACACTGACATCAGTCACTTCCGTCAAGTCCTCCTCGTCAGATGAGGCTTTCACACTTTGGCACTTGCGATCCTGCTTCCTCTTCCGAGCAGTCCTCTTATCCTCCTTGTGGCGGTCCAGTCCGATTTTGCCCTCGTACGCGGTGAATCCTAGATGACCTTGGTGTCTGACCACTTTGAACCCCAGTCTAGAGAGGTAAGAGTAGACGCGGTACTGGACAGCCGAGCACAGGTCTGGCCTCAACAATCTGGCATACGCCTGCTGCACAGAGGCCTCCAACCCGCCAAAACATAGCCTCAGCCTGTTAGTTTCCAGGAGGAAGAGCGCCTCCTCAGGCCAGAGCAGCAATGACTCTGGGTCAATGGCCTTGTCAATGTGGCCCATGATTTCCCAGTGTCGACCACTCTGCTTTTTCAGCCTGGCCACCTTGGCAGATTCGTCCCACGCAGCCTCTGAGACCTGATGGCAATGACACAGTCTTGCCTCAGACAGAAGAGCACCCAGTGGCCCTAGACGTTCTCGCACTAGGTCTTCTTGTTTTTCAGGGTGAAGAAAGGAGAGTTTGGGACCGATTGCGGGCAGGCCAGGGAATTGGGCGTCTGTCGTCTGGTCGACCATCTGGCTCGCTGACAGCATCTCGGGGTCTCTTGCCAGAGGACGTCCGGAGGCACGCCTCGGAGAGGACGAAGCCATGGCGAGTGGCGTGGTCTTCCAGAAGAAGCCTGGTTTCCTTTTGTTTAGCTAAAAGTCACCGGCGGAAAGGTCGGTGCCGGAATCACCCAACCTAACGGCCAACTCCAATCTACTGAAGCTATCATGATTAGACCTACGTTCTTTGCATGTTGATTGATCCTTCATACTTTGTTCATGCGGACTCTTCTCCAGTGGGTCGTGTTGCTCATCAATGGCAGAGGGTACACAATAACTTGCACCCCCACCCCCACCCCCACCCCCACCCCATGTGATCTGCCTCTCCCTCTGCTCTGAATGCCCCAGTAGAGAATGTGTCGTATTGCTGTCATCACCATGGAACGCAGACCTGTGTACAGGGCGGTGAAGGCCAAGTGCCTCTCGTGAGCTTAGTTTCATTTATCCCTCCCACCCTGTAATGCACGCCAAGTCTTGGTATGCTGTCTCAAGGCGAGAGAAGAGGCCACAAGAGCCATGACCCGTTCCTCCTCCTCCTCCCCCTCCTGTCGCCCCCCCCCACGCACGCACGGAAGACGAACGACAACAACAACTTCGCAGACGTTGACTTGAACAAATCTCACGTCCGCGTGCGCGTATTTGTCTGTTTGACATGCAAATCTTGAAATTGCACAAAATATCCTCTGCCGCTGCTGCTGTTCTGGCTCCAGGCCGTCAACCCGGAGCCTGCGCACGATCCAATGTGTGGCACAACTCTTTCAAGCACATTTTCCCCCCTTCCCACACGGCTAATTTTGGGAAACCACGACATGCGCGGCCGCCGCGACCTTGAAACCTCCCTCGTGGCTCTGCACAATTCACTGACATCGTCATCCAGCTTCTGTTCATCATTTATATTTCGACATAAATACAACTAACAGGGTGGGCGGTCTATTCTATTAGCGTTTTCAGCACTAATAACTATTTTGGTATCTTTTGTGCGGCTCTCAGCGGCGGGAACAGGTTCAGGGCCGACGGGTCCTCGTTGACCAGGGGTAAGAGACCAGCGTTGGCTCCTCCAATTTTTATAAACTGAGCCTGTTGAGGGCCAAATGATGAACATTGATTCATTGACACTGTTATGTAAATCAATGTGTGAACATGTGCTCAGTTTCACGAACCTGATTGCGATCACGACTTCTCAGCATCTTCGTGACGGCGAGGATGTCCGCGTGGCCGAACACTGGCAACGGCAACTCCCTGTCGACGTCGTCGTCGTTGTCACCTCGGCCGGAAGCAGGCAGTGGCGGCGATCCATTGCGGGAAGTGGAGTCAGCGAATCCCACAGGGTCGTCGGGGAAGCGGAAGGAATCGCTGTTGCTGTTCCTGCTGTTGCTGTTCCTGCTGTTGCTGTTCCTGCTGTTGCTGTTCCTGCTGCTGCTGTTCCTGCTGTTGCTGTTCCTGCTGTTGCTGTTCCTGCTGTTGCCGTTCGTGGTGGGGGCAGTGGTGGTGGTCGTCACCGAAACGACATCATCATTGTTGGAGAGCCTACACCAATTTTTATGCATACGTACATTCATAGAGTAGTTTGTTCTCATCATTTTTATTCGGAGACCTCGAAATTTTAGCAGTCCAGGTTTTTTTCTCTGGATTTTTCATCATTCACTGCAATGTATTAACTTTTCGTTCGAAACTTCCTCTGTTGACAAATGTATTTTTCTTGCTTTGTCAATTTTTACTACTTCTTAATAGTCCAATTTTTGGCCCCAGAAAGCGCATATTTGGTCTTGACTTGTTTTTTGCTTTGTCCACCTACAATTCCGAGGTCTAATTGTTGTTGTCGTCACCTAAAAATTCCCTATCTATCATGTGAAGCGGCGAGGCCCGCGTGAACGCGTGCGCGTGCGTGTGCGTTTAGGTGTGTGTGTGTGTGTCTCACAAGACGTTCGTACAAACGGCCCTCGGGCTCATCACGCGCTCACGCGGACAAACAGACAGACGCACACACAAACACACACATGATGCTGTATACTTTTTCTGTTCAACCAAGTTAGTAGAGCGAAAGAGGTAGTCTTTCCTAAAGTTCCTTTATATTAATATGCCATTGTACCTCTCCCGGAAGATGACCTCTTCGTCCACGGGCTCCTGGTCGCGGATGAGCCTGTTCTGGCGGTCAAAGATGGGGCGGATGAAGAGGATGCTTGGTCGGACGGCGGGAGTGAAGACGAAATTTGTGCCTATGACAAAGATGAGAAAGAAAGTTGGCTTGATCCGTGATGATGAAGCTGGCAACAACCAAATCAGCCACTGTTCAGTTGTTGCGATCCAAAAGTTTAGTGGCGCGAAGAAAAGTGAAGCCGAGTGAGGCGTGTCCGTGATGATGTCCATGATCATGACGACGTTGATCGTGAACATGATGATTATGAACATGATGGTCATGACGACGATCTTTGTCAACATGATTATCATGATGACAGTGGTGGTGAACATGATCATGACGGAGATGATCGTGACGGCGATGACAGAGAACACGGTGCTCACCTCTGCCACTTTGACTCCTCTGTCTCTGCGGTCTGCAGACGACTACAAAGTCCGAGGAGAGGGCGACGAAGGCCAACAGAAAGGTACAAACTTTCCCAGACATTTCCTTTCTTCTCTTATGTATACGCGGATGCCGGAACTATGACTTTCCTGGCCTCGTCTCTCCTCTGCCTCGTACAGGGTGTTCCAACCCCGGCTCACTGACGGTTCCAGCCGGGAGATCTGAACTCTGCGATGTCTCGTCCAAGACTGGATGGGGTCCGGATGGAGCAGGCGGGGACGGAGTCACAGGTGAGCGTACCTGAGTGCGTCACACCAGTGGGCAAAGCAAAGCAGCCGAGGAGGAGGAAGAAGACGCTTGTCCGTGCGCGCGCTCGAGCAGGGGGGCAGGAACGTCAGTGAGGACGTCCTCGACGTTGCCGATAATGGATTCATCGATGATGAAGGGCGCCAATCAAGGATGGACGGAGGGAGGAAGAGGCAAAATGAAGAATCTTCATTCCAGAAAAGGGGAAAAGACCTTTTCATCATCCGCACAACAAAGAAGTGTTGCCAACTCAAATTCGGACATTCTTACACACTCAAGAGGTCTGTGGACCCCAGAATTTTAGGTGAAAATGAAACTCCAGAAGGTGTCTGGGAGGAGGAGGGGACAGAGCTTTGATGACAAGTGAATCACGATGTTGACACAGATCATTCATCTCGGAATTGTGGATGAACACTTCAAAATTACGTTGAAGAAGAGCTGAAATGGCACATTGAAAAAGCAAAGACAACAAAGTGCAACAGTCAGTGAAAGAAAAAGCCATCATGCCGATGCCAACTGGAAGTGCGTAAGCCGGAGTCTTCCTCCATGGCTGAACTGTGCAGGAATAGCTATAGACGGCGTGAATATACTTTGTCACCTATGTTTTAAACTATGCTGAATAGAGAGTAGAAAAGTAGTTATTATCGTCTTTCTCTACTTGACTCATCTCATTGTTGAACAGGCTGCGTCTGAGTTGGTTCAAGTGCCTTCACTTGCACTAATCTTTCAAAGACTCATCATCAATTGATCAGCAGCTGAGTGCTGAATGTGGCGCTGGTCGAGGTTTTGGACACGAAAGTCTTGCAAATAGCAGAGATGTGGTTGGATCAAGGTTGGCAGTGCAAACACCACTACTTCAGTGAGGTTCTGACCGCCTTTGTATGAGAGGTTGCAGCCGCCAACATGACACAGTTGCGAGAAATGACTGCTAAGCATCAACTTTAGGCAGGATTTTTACTGAAATACAAGTACTAAGAACAGTTATGTCACTCTGTGTTCTTGGTTGTCAGACAAAGTGCAAGCAATGGGTCAAAATTCAGCCTTAGCTAAAGGGTGTTTCTTAACATAAAAAATGCTTTTAAGCTTGTATTTCTGAAGTGAAACTTAGGATAAGTATAATATGAGGGTCCGTAGTTCTTCATGTCATCCTTGCAGCATAAGTAAACGTTGCTTTGCTCGAAGTAAAGAGTTTCAGATGCACCCTGTACATGCAGAGTTTGATAAGTCGCTGGATGCACGTAAGGACGTATTTAAATGGCTTTTTAAACGACTGTAGTGATTTACAAGTTGAATTACTTTGTCAGCACGTTTAATTGAATGCAATTACTCACATACGTATGTGCATCTCACACACGTATTTAATTACGTTGGCAGCCCTCATCATTCTTGTAGGAAAACAGTCACTTTTAGAACTCCACCTTAACTTACAGTTAGACACAAATTGCTTCAGTTACTTATTTGACTGCACTGTAGGGGGGGGGGGGTACGGACTTCAGTGGGTCCTCAGAAAGGTCGGACTAACGTGAGCATCTAAATGTTAGTATGATGACTTCTTTCACAGAAGTAAAAGCAAAAGTACTTCACATACGATTGGGACTGAATGATACAGCTACTCATATATATTGGCAAACGCTTTGTGTTCAAGCAACCCGAGCGTCCAGGGACAGTCTTGCTTGCCATGTACAGGGTGGTCCAGGTCGGTCGTTTCCAGCATCATAATGTGAATCATGCTGTGTCCAAATGGGCCTTCCGGCCTTGGGCCCCCATTTCCTCGAGTCGTGTGTGCCCATCCAAGACTTGAAATGCTTGAGAAATGTCCAAAAAAGGCCCTTCTGAGACACCCAGTATCGTCTTGGCTGACAGAACTTCAACGGACGGATCCAAGGAGGAAGATTTGAGGGACAATAATTTTTGCATTGTCAGCTCAATGGATTTATTTGCCAGAAGTGGTATTTTTTGCAAACACGGTTTTGCGTGCGCTACTAGGGCTCCAAAGGCTATTCTTTACCAAAAAAAACCGGTTTTCCAACTGAAATTCGCCCTTACGTGTAAGCAAGCGTTAAAAAAAATGTAAATATAGGTACATCGTGTGCAATAATTAATGTTGATTGCTGGCGGTTTGTTACTGTCACTAAACGTGGTCCTTTCGGGCTGTAGAGGAATATGAGTCAAATTGTTGTAGTTGTTGAGGCCCAAACACAAGAGGAATGATTGTCAAGGGTCTGGCACACTCGAGCAGGTCAAGCTTTGGCCAAATGACTTGTGAGTGACATTAATACACTGTGCTTGAGAAGCCCCTGACAAGTATGAAGTCTCACATATGAGGTATATGTGCTGATCGTCCTCTGAGTCCAGGAGGACCACGGTTAGTCAATAAAACACACAGTGCTTATTAAGTGACTACCGACGAAGCAAGTTTACTTTTGATCCTCTTAAACATGTTTTGTTTTTTTCCATGCCAGCGCCTAAAAGCTTTTTGCAAACTGTCAAATGTGAGTTACAACAAATTTTCCAAAATCCGTTAGAAGCAAAGCTGACAAGGTGTGGAAAAGGGTAAACAACAGTGTTTTTCAAGAATCTGCGCATTCGAATGCCAAAGTTGCCAATCATCCCTAATGTGCCGATCTTTGTGTCGCTGTTCGATATGCCAATTTTTGTTTGTCTAGTTGCAGGTTCCTTTTTTTGTCTTTGCATTCCACACATTTATACACAAGCTTCTTGAACAAATTCGGCCACTGACGCATTTTTTGCGTACGCTTCGTGACAAAATCCCCGGCTTTGGGCGGAGAGATAATGTGTGCGTACGAATGCATCGCATGAAGCCTAAAAAATGACCCCTGACGACTGTGTGGGCCTCGCTCGAAGGTCAGTGCCAGAGTAGGAGGAAGAGGGAGAAAAAAAAAGGCCGTGCGCACTGACTGGGTGGGAGCGCAGTCGGGGTGATCGAGGAGGTGATTCACCTAAAAATCCAGTCTCCCTCGGCCAAGACCGTATGAGCCAGAACTAACGCTGGGTCCTGTCTGCAACTATCACGCACAGCACTGAGACTGGGACTTGTCTGAAACAGCACTGCCCGTCACAGGAGAAGAGTCCGGATTTTTAGGTGAGTCACGGATTCTTGGTCGAGTGATCACTTAGTGAACACAGACCAATTTTAGGCAAAGAGTGGAGGAAAAAAATGAAAAGAAAATGGATGATGCTATAGTTATAATAAAAATGTGGAGTGGATAATAAACGTTTTGTGGATGAAGCATACGCGATAAAAAGGTAATGATAATTATATGAAATGGACAGTAAACTTTTCATGGATAATGAAGATACTATAAAAAAAAGGATGAGTGTATAAATGGGCAATGAAATTTGGATGAATTTGAGAAAAAAAGGCGACGAAGATGAAATGACAATGGAGAAATCAATAAAAGGACGCAAATAAAGATTTTGAGGAAAAATTGGCGATGAAGATACAATAAAATGAGGAAGTCGTTAAAAAGGTGCGACTGCAAAAACGTTTCGAAGACTTAAAAACAAGATTTGGCCATGAAACGAGAGAAATCAGGACCAAAATCTGTAGATGACGCATTTAGAATATTGGCAATGATGGCTGCAGAAGAATAAGTTGGCACCAGCAATTGAGGCTTGACTCTTCCTTAGGTATGGTTACACTCAATTTTGTACTCAAGACCCTCACATACATATAGGATGATGGGTTCACCAGACGTCTGCAGCTGCGTGGACCTGAAGTTCGGGGAGGACCTGTACTGAAGTACTTGTTTTTCTACCTTTGATCTCACTAAATGTCAGTTGTGCCTTAGGGAATTTGTCATCATAAGAACCTGTGGGTAAGGAGTCCTCTACAGAATTTGGAAAAATATTTCGAAAAATTTTGAAGATGCTTGGAGAGACCAATCAAGTACTTGCAGTAGAATTTCGAATAATTTCAAACCGATTGGATAGCTGAGAATGTAAAATCCCAAAATTTGGCGCCAAACGTTTTGTGGCCAAAGAAACAAAAACTAAAATTCCGAGTTCCACTTTTTCCCCGACGCGACCTTCGGGATGTCATTAAAACCTGCTGCGATGAACGTTGGGTTCCACCTACGTTCATCATTTTTGACTGGCTGAAACTCAAGTTTTTTGGAAAATTTGTTGAGCATGAGTCGAATTTTGGGCCCCTTTGTTTCCTGTCCTGGGGCTGAAAATAGAGTACAAAGAACAGAGACAGGTCAAAAAGTACGGGGCAGGATACATATTTGTTGCTATGAACTTATAATATTCTTATAACCATTAGAAACATGTAGAAGAAAGAGACAAAATAAACCAGCATCCCTACGTTCCTTCTGATGCTGCACGAAAAGCCGGGTTCCAATGGGAAAATCCCCATAGTTCGTGATGCTTGCAACGTCTCCGTCAAGTGCACGTTCAGCAACTTCTTCATGCTTGCCATGAGCACAAAGGTTGGGTTGGAAATTGGCGATCTGGTACACAGTTTGGATCTACTGTTCGAGTATCTGAGTCTGCCTGATGTTTAACTTCCAGACCTGAGCTTGTTCTTTTAATTGCAATCGAATTAAGATTAACTTAATGACTGATAATCGAACCGAGTCGAGGAATGATGGACAATTACTGAACGAATCCATGTTAATTTCTACGTAGCAGGACACTTTGTAGAGGGATGTCTTCGTGAGAAGAGTGTATTGAGAACTGACTACCTGAGAAATTGATGAATAAGCATTGAAACATCCTTGTAAGAAAAGAAAAATTCTTTTAAGGCTAATTTACACAATCCAAGTAAGAGAAACAATAGATGTTTCTACCGATCGGTACAATTACCAATGGTAATTTACCATTGACAATTAATGACAGCCAACTACTCCCACTGTGTTGGACGAGAACACTGGAGACAAAAGTCTTCTTCTGCCCTGGCAGAGTTACCTCTCAGCACTTGTTCAGTGGCAGCTCTGTGGCAGCCACCAGAAAGAACCCTGCTGGGCATAGAGACTGTGGCAGCACTGGCGTACCTTCACCAGTGCTCAACGATCCTGTGAATGACATGAGTTCAAAAGGTACTAATCATCACTAATTGATGTGGAATAAGAGCAGGGTCAAATAATATAATCAAGGTAAAAAATTTATGGATAATCTAACCGTACTCGCAATTGCTAAATTAGTTTCCACTAATCGTACAAGCATAGCTGACATTCAACTCCAAGGGCCTACTCAATACCCCGACCTCAAGTACCAGAACCTGCTTGACCTCCGACCTGAGCTGCAAGTGGCTGCCGTCCTCGGCTACTTCGAGGCTCAGGCTTGTTCAGGGACTCCGACAACAAGGATGTTTCTTGTCTCTCGGCGGTGTTCGTGGTCATTACCAATCCCTTTGGTGCTCCTCATCAAGTCCATGGACTGGATCCCCCAGTGCCAGCGCAACTGTGTCGCGGGGCATTCATGGTCAGCTTGGACTGGCCCGCTCTCCCGGAGTCCACGAGTCCTGGTCCTCAAGTCAACAGTACAATTGTTTTCCGTTGGAACTCACGAAATCTCTCAATATCATCCACTGTTTGATGCAAAGTGTGCACAAAATGTGTAGGGCCAATGCCGTGGACTTGATGAAGTTGGACCCGGCCAATGTCTGTGAGCGCATCAAGACCCACCAGAAGTGGCTTCCCCCCACTTTTGGCCCACACTGTATTGTTGGCACGTAAGTAAGTACATCCTGGCACCCGTGGAATTGTAGTACAAGGCAATGTTGTCAAAAAGCAGCTGCTGGACCAGTGTTCTGTTACATTACATAAATTTGGGATACATTGTAGGCTGTCGTTAGCAGGATTTCCAAGGGCCCAACACAAATTTGCACTCCACTCAAAAATATTCTCCTCTTATATAGATTATAGTAGCGGCCTCAGACTGCTTCCGAAACGTGGTATTATGTAGGTTTTGCATAAAACGAGGTAAAATTGTTTTCCCGCTTGCCTTTGCCCTGTTGAAGGTGACGAAACCCTGGCGAAGGCCCACAAGACGTGTCCGTGCAACCTCATCTTGGCTGCGTATGCAGTGCACGAGTCGTCTGCACTGTACTTGGCCACGTTTTGTGTCATCCTCCACCTCCAGTGGGAGAAACCTCTCTGCTCAGGGCTGCTACTGTATAAGCGGAGTCTGCTGTATCCATTTACAGGGTTGTCCAAAGGTGTGTGTGTGTGTGTGTATGTGTATATGTGTGTGTGTTGGAAATGTCCATGCATGCGTGTGCTTTGTGTCGTGTCTGAAGAGCAAACAAAGATACAGCGTGACCACCAGACGATGATGACAAAGTCGTTGCCTTCAGACCTGCCAGACGTTCAGACACCTCATTCCAGGGACATCTCAACAAGTGAAGGACGTCACTACCCTCTTCGTCTTCCTCCGGGACGACGTCTTCGTCGAAAGTGTCATCTGCCAGTCCGGAATTGGAGCCAGCTAGATATTTCCAAGTGGTACAGCTACAGTCAACTGCACTGATGGCGGTTGAGTCAAGGACTTGGTCGCGGGAATTCTGGATTTCACCGAAAAATCACTCATATACCCCACTCAATCACTACTTCCCACGTGTTAAATAAGCATAAAATAAATATTAAATAAGCATTCATAATACATGGTAAAAGCGTTTGGCTGGAATTCGCCTAAAAGTGGATGGGCAGAGGAGGTCCGGAGGCCACGGGGTAGTCAAAGTGCTCCTCAGGGTAGTCGCACGTGAGGATCTGTCAGGGTCAGATGGGTTTTGACTTGATAAACAAACAGTGGAGAGCACTTATTTCATGTCTCTTGCCTGCTCCCTGAAGAATGAGCCTTCTCCACAGAACTGCACCCTGGGGTTGCTGTCCACGCACACGATGTAGGCATTCTTGTCCGTGGGGTCGGGGAACCGGGGGAAGGGGAGGAACCTGTAGTCGAAGGGTCAGTAGCACTTTGTGATCAGTCATGGTCATGTCACTCACCTCCGGGCCACCGCGTTGGACGGCAGCTCCTTGTTGGTGGGGCACTTGAAGCCCACCACAGACTCGCTCTGGCCCTTGCAGTCGTACACCAGGTCCGGATAGTTGCACTGGTGATTCTCGTAGTCGTAAGCCTGACCGCGCAGACACGGCTTCTCGTAGGCTACGCCAGCCGCACACTGAAAAGAATCATACAAGTCACGGTCGTCACGATTATCACCATCGTGATCATCATGACCGCCATAATGATCATCATGACCGCCACAATGATCATCATGACCGCCATAATGATCAGCATGACCGCCATTGTGACCACCATGATCACCGTTATGATCATCATGAACGCCATTGTGATCACCGTTATGATCATCATGAACGCCATTGTGACCACCTTGATCACCACAATCATCATGAACGCCATTGTGACCACCATGATCATCACAATCATCACAATCATCATGATCACGATCGTCACGATCTATATCTGCATCGGTTACTTGGAAGAAGGTGGTCTGGCAGCCCTGGCCCACTGGGTACAGTCCATATTGGTAGAGGCATCCGGGAGACGATATTGGTGTGTCGTCGTACTTGCGCTTCCCGCAGTCCACGGCCCAGTTGTAGTTGCAATAGTTGTGGATGTGGCCGTGGCCGTCGTACGCCAGGCCGTTCTCGCACTTCTCCTCAGTCAAGACCCCATCCTCGCACTGTAGAGAGAGATGAACAAAATGTGACGTCCTAGGCCAGTCAGACTTGTTCCAGGGACGCAAGCATATTATGAGTGTGTCCTCATGGATGACTCAAGAGTCCTCACTTGGGATAGATCAAGGAGGATTGACGCATTGGTGCATGTGGACCTTCTGAGTCCTAAAGTACCGAAGAGCTTGACATGTGAGTCCAGACTTCGAGATGTTATGACCTGCCCTAGTGTGTGTACCCAGTCGTGCCCACCTCGACAGTCTGAGCTCAGACATGTCATCCTGGTTGTCCACCTCGAGGATCATGCAGCCGTTCGGACTGTTCAGGCAGATCTTGAGCTTGATCGTCACTTTCCACATAACTCGGCTATTCAGCAGCTAAATCAATGGCTAAGCTAAATAATCAACAGTCGTAACAGACGCTGACGCTCACAAGATCCGTACACGAACATCTGCAGTAAACTTAAAACCATGTTAAGCCGTGCTGTGGCACAAAATAACCTTTCTGAAGACTGCACATAAAGTGTATAAAAACAGTGGCAGCCACACTGATGATGTCTGGGTAAAAGTTTCTCACAAGGGTCTCCTGACAGAAGTTTCATCTGCCTGAGATTTGCACCCAACCTGAAGCGAAGTTTCCACATATCATGGACCGACTGCACTTAGAACAATACTTAGTTCCCGTAACAGATAGTGCATTCATAGCTCATACTTTGTAAAGAAATGGTCGGAGTCGACATTCTTTCGACAATGCTTGCCAAGGCACGAATGAAACTTTTTGAAAAATGACCAATTTTCGGCCCAAATCCACAAGATTTTCCACAAAGTAAATCCCTGGTAACAGTTTGGCTGCTGGAGAGAGAGAAATGGTCACGCTTTCCTGTTGGCAAATGCAGGTTTTTGCCTCCTCCAAAATGCAGTCGTGTCTGTCACGCTTTCTTCCCCGAAATTGGCATGCAAAACGAAGCAAAACTGTGATCACTTGACGAAGGTGACAATTTGAGGTGAACAAACTTGGAAGAAGCAAAGAAAGACATGAAAAGTCAAAGAAAAGAGGTTATTTGAAAAGTGTTTCCTCCGCCAAGGCAGCAGCAAGGTTAAGGAAGAGTTGCGGGGCCAACAACACATCCTACATGTTCCTTTATAAACACAACAACAATATAAACATTTCGTATCCTCACTCAGTGGAACATCTGCATAAAAAAGCTCAAAGGACTGATTTATACTCTTGCGAATTCATACGTGAGTGGGGGGGGCGCCCCCGGTGCGCAGAGCCGAAAATAAGTTATTTGGGTTATGGCGTGTGGTTGTTGGGGATGTGGGGGGGGGTGGGTTTTAGAAA
>JAAUXU010133084.1_pt1 | contig 64998 bp, 60 predicted proteins | sample 7278151 | NCBI WGS metagenome assembly JAAUXU01 (sample SAMN14350113, study PRJNA611818) | marine sediment metagenome | isolation source: surface marine sediment (1.8m) | place: French Polynesia: Moorea | collected 2018-08
CTCTCAATCTCTGGCCACACCTTGGTGATGGAGTCTCTCAAACACGGCCCGGGCGGCAAGAGGAAGAAAAAGACTCGAACAACTTGACTCTAGGGTAGTGGTGAGGAGACTCCATCACCAAGGTGTGGCCAGAGATTGAGAGACTCATTGACGTTTTTGCTGTTACACCCTTTACCAGCTGTAGATCAGGAGAGATGCTGCTGCTCTGAATTGGCGAATTGACTGATTTGGACTGTAACCCTTGTCCCACAGCTGCGAGAAACGCAATTCTTTTCCGCTTCAGAATGCGTCGCTGATTCAGCTCCAGTTGCTTGCTAAACAAATCGTTCTCTTTTTATCTTTCCTTCCTCAATTCTTGCATCCCCTTTGATTGCCTCCACTGTACAATGAGAAAAAGCTGCCAGACGAACACTGAATTGCTTTCCCCCTCCCCCCTCGCTCTTCTTTCTTCTCTTCATCCTTCTTCATCTACAGAGCCCCTGGCCAATAGCACAGGGTGCTGCGTATGTGATCTACGCAGGTAAGTAGGGGCCAACGTTTTGGAATGGGCCCTTTGATGAAGATGAGGAAGCTTCATCTACCTTTGATGCCATTACCGGCCTTAATTTGGCGAATGTCGTTTGGCTGCACAGGCTTCCACGACAGCCATGTGGGAGAGGGTGGTTTGTCGTACCCCCCCAGCAGGAGGCAGTTTTGCACCAGGCCCCTTGTACTCTCCATCCTGCTGCAGCGGACAAGTGGGTAAATGCACGTCTGCCAGGCTGCTTTGCAAACACTTCCCGCCAAAGTTGAGCGTCCGACTTGGTGTGTACGCCTGGCTAATTACTCAGGGCCCCTGCAACAACAGAGTAGCTTAAACCTCATGTTCCATTCCACTGTACTTGGACAGTGCATACTTTAAATGAAGAAGCTGAGCGCGAGAGAGATGGCGACGTGAGAGAGGGAGAGCATCTGACGACAGTGCTTACTGCTCATGGGAGAGGGAAGAATCTCTCTCTGCCTCCCTTTCCCCTTAGTGTTGGCCATCTCTTCACCGAGATCACTTCTCCGCTCTTCCGTCTAACATCATGTTAGCCAGAGATTTTCTTCTCCGTCTGATTATCAAGAAGAAGAAAATGTGATTTCTCGTGTAGAAGAGAGAAAGGAAAAAGTTTTCCACCATCATGGCCAGGAGAGTTCTGTTCTGGCTGGGAGTTTGGCTCACCGTTCACGGGGCGAGTCTGTTTGCCGGTGAGCCAAGAATGAAAGGGGGGAGGGGAACCAACAACAACAAAAAAAGGAAAACCCCTCTCAAGCTTTCTGTCTACGTCGTGGAGGACAAGTTTGACAAGTTCTGCCTCGCCCGCTCGTGCTTGATATTGATTCATAAGCCCTGGTTTGAGCGCGCGTGCAACTAATGAGAGTAGGGCACAAAGTCCCAAGTCCAATACTGGACATCTTGGGCAACGTCACACGTGAAGGGCAACAAATCAGCCTTGCTGCTCTTCCCCACGGGATAGGATACACGCACGTCCATGCAGGGGGGGACCCGGGGCGAAAACAGGTTAGCGCACACTCTGCGCTGTCTCTCTGGAAGTTATTGGCCGATAGAATCAGGGCGACATCGGAGCTCTTTCTCCTCTTCTTGCGATTTTCGCCACACTTTTCTCTTTCATGTCAAACACTGAGGACGGAGAGGAGAGAAAGAGAGAAGAGTCTTAAATTGGAAGAAGGTGGACGGTTCAAAGGATTACGCTTAGAAATGGCTCAAGAGATTCCTAGGGAAAAAAATGAGAGCAGTCGTCGTCGAAAAAAAGGGACGCAGGGATAAGAAAAACCGCGCTCGGAGTATGAAAAGCGACACAAAACGTCTGCTTGCTACACTTTTCCCTTCTTTCTCTTCAAGTTTATCGAAGTGTGTGAGCTTAGCATACTGAGAGAAAAGCAGCTTTCTTTGGACGACCCAAAAAAAGAGAAAGATTTTTAGAACAAGGGGTAATTTGAATGCTAGAGGCATACGAAGACGAAGAAAAGGGGGGCTGTCACGGCACTCCTGCTGAATGTTTATCAACCACGGCCCAGTCTCGGTCTCCTTTTGCTTCTCCCCCTCCGTGGCGGCGAGCAAGTGCTTCCCCGCAAGCCGAGGCAGAGTTTTAAATGACGCATGCAAAGTCTTAGAATATTATAAGTGAAAAGACAGTGGAGTAAAGTTTATGCCCACACACATACCGGCTGATGTCGCCTTTTTTTGCCTGACTATCAACTTTTCTCAGTGTAAAAGTCAAGGAGAGAAGTGCTGCAGCCGGGGGAGAGGGGGAGAGAAGCTAATTTAAAGTTTCTTGGGCGTAGAATGAGCGCATAACTCGAGATTAACCCTTTTACAACCTTCTTTATGATCTCTCTGGTGGGTAGACCCACACTGTAGTATGTGGTCAAGGAACTGACTGAGTGAGAGAGCGGGGGGAACTGAGGCAAATTGGAAAGGGAACCTTGCCCGGAAGCCTGGACGTAATTAATTGATTCCGCGAAGAGCAACGTGGACAAGTCCATGTGAGGGTAAAAAGCAAGCTGGGCCACGCATTGGTGACTGATACTTTTTTTTTCTTCCATCGGGAGGGCGGCTCACAATGAACTACATCGACGACGTAGGGACGCCGCCGCAGCCCTTGGGTCTGGAAACAGATCTTGGTCATGCTTTTTTCTTGTGTCTTCCCATCTAGAATGCTTCTTCACCCTGGAGCGCGCGCACGGACGGAAGATGGACTTTCTCCCGCTGTCCTCCTACGGACCAAAGCAGGTGAAGATGGCGGCTGTCTCTTCTTGTCGGATATTTGTGAGGACGTCCACGTCCATGCATGCATAACTTGAAATTCTGGGATCCCCCTCAAGTCTGGTAACGACGACGTGCAGGCATTGAGTTGGCGGAGACCGGTGAGAGTGAGTGAGTGAGTGAGTGAGTGAGTGAGTGAACTTTCTAACTGAATCTACTTAGATACGTACCAAAGTGTCGTTGAGTGTCGACTGTGCGCAGAAAGGCAAAGAGAGGGACTTTCTAGCAAACTGCTAATTACAAGACTTCCACTTCCACCCATCCCCCTTCTTCCCTTATCTTTTCGTACTAATACAGATTGGAGGCTTGAAATTACAGACAGTTTTAGCTTCCTCTGTTGCATATGGATGGATGTGTGCATGCATGGACGGCCGGACCGATGGATGGACGTGGCTAAGGCTGCCAGAGCCGCTGCTTGCTCACAGCAGACGCACGCAATTAATCTTGTGGCGGTTGGCGGAGCCAATTAGCCCCAAATCGGTCTCTATCACTCACCCACCGGCTCTACGCTGTTTGCTCGCCTTTTTTACTTTTCTTTCTTTTCTTCGTCCACAAACCGTAACAATTAACACCAAATGGCTCCCTTTTTCTCCAACGACAGGGTCAGCACTCCAAGGAGACTGGAGGACGAGGGGGAAGAGGACGTCCGGCTCCTTCGTCATCAGGTACATCATGCACAGCCTCTTTCTTTTTCCTCCCTCTCTCTTTCTGCTTCAGCACGTATTCGTACTTGTCCATAAGAAAAGCCCCATGGGGAAAATGAGTCGCCCGCGGCTGTTGCAGCACTTTTTCCGTTACTGGTGACATACGTAGGCACTGAGGACAGGCTGGAGGAAGTCACCGTAGCATCCCCCAGGCAAAACGCCCTCTCAGCATCTTTTATGTGCAAGGCTCTTAAACGACAGAGCTGTCTGACCCCAGCAAGGAGACGAAGAGGGACTCCTTTGCCATCTCCCTCCCCCCCACCCATTTCCACCATAAGTTAATCGATTTTATCGCCGCTGTCAGCAGAGAGGCAGTAAAACTTGACTTTTTATGACGATTGCAGCCAACTCTTCTTCTGGAGCACCTCTTCCTTCCACCACTTCAGTTCCGTCGTCATCGTTCCTTAAAAAAGGCCGTCGTATGAAGAAGGGGAACTCCTCACCAGAAAGAGACGTCAACAGCGGAGGAGGCGGTGGCACCGTAAGATTTATGGAGAACCAATTCCCGTCCTCGTCCTCCCCAAGCGTAGACGCCAAATTGGATCATGTCGGAGCCGCCGCCGCCGCCACCGTCGTCGTCGCCGTCACCCCCGCCTCCTCCACCTCCACCTTCTCCGCCCTAGAGGGCGGTCAGGCAAAAACTTGGACAAAGACTGAAGAGGTGAAAAAGAAGACGCAACGGCTGAGACATCTCGAACTCAAATTTCGGGACTTGCCTCCGTGGAGGAGACAGCACCCGTCTTCACGGCGAATGAAGCGGAAGGAGCGAACTCGAGCAGGCAAGGGTGAGTTTGTTATCTCTCAGTGGAGCAAGCATGGTAATGTGCATTAAGGTGGCCCTTGTAATTATCTTTATGAGCCTATTACTGCCTAGAAAGCCGGCGAAAGTAATAAAGGGGCATTCTTATGCTACGCCAGTGAAAGCCTTTGCCACGTTGCGTATTATGCGCTTAATGTCTCCTTTTTTTCAAATGGAGCCCGAGCTGAGCGCGCTGTGCTCAGAGACTCAGCGAGAACCAGCTCCACGAGCTGAATTCCAGCTTCCACTCGTCCATGATGCGTGAGCGAAGACGGATTCATGGCTTGACTTCTTCCATCCAGAGTGGGGTTGCCAGGTTGTTTCTCTCTATCTCTCCTTTTAGCTAATAAGTTTTCTTATACATTATGCATCATCGAAGGAATAAAACCAGCTCAGTCAATCACTTTTGTTTGGCAGCGCATCAAAAGCAAAAGTTAAGCTGCCTTACCGTATGCTTTCCTTGTTTCAGCGGCTCATCCTCCTCGGCTCACCTTCGACCCCTTGTACATTCACATGCTGGCCCAGGACTTCTCCTACCCAGACTCCAACGCCCTGACGCAGGCTGATCGGGACTACTTCAGCATGATTCGCACCGAGAACGGCAGGAGCGACTTTCACTTCCTCCGTGGAGGAGGAGAAGGAAAGGATGGAGACGACAGGATTAATCAGGGAAGGACGAGGATAACTTTGTCGCCGCTCACTAATGAAAGCCATTCACGATTGGAGGATCCTGCAGGAGCAGGAGAGGGGATGAAGGCGGCGGCGGTGAAGAAAAAAGAGGTACACACGGACAAACGTAACGTTAGCTTGATTGGAAAGAGGGGAGATGTGTCTTCCTCGGGGACGAGGACAAAGGCATAAAGGAAGGAGAAGGCCGGCCTCTCTTAATTGTACGTGCAGATTAGATCGACAGAAAAAGATGAGCGGGGAAGATCTGTCAGTTCTGCCAGTGTGTAGAAAGAGAGGATTTTCCTCGCTCTCTCGAAGTAATTTCTTGGCTTTCGAGTGTGTGTGTGTGTGTGTGTGTTGTGTCAAATCCAGTCTCATAGCGCAAAAGAGGGCTTTTTCTACAAGTGGAACTACAACAGTCCTTGTGCGGTAACTACTCGTGCAGTGGCTGGCATTGACAAAGTCGGCCATGACAGAACTGACAACACTTTATGCAATGCCTTATTTTTTTCTTCTTCTTCTTTAGGTGCCCCCGAGCTCGAACCGAACATCTGAAGCAGAGACGCTGACCGAGAAGAGGTCAAGGGGGACAAGGAGACCAAAGTTTGTTTATCACCGTGTGTCGGAGCCAACCCGAGATGTTGCGGCAATGTCGTTAATATCGAAGCAGCTCCCAAACAGGAATTGGGTACAGAGGAGGAAAACAATGAAGCACAACCACCCTACCAGCAATACCTAGAAAACATGATGTTCGGCACTCCGCAAGAATAAGTTCTGGCATTGCATCAGCGTCTTTGGACTGTAGAAAGAAAAACGTAGGCTGCATTTTTGTGACAACTATTTTACCTGCTATCGATCGATCTTAGACTCATACCTTGCAGCAGAAAAAAAGAAAATTGCTTTGTTGTTACATGATCTATGGCATATCTGCAACATACGTACGTATGTACGTTCAAAATGTCAAAATTCTCAGAGGGAGCAACAGAAAATATTCTGTACTTCGCTACCTTACGTTGCCTCCATTGCGTAGCATAATGCTTCAAGTCATAAACATATCATATCCGCAATTGTTCAAGTCGATTGAGTGAAATAAATGATCTTTTATGTTTAGCACAAAACCAAAAGGATGGCAGAAACGTCAGTTACGTGGCTACAAATCCGGGAATTCTTCTGCAAGTGCCCCAAGCAGAGACGCTGGGCTGAAGTGTGTCCTACTGGTACAAGTTGGCGACCTTGAAGTCGGGCACAGGAAGCATGACTAAAGTGGCTGAAGAAGCGCGCAGTGAAGTACAAGAGACAATAACGTTTAACGGATCCAGCAGTGGAGGCAAGCTGTGAAGAAGAACCTTTCAAGGTACAACAATCGACGTCAGGACAACAATGCCTAGATGCACTCGCGTTGTGCGCCAGCAACACGTCCCTTTTCGTTGCGTCAGACAGGGCGCAACAACTGTTTTTGGCCGAGTAGGCACGGCAGTACAGAAGTTGGCCTCCTCCTCCTCCTCTTCCTCGGGTGAGACGCTGGCCTGCATCACGCACACTCACGTGCACGTGTGCTCGTCCAGTCGCGCGTACTACATGTTATCGGCCCAGCTGTTCAACCCAGTTGCCCTCTGTAACGGGCCAACAGCTCATGGACACGTCAACGACGATTCTAGACGAATTCTTCTTTGACGAGAAGGATCTGCCGTGTGGAGAGTTCGGAAAGACCTTTGAGACTTGTCTTCAGAGGACGACTTCTGAATGATCTGCTGCTGCTACAGCTGCTGTTCCTAGTTGTGCTTTCACTGTCAAGGTCGTTTGGAACTCTCCCCCCCTCTCTGAAGCCATCTAGGCGTGCGAGAGGCACGTCAGTGTGAACCTGCGAGTGGTGAAAGCAAGCATTTGCGCATCGTGTTTGTGCATGTGAATACGGAGATTCTCCTGACTCCACATGTTCGTCCTCGTCGTGTACCTCCTCTTCATCGTCTTCTTTCTACTCTTCTTGTGGAGCGTTTGAGGTAGTGATACTCGCTGGATCGGCCCCGATCTGTAATTTTCCAGCCCGGCCACTGGTTTCAGTTCTCTACAAGTACCTTGGCGACAAGTACGTGGTGCCAGCAAGATGACCACGAAGAAAATACGACTCACCGACTTCAAGGACTAGTTTGAGGTGTTTTTAGAGGGGACGGGAACTTAAAGTAGGGAGACCCACGGGCCAAGTAGTCCGCGGGGTTGGCCCATCCTCCGGCCCCCGAGTATCACTACCTACCTAACTCGACGATGATATCAACAAGGTGAACGATGAGAAGAAACCTTGGTCACGAGTGTGGCTTTGCTCTGTCCTACGTACTTCTTACGTAACTTTGGTCTACCGGAGGCTGACGACGCTGACCAGCAAGGAGAAGAAGAGGAAGAAGCAGAAACAGAACAGACACCGGCGCCTGCTCGTCGCAAGCAGCATTCTCTTCAACGCAGCAAGGAGTCGCTGCGTTACTCAACGTCTTGGACATCCTCCAGTAAGCTTGTTTGTTTTTCTGCTCCGCTTTACTACGCCTCAATGTACTACGCACACGTGATCGTACGGCATTGGTAAGAATGCATCCATATTGACTGCTGCTGCTTTTCGTCGTCGACGGCGGCGGCGTCCGGTGTATTGTACACTGCATGTGTGCATACGACGTGACGACGACGTTTAGTTCTCAGCCTCAGTTCCAATCTTCTGTGTGCAGTTAAGTTGCTATGGGGACTGCGATCACCGCCACCAAGATGACCTTGGCTGGCTGCAAGCAAGGAGCAACGGCAGCGGCGCCTCGGTTATGGAACACTCTCGCGGCGGCCAAGGTCCAGGAGCAGGAGCCTCTCAAGTGCAGCATGGCCACCAGTTCGCAGTTCCAGCCCAAAAGTCCCAGCACGTTGCCGCGCCTATTTGCCAGCTCGGTCATAAGTAGGGCGGCGGAGTTCAGGAACAAGGTTGCCGTGTGCGACGCAGACGGGGGCAACTATCTGTATGAGGACATTTTCCGCAGGTTTGTACATAATTTGAAAAAATAAGAAACCTTCTCATGACAAGCGTCACTGGAAGTAACAGACGCACTTGGTCTCCTATTGTTCAACACTATGCCTCGCATAGTGTTTATAGCTCACAACTGCAAAACACCTGTGCCATGACGTCCTTGAAGTGCTACTATACTAACACCTGTTCTAAGCTCACACATGCAACTGGAGCACGCTTCGGTTATCAGTAATCACTAATGCTGGAGTGAATTCGAATCGGGTCTGACCACTCATACAGTATGACTTTAGTCCAGCTTAACTCAAGTCAGACCCAGCTCGTCATGATTGATGCCAAGATCACTTTTCGTTATAACATGTGCATATTTTCCACATAAAAATGCCTTACAGGCACTTACCACTCAAAGAACTCTCGTTGAGGACTTAAAACTGTCTCGAAAAAAACCCCCACACGTTTAGAGGCCTATTGACTGCTTCAAGACTGACTTCTTCGAGATCATCATGATGCTGCATGAACGTTCTCCAAAACGTCGTGATTTCCCATAGGAGTGTTGATCTTGCACACGGCATCAGGGAGATCGTGGGGAGTTCTTCGTTGAGGCGTCGCCAGAAGTCCGCCGCCTCGCCTCCTCGCGTCGGATTTCTTTGTCCCGGTGGCTCCAGCTATGTGATCGCCCAGTGGGCCTGTTGGATGAGCGGTAGCACCGCAGTTCCGCTGGATCCTCAGCAGACGGAAACCAACCTCATTTATTGCATTGGCGACGCTGACTGCGATGTAGTCATAGCCGACAGGTCCTACGTGGACAAGGTGAAGATCGAGTCGTTCGAGCTGGACACACGCATGTTGATTTTCTTCTCTTTCTGCAGGTCAACGACATCTGCAAGCGTAGTCAGAAGAAGCTGATTTGCTTGGACAACACCTGGACTGCCAACCCAAAGAAAGAATTTGACACGTCTCTGCCGTTGCCTTCTATTCCTGGAGAACTTAACAAGACGGATGACGCCATGATCTTGTTCAGCGGGAAGCGAAAGGGTGAGAAGAAAAAGAATTGATTGATGCATTTAAGAGAGATTCTATGTATCGACTGACATTTTTAAATAAAGGCAACCCTCAGCGCCTGAGCTTGACGCACTCCCAGCTCAATGCCCAAGCCGAGATTGTCTCCAACTCCTGGGACCTGAACGACAAGTGCTCGGTGCTGCACTGCGTGCCCCTTGACAGCCCCTACGGCGCAATTACGTCGCTCCTGGCACCGCTCAGTATAGGTGGGAAAGTCGTCATGCTGAAAAAGTTTGACACTGTTAAGGTCAGTAGCACAGGCATAAATAGGAAGCCAAAGCGTACCCTCAGTTATCGTGCCCTTCATGTTCACACAGGTGTGGTCATGTTTGCTGGGCATCAATGTGAACAACTCGCTGCCGCTGCCCAAAGTAAACCTCTACCCTGGAGTGCCCGTACACTACCAGTCGCTTCTCGATCGCTACTATGAGTTCTTTGCCGACCGCAAGAGCAAAGACTACGTGAGGCAGATGTGCAAGAAGAGGCTGCGTGGCACCGTCAGCAGCCTCGCCCCGCTGTCGGATCGAATACGAAGGGACTGGGCAGCTGCCACAGGTCTCTCCATTGCGGATTGCTACACCACCGGAGAGGCCGGCACAGTGCTCAGCGAAGAGCTTGACGAAAAGGCCACTGCCGATGACGACCTTAAGCACCGAGGAATGAAGATCATGGATAGAGTACAGACCAGAATTGTCAGGTGAGAACACGTGCAAGTGTCGATGCGAGTTCACCTAAGTACGAGTCACTTCCTCTGTCCGTCTCAGGTACGACGACAAAAGTGGAGCGTTTAAGATCTTGGACCACAATGCACATGGCGCCGCTGCCGGCACCCTGGTCATTCGCAGCCCGGGCATGTCTCTCACTGGTCAAAAATCGAAGCTGATTAAGGGCGGATGGTTGGACCTGGGAATCGCGGCCAAAGTTTCTAACGGCAGGATCACAGTGACGGCCGATTAACTGTACTGTAGATGTAATACGAAAAACGTAACAGAGAGCTGTGAGACAAAGACAAGTGTGTACGTGCAGCTTGAATGATGCAATAATACGCATATTTTTAAACGGAGCACTTCTGGTGATTGGGTTACATTTTTTATATTTGTTTCCGTTCTTAAATACAGTTGCCTCCACATTAATTTAATGTAATCGGTTATGATGACGACCTCGCTGCTACTAGTGACAGGGGTAGAATACATGGAGTGAACCGTGTTCGCGAAAGACACTGCTGTGACTCCGGTCTGACACGCTCCAACATGGGGCGAAGGATTCTGAGAACAGAAGAGCTTGAGGCCACACTCGCTGCACAAGGAACCGAACTGAGGCGTAGCATTATTGCGAAATGAGCACTCGTTATTGTCCGTCTTGAAATGCAGATTATTCGATCCATTAATACAGACGACGACAATCTTTGGTGGCCAGTCTCAGGCTTTATAGTAGCAGGAGGAAACTACTACGTAGGTACGAGTTATAGAACGTGCGTATTGGGTGATCCATACGTGAAAGAAAGTAAGACTGTGCTTCTTTTCTCACATCTCCTGCATGTCCTCGGCCACTTCATGCGGGTTCAGAATGCCCGGCACCGCGATCTGGATCTTCCGTTTCTCTTCTTGTGCAGTCTTGAGCGCCGCCTCGCGCTCCTCGAGGAAGAGGTCGGAGTCGTCCGCACCAGTGAACTCCCTGATCTGTACGAGGAAGTCTCGAAGGTGCTCCTTAAAGGCAGGAATGTCCTGGTCCAGGTGAAACAGTCCTTGCACTGTGATCTTAATTTGGTTGTCCGTCAAGTGCGGGAACGCCGTGCGTAGCAAATTGGCAACAAAGTCTTGCACGTGCGTCATGTTGACGTTAGTTGGTGACGCGCCCTCAGCGATCATGGGACTGTTGGGATTCAACGGCGCAGTGATCTTGCCTGACTCGACGAGGGCGAACATGTAGGCAAGAATGGTAGCATGCATCGTCAGGCCCGCCGTGTGACTCGTGTCGGTGACCACGGAAAACATGTGCTGGAGAATGTCCGTGTAGTAAGTTTGGTAGAAAGATTGCGCCGCTTCCGGATGCCCAGACACATTTTGTAGTAGCTGGAATAGGATGTTCAGTCCAGTGTCCGCCACGTTGCGCATCGTGTGCTTGAACGCCCAGATCACAGAGTCCAGCACGAGTTTGAACTGGGCAGCGGGTATGCTTAGGAAAGCGGCGAAACAAAACATATTGACGGCCTGCAGGAGCAGGAAGAAATTGGTCCGGTGCTCGGGAAATTCTTCGAAGTCCTTGTTGATCATCTCGAGAGTGCACTCAAAGAGAGCATCAAAGATCTTGGGAACCTCGGAGGTAATGGTGCCTTTCAATTTTTTGACCACAGTGGCCATAGTAGAAAGAACTTCCGGCTCACGCGCCGAAGGAATGCTGCATCGTTGATAGTCGAGCAGGACGGCATCAAGCAGAGGTGGAATGAAATTCTCCAGAACCATGTTCGGGTCGTTGGAGCGCTCAACCCAGCAGGAAATAAGCTTCAGCGTTTCTTTTTTGACCACGCGCATGCTCTTGATCAGTGGTTGTCGAGTGACGATCTCGCCGTTTAAGCTCGTTGCCGTGCTGATATTCTCGGACATTACCTGTCAAGAGATGACAAAGTTTCTTAGACGATGTATGCACAGCAAGTGCGAACAAAAATCATTTACGGTCCAGTGCTGAAGCATGCATACTCTTTTCATACGAGCTTACTAACCTTGTAAACGTTCAACATGTCTAGGTAGATCCTGCCCAGTTGTATGACGAACGGATGTCCCAACGATTTGCATGCTCTAACATTGGTCTTGAGAATACTGCCAAGTTGCTTCACAGCCTCCGCATCCTTCAGTACATCAACATTCTTTGACGCCTGATTGATGATGTCGTCCCAAACCTGGTTTGGCAACTGCATGTACTTCTCGATGAGCTGCTCCTGTTGTTGAGAGTCGGTGCTGGCGGAAATCATGTGACCAACTGCCTCGTAGAATGTGTGTACCTAAAAGGGACAAAATGAAGTCTTAAAAGGTGCTGACTGAAATTATGTCTTGTCAGCAAGTCCATCACATACCTGTTGAGGTTGGAGGTCGCATATGATGGAGTTTATGTTGGACAGAAGTTCGTCTATGAAAGGCATGACCTCGCCGACCTGAATGAGCACGAATTGTCTTCTGCACTTCTGAGCGATCTTGATAAAGGTGTCACAAGCCATATCTTGCACTCCTTCGTGCGTCTCGTGCATGAATTCGAAAAGCTTGTTGACGACCGTCTTGAGAAAGCGCCAGTGTGCGCGAAGGAAACGCGGGTACTGGCCCACGATGTACATGATGTTGGACGCGATGATAGCCTTGTTGTCTTTGCCCTTCTTTTGCTCGCACAGCCCGAGGAGGTCCTTAATTACGGTCACAAGGAAGCGCTTCTCGTCTTCCTCGTGCATGGAACCAGAAATGGAACCAATGGCCCAGCACAGAGTGTTCAGGTTCTTCCAGCTCCACTCGTTTCCGTTCACCTGATTCTGCAACTTTTCTGTCATGACGCGCTCCGTATCCGCATAATCCAAGTGGGTGAGATAGACGAGTGTCTCTCGCATGTTCTTGTATTGGTTAATGGAATCTGTATCCTTCATGAATTCCCTCACGACCTCTCCTTGGTCGTTCTCCACGACCAGCACCTCCTCTGGTTTGGTCATTCTTGAAATCATGATGTAACGGACCTTCGTCAAGACAGGCTGATAAAATTGGCGACGTTGTGGGGGAGTCACGTTCGGACGGGACATGAAAAGCGGTGACGAGCTGGACGAGAATGGACTCTCACGGTAAAGGTCAGAGCACAGACTGTTCCAGTACTCCAGACAGATTTTGAAGATCTCTACCTCTTCCACCTCAGAGATAAGTAGCAGGTAGTGAAGGGACTTAAGTAGGCAGTCGTTCATTTGCTGCTTCTCCAGCAGAGAGCCGTGCTCTTTAAGAAAGGTGCAAAAGAAGAGAGCCAGGTCCTGGATGAATTGTTGTTCAGCTCCCATCCCGTTGGCATACGCGTCCTTGATGTTGGTCTCAACTGGCAGCATCTGCTCGAGCTGCTGCATGGTCTGGGTGAACATGGTGACAAAAGTCTCGTCGTAGTGAGGCACCGTCACGGCCGCAATGTCCGTCAAGCACTTGAGCGTAACGTTGCGGAACATGGGTACGTTGAGAAACTTGAACACCAATGTGTTGATCAGTTTGGTCTCAAAGATGTATCCCAACGGTATCCAGTTAAGGAAGCGGAGCAACGTATCCAGGGTGACTCCGACCAGAGGCGCGTTCTGCGAGTTGTCCAGCACAAACTGGCAGAGCTGGAAGACGTCGGAGAATTGGGAGCACATCGTGTCCTTGAGATGCTTCGCCTTCGTCTGCGTCATCTGACCTGAAGAAAAGTCGAAGACCTCCTCGCTGAGAAGTTTCAGTATGACCATGTTGTTCTGACATAAGCTCTCGTTTGTCTTGCTGGCGCCAATGATGTCGGGAATAAAGGACTCCCAATTCTTTGGCCACTCGCGCTTGAGAATTTGAACTAGGATCATGTTCAGCTTGTTGAGGTATGTTTTCTCCTTGTCGAGGCTTTCCGGGTCCGAGCTCGTTTTGATGATGAGACCCACGATGTACTTCTTGATGCCCTCACACTGGTTACGCGGCAGTACCTTCCATCTGGTCTTGATTACACTTTCCAAGATCTGCAGCGCGTAATATTTGGTCTGTTGGTTGTTCGAGAACTCCAGGATGGTGTCGACCTAAGAACAAAAAGAAAACACCTCGTGACAAGCCGCCGTCGCGCAATGATAACTCTCTGGACTTACCTTGGTCCACGCGTCCGGATGCTCCTTTAGCGTGGTGAGCACCTCCTGCGCCATCTTCTGCTGGTCTCCTCGTCCGGCGTACATGGCAGCCACGACTTGATCAAGCAGGCCGATGTCCAGCTTCTGATTGAAGTCAAGGAGCCTGTTGACGGTCTCCTGGGCCAACACCGCCATCGTGTAGGCCGCGGAAGGGGCGAGAGCGGCAAGAACGTCTTTTTGACCGAGCGACGACCGGCGGTCGTGGCGTTGTTTTGCAACCGGTGCAAACTGGATTGCGCTAGTTTACGGCCAGAGGTGGCGGGCGGGAAAACTGGGCCGCCGCGCGGGAGGTCGGACAGGTCCAACCTTACCAAGTATCTCGACCGCGAGGCCCAGGCTGCGGTTTCGAAGAGGGGGAAGCGGGTCAATCCGGGTTTCTCTGGCGGCGAGCGTGACGACCAGCCCGGCGGCGGTGACTCTCGAGTCCTCGTGAATTTCGTGGGTCGCTACCTCCAGACGCGGTGACGTCACGCGTACCCGAAAAGAGCGCGAGTGAAAGGCTGGCGAGGGCAAAAGCGAGGCAAATTTGAAATGGACATTTGACCGGACAAGAACGAGTCGACCATGGACAGGCTCCATGAGTCCAATAACGAGCTCAGCTCCGTCACCTGCGACCGAAAGCACTATGGGAGGACCGTCATGGGTATCTTTCGAGCTCTGTGGCCTACGGGGCCACAGACGATCTTGCCACCTGTCCGGGACGAGTCGCAAGAGACACTTAGGTAACACGAAAGAGCTGAAGCCGCGGCGAGTGTTCAACTTGGTGTCGAATTTAACGTGCACCAAAATGAAGGTGGTGAGCACCAAATGGCTGCTTGTGCACTAAGATGTGTGTGACAAACTTAACATAACTCGACGCCAAAGAAACCTAAACTGGTGTTCAGTTAGTCATTTTGATGTACACCAAGTCAGAGCGCACGTCCATCAGATCTGGTCCACGAACTTGTAGGTATCATCAGCCCCTTATAACTTATAGGTGGGAGGAACTCTCCTAAAAAAACCGATTTTATATTCTGAGACTGCAAGGGAACAAAACTTCTTCGCGGAGGCACACTACAATTCATCCCCGTGTTCCTTGAAGTACTTCATTTTCTCCTTTGGGTCCGGAATGATAGTGTCGCCGCCCGGCTTCCATCCGGCAGGGCAGACCTCTCCGTGCTTGTCAGTGTACTGAAAGGCCTGCACCAGACGGAGGGTCTCGTCCACGGAGCGTCCCACAGGCAGGTCGTTCATGGTGATCTGTCTGAGGATTCCTTTGTCGTCGATGATGAAGAGGCCGCGCAAGGTGTGGCCGTTGTCTTCCAAGTAGACCCCGTAGTCCTTCGAGATGGAATGCGTCAGATCCGAGAGGAGGGGTATGTCGAGACGGCCCAGGCCTCCTTCCTTGCGAGGCGTGTTCATCCACGCGAGGTGGGTGAAGTGAGAATCCACTGAACAGGCCACAACCTATGCAGACAAACAGTCATAGAGAGCGCAAACGTTGTTATGGCTGGAGTGCATATGGCTACCCTTCAGAATGTTTACTGAAACTGGCTGCAAGGCCACGTTGCACAAGAACATGACGCCAACGTCGTGGTTTGCATCAAAATGCAAACAAACCGTTACACAGAGTGAGACAGCTGTTGGTGAAGTGAGGAAGTGAAGTGTCACACATAGCACTTTTTATGTACGACGTGGTGTCCGTAAAGACGGATGCACTCACCTCTGCTCCAATAGCTCGGAACTCCGCCACTCTGTCGTTGAAGGCCAGGATCTCGGTTGGGCAAACAAAGGTGAAGTCGAGCGGGTAGAAGAAGAAGACTAAGTACTTTCCCTTGTAGTCCGACAGCTTCAGCTCCTTCATCTCCCCGTTGATGACGGCCGTTCCCTCCCAATGAGGAGCTGGCTTAGAGATCAGAGCCTTGGTCCACTGCAGGCTGTGCCCGGACGCTTTGTTGTCGGTGTGGATGGCGCCGCCTAAGGACAATACGTAGGGTAGCAACGATTTAGCGATCACAACATCTTGCTAGCACGTCAATTAAAGCAAAGACTTAATGCTTACTAAGCATTCTGTGTACGTGTACAGCTGTTTGCACTTTCGTCTCTAGCATTTTAACTTTTCGCGCTTCTCATATGTGTTACCTGGAGCATCTTGGCAAGATTGTTGCTGCTGAGCCGTAAACTGGACGATGGTGGACAGGACAAAGATCAACGCCTGGAGGGTGAACGTCATCTTGGCCAACTGGGGGGGGTTTTCTCCGGGCGGAAGTGTTGTCTGCGTGTGTGTGACGCTGCTCTGAAGCCGGCGGTTGCAGTGCAGGAGAGGTGGCAGCTGCTTTTGCCTGCTTGGGGGAATTTTCCTGGCTGCTGCGGTATGAGTAGCGTCTCTTCTTTATCGACAGAGCCCTACAAAGCAAGCTCACGTAGCAATCTTGCAGGGTGTACGCTGAAGTCGAGTACGTTTCTCTGTGGGTCGACTTTTCCTGCTCCTCCCTGTTCACATTGTTACAGTTGTCCAGTTCTTGGTCGTGGAGAACGAGGAGAAGGCAAAGAATGAGTGAAGCTTTCAGGTCCGCAGTGCGATGGGGGTGGAGAAGAGGGTGAGGAATAAAGTGAAATTTCTAATGGCTACGATTGCTATCGTGATGAGATCATGAGAAGAATTCCACAGCATCATTTGGGACTTTAATGTTTGTTTTCTCCTGCCCAATAGTCGAGTGAGGATTTGGAGTCTTGGTAGAACCGGACTCTCCTCTCACTTTGCCGCCTGCTGGCTTGGTTGAAAGAATAAGATTTAGGTGCTAGATCGTGTATGAGCAAGAGAGGTAGAAAGATTGATCACGTTGGGTAAGGAGCACACCACTTGATTCTGTTTCATGACGGAGTGAAGTCCTACTAGCAGTGTCTGAGCTTTGGCCTGTACGAAAAGAACGTGGCCCGTGTAAAGTCGACTTCAGCCACGTGAGTTAATGACATGGCAGTTCTGGGTCCCTGATCGCCAATCTCCCGGGATGGGGGTCCATGTCAGCACTCTCTCACCTTCATCCACAGCGAACAGCGTCAGCGACTACGCCGAGATGATAATGTCGACAACGCAGAGGACCACAGCAGTTCTCAGTCTTTGATCTCCCTGATACGAGGCCGGCTCTTGATGCCTCACTGGGGACACAAAGTCTTCCCGTGACTGCACCCAAGCCCAGCCTCTGAAGACTTCAACGACCACGAAGCCGTGCTGAGCGCCGTGGAGCTTTTTTCAATCTGCCTACATGTATGTAAAATATAGGCATCTATGGCAGCACGGCACGACATACTGTACAAAGATAAGCGTACTAAGCTTGGGTGTTACCTGTTGCGTCTGTCGCTTAAGTAAGTCTAGTTGTCAGTTGATATCCACACCACACAAGTGTTGAGAATCTTGAAATACATATTGGATGTGCATATTTGTATTGCAAAGAATAGACGAAGGCATTCTTCTGCAAACAGTATGAGCCAAAATGAGAGCCACGGGAAGTTTATCTGCGTGGTTGGGTCTATCTCACACCGAACATCAATGTGCTGGTGACGCCGAATGTACAAATAGCACAAGTTCTCTCTGATCATGGTCCTTATTCTCATCTCCCTCCAGGCCCTTCTTGAAGCCCTCTATGGAGGGATCCTCCTTCCCCACGTCGAGCATGGTATATATGCACTTCACAATGCTGGCACAGCACTGCTGGACGACCGCTGGCATGATGTTGTCCATTCAAGTTTCCTCAAGCCTATTCATAAGACTCTGGCAGGTCCCCTTGGACACTGTGAGCGTGCCAAGACAAGTTGAGGTTGCTTTTGGCTTGTAACTTTGCTTTGCTGTTGTTGATGGCGCTGTTGAAAAGCAGAAGTTCAACTGCACTTTTGTTTTGTTACATGCGCCATGCAAAATCACTCAAATCTTTAGTCAAACCCTGTTTCCGGCGTGAATGCAATGTTGGCCCACACTGCAAAATATAGAACACTCGTCAGTGCGTTCTTGTACTGCTACACCTCTAACACATCTGATCTCATGCCTTTCAGCTTATTGTATCGACTCTATCCTAATCCTAAAAAGATCCCATATAAAAGCACTTGGCTGATCAATGCAGGTTGCCTCCATTCACATTTGTATTCTCCTTCAACCAGGAGAACCCGAAGCACATTTGGTCGGAGGAGATGGTGCACAATTACAAGTTCTACGCCCTGCTGCCCAAACTACGAAAAATGCCTGCCTTCTTTTTCCTGCCTCGCCTTGAGCAACTATGAAGAGATACCTGGATAGCAAGATGGTCTAAGCGCAGGTGAATGCGTGGACGTACTATGAGATTTCGTAACATACCTTCGTGTCGCTCGCGCGCGCCACGCACAGAGTCCTTGACGGACATTCACTCGCTTAGTCGGCGTTGTGTCGTCGAGGAGGCAAGATGAGCAATCAAAATCAGGGGCCCGACCGAATTCTAGAGGCTGACAATCTGACGACGACTGATCGCTATGGGTGTGTCAAGCTGAGAATTATCGAAGACGACAGCTTCAAATACGATGCCGTCTCCATCCCCACGTACTTCGAGCGCTGGGCGAACAAAGGCCCCAAGAAGACGGCGTTGGCCGTGAAGCGAGAAGGCGAGTGGGTCAAGTGGACATACGAGGAGTACAGAAGAGATGTCCTCTTCGCAGCCAAGGCCTTCATACATCTCGGATTGGATCCCTTCTCAAGCGTGGCTATTTTCGGCTTCAATGCACCCGAGTGGTTCATCGCCGCACTTGGAGCCATACATGCACAGGGCCTTTGCACCGGGCTGTATCCGACCAACAGCCGGGAGACTAACGGCTTCATCTTGCACGATGCTAAAGCCAGAGTGTTGGTGGTGGAGGACGCAGCTGCCGTAGAGAAAGTCTGGCCCCTTCTCGATGAGGTGGATTCCTTGCGCACCATCGTGCAGTATCTTGGGGAGCCCTCCAGACCTGGGGTCATTGGATGGAAACAGCTCATGGATATAGGTAAGGCCGAGGGCGACATGGAGTTGAAGCGACGCCTGTCGAACATGGCCATCAACAACGCTGCAACGCTCATCTACACGTCCGGCACGACGGGCAACCCTAAAGGCGTGATGCTGTCCCACGACAACATTCTCTTCACTGCGGAGTCCGCCCTCGAGTGCTGCAATTGGCGGAAGCACAAGGTTGTGGTAGTTAGCTATCTGCCCCTCAGCCACATCGCAGCTATGCTTACTGATATCTACGGCGTGATGGGGTCATGTGGCACAACTTACTTCGCTGACAAGAACGCGCTAAAAGGTACACTCGTTGACACCCTGAAAGAGGTTAGGCCCACGCACTTCTTCGGTGTGCCCAGGGTCTGGGAGAAGATCATGGAGGGTATGTTGGACAAGGGCAAATCAGTCACGGGATTGAAGCGCAAGATCGCGGACAAATGCAAGCAGGCAGGACTGCAACACCACCTACAGGGCAAGTCGGGGATAAAGTACAAAATAAGTGAGGCGCTGCTTTTCAAAAAAGTTCGCGAGGCCCTAGGACTGGACCGCACCGTCGGCTTCTACTCTGCCGCCGCGCCTCTTGGCATGGAAACAATGCGATATTTCCTCAGCTTGGACATTGTCCTAATGGAGCTGTATGGGATGAGTGAGACGACAGGACCGCACTGCATAACCAACGATGAATACCAACGCATTGGCAGCGTCGGGAAGGTCATGCCCGGCGTTCGGGCCAGATTGTCCGAGCCAAACTCTGACGGCGAGGGCGAAATGTGCATGTGGGGCAGGAACGTGATGATGGGCTATCTGAACAGGGAGGATAAAACTTCGGAAGACGTGGATCTTGAGGGGTGGATGCACAGCGGTGACTTGGCCACCGAGGACAAGAACGGATATTATTACATCACGGGTGAGCAAAACGTCTGGCTGGAATGTTCGAGTATTGTAGACTTCTTGAGGGGAATGTCACGATGCCATTTTTTTAACAGGCCGCATCAAAGAGCTCTTGATTACTGCCGGTGGCGAGAACGTGGCACCCGTACCAGTGGAGGAGCGTATCAAGCAAGAATTGCCCATCGTGTCCAACGCGGTGCTCATCGGCGACAAGCGAAAATTCCTCACAGTTTTCCTCACACTCAAAACCGTCATCGATCGCGCGACGGACGCGCCCACATCAGAGCTCACGCCCTCCGCCATCGATTGGTGCCGCTCTCTTGGGCCCAGGAACAGTGAGATCCGCACAGTGGACGACATTCTACGGGGCCCCGATCCTGTCGTGATGGCTGCTATCCAAGCAGGCATTGATCGCGCTAACAGCGGCGCCGTCTCCAACGCCTCACGAGTCCAGCGCTGGACTGTCCTGCCCCTCGATCTGAGTATCAATGGAGGAGAGCTGGGACCAACGATGAAGCTGAAGCGATACGCCTTCAACAAGAAGTATGCATGTGCAGTGGACAGGTTGTACGCTTGAGCATAGCTCACGCAGTGTGTACAAGCAGAGAGAAGAAAGAAGTATGAGAGGCAGCAGGTTTTTGATAGAGAAAAATAGAAAGTGGCTGCTGGCGTCAACAGTACAGAAGATCGACTCCGACGAAGTTTTTGCCGCGATCCTTGCCCCGTGACGGAGCCGAGCGAGGCACCGTGACCATTCGACCGAGAAACCGTGCGTAGATGGTACACATACAGTTCATAGAGTCTTTAGTCCCATTGATTTGCACCGATCCGCCTGGACGCAAATCTTGTGACGTATGAACGACTACAATAAGCTTGCCAACACCATGTTTGATATTTCCTAATAAGCGCAGTATTTTTGTCCTGAAATAAATCTTGCCAGCAACTCTGCCGATGTTTTGCGTCATGTTGTCAATAGCGACTCTGATGAGTGTCAGATTTCCGCCACCTGCGTGTCTAGAGCTCCTTCATGGCATTTAAACAATGCCGCCAATAGAGACGACTTTAAATTCTCCATCCATCTTGCTGGGGAAGAAATACTGGAATTTTTGGATGCGGTAAGATGCTCTCCTCCTCTCATGATGACGACCTTGAGGTGAACGAGTCTTTGTATGAATACGTGGTCGAACTGCGTCGGAACAAAAACTGTGGCGCTGCTCAGGAATGGCTGAAGTAAAACCTGTTGTTGGCCTATGAGATGCTTTTAGCTTGAAAGGTAGCGGAGAAGGGCCTGAGAATTGGGATGGCACGTCGAAGTTGCGTCTATAAAAAGAAATGTTGCCTGCCTGTATTATCAGGAATGTGAACAATGCACTCGGAGCACCAGTAGTTTGAATTCCGTCGTATGCTTTGGATTAAATAGTTCAGATTCAGGTATTGCTGGAACAGTCAGATCTGCACCACCTTTACAACCGTGAGATAATTTAGGGAATCTGGTGCAAAAAAAAACCAATTTTGGGGGGCAGGTAAGGTCCAGGGCAGGCACACTTGGTCCGGTTATCCTTAATCCTTATGAACGTGTTTAACGAGTAATCTTTAACAATGTTCAGATATAACAGAGGTTGAATTCTAAAGTTTTTCGACCAAAGTAGGTTTGGTTACTTTTGCGGGCTTAACACTGAGGAAGTCATTGTGAGGAGTACCTGAATGCTACTAGTATGGGTACTACACCCTGTGCATAAATTAAAGAGCGTCTCCTCTGTCACAAAATCGCGCTGTTGTATGTCAGAGTGTACTATAAGAAGACTAAAAACCACCCAGGGGTTTTTGTTGCAAAGAGATGTGGCATGAATAAGCAAACTTTCCGAGCTCTCATCATTGTTGGCCACTGAGACAAATCCAATTTCATTTGTGTTTTCAGTCCCAAACAGCAGTTTGGGTGGCTCAATCTTTGCGGTATACTAAAGTTAGAAAATGACTACGTTAACGGGCAATGGAGCAACAGGTAAGATAAAAAGTAAATTCTGTATGATCTAAGCTTATTTTTACGTAAATTTTACCTTTTATGACAAAAAGTGAATGGTAGGGGCATAATCGGTATCAATTCTTCGACGATATAATCAAGGGTGTAAGAGCAAAAATGTGACTGAGTCTCTCAATCTCTGGCCACACCTTGGTGATGGAGTCTCTTAAACTCAACCCGAGAGTCAAAGTGTTCAAGGAAGAAAATGACTCGAACAATTTGACTCTCGGGCCGAGTTTAGGTGACTCCATCACCAAGGTGTGGCCAGAAATTCAGAGACTCAGTGACATTTTTGCTGTTACACCCGCATACAGGCATTCGAAAATGCTTACAACGCAGTTCTGTGATACTTCTAAAGTGTCACAGAAAGATCTACCTCGCAGGTAGGTACTTTCCAAGGCATGATAGGCTTTTGCCAAGCGGCAATGGCTTTTCCGAGTCGCGCCATTTCTGGTGGACCCTGACTATATGAGCACGGCATATAGTACAATGAATAAAATGTGCTGTAATGCAAGTCTTTTGGCTCTGCTGCTGAGGGAGGGAGGTTTTAATCTGACCGACGTTCCTTTTTGGCCCTAGCAGGTGGTGCCACAGCCTCATCGCGTCCGCCTGGACGCCCACGAATCCGCTCCAGACTGCCCATGCCCCAACAGATGGTTGCGCATGTACGTAGTCATCTCCGGACTGCTTGAGCGTAACTTTCCTCTACGTTCCTCCCAACCTCAAATTCCCAGGAGGGATTTTTTTGGCTCAGTTGGTTGCAGTAGATCCTAATAAAGCGAGCCTTTAGTTATTGATGCAGCAGCTGCTGGTGGGATTGAACAAGTCGCAGTGAGAGAAGAAGTTAGCGCTACTAGTGCTACCGAGGCGGGTAAGCATTGTTGAGGTAGTGGTCGGTGGAGGAAAAAGACGAGAGCAAACTCAGCGACCACCTGACAGTAAAGAAGGAAGCTCAGTTGCTGCATACGCCGCAGACAAGGGGGGAGAGCAGCAGCAGCTGGAGCAGATATACAGTACAGTGAGGGCTCTTGCAGCACCAACAGCGGGTGTGGCTATTTCCAGTCTACGTAAGTCTCTCTTTCAAGGCACACAAAAGAGGCAGTCACATTGTCAGATCTCTGGAGAAAATTCTCATTCTCATTACTCACCTCTGGGACTCAGGGAGGAGGAGGGTCCACAGCTACGATTTCAGATCCGGACAACAGTTATCTATCAGTCTTTGATCTGGACAAACATACAAGAGACGACATCGCATTTCAGTGGCCTCCAGGAAAGTCGTGATTACTCGTAGCGGTTTCTCTACCCATCGAGGAGGTAAATGTCTCACGAGGATCCATCTCTTCTTATGATGGCGCTGTAAGGAGAGGAAATTTGTGCAAGGCCCCAAGTATTGCAGGAGATAAGAGAAGCTGAGGTAATTTCTCTTAACCAATCATGCCGCCCACAGTGAAAGTCAATGGAGGAAGCGAGCAAGCGCAAAGTTTGGCTAATTGGCAGCTTCAACTTCGCTCAGGTCTTCAAACAGTTCGCGCCAGCTTTTTTGGCCCTGACACCCACGTATAGGGGAGTCATGACATCATCTTTATTCCCTCCCTCATCTCCTCTCATATGCAGACCCACCGCTTTGGAGGTGGCCGAACCCGCCTGCCTGCTCCGCCTGCTCCTCCCCAGGCGCCGTGACCGTGACACATCATCACGTCATCATCGCGCGCTGGCTGCCCCAAAAGCTCCATGTTGTACATCATCCATGCAGGGTCTGTCTGACCCATAAAGAAACTCACTTCCATGGCCGCCATGTTTCTCCCTCCTAAAGTGGCTCTTTCTTGCTCAGCCAAGCGAGAGAGAAAAACGCAGTGTGTAGGTGCATGAAGTACAAGCTGCATGTGGACTGGTAGAAGTAGTTCCACCGATGTGTGAGCTCGCGTGTTCGCACGCTGTCTGTGGGAGCAAGTCAGTATGACGTTGAGCGATTGCAGTGCATATGACCACTTCCACCGGTGCAGAAGAGCAGCAGAACGTGGCTACCCCGGCTAAGTTCAGTGGGGTGTTTCATGTCTTTTTGTTCATCGTGGCGATACTAAAGCCTACTGATTTGCGTGCTGTGAAATCGTCAGAGAGAGAGAGGAGCCATTTCTCTCTCTCTCTGACCAATCAGGCAGAAATGCATGCGTTAAGCTTTGCCTTTCATTTCACTTCGTCAGGTGTTTGTGTTGTTACGAGCTGTGTGCTGCAGAACTAGGCATTTATCGCATAAATGCTAGTTCTACTCATAACGTGCGCACACATGACGTGAAAGATTGTCAGCTCCACGTTTTTCTTCTGCTTCTCCAGGTCTTCTGGCGTAGACGTCAACCTAGGGGAGAAAACGTCGCGGATATTTTCTCACGAGCATCTTTATCAGCGCCAAGAGAAGCGATTCATTTTCTGATGTCTGTGGAGAGTTTGGAGCTTGGTTGGAAAAAGACTCCCGGAGGCGGATCCAGAAGTTCTCAGCGAAAATGACTGATGCACACAAAGAGGATGACAAATGTGCTGAGAAGAGGATGAGTATGTGAGAAGTGGAGGCGTCACGTACTACCATGACTTCATCATCCACGGCGGCGGCAGTCGCGGCGGCTTCCACGCATCTCAACTTGAAGGAGGAGGACGTGGTGAAGCTGGCGTGCGAGTTCTTGCAGAATAGGGGACTGCATATTTCCCAAGTGACTCTGGAGCGGGAGACAGGTGTCATCAATGGAAATTATTCAGACGACCTGCTATTTCTTCGCCAGCTTATCCTGGACGGACAGTGGGAGGATGTCAACGAGTTCATCGCACCGCTGGCGGCGCTGCCTTCCTTTGACCACAAACTATTCCAGTTCATCATCCTCAAGGCCAAATTCGTGGAGCTACTTTGCATCCGTGGGGAGGCGCCACCTGCTGTCGATGCTGCCGTCGACACTGTGGTCGGAGTGCTCAAGGAGATTGAGCGCGTGGCACCCTCCAAAGAACTCTACAACAGACTCTGCCTGCTCCTCACGGTTACAAAGTTGACCGAGCACCCAGAATATCGGGCTTGGAACCCTGCACAAGGACGTGCAACGTGTTTCAGGGAGGTGTTACCACTCGTGCAAGATCTCCTCGGGAGCGAACAGCGCAAACAGCAGATGCAGGACCAGAGGCTGGTGGCTACCAACGACCGCTTGTTACAGCTCATCATTAAGGGTATTCTGTATGAGTCATGCGTCGATTATTGCCAGCAAAAGGCCACTGGTGCAAAGCGGTCAACCAGCATCGACTTTACCAACGTGCTTAGCCAGTCCGACTTCAGCGATTCGGACCTCAGCCTGTTGTCGTGGCTTCAGAGCATTCCCGCTGACACATTTGCCTGTCCCTTCGAACAGCGTAGTCTCAACGTCGACGTAGAGAGGATGAAGGCGCCGCAACTTGAGGCCAGCTGGACGGAGCACATGCTCGTCACTCCCATCAAGCCTAACATCTTCCCACATTCGGCAATGCCAAGCACGAGGCCTAAGGCCGCAGACATAATGGCCAAGTCACTAAGCGTAAGTTTAGTAAAGGGTGGCGGAGGTGAAAATGGCACCGCCAACAGCGCCAACTCCAGTAGTGCTAATATCCCCAATCCTTCCGTATTGGACATGTCAAAGAGTTTGGCCAGCTTCCATCTCAACGGCAAGAAGATGATGGACGCCTCAGTGGACCATCTTTTCAAAGAGGGAGAGCCAATTCCCCATGCTCCAGCTCCTCCACCACCGCCGCCGCCTCCACAATCATCGACATCGTCGCAACAGGAAGAAAAAGAGGAGACAGTCATCCATAAGGCACAGCCTCAACTCATTGGGCAAGACTTTGACAAGAGAGCGCTGGAACAAGGCAAGCGAACCTCTTCAGAATCTGGTGGGGGTCCGCCAAGGTTTCTTCCCGTTTGTTCACTCGAAGACATACAGGCAATCCGGTGCGCCGAATTCCACCCAAGCGGGAGGGTGTTCGCCATTGGGTCCAACTCGAAGACACTCAGACTATGCCAGTATCCGCTAGACATGGGTAGCGGAGGGAACGTCTCTGAGGAGATGCGAGTTTTGCACAAGCGGCCCAAGCACCACAAAGGCTCCATCTACTGCATGGCGTGGAGTCCAGCAGGAGACATGCTGGCTACTGGTTCTAACGACAAGACAGTCAAGCTTCTACGCTTCGATGGCGCAGCAGAAACCTTCTGCGGCGGCGAACTCGAGCTCACTATGCACGACGGAACTGTGCGAGACTGCCTTTTCCTCCCCGATCGCCGTACACTTGTTTCCGCCGGAGCTGGTGATTGCAAAGTTTACCTAACGGACTGTGCTGCGGGACAGCCTCTGGCGGCTCTGGCCGGACACTCAGCACACGTGCTCTCTCTCGCTGCTTGCGGTCAGGGCGGTCTAGTCTTCGTATCCGGTTCGCAGGATCGCACTGTGCGCTTCTGGGATGCACGAACAAGAGCTTGCGTGAACCTGGTGCCCGCTGCGGCCTCACCCGTCGTCGCCTGCACCGTTGACCCGTCAGGCAGACTGTTGGTTACAGGCCACGAGGATGCAACATGCGCCCTGTATGATGTACGAGGAGGCCGCAGCGTGCAGGTGTTTAGGGCCCACGCTCAGGATGTTCGCTCTGTAAGGTTCTCGCCCAATGCCTACTATTTGCTCAGCGGCGGTTATGACCAGAGGCTAGTGTTGACGGACTTACAGGGCGACCTCACGCAACCCTTACCCAGCGTGGTGGTGGCTCAACATGAAGACAAGGTGATTTCGGGGAGATGGCATCCAGTCGACTTTTCCTTTCTCAGCACCAGCGCCGACAAGACGTGTACGTTGTGGGCCTTGCCGCCGCTATAGGAGGGGCACCCGATATAACCACGTTTAGTTGTTTGCCTTTTTCGTACGATGTGTCTCCACATTGTAACCTGCAGCCTTAGGTCTATGGAGATTAATAGTACACATACATTCGTAATACCCTTCTGTTATTCACCAGTGCTGATTCCATAACTTTGCTTCCATGATCATACTGACAGTCAATGGAGGGAGATCATGCTGTTTTTTCTAGGTAACTTACTCCATGGAGCACCAATGTCGAGAGCTTTAGACTGCGCGTTTCGCGGTGTTACGGTTCGTTCGTCTGCTATGAGCGATAAGGCTTTTATTGCTTGAAGGTACCCATGTTATAGACTAATCCAGGCAACAGATCTTTGGGATGAGCTGTCTCCATAGGAAAGGATTTCCCACTTGACTGACAGCAGTACTCGTACACTTTTGCCTGGCTTTCAAACTTAGACTAGAAGAGGTGACCAACTGTGACTAAAATTACTGTATGCCGTGTCTAGGCCTCTTTTCTCGAGAAACAGCTCTAAGGCACGCGTCTTCACAGCCCAATGCTTTTTGGAAGTGGCGTCAGGATCGCTGACTTGACCTCATCTCATCAGATTAACCGTAAGGAAGAAAGCCATTGTGAGGGACCAGCAGGCGGTAATGGCGGCAGACTGTCCAGTCAGCAAAAAATCTTCATCATCTTCCAGAGATGGAACAACTGGAAAGTGAAATGACATTGTCGTGAGGATCTTCCCTGATTGAATTTCTGTCGTGTCCTATGACATTATTGGATGATGTAAGGCGTGTGTGGTCAAACTCACCTCTGTAGACTAGTTGTTTCTGGTCCGTCAGCATGCTCCTGTTCTCTTCGTCTACGTGCTCCTCCCCGAGGATGATGTCACAGGTGAACTTAGTCTCCTCGGAGTCGCCAAGCCGACTGTGGTTGAGACTGATGATGACCGAGGCGTCGAACAAGTTTGGGTCGGCGCCATTGCGAGTCACGTTGATGGGTTCGCTCACCACAAACTCTTGATTCCTGCAACACAGTACCAAAAATGAGGCAATGGCGATCACTCGAGCACTGCGTAGTACAGACTGGAGTATTTTGATCACACAATGACGCTGCAACTGCATGAACATCAGATCGAGTTTCAACTCCAGAAAGCCACAAGGTGTAGAAAAAAAAGAGACCCTTCAAAGGATTGAAGTATGGCAGAATGGAATATGAATGAGCGCATAATTGCATTGCGGTGCCAATGAAATGCGAATGTGTCGAATATAACGTATTGCCTACATTTTTGGTCTTAAACCAAGTTAAGGCCCTTCAGATTCAGCAGGGGGGATTACGTCACTGGATAAAGCATAGTTGAATTTTTCTATCTGAGGTTGATTGTTGTCCTCAAGGACATTTTTTGGGACGACCCAGCCGACGCAGCACCTTTCTGGTTGGAGGACGTCGATTGTCATCAGAGCAGACGCACTTCTGGTCGGGAGACTCTGACCCCAGCGTGTCCAAGTCAGGTGTGGACTAGAGGTGCGGTTTAGTAGGGAATGTCGAATTCAAACCGAGTTCGAATTTGTGGAATAATGAATCAAAAGTGTAAAAAAAGCACCTCAAAAACCACCTGCTGCTCAAAAAAGCTCACTTTACTACACATAAAAGGCCGAAACATTGATTATTTGTTGTTTTGAGTAGAACTGAGGGTCAGACATGCACTTTCTCTCTGTATTTTCACTTCCTATCACTTGGGTGCATTGTTACTCTCTCTCGGTCAAGATGCTTGTGCACTCCCTCTTATCCAAACGCAATTCGAACAGTCATATGGGTAAAGTAACCATGTTTTCGTCGACTATTAATCGGTTTATTTTTACTCTTTAATCGGCAAGCCTGGCATAATAGTGTTGATTACACGTAATATTAGCCATAATTAAAGTATGTAGCACCTCACTGAGTGCGCCATCACAAAGACTACCTGCGGCTTAAATTCAAGGACAGCCTATCCTTAAGGGCGGCTCATAATAGCGATTCTTCTGTAGATAGCTACTGCAAAGTTGTTACCTTGCTGCTACAAGATAGCTGGGAGATAGTTACTACTTTACAGCAGCTATCTATGATCTTAGGACTCCCTCCCATATTTTGTCATGCGTGTGCGACCACTCAGTTTAGTGAGTGACCAGTCAGAGAAAAGAACTTGCCTGGCTAGTGAAACAATTGGCACTTTGTTCTCTCTGAGCAATGCAACACAGCAGAAGGATGCTTCATTTTCCTTTTTTGGTGAGAAATATCCTTTTTGCCCATGAATTTTTATCGTGATTAATCGATTAGTCGTCGGTCATTTATTTCATTACTCATCTTAATCATTCGTTATTACCCTTCCTAACATGCGGAATCGGAAATTTTCCCAGAATTTCAGAAAGAGCTTCCAACATTGCGGGGATTCTCCCAGCCTTCCTGGATGCTGCCAGCAGCGAGCGCACGCTTGGCAAGCTGCTGGCGCCAGCTCTGGTTCACTTGTGACTTCGCTGTCTGCCAAATAAAGCACTGAAGGCTTCACTGATGACTGTTTGTCTGCATTGACTTCTTTGCTTCAGCTTGTAGAAGACCTTCAAAAGAGGAGCTTCCGTTCTGCTTCCACAATTTGAAATTTCTAAACGTTTTCAATATAGTTTCCAAAATCGTTCCTTGGGTTCCAAATTTCTCGAATTCCGATAACGTTTTGGCCTTACGTGAGCAGCGAAGTGGAGTTCGAGTCTTTCCCTCGAGACAAGCTCGAACGCGGCTCGAAATGTTCGAAACACACCTCTAGCAAGGACATCGTTAACGCCGCCATTAGGTGCAGAAATGGTCTGGACTGGACTGGTGCACAATTGAATCTTTCCCGAGTCGTCGGCCATTGTGTTCATGCGCACTCAACGTTTTAAGCAATGCAGCAAATAGTTCTCATTCACGTACCCAACAGTCCAGGAGATGGCAATCTTGGGGGCCGGCCCGACCGCCTCAACGGCGCACAGGAGTTCGCAGGTATCTCTCATGTTCTTGGCTGTGAAGTTGAACACGAGTGGAGGCGCTGGAGAGAAAAAAAAAGTGTCCAGTTAACTCCCACTCGGTGTAGTAAACAGTCTCTTCCATGATGCTCAAGGATTAAGCAGTAACCAGATGGTCACGTTAACGAAGGATGATCTGACGCATGAGCCTCAATCAAGTCTGAGATCCAAAATAGCGCAAACCTTAGACACGCAACTACTGCCTTATCACAGAAGTACGCATAAAAAATGTAATCCCCCCCTCAAGCTGCTACTACAGAAAATATTGTTCTACAAATCGTTGTTAACTTGCAGCATCCTGAGCGGATGAGTCGTCGGCCTAATGTGCTAAGTCTTCCTACTACTATGGGCTACAAAAAAGTCACTTGAGTGATCGAATGGGCCGCAGAAGCGCTGTGCGTAACTACGTATACATCCAGACATGCCCATTAGTCACTGCCCTACAAGCAGCAGAGGCATTAACCCATTCTTACCCGGGGCAGAGCGAGTTTTTCTGCATGCAGGCTTATTAAAGGCTTCATTACGCCCACTTTTTGCGCCTTTGTACCACTTTAAGGCTACCGTCTTTGCTGCACCGCGCAATACATCAGTGCTACGCCCGATGATTGACATGGGAGAAGGAAGGAAAAAAAATTGCATGCCTAATCCGATGGATCTGCACAGAGCACATTAGCGCAGAGTTTGTGCGAGCGCACGAACACCTGAGGAAAAACCTGGGTAGAATTTCGTCGTCTCCCATTGTTTATTGGTATGGTCGCCATGGCACGAAGTCATGAGACCGAAAAGGTCGAGCGACGACATTGGTGGTTTGGGTGCTATTTCAAGTGCATGTGTGGGGTTGAGCTAAAGACCATTTGGGTACGAGTAACGTGACACCGCAAAAGCGACGTAAAGAAGAAGAAAAAGAAGCGCCACCGACGCTGCTGACCTTTCAAGGAGAAGAAGAGGCGCTAGTTTAAAGGGTTATTGATGCCCAAACCCTTGACCCCGAGTGAAGAGTGCGTGTGCACTCGTGTCGCTTCTAATTTCGGATCGCGCATGTTTTCACGTCCTTGACTCGCACCAAAGACCACTACTGTGCTGCTGCCTCCAAGTGTGAGAGACCAAAGGGCTGGCTCAGGTCACGGCGGGCAGAGAGAACGGGCAGCACACTCACCGTAAACCACCATGTCCTTCTGCTTGAAGTCCTCGTCGTAGAGCCCCGACACCCGACACTTGTAGTTTCCCGACAGCTCCGGACTGGGTCGGTCGATCTTGATGGCCCGGTGCCGCTTGGCCTCCATGAGTGGGGAGTCGGGATTGTCGTCGTCGATGGTGAAGTCAATGTCCAAGTGCTGCCTGAATCGGTCGCCATTTGGGCGCGGATTGAGCTGGGGCCGATTTCCTGGAATCCACTGGAGGAAGGGCTCGTCGCTGCGGTTGAAGAACCATTTGACGTCCAATCCCCTCATCTCTTCCTCGCCCAAGTCGTAGTTGCAGTCTAACACGATACTTTTCGTCACCCCGTACTCCACCAGAGGAGGCACGTCGAATTCTCGGATTTCCACAGAGGAAATTCCTACGGAAAGTGGGGAAAGAAAAGCGACTTAGCGACTTCGTTCACACGCACGCGCGCACGCACGCATTCAGAGTCGCGTCCTTGCCTGCGTACACATAACTGCACACATATGAAGCGATGAAAAGCTTTTCTTTCTGCGCAAAAAAAGGTCGCCGTCGCTAATCCATCATGCAGCCTCCTGGCTCTTATCGCTTGTGGCGATCGCCGACTTGATCAAATTCGACGGCGCAATTATAAAGCTGGTGGTAATCCTGGCAAGGAAGGAGGAGGGGGAGGTCTTCACGCTACTTGAGTCTGTGTAAGCGGAGATGTTATCACTGTCGAGGTAATTGAAAGCACTGGTACTCGTAATTCGTGGGCATTTGATGCCAACAACTCGCTGCTCCTCGTGCATTGCTCAACTGGGGTTGTTACACCATGATGAAGATGACGATGCTGCTACTTTTGTCTCAAGAGGTTCAGTCTAACAGCCCATTTTTTCCCGACGATTTCGAGCTTCCGGCGCAAACGAACCTCGCAAGGCCTCTTGCTAGTGACTTCCTTGGACCGGAAGTTTTTCAATCGTCTGCCAATTCTTCACAAGCGGAAGAAGATTATTCGCTTCCAGAAGCAGATCCTGGATGGAGGGAGAACGCCTGCAGTGAACCAGCCGCATGTACAGTTGAGCCCTGTATCACTGACAAACCCTCGAAATTCTGCGTTTAGACACATGACTCAAAAACGAAATTTGACCCGGAGACTGAACACTGTTGTCTCATACGACTATTGCTGTATCTCATTTTTTGAATCACTTTGAGCACTGATCATGAGTCGACTGGACCAGACTCACAAATGTCAAGGAACAGGTGCTTGGATGTAAGCCTGGGGCTCTTGTGGATAATGAGCTTGTGCGCAGACTTCAGGGAGATCTTGGGCCTCCTGCCCCTGCCCTGGAGGGTCAACCACAGTACGGTGCTCCGTGACCTTCTTCAGGATGTCCTGACTGTTGATGCAGGAAAATGAAGGGTCTTTGAGATGGTCTTGGAGTCGGTGCTGGAGGCCTCCGAGTCCCTCTGAGTAACAATGCACTCTCTCGTGTCCATGCTAAGCTCGGTGGTCTTCACCATAGTAATGATGAACACTTTTCGGCCCCTTCTTTAGTGTATGAGTCAGTCAATTCGCTATTGACTCTTTCTCTAGCATTTACTTTCTATATTTTGAGAACAATTTTGGAAATGCTTGATATAGAACCTTTTCATACTACTTTTCCCCCTTCCCGAAGGGAGACCAAGAACTTTGAATAAGTAATTTTTTAACTCAAAGTTCTTAGAAATGAGACCCAGAAATTCCTATACAAAGTTAGAAAGTGTACGTCTCGCTGATACATAATGAATCTTGATTCTAGGGCATCTTCTCTCAAGTATGGGGAAAAATGCAGAACTTCTACGAAGTGTCAATTATTTAGGGCTCAACTGTTCTTACGTAAATGAGTGACGTAGATGATGTCAGAATTGAAAACAATATTTCCATACATGTGGACGTGTCTAACTTTTGCGAGTTTTGTGTCTTTGTGGAAGAGGGTGAGTTCCTTCAAAGCGAGGAGACTTTTTAGGAGGGGTATCAACCCAGGGAACAACATATGAGGCGACTCTTCAATGTGCGGCGATGATGCATGAATGACATTTCATGCAAATGATTCATGCTCTATTTTCCTATGCACACATGAAAATGTATGCAACACTTTTTCGTATAGTCATCTTGTCATACGTGATTTTTTATGCAATTATAGTATGCATTCGCTGTCGCACTGTGAAATAGCGAGCTGCGGTATGAATATGCGGGCGGCAAAAACCTCGACAGTATTCTTGGAAGCCAATATGCAATCCAGACTTACTGCAATCATCACACCGTCTAATAAAGCGCCATCAACGTGATCGCACGTACGTACGACTTGACGTTGACCAACCCCAAGTATTGCGGCTTTTCGACATCAGGCCATTGGTACCCAATAACAACGTGCGGCTTCTTTTGCCAGATCGCAGATTTCCAATGGAGGAACTGGTAATGAGAAACAACGTAAAAATTAGGCACATTTGCGTGCAGAGAGTAAAGAAGGGCTCAGTGCCGAACCTGACGTACCTACGGACGAAAGATTTGGAGCAGCTGAAGTTCGATCGAGGCAAACGAGAGAGAAGGGAGTTCTGATAAACGAGTCAGTGAAGTGAAACTGGAGTAAGAGAGGAGGGAGGGGGGGTACTTTCAAGGGGAGATGCTACGAGATACACAACATAATATCCTTACCCCTCTTGTGAATGGAGGCTCGCAGCGCCATCCTTGTACGGCTTCAATCAAGACAACTACCTGTGGCACCTCTAGGACATAGGACAAGAAAAGTGAGGATGAGGAGACTAATGTAATCTGGACTTTGCCGATTCATCACAGTCGTGATCATATGGCCTCAATTACGTGCCACGAATGACGAGATGGGGATAATTGGGAGCTCAGAGACTCTCCCGACCTAAATTAATACCGTGTGTACGTCCATGTGCTATCTGCTCCTGCAGGTGAAGTACTCGGCGTATGTAGGTAGGTTACTCTACTGTGGATGAATGCACAAAACACAGTATTTACTGTGGATACATAAGTTACGCGGAGTAGATGTTCTATATTCGGTGCAGTCACTATATCTCTGATGACACACAAAATTCACCTCCGGCACATCAATGCATCTATATGGCCATAACTTTCCACAATGTCCTGCACTGATACTGTCACCGTACATTCATCGAGGGCTCGATCATAGAGGACTCTGTGAAACCCTAGTTCAGCCAGATCACAGTGGCCACGCTCCATGAATACTTTTCTTTTTATGAAATAATGCTAAATATGAATGAAAGTCTAATGCACACTCCGAAATTTCATATCAATCATAACTATCATTAATTAATGCTGTAGTTCCAAATGATCCCCATTCTGACTTTGACCTCTGGTTCCCTGACGCGCATATTCGACATCATCACAGCTATTCAACCCAGTCACAACTGAGCTGCTGACGAACCGTTATGACTACATGGAATAACCACTGTGTCGAATATAAGCAGTGAAAGTTACTGTAAGTGCAGATCACATCGCATGTGAGAAGAAGGCTCACCATTTTTCATGGCAGAGGAGGACAAAGGTGAAAAGAGGAGCTCACGTCCTCCAAAGATTCCGTTGTCGGAGGTCAAATTCGCTCATTTCTCTGCTCACCACGAACACGGGTTCACAGCTCTCCGACTGATTCTGTCATTGGTCCTAATCACTGATCAAGCTCAAGGTGTAGGACGCACTTGCAATTATTCGGTACGAGATCTCTTTGAAGGAAGATGGGCGCTGTGTCTGTCTGCCTACGAGTACACTTTGTGCAATATGTACAGTATGTACAGCACATACATGCGTGCCTTGGCACGTATGCACATACGCACTACGTCAGTAATCCAGGATTCTCTTCGAGCGTAGACAAAGACGCTTTCTTCGTTCGACAACTCAATTTTGCACTTCGTATGAGAAATCGCCTTGGCCGGCGTCGTCTCAGAAGACGAAGAATGTCTTTCCATGCGGGACTTCAACCAGGGATTTTCTCGGGGAAAAAAAGTAGAAGGTTGGATCTATAAGGTCAGGAAAAAATGATGGAAGTCTAGGCTTGTGTGATGTCAGGCGACGTGAGATTAAGGTCACAATGCGTAACGACGAAATATGTAACAATAGCTTCGTACAAGGTATTTGGTCCTGTTTGTACTTTTTTTTCCACTGGATACAATTGCATTTTTGCGGGCACCGAAAAAGAAGTAATCAACGTTCCTACTGGTATCATATGAACCGTAGCTGGGCTTCCTCTATCGACTTTTTTTCGCTCAAAGCTTGGATTTTTCATTTGGTCAAAGAAAATGTCCTCGGTCCTCCTTCTGTCCTGCAAGTACTGCTGTAGCCGGGGAGACCCTCTCATCGTCTCTTGTATGTCCTGCTATCCTCACCTAAGGCCAGAAGTACTTCAGTTAGGCTTGCGAAAGACGCGTAGCCGAAGACAAGCTTTGCCGACGAATAGAGGAGCAGAAAACTCTTCTAAAGTGTCTTGGCTGCTCGTCTTTGCATAAAGAAGAAGAAAGGGAAAGATCGTCCCTAGAAATCTCCTCAGACGCTCAATTTTCCGGGATTAGCATCACCAATGATGGGGCCAAGGAAAACAAAAAAGCTTGCTCCTGCCAGACTATTTCTCCGTGTGCACGACATGGCAGGAACGCATGTCTCTCCGGATAAAGACGTACATATGTCTCTCGAGACAAACATCTCGGATTGCGGCGTATGTGTGCTCGTAACAGCACGACGAGGGTGTATGCACACTTGTTGGGTAATTTCATCCTCCCTCTTTAGGACTGGAGCTATTTTCACTCTGATCCTCCTTCCTGATCATGTAGTAACGGCAGAGCCGCAAAAAAGTCAGTTCACACCGGCTGCATGCACCTGAGCACCGGCGAGCACACGTACCGACTTCCCACGTGTACCAACAACTGCCACGAAAGAGAGTCCATCTACGTCTGAAGAGTCCGGAGGTTGGGTTACGTCGCACACTTTTGCATGGGGCTGACGATCCACGTGCTACGCTGAGTCCGTACTCCCACCCCCTCCTACGCGTGCAGTCCGTGCTCCCGCTATTTGCAGACGCACGCAAAACAGAGGCCAACACCTACCTACAACGACTCGTTCATGCAGTGCAAGTAGGCGCAGCAAGACTCTCTCTGTAACCGTTACTTTTAACCCCGACTGGAAAATGATCTGTCAAATTGGTGACACCTCTGTGTGCGTACGACGCTCGTGTACGTATACGGTTTTTTTCCCCTTTTGCCACGTGTACGTGGATGTTCAGTATATTTAGGCCTCGCCATCTGGCAAGGGGTTTTCGTTCGTAGGACGCAGTCACAGAGGTGTGTCTGTGCGACACCGTGCACTGCACCCACCGAATGAATACGTACTAGTATACACACTCTTAATACTGTTTAGTGCAGTGGTATACTAACTAGGGCCACTGCTCAGCACCTTCCGCACGTTGGAGGGAAGACGCTCACATAAATATTTGGAACGTCTCCGAAAGCAAACAAGCTACTTTCAGAAATTACTCCCTTAAATCCAAGACTCTGCTGACAAAAATTCTTTGCGTCGGACACCATAAGTCAACAAGAGAATGGAAAAAAATGCTGCTGTCTTTATCGCAGGCTTACGGTAGATTTATTCCTCTATCGACTCTGTATGAACAGTTAAACTTTAACCCCAAAGGGTGAGATCACGACTCCTCTTACTTACTCTTCTTCCCCCGTGAAACAAGCACGCATACATAAGTAAGAAGGACGGCAATGGAAAAGAAGAAGACGAGTGAAAGGGTTTCATGTGCGTAATTGCCAAGTCATGCACAAACAGCAGGATGGCGCTATAATCAAATTCAAGACACACACACTCACTTACACACACACAGACGGAAAATGCTCACTCACGCAACTAGAGTGCTGCGGACTGTACTATACATCCAGGACTTGTTCGAATGCACGCATAGCTAGGCTGAGAGGGGGGCTGCTTGCTTTGCCATCATCATCACAGCCACGTGTGAGAGTCAGAAAAAAAGACGTTGGCGAAATTTGAGGGCCATTCTGCACGCACGTATTCACACACGCACAGAGAGCAAAACACAGGCGTGGGCGTGACAATTGTGGCGTTTCTCATGGTGATTGCGTCAATTCTTCGACCTTAGGGCTATGGATGGCGTCAGTGATCTATTCCAATTCCTTATAGAGGAGGCAGAATAATAGGAGAGACTCTGACGAGGAGGTGACTTATTGAACGCATCCTAATACAGGGCTCTGGTGCATCACAGTAACCCACGAAGAAGTGCTCTTCATGCCTCTACATTTGGTAAGTCGACGACCGACGTTCGTTCTATTTGCAGATTCTGTACCAATATAGGGCCAGAGCCAATTCCTGTGTTCAGCCGAAAGTGCCTCCAACAAGATTGAAACATCCAAGGTCTTTTCATCTTGACAAACTAAATATGATCTTGCCTGACGTCGGTTCAATCTTCACGCTTGAACAGCCATCATCAAGGAGGAATCTGATTTCGATCAAGCGGAGATCGTCAAAGCGTTGACCGAGATGAACCGGACGTTGTTGCTGCTCATTCACAAATGTGGCACACACCTCGTTCCAGAAGAGTGGATTAATCGTCTTCTTTCCTTGAGCACATGCCAGAAATCCCAAAGAAGAGAAGTGGGATCAGCCTTAATCAAGTGGATGGAGGGCGGGAAGGAAGTGAAGGAAAGGGAGGAGGTCAATGAGTGAAGCAAGGGTCACATTCCGGCCGTGTGCAGCTCCAGAAGTATCGCCACTAATCACACCAAACTTGTTTAAAGCTTGAACGCTTTTCAGAAGGTTTCACGCTCTGGAGGGAGAGAAGACCGTGTACTCGCCTGACCAATCCTTGTCGTCAGATATCAACTCAGGAGGTCCGAGTAGTCATCACACTCTCACTACGCTGATTCGCCATATATGCATTATTTTAGGTCTGTTCAAAGTCAAAGTCGGGCAGGTTGATGTCTTCACTGAAAAAGGTCCAAGATGTGAACTAAATGTGTAGCAAAGCTGCATTCACGTCGACGCAGAATGGCAATTTATCTTTGCATCAGTGCTGCCTTTCTTCGAAATTACTCCTGGCGGCCACTTCAAAGGGGAGAAGAGAGTCAAGCCGAACCCGAGGGAGAACTACCTCACTACCTCGGCGTCGTCACGTCCCACCACATGTCGGACGACGACGACGACTCCCGCGCGTGGTTCTGGTCTTACCTTGGAACACGACCACAACCGCCGCCATCAACACCTGCATCGCCAGTCCCGCGCCTCTCCTGCCCATGGTGACACCTGACAATCACTGCTGCTCGCTTCTTCTCTGTCCTTCCGACTCACTCGAGAATTCACTGGCCCTGCTAATGATCCACGCCTGGCGTGAGTGAAGAGTGGGAAAAGAAAGATCGTCAGCCTTCCTTCCAACCGAGTGTTTCAACAACTCTCGTCAACGAATCGAGTCCATTTGCCACCGAGGATGTTTCTACTCGCCCAGGAAGCTCTCGCTGCGTGATCATCGGCCTCGCCAGCATCACCCTTGACACCAAGTCCTATTTTTTGTTCGTGCTGCAGTTTGCTTTTCGTGAAATGACGACGTCTGCTTTTTAACTGAGCGTCTTGAGAGTGATGTTGATATTTATTTTTGCTGGCCCTTCCTTCCTTCTTTCCTTCTGGCACACGCTCGATCGCGCGCTCTTTCTTCCTCAGCGGCTTAGTCGGGCTTAGTTTCATGTACCTACAGGGCGCCGTGGACGGGGCGGCAGAAGAACATCTCGCTGGCCGCCGCCTCCTCCTCCCCCCGGGCAGATTCCTATGGCCGCCTGTCCTTTTTCAGCCTTTTAGCACTACTTCTCGGTTGTGTAATGCATAGTAGTGCTTTTCGGAAATGAAGGCACGAGGACGGGATGAGCTCACCTCGGTCTCAAGAAAGGTCACGGATGAAAAAGAAGAAAAATGCATCTTATGCAGCTTCTTCACATCTGTGATCGTCTCCCCGAGAAGCATTCGCGGAGTCTTTATCTTCTTGATCAAGTGCACTAACTGCTGGAACTGTAAAGAAGCGTCAAGAAGCTCTGTGAAATGGCGACGACCGCTAAATTTATTCTCTTTGAAGTGCCTCTGCCAGACAACAAGGTCCCCTTGCAGCAAAACAGCAGCTTCCAACGTTGTCAACTTGGCTTTATTTTTGGGTGAAATGACAAAATCCATTGCTTCCACACTCTTTTTTTCGGCCAGACTAATTTCAGTAATTGACAGCTACGTACATGCGTATCAGAATGTACAGGGTGTCTTGGAGATGTCGCAAATGTTACTCCCCTCTTATTTCTATTACACTCCAAGGATTTCAGCAATTTCTTTTTTTCACACTGCCTACTCACTCTTTAGATTTGCGCCTCTCCTTGGCGTAAGTGATAGGGGGGATTGTGCATGTATGCACATGTATGAAGCATTTCTATATAACATAAAACCCGTCATTGCGACACGCAAGGAGTAACTTTAACTCGATCTAACTTTAAACGGTGAAAGAGCCGCGGCTCTCACTGGTGCTCCTTGTGAGAGCAGTCGGCACGTTAGGGAAGTCGTACTCGCGGATGATCCACAGATCTGGATCGAGAATGAAGCCAGGGAACAGGTACGGGTCCCCGAGGGTGTCGGTGAGGGCCAACGAGAATATGTTTGTGTGTGTGTAAAAAAGGACATTCTCCCACTCCGCTTCAAATTAACGCAAACTTTCAATTGTCTCTGTCATTTCATTATTTCAGCCAAGGGTGGAGATTTTCAACATCTCTTGTGGCATTTTTTCAAACATGAAACCGATGATAAAAGTTCCTATTGTCCCAGCTTTCTAATGACTCAAAATGAAGCTCTGTATGAGCACTAAGGAAAGCACTGAAAAAGTTGATCTAGGTGAAGTTATATCCTATAAGATCCAGTGACGTGATCGGCTTTGTGACCGCCCATTTTGATGTTCGAGCACCCAAGAAAGTGCGACAACCTGCAGAGGGCGCCAATGTATCACTTCTCACCTTTTTTTGGTGGGTTTTTCTCAATGAAATCGGCCATTTTTTTTTTAGAAGGTATCGGATTTATCTTTGTGAAATTGTAGCAACACATTAATCTTCAAGCAAGACATGCCTGAAGCGCAAAATCCATTCGCGACAATGAACGCAATGAATTGTGTGCTGCACCTGCCCGGAGAAACAGGAAGAAGAAAGAAGAACACAGATTAGGTCAGGTTTAATGTTCTATTGCGATTCCTCACAGGAAAGTTTGGACCCATTTCACCAACGGGAAGAAGTTGAAAAATGATGCATTTCGTCGTTGCTGCACCTGTTCGAGTGCTCGAGCATCGAAAAGATGCTTTGGAAACAATGTCAGGGCGATGTCGCTTTCGCCATCGACTGCATGGTGTAGGTGAATTTAGCAGTCCCAGGAGTTGGTGCAGATGAGAACAATAACGCTGTGCGAAATTTAAAAGCCGAGGTGAGTACGATGCGATCCGATATCTAGGCCAAAAGTCGGTAGTCGGTATTTCAGGAGGCCTGGGTAATAGTCGGTATCAAGATATTGATCGTCATTTGGTTCTCGGAAAAATCTTACCTATCAAGTTACTATATGCGGGGTACAACTGCTTACATATTCAGTCATGTCAGATTTTTGTGCAAGAAAATGATGATGGCGACAACGGCCAAATGATACTATACCGCGTTGATGATAATGCCGACTTTGACGATAATACAGAGGGTGCGATATTACCAAATACTGACCTAGGCCCATACCCACTGGCGATATTCACTATCGTCAGATCTGAAGTTGGTACTCGGTATCGGTATGTCGCACTTCTTCATTCCACAACAAAGCTTTGCTGAAGATTTTCTGCCACGCATAGGTGAAATGGCGATGAAGGGAGCTGAGATTGGGCTTTTTGGTGATGGACAAACCATCGGAACCATATTTTCAAAGTGATCCTCAGACCCGTTTTACGGGGTGTAAACTCGACCCTTTGAAGGAAACAGAAGAAGGTTGATTCGAGATAAGCGAGTACAAGTGTGATTGCCTAAAGATCATCAACCTCAACTACCTCCAGGCCGGGTAAAGGGGAGAGGTCATCTGGGGCTGAGGACCAAAGAAACTGCCCTTCAACGATCAAAATCCTCGATCAACGATGAGGTATAAAAAGGCTCTACTGCTTGCCCATAATGGCCTTGACAAAGTAGAAACCGTCCGAACTTCGCCACGACCAATTTCCGAAATAAAGGCCTTTGGGCCTATTTCTATCCTATTTTTGCCACATCTGCAGGTTGTTACAACATCACGCTTAGTTCTGTGTAGGAGATATCTGCCTGAGGAAAGGACAAAAAATGTCTTCCCCTAGCAGCAGCGAGCAAAACTGAGAAAACCCATATAACAAGAGAAACTATGATTGCTTTTTTGTGGAGAGGGGCAAAAAAGCGACGTTAGACAGCTGACTGACATACCTGAATAGGCACCCACTCGGCACCCGGTCAGCAGCCGGGCTTGTGCGAATCCGGCGCTTCGGGCGGCACGTGGAGGGATTGCGGACTAACGTAGCACGCAGTCTCCACGTGAAGTACACGTGAGTCCCGCACAGTCTGGGGACAAGCATCATAACTTTATGCAAGACAGACACTCAGGTAAATTGTGCTATAATGATATACAGTAGGCTGGGTCGAAAATTGGGATCCCACGCGGACACGTAAAATTGTTCCTTGACACACTGTGTCATCTGAAGACTCCGCAGTCAAAAAAGACTGAAGAAGGTGCTTTAGCGCGACAGCTGGAAAAGATGTACAACATGTGAGTTTTGGTCAATAATAAGTAGTTCAGTGAGACAGAAGTCTGACATTTATAAGTACCAACTGATGCTGTGCGACGATGACTCGCATTACAAGGTAGTTATTAGTGGCCACGAGGAAACTTTGCAGTCAAATGAAAATGAATGAAGTGTTTTAATGCCTGCTCCGCAACTATTCCAATCCCACTCCAAATTAACTCCTTCTAAAGTTGTTCTAAATAAAGTGTATCATGTGTGCGCACTTGGAATGATCATTCGAACGATAATGATGCCATGTAATATCCTGTAATGCACATTGGTTGCTGGTCAAAGCCAAGCGCCGATCAATAGCTTGCAGAATATAGCAACTTAAAAGTGAGACTGTGAAAACAAATCGCCTTGTAGGACGGTGGGGGGTAATTTTTGACCCATTACACGGTGCTGAAAGAAATTGTTGTACAGTCTGTTGCTTCAGGCATCTAAAAGAAGGTACCTACCTCTTCATGCATAACCCAACCAAAGTGTGGTTGAAATTCATGCATGTTTTTGCTACGCACTTGTTCATCACACTTCAAAGTCTTACGCGTCTAGAAAGTTCTGAATTCCTACTTTCCGAAAGTTCTTTATTCTGACAACAGAGTGCACGTCTTCATACGAGATGCTTTTCTCTTGCGTGGTGATTTCAGGAAATGCCACGGAATTGAATGCACACGTGATTACACTTGTTGAACATTCAGACCTTGGACAATGCTTTCTCGCATGATAGATATGTGACGCAGAGCTTTGACCATGGCAGCCTGATTCATCATCAAACTGTCGATGACACAATGATCAGATCAGTTGCCAAGGGAAATCGCCACAAGTAATATTGTCATCTATGGTGTCTTTGTGTTTAGCTATTAGCGCATGCATTCATTCAGTGCAGTCAGTTTCAAAATGTTATACCAGACAGGTACCAGACCCGCTGAGAACTGAGCGCATGGAGACCTGAGCTCCCGGGGTTCCCAAAGTTCCAGGCAAAAAGGAGATCAACTGAGAAGCCTTTGGTGGCAACAGTTCTTTGGGCTTGGGCCGTTTTGAACTTGACTAGCCATTTGTGGTGGGCGCGAGGCAATTTTTCTTGACCCAGAATCTTTTTCAGGTCAGACCTGACACATATGCAGACATCCAATTTCCTATCTGGTGCAAGTGGTGCCCAATGCAGCTCTCCATGGACCCAGTTACCCAATTCTTTGGTCACCCAATCCAACATCTTCTCAAACTTGGTATGGTCTTCTTCGGTGTCACGGTGGAGTCGCCATCATCAGAGAGAACTACTCCGAGTCCTCTATCTCTTCGGAGCGGTCTGCTGGCTTGATCGTATGTCTGTGACTGGTAAGGGAAGGCTGTACACATCTGATGCAGTCGTCCTAACTTTGGAAGCAAACGTCCTCATCTTGTCTGGACTGTGGTGCACGATCAGAATTCATGATCTAAGCAACGTACGAGGTCACGGCGTATCTCAGTCATGGGGTGGGGGTCTTCGGTTAAAAGGGGGAAAACTTTTTTCGACTAGGTTGAGGTAGGTTAAGTTTCGAAGTCAATTTAGATAAATAATATACGCATGTTGCCCCTGATCAACCCTAACAGATTGAACTGATTACCTGTCCTTGATGGTTTAACCTTTTGTCTTGTTTTGGCCAAGAATGGACCGAGGTTCTACATATTCCTCGAACATTTCGTTAGAGTCGATTAAAGAATAGAGAAATCTTAGGTTATTGTTTGATTAAGCAGCTTCAATCAGTGGAATCGCTGTCCGCATCCCTAGGAGTGTTCGATATTTATCTCAATGAGTTCTGCAGTGGAGTCCTTTGAACCTAATTAAGAATTTTTATGCTTGGTACAGTGCTGCACTTTCACACTTTATAGTATCGATGACGACTGAAGTTATAACAGTTGCCTCCATTGGCATTCATTTGTTTTTACTAGCCACATGCCTGAATTACCGATTTATCTAGAGAAAAAACCTCGAACAGTAGTCCCCCTCTTAATTGAAGCCGCTTTCACCAGCTAATTGCCCTCTTTTGGGGAAGACCATGGCAAATGTTTGAACAGAATGTTTGAGTGGAACCCCTCCCTTCCCCGCAAATGGATTTCTTCCCCATTAAGAGCAAATTCAATCTATAAGCCTCAGGGAAGGGTATGTTCATAGAAATTACTGCAGCAGTCAGCTCACCAAATGAGTAAAAAACTTATCGAAGTGTCTCTCTCTATCAAGAAAGGTGAAAGGTGCTACTGTACTGGTTCTAATTTTGCTATGATTCGATTTGATCATTGTTTCCCATCTGTTTTCAGTTCTATCAAAACTGACCACGAACATTACAGATGACATTACGGATGGCATGAGCTGATGTACATGTATACTAGGCTCGTTCGAAAATTGGAATTCCCCGCGGGTGCCCAAAATTTGTAACCACCTACCATATGAAGACTTTGCAGTCAAATGAAAGTGAAAACAAGGAGTTTTAGCCATGCACAAATGCATTTGAAGTTGCATAGTACTGTAAAATAAGTTGAAATTTTTTTTCTTCAGGACTTGCTATAAAATATTTTTCTGACAAACTGGAGCAAGTCAGCATTTTTAAAGCAAATTTACAACAGTAGCTTAGTACATAAATTTCAAATCAAGTTGGACATAGGTAAACACATTTTTTTTCCAAAGTATTTGACTGCATCTTCATCTTTTGAGCCCATGTAACAAACAAACCACAGACGCCGTCAGTGAATTTCCAAAGTTGACCCCTTTTCGACCTAGCCTAATATGTATACACAGTGGCCTTACGTTGCAGAACTTGTACACCCGTTGAGCATAGAAAAATGGAAGTTCTTTGAAAAGTATGTGACTTCATCTTTATTGTGCAGTGGAATGCTGATATTCCGAACTCGGATGAATGACGCCTCCAGATAGTTGGGATGTTTCTGAGTGACTGACATTTTGGACAGGATATTCATATTGTTCAAAGTCAGACTTCAACGTAGGTAGCAACATGGGTAGGTAGAATCGGGTAATTGGGATTGTAGTGGCATACCAAAATGTGGTATGATGTGTTTGATCCATTTATGCAATAAATTGACATATTTTCTTATTTTCTGGGGACAGGATTTTGAAACGAAATTCAATCTGTGACATGTGCAACAAACCATTCAAAGCCCCACAAGATTGCTTGAAAGCAACTCCTGCCTGTGTGTGTCAGGTGTTGTGTCATATTTCCCGTGTTCCTCTGATAAGGGCAACTGAAGTAGAAAGAAGTAGACAGGAAGATCCTACCTTATTGCACTGCAATCGGTCCACATGGAAAAAAAGTGCTGCAAGGCAACCAAGGTGAATTGGCCAAGGGACCTTCTTGGAAGACATAGTTAGACAAGTATGATGTCAGTATATGAAAAATTCCATTGCAAAATGTGACCATGTTGAACTAAAAGCCCACTAAAACATTTTTTTTGTAAACTCGAGAACACGTAAAAAATGAAGCGCAATCGTGCTGCATATTAAAAAGAAGTCCTAGTACCTCTTTGTCCTGAAGAGTAATATTATATTTTCTATTTCATTCCGATTTTCTCAAGCACATTTCACTAAGGGTGCTAATGAGCAACCACATGTTCTGTAACAGGACCTCTGGAGTCATTTGAATGATAAGCTGTCTGTGTAACTAAGCCCGACTTGTGGATGGCCGTCCAACCATCGAACTGATGGTAACACAGTCAGCATTGGAAGACATTGCCACCATGCCGGAGAACTTGTCAAGGATCCTGATTTCAGCCCTGCAGCAAGGTAACTTTTTTTCATATAGGAGTCCGAGTACAAGATCCGTGACTCTCCACGTTGGGCACAGGTGAAGGGTCGATGGTCGTTGATGATGTGGTTCGAGATGAGCTCATTCACTTTTGCCCCAGTCAAACTAGGAGCTACTGGCACCAGGGCAGCAAGGCGTGAGGCGCTTCAGTCCTACGACTTCTTTCTGGCCACATACATGTAGTTCTCCTCCTTGTTCTTCCGTTTGTCGGTCAGTTCATAGTTCTCGGATACGTTGGGGTGGACTTTCAAGATGTGACGAGTCAGGTTGCTCATGCTGCCTGACAGAGGTGAGAGCTCCTTGTGGATAGGAGCGTACTTGAGGCTCAAGAAAGGGAAGGTAAATCTTGGTGTTTTTTACACTTTCGAGCTTGACGCACCCATTTTCTTCCCAAAGCTTCTGGTGATTCACTTCATAGTCCGAGTTCACCATGGTTTGGTCACTTCTCATGAAATTCGAAATCAGCCGAAATCTTGTCCAAATTAGACGGATAATTTTCCCGACAGATGCACCAAGTATTGGCCAATTCCATCGTAGTCAATGCAAGCACAAGGTCGGTGCATGCCGCCTTTGCCGCCATCTGCTCGCATTGCGCAAATGTGCATGTTGGCACACAATTTGTTTGCAGTGAATATGGTACTATATAAAACGACGAGCAATCCAAACATTTAGTATCTGTTATAACATGTTCTTGGTCAAATCAGTCGATCAAGTCATAAACTGTGTTTTCTTCCTCTTCTCCCTATGGGTCTGTTGCTTTCAACACCTGACTCATCTCTCTTTTTTTTGCAGTTTTTATTCTTTGTTTATATTTGAGAGTTATGAATGTCAGGACTCCGGCACATTGATAAAAAAAACATATTCGAAACAGTATTGTTCACTTTGGCCCATGTGTTAACAAGTCCTCGCCTGAATCTGGCCTTTTTAGCCAAATTTTGAGGCCAGTGTGCGCGTCGTAGTTTTTAACTTCTCAGCATGACATTCCAGAATGCATTCAAAGTTCGCTTTGGTCAAGGACTTCTGGTGCGGCAGGAAGAAGCCATTATCTTTAACTCCTGAGCAGCTGTATGAAGGGGGTGAGGGGGACATCTGAGAATGTGAAATCTGGAACTGTCAAGGGAATGCCCGAAGGAGAGATTAGCCTCATTTGATCCCTGTTCTCAGCTTTGCAGCGTCCCATCATGCTGCAAAAGCGCACCATTCACCCCTCCGTGGTGGTCTCTTCCTCTACTCGGCCCTGATTTCGCCATGCTCTTCACATGACAACATCTCAAGATTCGGCGATTCTCCATGACATCAGCAACGTGTCCACATCACAGGTGTCAGACATACCCTACCTCCAAAAATGACTCGTGGCAGATTGAAAACTTTGCTAAACACTCACTATATCTCGTGACAGCAAATGATGAGAATCGATGACGTAACCCTATCACATTGATGCATACGAGTACAGAGCCCATACCAAGTACATATGAACTTTGATGCCAACTTCATATGCACTGCTGAACGAGGATAGATGCCTCAGTTTTTACCTTCATTCTGTACTATGTAAAAGTTGACATCAAGATCATCAATCCATGCCCACATGCTCTACACAACTATAATATCTGTTCTACCTCAGAACTGTGTCGATAAGCCCCAACACTGATTCTCCCATCACATGAAGTTCATATGAAAATCATATGGGGTACAATCCTCGTTTAAGTCTGTTCTGTAAATTCTGGCAGCGAAGACACCTCACTTTGACAAACTGTCCCCTCCTTGGAATTCCATCTGATCCTTTCTTTTGAACGAACCCCTCATCCTTGTCCTTTTGGGCTGACTGGTACATGACTGGTACAAAGATTCATTCCAGCAATTCTTCATCGTTGGGGTATCCTTGGGAGGTTTCAGTGACTAGTTCATTTTTACTCGACAATGTAGGCGATTTCTCAGCATTTTATGTTTTCATCGACATTTCGCCCCGGGTGTAGCAAAATCGCATGTGATGCTCATATTAACCCCCCACCCCCCACACACCCCAGTTTTCTGCAACGTGCGAAAGGAATCAGTTAAATAAACTGACTGAATGCCAGCCGTCGTCTGAGAAGAGGACGTGTCCTTGGAACACCCTGTAGATGTATTCATCACGTTCTGATGCCAATCTTGTCTGCTGCCACTTCATACATGCGCTACATGCGGTAGTATGTACTTGTGGACCCTCTAGTAACTACCTAGTAGCAAAAAAGGGGAATAGTTGAGAAGAGAGAGAAAAGAGAGAGAGTTGGTCTCTCTATTCCAGAGTCTATCGTAGGACTTGTGTATTCTGCTTCAGTCGTCAGAGCGCCACAGGTTGGAAAGCACTTCTCCTGCTTCTTCTTGCCAAAGTGGCACGAGGAAAGCTAAGCCAGCAGTAACGAGGCACAAAGATTCTTGCTCTTGCATTTTGCAGTATCAGCACATCTCGGGTTGTTTTCATTACCATGGCTCAGTGCCTGCCAGGACTAGATAAAAAGATTGACGACACCAGCGCCGCCGACGTCGTTTCGAAGCAGGCCAAGTCAGTCATGGCCACGAGCTCGCCCACCCCCAACAGCAACCAAGGCCACCAAAGAAAGAAGAGTGGCAATCCTGAGCAACATGCTGCTCCAACCATTCGCTACAGTCGCATCTTCAAGAAGACATCGCAGGTAAAAATATGGCATCTAGTCCGGTCTTCAACTGTGTCTGAAGTACTGAGACGTTGCGTTCGCCCTCACGTAGGACGGCAACCTGGTGCTGTTCTTGCCTCAGCGGGAGATCATGATCACCGAGACGCGTGTGGAGCCCCTCATGGGGGTGGCCTTGGTCCATGAGAATCTACTTCAGAGTAGTGGAAACTACAAAATATTTCTACAGGTGGTCCTCGTCTTCAGGTAACTTTCCAGAGCAAGAAAAGTAAAACAGCGTATTCTGCGTTACTCCCCTTCCATACGGTATACTGTTCCATACCGGTGTACTGTATCTGTCTTCTATAACGTTCTTCCAGTAAGTTACTGACGATAAAAATTAAAGCCCTCGGGACAGGAGTGCGCTTTTGAGAGGGAAAGTTTTCACGCTTGTAACTTGGAGTTCACTACATATGCCCGCATACTCGTGCAGTGTACTGTGGCAACCCACTTACTCATCTGTGCTAAAACCTAGGAGCAACATCTGGTACCAACGACGGAATCTTCCCATGTGCAAATAGAGAAGTAATTTTCCAAAATGAGGCATTTGCGTAAGTCCCTCGTACGTTGGACGAACGACGTAAGCCTTACTCTGAGATTGATCCTGCTGGACTTAAAATCCTTGAGAATCTGGCATTAGTTGGAGGAGCTTTAGTCCTTAAAAGGATGCTTGTATAACTCAGTCGCGACATCTTCGGCGCCACAGTCATAATGAGCTTGAATCTTACAAGTAAAACATTAGTTTTGATTTGGAACCCACTATTTTTTTAGTACTGCAGCACCCAGTCGGTCTCACATTGATCACCTGCTCGAGCTCCCTACCCACCAAAGCAAGTTTATAGACGAGAGAGCCTTCCAAAATGGCGTTGTAGCATACGTACTTCAGGTTTTCACGCTCTTGTTATGCTCGTCACGAGTCTTTCAGTTCCACTCATAGCCACGTAATAGTGCGTGTCATGTGCAATGTGTTGCTCTTAGACTACTGCATGTTAGCTGATGCTACTACCTAAGTACTGGACAACTTTTATATCCAAACTCACTTGAAGAAGCAGCCATCAGCTAAGGCTACACGTAGAATTGGCTATCTACAATATTCTCTCGCTCTTACTTTCAAGTTGTTACCCGAGTGACGACACCGGATGGGCCCACGTCGATAGTGTAAATTTGTGCAGATGTATCTCCATGCAGTGCGTGCTACGAACGAACATTTCATGTGCTATGCAGTTCAAGCGCTCAAGAAAATATCATAGAGTATTGACATCGGCTTAGGTACGGTCGAGAGGACGAAGAACTGATGGGTTTGCGCTTCTGCAACGAAATCGTCATTGCCGCGGAACAGATCCACCCCGCGTCGTCGACGACGTCGTCGTCCTCCACCTCGTCGGAGCCCTCGCCGTTGCCTCTGATCTCGTCGTCAAAGACCAACTCGCAGGGCTTCCTCGCAGTACCCTTTGCATTGGACATGGGCATTTCGGCGCCGCCGTCGGTGAGGTTGATGCCGTCGAGGCCCTACAGCGGAGCCCCTATCGGGACGGCCTACGAGGTGCAGCTTTTCGTCGGACGCTCGCCTGAGGAGCTGCCGAGGAGGAACAAAATGGTCCAGGTACCTCTTAATGCCAGAAAATACCCGAGAAATGGGATAATTGTGTGCAGTTAGGCCTGAAATCATTCATACATCCTAGGATGCCAACATTAGCTATGCATGTACGTAGATAAGTATGCAAATGAAACGGCTGGAAAAGTCATCAAAAATTGTAAAAGTACATCCTTTAAGCAAGCTCCCTATGTGTACGGTACTAGAAGGTACGTGTACGGTATCTCTGTATATACAACTAAATTATATATGCTATTACACTTTGAGGTCGATTCCTCTCATTGCATCACCTCTGGCCAATCCCAAACAGGATGTAGTGGATGACTAGACAGTAGCTCAATATAAATGTTAGTTTTTATTTAAATGGCGAACTAAAATTTCCTGCCGAATGGCGACCTCAACCACCTGCGATGGTCAATTCAGAAAAACAAAGACAAAAAAAACACATGGAACAGGACGTCATCTTCACCTTCGACAAGAAGTTCCTTGCCTTCAAGTGGAAAGAGGCGTCCATGCTAAATTGATGTACCTTTTTTATGATGGCGCACTGCGCCAAATGTGCAAAGCTTTTCTTCAATTCCCCGAGAGATCTTCAAAGAAAATGTTTACAACGTTTCAGCTCCCTACCTTTATGCTCACTCTTCCTGCGTCCTTCAAGACCCCCACCATGGCACCAGTCCTCTCGGAGGCAGCCAGGCATAAGGTTCTGAAGGAGGTGGGAAAAGATGCCTGCAGTGGTCAAGGAGACCATGGGCATCTTCGAGGTGTCAAGAAAATGAGGGTGTCGAGGAATAAGCTACCTTGAAAGAGCAGTCGACAACTCGCAAAATAGAATCCCTACTAAGCTGAACCATTCACTTGCTCCAACAGCAGCGATGCCGGCCGAACTTTTACTTATAACAACTGAAAATCCTTCATAAAACTGAACTCCGACCCAATTTAAAGTACTTGCGGACTTGAACGCAAGCTGTAAAGGACATATGCAAAGTTTCATGCTCAAAAGTGCGTGTGCTTAAAATGCGACAAGTGCCTGAAAAAAGTTTCGCAAAAACGCATTGAGAACTTCTAGAAGGGTATGGTGTACATCCATTTTATTCCTTGTACATGCCAGTACTGAGAGCATCTGACAGTTACGATCACTGACTGTCACCCATTGCGATGTCTAAGACCAGCAGCAGTGAAGACTTCTGTGACCAACCAAGACCAGACTGACGTAAAAAAATCCCAGCACCCCAGAAACCCAAGCACTGCTGTGTCATTGTGGCTAAGCCACTAAAGAAATGGTTCAGGTGACTAAAATACCAAAAAGTACAATCGCATGGTCTTAAGATTAGCATGACCTTTTGATGCGTTGGTCTTTTCATGGACTATGCTGAAGTTGAGCGCCATCCGGCGCGGCCTCTGAATAATTTCCAAGTGTACATAAACAAAGGTTGCAGCCACAGAGTTAAAAAGTTGAAACCACTGCGGAAATGTCGAGCAGAACAGAAACTTGCAGCTACTGTTATCAAAAGAAGTTGGGAAAATGTCCTCTCCGAGGATCCACAGGGACGACAAAGTGTTCCGCCAAGCTTCCCTCATGTGAGGGTTGTTTACCTGCAGCCTGTGTACTCTCGTGCTTGGCTAATTAACGTAGCCATCCTCATGCCCTTGTCGTCCTCATCCTACTTGTCCTCGTCATCCTACTCCTCCTTGCATCTTGTCACACCATTTTTCAGGCTAGTCTCACAGCTCGCACAGGGTTTCCAGGGTAGTCTCTTTGGTGGCCACGCTAATAAAGTACGATGCAAAAATCTATGCTATGCCTTGTCAAGAGCAGAGTCTTGTGCCTCAGAATATGGAATTTAAGTACTCTTTGCTTTACTTTCCGACACTTTTTTTCCTTTTACAAAAATGATCACAGACCGCACTCACCAACACTTCTTCTTCCCAAGAGAATTCATTTGCGGTGGACCACGGATGAGGAGAGCAAAGCACCTTCTCCAGTTCACTTCGTTTTTATCGTGGCCTGGCTCATTTATTTCTGCTGCTGACAAATGAAATCCGACGCATCACACGTTAATGAAAGCTTGGCATGGAAGTAATGACTCGTTTCGATCACAGATCCATGACACTCACGTACCAAGCAAAGTGTGGTTTTAGCAGGTGGTGCATTAGGCAAGGTTGTCTGTCTACATGCTGCGTTATCCAGGAGATCTTTGGCAAGAGTTTTCGACTGCCACATGGCCGTTTCTTAATCGACTTCTAGCTCTCTCAGGCTAGCCGAGGAACTACAGGCGGGAATTTTTTCTTTAAAAACGCTTAGGTCGGAAATTTTTGCCGAACTTCGGAATTTATTCGTAATGACCGGGAATTGCAACTCATCCACGAATCAACAACCCTCCATACCACAGTACACCGAACCTGGATCATCGCAAAAAACGGCCAAGAATGATTAGTGACAGAGATCAAGTATAAATGCCGTGGCTCAACTGCCTGGCAGTGGGAACCTTTGAATTGGGAATAACTGCGAGCACTTTGAAAGAGAACACAGACCATGAAAAGAGAAATAATTGAGTCAACTAATACCAAAATAGCCTACGGGGGCTGACATAGGTCAAAAAGTACCATGTGTCGAGTGTGGGAGAACAAAATACTCAGTCGTCACTCCAACATCATATTCAACGATCATATACGTAACGTCCAATTTCACTTGATATTCATGAAGCAGTGACAGCGGTTGCAGCATGTCAGGTGTTAGTTTGACAACTTTCAGATGTCTCTACGTCTGTATGAGCGAACGCCGCGGGATCCTCCGCCCAAACCCGTGGTCTCCGTGGAAAAGAACTACCTGTTCAGTGAGAACAACTTGGTGGTGCAGGCACGCCTCGACTCTGGTTCTTACGCCGAAGGTGATACCATCTCGGTGTCCGTCTTGGTGCGCCGTCTGGGCGGTCACGGTGCGCGCAGGCTCAAGCTCACTGCCATTCAGCAGGTCAGCGTCGCTATGTTCTCCACTGGCAACTTCAAAAACTGCGTGGGCGAGGCCCCTGGTGAAGATCTTGACCCTGCCGACTCCTGCTTCCGCGCATCTATTTCTTTCAAGCTGGAGCTTGGAAAGAACTACTCGTGGGTGGCCATGGACGACACCAGCGTGGGTAAAGTGAAAACGAAAACGAGCAAGAACAACGACGACAATTTTGTCAGACAACTGGCGCCCACCGTGGTCCACGCCAACAAGGCGTTGTTCATCATCCGCGTGCACTACTTCGTCCACTTGGCCCTGTGCTTTGGCGCTTGGCGCAGGTCTCTCGTCGTCAAGCTGCCCTTCATGTTGCACAGATCCACGGAGAAGCCGAAGCAAGGGGAGAAGCAAGAGCAGCAGTAAGTGATGGCTGACCAGAACTTACGTCATTGGTCACCACCGTCCTGGATCTCACACAAGTTGAATGAATTTATCAAGCACAGATCGCTGATACAGTGCACTCCGCATAACCGGGAAGCGGATGAGCAGGGATTTCGCTCCAGCAGGGGAAGTTGTTCATTGAAGTGTCTCACGGGAGACATTTGATTATACCCACTGCTTAAGTGTGAAGTCAGCATGAAGTGGAGAAATTTAAAACTAGTAAAATGTGTCGAAACATTTTTAGAGCAAAATGTCCATTTTACATAAGTGCACCATGCCTTGTGGGACGTCAAAGATGTCAAAGTCCCACATAGCTTTAAATCTGAGACGAAATTCGACCTCATCGGCGTATCAAAGGTCCCAGGGACACGGCAGAGCGATTTCCTGCATCGATTTATTTGTGAGTCCCCCGAGATGAAAATGGCGAGCCTTGTTCAAACTGAGAGCCATGTGGTCTCAGAGGCCAGCAAGGCCCAAAAGCAATCCAAGATTGACTGTTTCATTGTTGTGAAGTTTCCCTCTAAAGCTAATATGAATTGAATAAAAGCTGTTTTGTACCCCAAAATCTATGAAAATCCCCTGGTTTCCCTCCGCTTCAGCGAGATCCCCCGAGAAAGAGGAGAAGCTGTCCTGCTCACATGGAGAGCACGGTACTTTCAAGGCTAATGCCGTCGCATAAGCTCATCAGCTACGTGAAAGGAGATACTGGGACTCCACCAGTTACTTCGGAAAGGACTACCAAGAATTGACTTCATACGCTGGGTGTGAAATTCATGCTCGTACGTCAGCGCGAGAACAAGAAGTTGGTGCAGTAAACCACACTTACTTGATGTATGCACGTACCAGGTATTACACTCACATACACACACAAGAGGGTCCGGATAATAAACGTGTCATTGTCCAAGAATGCTGTTCATAATACACTATGAATGCAGTCGTACACTTTGTAATGTTGTTCACAGCACTAGCGACATTCTTCTTCATTCACATCTCGGCGATGATAAGTTCGTCGATGCCCCAGTCCTCATAACTCCCATCGGGCATGTACCTCCGGATGATGATCGGGATCTTCCTCTGCTTGAGCTCCTTCATTGCGATCTGCAGCGGGTCAGTCTCCCCTTCCAACTCCACCATGACGGGTGCGCACATAGCGATCTGTAGCGCTCGCGTGCCCAGGACCCGCGCCCGCTCGTACTTCGTCATGTAAGGTGTTGTCACTCGATTCGCGCTGCGTACCCCTTCTCCGTCTGGTCCGCCTCCCCGGGCAGCAGCAGCGGCTTCGCCCATCAACAGCTCCACTTGCTCTTGGTCACCTCCTCCCTCTTCGTTTTCCTCCAGCTCGTCGAGCTCCTCTGGTTCATCCACCTCCTGGTAGTCGTCGTCACCAAAGTCCTGGTCCTCGTACTCGTCAGCCATGTTGAGGGCGAACCTTGACCTTGAGAAGGAAAAAGAAACCTGAGTGCGTGCTTTCAAGTGCGTAGGGGGAGGGGAAGAGGGGAGGGGGAGGGAACTAAAAGTCGGATTTATTCTTCCCGGTCAAGCAACATCATGTACGTGTGTCACTCACACTAATAATACGGTAACGCGAACGGCGACAGCAACGAGTTCATTCTATCATCCGCTGATCTGTAATGGGCAGTCCCCATTATCACTTCATGTGCGTGTCCACAAAGTCCGCAACCTTGTACGTCTTTCGCTATTTGCACTTTAATGTTCTACTGGTCATGATAGTGTTAAGAACAGTTCCTGCTGCAGAGTGGGCGTGGAGGCGTAAAACTAGGACCCTTTCAGCCAGGGGAGGAGAAATGCTTTCTTGATTTACTATGACACTTGCAGCCCGTTCGCCATTTCAGTCTCTGCAGTATTGGATCTCTTCATGGGCGGAGGCTGGGTGGCCTCCATTTCGGACGCCGTCTCCTCCCCGCCAGCTCCTGTGGAGCCTGTGCCACCGTTGCTCGCGTTGGACATCTCGTCGGCGTCAGAAGGCCGCCGCTTCGGCGCTGGCGACGACGAAGACTCGCTCTCTGTCTGACCAATGGACGTCGCAGCTCCTGCCGTTTGAGCAGGTGAGCTGCTGGTCTGATTGGAGGCGTTAGCAGGTGCCGCAGCCGCGGCCGCAGCGGACTTCCTCTCCGTCTTCAGCTTGTGCCGTTCGGAGGGAGGAAGATATCTTGCCAGCTCTTTTCTCTTCCTGTAGTCAGCCTCTACCTTCATTCCCTCCTTCCAACGTTTGATAGTGACGGCAGTGCCCATGACCAATTCGGTAAACTTCTTGATCGGCGTCGTGAGATCTAGGTTCTGAGTGCCTTCTGTACCACTTGTTTGCTGCTGCTTAATGAGAAGCCCGACAAACCAGTAGCAGCAAGTTTTCTCCTTGCCCTCCTCGAGGGACGGGTAGGTCTTGGGCCAGATGTGGGCCAGTTCGATGGCCTCTCTTTCCAGATTTCCCACCAAGTGACGGACCTTGGACTCGACAAGTCCATACCACTCGAGTTGGTCTTCCTCAGTAGCGGCGGATGCCTCTAGTACGATGAAGTGCTTATACTTAGCGAAAAAATTGGGTGTCTCGAACAACTTTTCCCACTTGGCCTTGCCGGCCCAAATCTCCTCGCAGATAGCCAGCGAGAGCTCAAACTCTTTCTTCATCACCTCGAGTGTGGAGCGGGACACGTTGAAAGTGGAATTCTGCTGAGGGTACGCCGGAGTGATGATAGGCATTAGGTGGAAGCGATCAGAGACATTTTGACGAGGATCCCACAGCGGGAATCCCAGTCCCACCTCCTCCGGCTTCTTGAGCAGCACGGGCTGAGGCCATTGCCACTTGAGAAAGACAAGGAAGAACTTCTGTACTAGGGTAGAAGCCGCAGCATTAGGATAAAGCTGGCACACGCGAGCTACAAGCATGGCCCAAGAGACGCCGCCAAGGTAGCCAAGGACGTTGCTATAGATGCCGTGACGTTTGGCCCACAGCTTGATAGCACGAAGAGTAGTGCGGAAGGTGTCCTTGTTGGGCACCTGGTTGAGGATTTCATCGGTGACTCTGCAGCCGTTCAGGGAACGAACGCACTTCTGATCCAGGTTTTTGAGGAGCATAGGATCGTCGAGCTGCTGGTTGTCTGAAACCTCCTTTAACGCCAGACGAGCAAAGGTCATGTCAATCTCGATGCCGTCAAACTGCATCTTGATGACCGGCACGAAGGCGTCCGGCACAGCCCGGAGCTCACTCACCTCGGGCTGGTTCTTGAGCAGCTGGTAAAAGGAGGAGAAGTAGTCTTCTCTGAGAACGTGTCTGGGAGCTACGCACAGGGCATCGATGTCAGCGCCGCGGTTGTGTACTCCAAGCCTATACGAGCCGAAAGTGTACACATTTCCGCCCACCGTCTCGGCCAGCGACGTGGGCATGTTCTTCTCTACGCTCAGGTCCCTGATCCACTGCTTGACGAGAGAATTTAGTCTCGCCAGCACCTCCATGCGATGATTTAACTCGGCCTCCGTCTCGAAAACGTCGTGCGGCTCCATGGCGCAAATAAGCTCACGAGTACGCTCCTCGTCCGCCATTTCCGGGCCGGCCAGCGAGATGGGAGCGGTCATGCCCAGCGACTTGTGGGTCGGCGGCGCCGGTGGAAGCTTGGGACCAACCAAGGGAGACCTGACGGGGGCGTTCCCGCCGCCGGCGGCGGGCTGTTGGCTCCACAAACTCATGCCGGGGATTGCGACGGCGTCGTCGTTACCTCCGCCTGTACCGGCAGCGACACGGCCGCGACATCCGACGCCTCCTGGCTTCCTTGCTTCGCAGGCGTCCTCGTGGTACCTCCCGTCCCCAATTTCGCGACCGGCTTCGACTTACTCTTCAACGCGCTTCTTTTCTTGGTTCGGTCGTTCTCGGGGCCCCGTTTGTTGCTCTCCCTCTAGTCTCGAATGGCTTTGCCCCTCCGCCGCCACTTCCACCCACCAGCCCTTCCAGCCCGACCGCTTCTCCGCCTCCTCCGCCACTGAGGCCTCCAACGCGAACCTGCCGAAGACGCGTTTGCCGCGCTGAACACCAGTCTAGGGAGGAAGAGAGAAGCTCGCCTTGCCTTTCCTATGGTCCTTTTCGGCCGAGCCGAGTCGCAGACAACTAAAGCAGAGATAGGAGATGGGTCCGGTTTTCTTTTTACATGAAGTCCACAGACCGGGATCCAAAAGTCCTGTTTAAACAGCGGCCCCGATGATCCGGAAGGAGCTTTTCACTTAGGCGACACCAAGACACAGAACAATCAGCTCTGGTCGAGCGCAACAACCTCACCTAAGAGGACTTATGCATGCTCCAAAAGGTAATGGCGTACATACTCTATGACCTAACTAGGCTGAGCGAGCGCCCTCTACCGGCCTAGGGCGACAACTCAGTGTCGGCGATGGAGGACTGAAGTCACCCGGAGCTATTAGCTGAGTCGAGATTGTGTTCCAACTTCAAGTCCCCCTTTGACCAAAATTCCCGGTTATCCGAATCTCGATTCGGCGATCAGTAATGTTGATCGCAGAGGTGGAACCACAGCTAACTTTTTTGTGTACTCTCATCTGATGGCTGCAGACACGCCTATGCACGAGTGGCGAATACAGGGCTCATTGCATCCAGGTGTCTACCACACGTCTCGATGGCTGAGGGCCATACGCCATCTCCACTTTAGTTGTCTATGAGTCCAGTCTTATCTCGGCGGGTGTTGTAGAGAGTCAGGAATGAAGTCATGGAATAGTTCACGTTGGCGCCAGCCTTCGTCAGCAGGACAGCATCAGAAAGCTATATAGTTTAGGCCTTTTACGTTCACATTGTTATTTTCGCTGTACGTCGAGGATTTCCCATATGATAATTTGAGACTCAGGCTTATTTTTTTTACTGGGTGCGGACTTCGCAGGCCCTTCTCGTCGGAAGTGACGTCACGGCCGGTGCGGCAGTGGTGAAAATTGTCAACATTCAGTTAGTTTGGTATCGCCCTCAGACTCTCGATCCCCAGCTTCGATATGAAGCCCATCAGCTTGCACGGGCATGAGCGGTCCATCACGCAGATCCGCTACAACCGCGAGGGCGACCTCCTCTTCTCCTCGGCTAAGGATTACTATCCAAACGTGTGGTACTCGATCAATGGCGAGCGCCTGGGCACCTTCGGTAGTTCCACTGATCGCGACAACGACAGCCACATGGGCGCCGTGTGGTGCAACGATGTCGACTGGGAGACCAAAAACTTTTTATCGGGCGCTGCCGACAATACCTGCCGCCTGTGGGACGTTTGCACGGGCAAAAAGGTGGGGCGCTTCGACACCAGCTCCTCTGTCCGCACGTGTTGCTTCTCCTACTCGGGGAACCTAGCCGCCTTTAGCACCGACAGGCAAATGGGCCACCCATGCATCATCAATGTGGTGGACGTTCGAGAGTTCAGCGGCGATAAGATTGTCATGTCTATGACGATTCCTCCCAGTGGACCCAAGGTGACCGCGGCGGTCTGGGCGAATCTGGACGAGCAGATCGTGACGGGACACGACAACGGAGATATCGTGCTCTGGGACGTCAAGACTAAGAAGAAGATCAAAATCATCAGTGATCACGGGAGGGCCATCTCGGACATGCAGCTTTCCAGAGACGGTGAGAACATCGAGTTACTACTGTCTGAGGAGCAAGACTGAACGATAACTATTATCGTTATGAAGTATCGCGATACTGTACGATTGTGCAGTATCGAATATGGGGATATCACACAATCCTTTTTGCGTGCATTGCTGAAGGAGGAAGCAGATAATGCTTGGACAGCTGGCAGTTTATTGCCCCACAAGAGCATAAACTAGACAAAAAAGCAAAGAAAACATGAAGATGTTGTAATCACTGCTTGAATCTTTACAGTATATCAAACACATATGAATTATTAGCAGAAGTATCATCTTCACAGTGAATTGGGCATTTAGCATATGATATCGATTATACCAATATTTGGTCCCGATGCATCAAATATCGCAGTATCGATTAATTTAGGATATCGTACAGTCTCACTGAACGGTATCCTTATTCTTATACAACATTCTCTTTGTAGGGACCATGTTCATCTCGGCTTCCAAAGACACGACAGCCAAGCTCTTCGACGTCGACACGCTTGAGTGCTTGAAGACCTATAGCACTGAGCGGCCGGTTAACAGCGCGGCCATTTCGCCAACGCATAACCACGTGAGTTCATATTTTCTCCAACGAGACAAAGTTGATGATATCGATATATGCGTCTCTTAGGTTGTTTTGGGAGGTGGCCAGGAAGCTATGGATGTGACGACAACGTCAACGAGAATAGGCAAATTTGACGCCCGTTTCTTCCACCTGATCTTCGAGGAAGAGTTCGGTTGCGTCAAGGGTCACTTCGGTCCCATCAACAGCGTTGCCTTTCACCCGGATGGCACCGGCTACGCCAGCGGTGGAGAGGATGGATATGTGAGGCTACACACGTTCGACCAGTCTTACTACGAGGCCGATAAGAAGCTGTTCGATCTTGAGTCGTGATTGTTTTTTTTTTCCTATTGAGGACATGTCCCCGTCAATGAACTCGTTCTCATGTACCGTACTGAAGGCAAATAGAAAGTGACGCATTAAGCCTTTCCCGCCGGACCGTCTCCATGTGTGTTCAGTGTGCCTTTGTGCGTATACAAGGTTGTACCTAACATAATCCACTTTAGACGAGTCACATTCATGTGAGAAACATAACTGTAATCTTAATGTAGGGTTCAATGCCAGCGGTAATCACAACAGGCGCTAGTTATCACTGTCAAACAACGACTTTACGTACGATATGTACAACACTTCTCTTCATGGAGCTTCTTGCTTTCCAGTACGTACTGACGAAGTCTCGTGGATGTCACAGCTGAGCACTATGCATTTGGTTGAGTTGGTGTGTCATATTAAGGAATGACCGATTCAGATGGTGGGTGCATTCAGGATGAACAGAGAGCTTTCCTCCTTCTTGCACCAGCGCAGTAATTTGTTCACCGCCTCAATGGCGGCTGCTTTGGTCATGGTGGGCGCGAAGGCAGCGTACACCTCAAAAGACTGTGTCACCTGCAAGACGAAAAGCATTACATCCAGTAATGGCAGACGGAGAGTCAAACTTATCAGGTCTCACCCATCCCAAGACGTTTTCATACTCTTCTCCCCTGTACTGCAACTTGAGCGGCCTCGTGTATGAGTGCAGGCTGTTTTGAAGCTGCAGATACAGGTCGAAGAGCCTTCGCTTGGCGTCCTCGGCGAAGTATGGAGCCTGTAGCTCTGGAGCAACATACTGTGAGACTGACTTAGACTTGCAGAGAAAGTGTCTGATCTCTGGCAGCCCAATGGAGGCAGTCGTTAATGACTTGTTTCTCAGTGCCTCGCTGATTGCTCCTATCGAACCTGTCTTTTCGAGATTCTGTTAAAGAAAAAAGAAGGAAATATATATTCAGAAAAAACTTCTAAGATCTTATTCACATTCTCACCTCAACGATTCTCTTCTTAGCTTCTGACAGATGAAAGAAGATATCCCGTTCCACCGTGAGCATCATCAAACAGGCGTTGGAGGCTTCCGTCAGGTAGGATACATGAGCGTGCATGAAACCACTGTAAAATAAATTCATTCGACGTTTACAGTAGAGCACATTTACCGTTCAACATTAAGTCGACGTTACCTGGAATCGAATTTGGGCAGGCAGATTGGTGTCCAGGTCTCTGAATGCTTAAAAGACTCCGTCGTGTTGACCAGATTGAAGATGAGGTGCAGATCGGCGGGATGGACGTGATATTTTCTCAGCCGAGCCATCGTCACCAGCCTGTTCTCCGCCATCAGTATGGCGAAGACCACGCTGTTATTACTGTCGCTATTCTTCACTTTACCACACGCAGACACGATAGCTGAGTCTATGGCGTCTCTCTGAGCAGGCGGAAGGGCCAAGACGCGGACTGCGGAGAGTAAGAAGCAGGGGTCTGGCTGGTCAATGGCACGACACAGACTGCGTAGGAGCCTCTCTGAGCCTGCGATCATCCTGCGGAGATCGAAGCCCTTACGACGCTCGAAAATCCGAGTTAGCTGGGTCTGGGTAAGCACAGACAGCAGCTGATTGTACAGATATCTAGAGAATAAGAACGTGGACAAGTGATTACAATGCGGGACGTTTCCTCTGAATTCTTACGTAAGCTGCACAATGAGTTGGGTGATGCTCTCAGCACCTCTGGACACAGCTACGAAGATGAGGGGGCCTTTGTTCAGGAACACGATCAAGTCGTTCTCATCGCCCACGTTGAACGCCCTCAGCGAATCGTTGTTCATGTCGACGGCGTAAGCAGCCATAGCTTGCATGACAGCCATGAGGGAGGCCAGCTCGTCCTCGTCCCCGTGGAGACTGAACACGGGCTTGCCGGCCTCGGAAAGAATGAATACGTGCTTGCGCTGCCGGCGCCACTCGGCAGAGTTAAGCAGACTCACGACTAGGGAATCACACAGTACGGGTCAAAAAATCAGAAAGAAGAGCACGGTGGTCGGATTAGTTACCTCCGGCGTCTTGGCTGCTCGAGGAAGATCGCTGAAGAGTTTCACGGGCGTCCTCAAATTTGTCGTCCTCATCATCCTCATCTTCTTCCTCTCGTAGGCTTTGATCTTTGATGCTGGACCCAGGGTCCAACAGGAGCTTCTCGATCATCTCGGAGGACAGCGTCTAAGAGAGACAGTGAGAGAGACGAAGTAAAGTTTTGACACAGCGCCTAGGAGTTCTAGGTATGGCGCGGTGCGGCTCTGCACCCAATCCCTTACCTCGGTGTCATCTTCGACTTCTCCGCCTTGGAGTTCGTGGATGGATCCGGCGAGCGACGCCGATCGTAGCCTCTCGTCTTCAGACTCTGCATTGTTTCCTTCCTTCTTGGCGGTTGTGTCCGTCGAATCTGGAGAGGCTGTCTCAGCCATCGTCCGAGTCACTTCAGAGAGACTTCGTCGGACTTTGTCGGCGCCTCCTCCTCAAGCCTTGTCACGACAGAAGAAGACACTTGTTTGTGTTTTGTGTTGGTCGTGAGTCGTGACACAAAACAGCAGCTTACACAGAAGACCGAAGTTGATTTTTTTGTTTGGCTGCATTTGGCGCCATCATCAAAACATGTTAACATGAAAAGGTCACTTTGACCTTAACATATTGACAGAAAAAATTCAAGAAAACTATTTCTCTATCTCATACGTATTGTTAACTGGCATAGTTACAATGAAAAGAATGACAGTAAGATGTTGAAAAGCTCTTAAGATGTCTATGACAAAGAAAGCCTTGGCCTCTGGTTTGCTCTCTAGTGACGAAACCATAGATGCGTTTGTTAAGAGTGAGATGAGGACAAAATCTAATGATGTCCTCAAGTTGGGTCAGTGATGTAGAAGGACGTTACGTAATAGAATGGATAGAAAAATCACGTTCGGATCAGTGAAATTATTCCGCCCAAGAGGTTATGGAATGCCAGATCAAATGCACATCTAGGAAAAGTCTCAGAGCTGAACTAGCAGGGGTTTTTTATACCTTGTGTCATCCTGCATCATAAGCTAGTATCTTGTCAACAACTTGCATCTAAACAAGTCTCATCAGACCTCAGGCATTGCTGATTCAACATTCCTTGGATCTTGAATCGGACAGTATCAGTGATGAATTATCGTGATGACGGATAAACAGAAAAAAACCTTCATATAACATGTATCACTGTACGTCGATTGTGGTACTATAGTTGCACAACAGCACACAGTTATGTTATACTATAAAAATTATTATGTAACTTCCATGTTTTCTGCCATACCCATCCATAAAAGGCAAGCAATTCTTCGCAACTCGCAAAAACTGCACTTTAACCTGGAGAGGTACAGTTGTTTTACACCTGACCTAAGGACACTTTCCCACCGTCTCGAAGCGTCTCTGGATTCTTGACTTGGTTGCACCGACTTTGTAATTGCCCGGCCAGCAGAGACCAAGGTAAGTGCGTCGTCCTTATCCTACAGCACCGTCAGTTCGCTCTTCGTCAGACAATGTCCCTTTGTCAAACTTTGAACAAAATGTCTCATTGATATTCATATGCAGTCCTGACCAATTGGGGATGAAATGAAAGATTTGAGGACACAAATCTAACATTCAATCACACTGAAGAAGAAGTCATTTGAAGTTGTAGGATGCAATAGTCACCATCACTTACTAGCACATGTACAAATTTCTCAAGCTATTGCCTGGGAGGTTTACTGAAAAATATATACTTTGAGTCAGAAAATGAAGTCATGAAGTGAGATTGTTGTATTGATTGATGCTGTGAAGTGTTTTAAGCATGCATGAGCATAGCCAAGTCATTTGGTCCAATCTATCAATGTAGACAGATCTACTCAGTGAAAAATGGTGGATTTCATGACGCCATTCCTCCTCGCAAGACAACCCTGATGACAGTGCAGCATGCAGTGCAGTAGTTCGAGGCAAATGAGTGACTCCTGTCAGAATTAATCATAGTTACTTAACCAGTGAAAATAAATTTAGGTTAGGTTAGTTTAGGTTAATATTTTGTCTGGCTCCCTCCCTTATTTACAGTTTAGGGTCACATGAAGGTACATTTTCGTTGCGGTCTTGCTTCACGACTAAACTGGCTGACACACTTCAGTTTCTCAGTGACTGGCACTTGGCTTCAGGAGTTCAGCACACTTGGCCCAAATGTCTTATGCGAGGTCCCAATAGTTATTGCAGTTGGACTTTGATGTGGAGGCTTCTTCCTCTTCCAAGTCGATGCAGAAGAAGAAGTGTCTCAGGGAGGCCAAACTGAAGGTACGCGAGACGCATGAGTGTTTTTAGGCTGTGGCGGGAACCGCAACAACCAGAGTTCCCAAATTGAGTGATGTGAAAGACTTTTCATCAAGTAAAAGCACGTTACTCTGACAACCGAAGCATTTCTGTCATCTCTGAACTTCTACCTCAGTTCCTCCTCCTTACTTGGGCGGCTTCGTCCTGCCCCCTCCATCAGCTGCCCTGTTTTGTAGGGATGGGCAAATTTTCGAATCGTTTCGACCGAAACTCGAACATTCATCGAAGCTCACATAAGCTTTCGGACTCGATCCGATCTCGAACATGTTCGAGGGCCGAAACCATCTCTAGATAGGACGCAGAGGATACAAAAAATCAAAACACGACCGAGTCGCATTTGCAGCCTTGGTCGCAGTCGTTTTGAGGAGGATTTCTCCATCTCCGGGTAAGCTCGACCCCTCCCTCTGTCTCAGAGGTCTCCGCTTTTCTGCCGTCTTTCGTCTCCCTGGCCATGGACGACAATGCGGAGGAGGAGAAGGTGGCAAACTTCTGCAGTATCACCGGTTCGTATTGCGTACTTGGAATCTGGGATTTCCGATTGTGATAGTTTTCTCTCCAGGCGCGTCTGAATCTCTGGCGCGGTCTCTGCTGGCCGCCTGTGACGGGTCACTCGAGATGGCCATCAACATGCACATGGAAGACGGTGCCGACGCCACGACTTCCGCGGCGACGACGGTGACTACGGCGGCAATGGCAGCATCCGCGGCAACGACAGAGGAGTCAGCTTCGGCCTCCACGTCAGGGCCGAGGAAAAAGCAGAAAGTGAAGAAATCGACATCCTCAGATGAAACCAACTCGAAAGAACTCGAAGGTAACGATGGCCTTTATATGTTTGTTTGTTTGTTTGTTTGTTTAGGGGGTGAACCACCGCCCAACTGAGATGGGAGGGGTGCTGGGAGTAGCCCTATTGGGCCTTTTCCCGTCCCCAGATGGCAAACATGTGAAAACTCAGCCTGTGACATTGCCTTCGTGGCGCACAAACGTCATCTCCAGCTTAATCTGTC
>JAAUXU010022281.1_pt1 | contig 64778 bp, 60 predicted proteins | sample 7278151 | NCBI WGS metagenome assembly JAAUXU01 (sample SAMN14350113, study PRJNA611818) | marine sediment metagenome | isolation source: surface marine sediment (1.8m) | place: French Polynesia: Moorea | collected 2018-08
CGCGTTCGGCAGGGGTGCCGTGTAGTACTACGGAGTACGTATCAGCGACTCAAGTGGGCACGTTCCTCTTGAGCTACCCAAAAAGAGAGGCCCACTCGAATCTGTCCCTCCACCTGCAGGCAAGGAGAGGTGAACAACGAAACTAATTTGTACAGTGCAGCAAAGAGCGCTGACGCACAGGATTCCAAGACAGTCTTTTTCTTTCTTTCTCTCTCTCAAGTGTTTGCTATGTAAATGAGGTGTACTGAGATGGCAAAAATTTCCTCCTCTCCTTCGTCCCCCCCTTTTCTTCTCCATTTCAATGCATGGAAATTTTTGCGCCGAACTTTTTAAGAGGGGGGATGGGGGTAAATTTCCTCCCCATTGTCGGGCAGAAACCGCGCGAAATCGCTCATCACGCATATGCTATTGGTTCAGCGCTGGTGTGTGGCTCTGGCTATGAATACGCCTCCGTTAGGTAACAGCTGTACAACATCATGTGCAAGCTCGGAGGAAACGTATGCCTTTTTCTCTCCAAGATTACTTCAAGTCTAGAGGGTGAAGTAAAAACTCCTGAACATGGCGAGCTGCGTCAGACCCCCTCAGGCTGACCATTTGGCGGTGGGATTATCTCGAGGAACCGCGCATTTTTGGCCATTGGAAAGTGGGTTGCATTTCATCGACGGAAGAGGCCAATGGAGTCGAGGAGGTTGAGTGGGCAGATTGGAAAAAAATCTCCTGGCTTTTCTCTCTTTTTCCTTCCTTCCTCCGGAGGTATTTTTGCCTCCTCTCCCAGAGGCAGCAATTCATCTTTTCTCGAATCGAGTGAGCTGATATGATGGCAGCGCCAGGGATGGAGGAAGCCAGATTCGATTCTTGCATAGGATCGATGGCGACCGCCGACCCAGGACTGCTCAATTTAGCAGGCTACGCTATGATCCGGACACTCCTAAACAAAAGTCACGTTTGGAGCGCTGAAGCAGAGTGCCAAGAGCACGATCACTTCCTGCTTTCCTCACCCAACGTGAGTACAGACAAGCAGTCCGTAAGATGTGAACTCAGAATGGACCCAAATGTATGGGTGTTTTTCGACAAGGGTGGGATGGAGAAGACCCCCCCCCCTCCCCTCCGAAAAAAAGACAAATCCCCATTTTAGAGTCAGAAGGGATCTTGCTAATCGCCGCAAATTAATGGGACTCGGGTCTTTTTCCACGTCTATCAGTGTGTGCTATGGTCCTCACCCCATTGTAGCCATATCTGCTTCAAGTCAAATTAGGGCGGAAAGGGTTTGGGAGGAAACGAAATGAGCCGTGGCGAATTTTTAAACCTGTGTCTGACAGCTGCACGATTCTCTCTTCTTTTCGCAAGCAGCACCTAAGTGGTGATCCTCCTCATCCGCGGCCTTCGGGTAATGAGTTAAAATGTGTGAGAAAAGTCCGAGGAAGAACTTTGTATAGCACACACAGTGCGTACTATGCAACATGCACAATGAACATACGTAATTGTACACATAAATAGAGAGAGAGTCTGAGGGGAGACTCAGGTGCTTAAAAGTGGTGCAAGACGCTCCCGCCCGGTCAGACCAAGGATATCGAGTCTAGCGGTGGCTACGCAGGCTTTGACTAATTAAGGTGTCAACATAATGATAGAGCTACCCCTAAAGCCCAGGGTCACGTAGTTGGTTTTTCAACGCAGCCACATACTTTACTTCATTTAGCTCATTATATACCAAAGAGTCAGTGAGGCAGTTCTAAGGGGTGCCCTTTTTTTTGCTCCACCCTTCGCGTACAAAGCAATGTAGAAGGGAGGTGGAGGCAGCGATGCCGTCACTAAAGACAAGGGAAGGCTCAGCAATTAAGAGCATGCGAGGCAGACCCGGGATGTCCTTTTTTCCCCCTCTTTTTTCAACGCAAAGACAAGCGTCAGGGCATAAGGTCACAACGATATGACTTGGCTGCGACTTCTTGAGCATTAATCCTTTAAAGCTCACTAAACTAACTGAGACCCACTATGGTCAGTCGGACATCTACTTTTTTGTATTTTTCTTCCAGGTTTAGCAAAAGGGAGGGTAAATACTACGTATGGAGGTAAGTAATGATGTTCTGAGGGCAATAATCACTCAGGTCTTGTCTGGTACGCATCGCCCCAAACCCCGGCAATTGAAGAAAGACCGGAGGCAGAGGAGACCAGGACGTTTATAGGCAGGTCGGTCATTTTTCCAGTCGACTTTTGGGACGATTATCAAGTCTGTGTGTGAGTGAGTGAGAGCTCACGCAGGCACGTTCAATTGCAGAGCACGAAAAATGCTCTCGGCCCGAAGGGGGAGGGGTGAAGAGGGAAGCACACACGCAAGACCTGGAACGGAGAGACCCCAAATTTTGCTCTGAAGCGCCTTTTTCATGGTTTTTTCTCTTTTTTTTCGGTTAAACTAGATGTTAGTAATGGGGCTTGGTCCTTGCACCACCGCAACCTCGATACAGAGTTGATACTTATCTTCAGCTTGTGGAATGCAAAAAAAACTGAGGGAGAGGTGGAAGGAGATCAGATCGGACAAAAATCGGGCAAGACTGGTTGAAAGCGGTAGTTGGAAGGCACGTAGATTCAGTACATAAACACGCTTCTCAGGGAAAAAAAAAACCTTCAGGATCTTCAGATAAGCACGTGAAAAATGATGCTCAGAGTGTACGCCTGTTATTTGCGAAGGGGGAAGCTCCTTCTACGGCCTATCAGTTAATTCTTGCGAGCTTGCACGCAAACGACCGAGTTGTTCGGCCTCCCTCCCGACTGTTGTGGGGCGGCCATCACGAGAGAGCACGATTGCATCACAGGAGCTGCTGAGACGATAAATGCTCCCTGTTGTCTCGTGGTGGGACTACCACTTCTTCAATTTACACAAGAAGGGATGGATGGAGAGAAAGAATTGCCCCTACAGCGACAGGTCGCATTCTTGCCGGATTACCCTACATAGTCATGCGGATTTTAAATCCGGCAAAGGCATCAGGGGCCAGTGCCCAAGTCCCCTGCAGCTATTAGGTGCCTACTTTTGACAACGTGGTACACCTCCCAGCTAAGGCTGACATTTGGTCGTGTTTTCTCTGCGGCCAGAGCGCAGACACATGCATGCACACACACACACACACACTCACCCACCCACTCACCCACAAGCACACACACTCACACAACACCGACATGAGCAGCGAGGATGCGGTGCCAACGTTCTCCTTCTTTGTACGGCCGGCCAGCATTCATGAGTGCAGCAGGCAGCACGATCAGGAGAGAGCGGAGAAAGGAGACAATTATAGTACTTTGGCGTCCAAGGCGTCGTCGGAACGAATTCAGCACCCATTTGTTTGCCGGGCAAGCCTTGATGCAGATAATAGCAGTGCATGCCCAGCTTCTAGACCGCTACACATCCCGTACCTACGTTCCGAGCTGACTTCACACGACGTCGACTTCTGCGTGGACCAAATTTTTTGGCAGCACTAAATCGCCGCTGCTACCTCACACGCAAGTAAGCACATGCTCTTGTTTAGGCAGTGCGTCGACAACCTGCGTGAGAGCGAGAGCGCCAGGAAAGAGGCCACCACTACACAGGACCACTTACTCAAGCGTTCAAATGAGAACAAGGTCCCTGGCACGCAAGCATGCACCCCGGTACAAAAACCCTTGGGAGGTCCCTTCTATCGAAGGGTATGCGTACTGCAGTGCGTACACAGGCACCGAGGTAGTAAAATCCCCCTCTCCAAGGGCGGGACTTCTTGTCTGTACGCACGTATGCATGCAAGAAGTATCTCCCACTGTAGCAAAAGACAAAGGTCTGACTGTTTAACGCATTTTTGGACGTGACTCGAATTAGGGCGAACCTTGGCTTCTTCGGCGGGGGAAAAAAATCCTCTTGTGCAACATTGTTGTGGCACGAGACTCCTCTTGATCAGGTCTTCGCCACGTCATGTATAAGAGCTGCAGCGTGTTATGCTACAGAGACGTACGTAGAAGGCTCATTGGCATTTCGGCAGCCTCACGAAGCCTGAGATGAGACTTTGGTGACACATTATCTTTTAGATTTTATTTATAGACACACACTCAACCCTGAATGGTGGCACTGCGAATCCAGAAATTGATGTCAGATTCCACCAATTTTATTACAATTGTCCACAGTATTATTTACAGAACAATCCGAACAAAGAATGGCGCCAACAAGGATTTAGTAACAGATTCTGCAGCAAGTGCAATCAGACCCTCTTGCACAACATGGGTATAAAATATCAGCTTGCATAAGAAGAAAATTTGAAAGCCGACATCAATTTCTTGACATAGAGTAAATTCTAACAGGATCCAGGCACACCAGAGGCCTCACTTACAACCGTCTGAACGTACTACTCCGTATCGTATTCTCCGGTGTAAATACGTTCCAGGAGGGCCAACTCTCCTCTCCTCCAGTTCCCATGCATACCGCAGAACACATTGATGTTGTGGCACGAGTCATTTGACTGCCTCCAGCCACGTGTCTGCACAAGGTTGTGGCAGGAGTCAGTCCAAAAAAAGGGGCTCCTGTCACAGCCTTGCAAAAGCGATCTTGCAGTTCAGAGTCTCCGCCTCTTTCCTCGTCGTTATGACGTGTGCAGTCGATAATGACAAGCTCTGGCGCGAAAAATGATGGCTTCCGCCTCTGATTGATGCAACAGTGCGAACAAATCGAACACAATCGGGAATTGAATCGGTGGGGGCAAAGGCCAAGCTCAAGACAACTGGTAATGGGTACGTCTTTACAAATTTGATAGCGTGTCTCTCACGTGTGGAAAAGGAACTCGAATGGCCTATCAAAAGAAGAAAGAAAATATGGTACTTAAACAGAATGGCTAATGAGTTACTCTGACCTTCTTTTAATGCGCCCGGGAAAAAAAGCAAGCAATTTCCAGCCACCAGGCTGAGTCACGTTCAATTTCTCTCACAAGTTATTATCATGCATGCGCAGAGGGGTAATTGACGCGCGTAAAAATACTTCCGAGAGGGTAAAGAGACACAACCTTCACCTCTTCGGAACAACCAAGGTTGGATAAGGTTCCCCCAGTCATGGGGGAAAAAAAGGCCCTACATGCACCGAGAGGCCTTCTTCCTTCCTGCCCACCCGCTGCGCACGCAGTTGGCACCACCTCAAGCAAATTTGATCGTTTGCGGCACCGTTTGTTTCTCTAGCTCTTAAGCGAAGAGGTAAAGAGGAGGAGGTAATAAATACGCGAGGCCAGTGAATGCAAATAATGGAAAAGAGAAAGGAAAAAGGATGCCTGACAATGAAGATGATGGGTGATGCTCAGTCATGTGTTGGCATTGAGGGAGGAGCAATGAGAGGAGACGTGCGTAATAACTCAAGACGTCGTCGCTTGGCGATTGTCTTATGAAGGAAAAAACCAACCGTTACGAGTTGACAATTGCTTGAGAAAAAGGCCCTTAATGCTTCCCCTTAAAGAAAAGTGGCCTCCGGCAAAAGAATTATTCGTGCGAAAGGAAGGATTTACGCTTTTGCTGCTGATTCTCTCTCGTGCAAACTCTTCGACTTTCAGCGAGTTCGACGGACGCATAGCGAGGTATCGTAACCTTGCGTAGTAAGCAGTTGGCTTCCTTTTCCCCCCTGGTCTCCTCCAGCAAGCTAGCCACAAAGCAAGTGAGATTGATGGGCGGTCTCGACATCGTTCAAATTCTGTTGCGTTTGACGGCAGCGACGAAAAACCGATCTCTCTTCTTTTTATGAAAAAAAAAAAAAAACCGGGGACGCTCCCTCTTCTCCGTCAAGGATTTCTATAGGTTTCACATGTCTCGCTTGAAAAGGACCTTGCGGTACCTAAGACAGAAATTTTGAACAGTACCATCCATACCTGGTACTGTCTACGATACACCCTGCTCGACCTGTACGACGATATAGCATTACCGTGAAATGTGCGCGACGGCATAAATTCGCAGTAAGTGGCCCTTACCCCCTTGGTTTCTCGTCGTCTCCGGTGGTATTGTTAGTAGTAGTAGTAATACCCTTTGCCTGGTACGTGGGGAGTGTTTCGGGGTTGTGTCCTGCCAGCCTGGATAATCCAGCTCTCTCTCGCTCCTTCTTCCCTCACCCCCTGTCGGCATGTTTGCACAAGCGAAATAAGAGAAACCTCTTGGCTTCCTACTACGTAATAGCAGGCGCACACGGGCCGATTTCGAATGAGGAGGAGGGGTGAAACTCATTTCTCTTCCCCTTCCAAACGTCACAATAACACACCTTTTTTTTCTCTCTTCCCCCGTGGCACAATGGTCAGATTGGCCACGCACATGATAGGGGGTAAGTAGGTAAGTGCACAGGCATGTAGGAACAACGACGAAGGCTCCATCATGCAGAGACAGAAATGAAAATCACTTAGCGTAGCCTCAGCAGGAGGGGGGGAGCGCATCAAAGCTGCTGCTTCATGTTCTGTTTGCTTGCTGGTAGTGGTGATGGTGGTGGTGCCTCTGATTAGAATGCACATTCGGTTGGTTTCTACGACTTCCCCCCCCCCTCCTCAGTAGGAGAGAGGCATGTGTGCGTAGGCAGCAGAAGGCCCACAAGCAGGCAGGTTTCAAGGCATGAAGGCAGACAGGCGGGTGGGTAGGTGGGCTGGCGGGCGGTGGACAGGCAGGCAGGCGAGAGAGAGTCCTTCTCCACTGCCCCACACGTAAACCGAAACTGCCCAAAGAAGAGAGGAGAGGCCTGGGGTGAAGCTTGACCCACTTATACGTATATTGCAGACTTCTTCTGTAGCAAAGTCTTGCGGAAGGGGAGAGGCGTACGTATGTACTCATTTTCTTCTCGCTCAAGCTGCTGCCGACTAACTGACTTGCTTTCATTAGGAATGTAAATGGGCAGCAGCGAGTTAGAAGAGGGCCATTCAAACTGGACGGAGCGGAGTAAAGGAAGTAAAAGGAGAGGGAGATGATAAATTTCTCGGCATTGGAGCCACGCCATTTGACAGATGCTACTTTTTTAAGGCCCGCCGTCCATCGTGGAGCCCGCCAATTGTATATGCACAAAACTACGTAGGCATGGAGTCCATGCCGCTGCTGCTGTTACTGCGTGGGTCAGGCGGCATGTGTAGGACATTGATCTTTTCGAAGCAAGTGCGTTTTCTGCACGGTGGATGGACAGAACTATGCCAAATCCAGGCAGGGGCACAATAAAAAAAGGCGAGAGCTGCTTCTGCTCTTTCCTCACATGCCATAAGTTTAATTGCTTCTCCCCCTTCCCTAGCATTAGGGACGCTGCATAGAATGCAAGACTTAGTTCGTAGTAGCGAGGAATCCAACAGCACAAGCCTTTTTACTGCAGGTAGTATTCAAGTGTTCCGCTGCAGGCAAAAAGAAAGATAAAGTTGTTCTTGCCGACCACACTTTGCTACACTCGTCCGTCGGTTGCGTTCTGTAGGTTGCTTCAGACACTACACATTGAGGGGCTGGAGAAAAAAAAAGGCGTAGGTGCTCGCCTAACCTGCGGCACGCGCACAAGTACAGCAGCTGCAGAGTCAGATGACCCTTACAAAAATCTGGCCTTCATGATTAATGGTTCCTCCTCAGCTCAATGATTGAAACAGCAACCTTCTATAATTTACAAGTTAAGATGCTACCAACACTACGTTAACTATTCGCACTAAGCCCGGCCCAAAGAGTAGGAAGAAGGGGCCAAATCGGCTGTCCAATGGCTTGATGCGGGAGCGGGCGATGAATGCAAATCTTGGTCCAACTTTCGCCCGCCCAGTTTTCGTCAGAAACACCGGGCTGAAACACAAGGTGGTGTACGCACCTGCGGAGGAGAGAGAACAGAACCGATGTGAGGAGCGCGCATTCAGATGCGTCACGTTAAAGTGCGTAAATGTTCCTAGAAGTGCTCGCAGAGCTGATCAGAGAGAAAATCATTCCGCCTCTCCTTGCAATGGGAAAACTGACCGGAATTCAAGATTCGATAGATTCGGCGAAGCAAGATAGAAAAGTCTCCATACCTTTGGAGCTGGTGTAACAGTAATTGGAAGGCTGACGACGACTCGTTCATCGTGTCAGACATTTTGCTTACACTAATAATAATAGCAACAATAATGGTCTTTGGTCTCCACCGAGAAAAAGAATTGCCGCACGCACTCCGAGAAAAGAAAATCGACAAGTGTCACTTGGCCCAGAAGACATCTGGGGAACCGCCCGAAATGATTGGGTCTCCCTCTCTTCCCCTTAAGATGCCATCAAAGAATTATGTGTGTGGGGGGGGGGACTTAAAAAATTTTTCCAGTCGTTCTTAACATGATAGCAGCAGCACCTAATAGCAGGGGAGAAAGGCAACCAACCCCCCCCCCTCTACCGCTGCAGTCCCCCTGCACATCTGGCCCGGATTCCGTACTATTCAGTAAAACGCCATCGCTCATGGTTGAAATGAAACCTCTCGTACACTGGACTTCTCTGATAAATAACTACCGCATTGAGACATCAGTGTAAGGAGGAAGTTTTTCCTACGTGCACCACCAACTGCTGATTTAATTTAGTCTGTGCTTCGCCCGGCATTTGTCAACCTGCCTTGATTGCATGCATGCTTGGCAGGAGGGACGAGGATGGAGCAAGGGGCCTCTTTACAGCCGGGCCCCCGGCTGAGCGAGGAATATAATGTCGGTCGGTGTATAAAAGGAATTGATGTCAGCGGATGGACGAAGTGGGTCAAGGAAGCCGTGTGAGGAGTGAGAGCGAAAATGTACCGCCAACTGCGAATTTTTTTTTCTTTTGCAACTTGCACACGTGTGGCTCAATACAGAGAGATGCAAATAGCTGCAGCAGCCAGAGACTTCTGTCGCTGGCGAAGACAAGCGCCATCACTTATTTGTTTCGAGAATATCCCTCGTATAACGTTACATTAAACGCGAATCTGGGCCTCAATTTAGGTAGCTTTTGAGCTGCTGCTTGAGCCACGGAGGCGGCGGAGCAACAAAGATGAGTTGATAAAAGAGAGGCGAGCAGAGAAAGATCCCGCTTTTCAGTTTCTTCCCCCTTTTTACGCCCATGCCTTAGGCTAAAAAATCTATGCATGCATGATGTCTCTCTTTTAGTCATATTTTGGGCGAGCTACCGAGAGGTAGTGGCAGTCGCGGCACAAGTAGTCGTAGTAGTCGTAGTAGCCGTGGTAGCCGTAGTAGTCGCAGTACTGCACAACCAATGCCGTGCGCAGCCCAGGAGAACTGCCTCGTGTGTACGCACACAGCAGAGGCTGGAACATGCAGGGCAATGCTACTGTTTTCCTTTCTCGACTAAAGAGAAGAATAAGAGAGCGAAATACTTTGTTTGAAGACTTCTTTTACCTCGCATTCTTCCCAACGCCTGACGAGTATCTTTACCCAGCACGAACGTACACGTGTGTGTGTCTGCGTGCGTGCCTGCGTGTTCTGAGGCCCTTTGTTGGCATAGTCTCCCCCACGGTCAGTGAATGGAGAAGCGGCGCCGTCCGTTTGAACAAGAGCGCGAATGAGGCAAAAACCAACCGACGCAATCATCGCCAGTTCGCCTCCGTTTTTATCAACCTGCTTCGCCGGAGAAAGGATGATTTTTTGCCACCGCCGCCACCATCGCTGCGGCCGCAGCCGCTGCCGTCGTCGCCGCCGCCGCCGCCGCCACCACCACCAACCAAAGCAAATGCACAAGCAGAGCAGGGAGAAAGAGAGATGAAATCTTTTTCATTGTTCACCTGAGGGGTGAAGTCTCATGCTCTGCCCACACCTCCACCTCCAACGCTGTCGGTAGCTTGAACGGCGTGTTATTATTGACGTACACGGTATGTTACATGCTAGGGCTCAGGCCTCCAGAGCATGCATAATTCAGTGAATTCACCCAGGTGACAAAAAGCATCGGGGCCGGATGAAAAAGAAAGGGGGGCGATCTTGCAAATATGGGACTTCGATTTACGGCAGAGCCAAAAAAAAATCTCTTTTCTTGCCGCTATCACACGAGGGACGGGGAAGAAAAAGAAGGAAGTTATGCATAGAACGAGAGCGTGGAGAAAATTTCAAAAGACAGGAGAAAGAAGATAAATGCGGTTAGATTAGACATGAAAAGTGCATCCCTCATAAGGACAGCGGTCTCCTTCTCTGGTCTGAAGTACATATGTATGCAGAGTACATGCGTACGTCCTGCGTAGTCCACTCGTGCGGTGTGGGTCAAAAAAGAGTGGACCGCAACATCGTAAGAAAGACCATTTGTCACCAACTCAGAAAATGTCGTCAAGCATCGAGACTCCCCCCTCGCGTTTGGGGGTGGTTGTTTTATTTTGACTCGCACGGTATATTCTGTAACGATGCAATTTCTGATGGGAGGGGAAATTCTCCCTGTGGGAGAGATCCCAGAGCGCTAAAGGATTTTTCTTCGTCCATACGCAATCATTACATCAATTGGCACTCGAGAGAGGACTGGAGGGAGAGAGCGATGATGAAAATTGGCCTAATGACACAGCATGGGCAACAAGTTCCTTGATAACACACCACGGCCGAGTCGGTTGGGCAAAGAGAGACCACCAAACCGAGCCATTACGCTTTATAGTCGCTCTTTCGTCAAGCTTGCAACAGCAGGCACCTATAGTAACTGTTACTTGTGGTGTAATACGTGCATACAAGCGGGGGGGGGAGGGAGAAACAGATGGCCTCCTTGCCGACGTAATGAGCGGGTGCCCGAAGAGCCTCGTCTTCTTCCTTTTCTACAACTACGTATCTGTTATCCACATGTACGACATTCCAGGCAATTTCTAACCTCCGGCGAACTAAACTATCGCATTTAACTATCTCGAGGTGTTCAAAACCAACATGACGTGAAGACAAAGGCGACGAGAACATGACTCCGAATCAAGCATGCCCATAATGAGGTCCAGAACCAGTTCTGCACGATGCACTTTTGCTCTGGCTGCGTGTCCTTGGCACATCTGTATTTTTTTCCCTCTCTTATTAGCATGCGTGCCAAAGTCTTTTCTTCTCTCTAATTTTTTTTTTAGTATGCATTATATGTCCCCTGTCAGAAGGGGAGGAAAAATGCCAAAACATGCAGAGAAGAATGCTTGATAAAATAAGTCGCATCCTGCATCCTCTCTCTCTCTCTCTTTTCACACACACGGCAAAAACTTGTATGGGTGGTGGTTATCTTGGCTGCCATCATGTTTGCAAGTCCACGTCAATCTCTATATTCATGCAGGCACACCAAGTATTGTAGTAGTAGGTGCAGCCTGGAAGCGTAAATTACTCGACCACGTTCCCACCGCCGCCGCTCCTAATTTGAGTAAGACAACATAGAGGTAGGTCTGCGAACTGCGCCAGACCAGGATTTTAGGGACCCAGGTCACGCTTTCTCTAAGGTTATGTTTATGGTTATGTTGCGTATTATCGATACCAACGTTTTCCTTTCCAGCAACTCCTACGTACTCCCTACGAGCACACCCAGCTTTTGGCAAGGTGGCAGACTCAACTGCTGTTGTCTCAATTGGGTGTTGCTTCATCGATGCTACCGACGATAAGGGATCGAAACACTACGTCATATCTCTTTTGTGGTGCCTACAAAGAGAGAATAAATATATGACCAGAGATGGATGACGTGGACGTGACAGTTCAACAGCTGAGGCCATTGTTGCGAATCCAAAGCGTAGTAAGAAATATAGCGATGATCCACTATACCCAGACACACCACGTATGAAGCACTCACTTGGAGGTACATTCTACAAGACACGGGCAACTTTGCGGAGCAGACAAATATTCAGAGGCTGCGTTGAGAGCCACGCCCAAACGTTCGAGAAGAGAATAGCACGAAAAAGTAGCAACAAAAGTGATTCGAGGATTAAAAAGAGTCCGAAGGAAGAACAAAAGGATGGAGGCAGGAGCAAAAAGTCCCGTCTTTATGCTGGAGTTGGGCTACGACTACTGTTCTGAAGAGACCAAGGCAGGCAGGCATCTCTTGCTAATTATCTCTATCCGTCCTCCGGGCTGACGGAGGCTCCTCAGTACCTTCCAACCATGCACACAGTCAGTTTTCAATCAACAGCACAGTAGCACAAGGAGCTGATGCTCGCGATAAATGTCAACTCTGTACTGTGGTGAGGCTTTTTTTCTCCCCCACCCTGCGACAACACCCACTGCCCTCGTTTGACACCCATTTACGCGCCTTTTCGTGTGGAATTCCTCTCGTCAAATAAAAAAAAAAATTTCAAACTCTCCTCTCTCGCTTCCCTGAGCTTCAATCGCTGCTTTCCTTGCAACAAATCCATGCTCGAGCGCGCCAGAGGGAGCAAAAGGACTTTAACGAGAGAGTAGGAGTGGTCGTGTATTCAAACACCGAGGTCTCGTTAGCTACTTAAAGCTGTCTTGCTCCGCGTGCATACTGTGCAGCAGCCACCACGCGGACTGACCGACCCCCCTTATTCAAGACCTGTACAAAGTCTACGCGTCCCAGGATTCCAGACTTGCCTTTCTCACTTGGGAAGCGGCAACAATGAATCTCTCTAGAGCAGACACATGAAGCAGCCAAGAACCAGTAGCTGGCGCTACCGCCACTCAAATGACCTGCACAGGGACATTAAGAGAGCGAGAGAGGGGAAAAAAAGGTCCAAGCCTCTAGATTTTCCCGTGTTATTTCTAGCTCCTGCTCTTTTTTTTGTGGACAACCCCTTCTTTAGAGGACTGTGGAAGCCAACAGGCCAGCTCACAGTGTGCACCAAAATGTGAGTTTGTCTCCGCATTACGTACCGGTATGTGGGGTATGTAATGGACGACATCACGGTACTGTACTCTACCTGCACAGTAGTGGCAGAGAACGACATGCTGTATATGGTAGCAGCCAGGCAGCGATGCTGAAAACATCACAGACCAAATGCCGCCCTTATGCCCTATGTACTGAAAGTATATCTGGTAGGGGAGAAAAGAAAAAAAAAAGTCAACAGCTCTCACACTCACATTCTCGACTTTTTATGTCTCTCATCTCGTGTGGGTGTGTGTTGTATCAGCACCAGTGATGATGGGTCCACTGTGATGCCATTTCTGTCCACAAGAGGCACCGGCATGCAAGCAAGAACCGCGGTAAGAAATGGAGAGCGAGAGATGGCTCTATTTTCATTACCTCCGCGCCTTGTTGTTCAGCCTTTCACTCCAACGCATATCAGACGGTCTCTCTACGTGGGCCGCACATGGACGCGTTGGACACAGTGTAGCACCCACCTACACGATGATGTTGGGCAAACCCCAAGATCCGTGAAATGAGAGCAAAAAAAGTCCTTCATCTCTCCTCACTCTGCGGACACGATCCATTAATGGGAAGAGTAGAGGGCAGCCAGAGCCACAAAAAAATCTACTAGCCTGTTGCCTTCCCCATTCACTTTTTTTCCCCCTTCCCCATCGCTTCGTCTGGACATGGAGAATGCGATTTGGCGGCTTTTTGGTTTCTAAATATTTCTCTTCTCAACCCCTAAGTTTAGGGAGGAAGGGTCTGATCCGTCCTGTGTAAAAAGAAAAAAAAAAGAGGCCAGAGAGCCTTTTAGCTTCATGCTCGTGGAAGAAAAAAAGGGAGGAGGAAGAAGGCGCATTTGTTCGCTGCATCGAATTCTCATCTCTCAGGATGAAATGAGCCGTAAAAACTTGAACAAGAATACGTAGGGGAGGGAGAAGGAAAAAAATGTATGTACTCCGGATCGAAAATGCGGAGAAAAGCCTCGAATTACGCGTGAAAGCGTTGTTACTTCTATCTGACCGACCACAAAATCTCCTTCCTCCTTTTCAGAGGTAGCTCGCCAAATAATATTTCAGAATAGGTGAAGGGTAAGAAAACGACGGCCTATTTTTATAGGCTGAAACGAAACGTTTTGGTGGTGCTGGCGCGTTGACTGCGCACTAGTGTAAGTTACTCGCTACACACATCTTTTGCTCCACAGCACTTCCCTCATCACTCTGGAAAGCCTTTTGTCAATGTTGACGCTGTCTCCGGTCACTTTTGTTCGCACTATTTACTGAGCTCACACTAGGAAACTCACGTGTCTATGCGTAACCAAGTTCTCCACCACCGCGCAGGCGAGATGGACACTCTCAAAGAAAAGCTTCCCAAGAACAACCACGTAGTGCGTAAGAGCTAAAGCACACCAAACGACGTTGACAGGTTGACAAGCCTGAGAAGACTTTTGCAAAAGCATTTCTAAAATCAAGGTTGCGGCACTGCTGGTACCACCATTCATGTTTATGCACGCTTTCTTTTTCTTCGCGCACATCTTGAGGCCAAAATTTGATCAATATAAACTGACAGCCCGACAGGTAATAGAACAACAACATGTAGGCCAGCTGAAACGGCTACTACACACATGGGCCCAGTGGTATAAAATGGCGAGAGCAGATCGAAGACTTCAGTCTGCTCTCGCATTTCAGTCGGGAGGGTCGTGTCACGCATGCGCTCTCGCCGCGGGAATTGTTTATTGCGGTTGGCATGTGCACGCATGCGGGCTCGTGCAAACCTGTCGTCGGGGGCCAGCACAAGTGGTTGATGCACAGCCCCTCCTGTGAAGCATCAAAAAGGGAGTGGCTGGGGAGGAGAAACTTTCCTGATCTGGTTCCTGGAGCAAGGAGAAGGCCTCTCTCTCTCTCTCTCTCTCTCTCTTGTCCTGCAGCTTTAAAAGCCGAGGAAATTTTTTTACCCTGCACCGACCAAACCAGTTCGCTGACCCCAATCTCTTGCGCGAGAGCCGTTTCTTCATAACAGGCGCTCAACGCAGGGGCGCGCGCAGGTCGGGTGAAAGAGAGAGAAGTTCTGGGTACCAGTACAAGTGGTGCGTGGGGCGTTGCTCGGGCGAGAGCAAAAGCTGCGCTAGAGCTACTACCTGTGGCAATCACCTCAGGGCCCCTTTATCTTGAGGCCGCCGCCTCGCAAAAGAACCCCCAAGGAATGAGAGGAGAAAACTAACTGGGCCGCAGCGATCGACGACTGACCAGACGGAGATGTTTTTGCCGGGGAAAATCAGAAATGCGCGATGAGCTTGGCCGGAGTTGCAACTCTTTGCTCTGTCATAACTATGTCCATACAAAAGGGTCAGCTTTGGGCTTGGCTCGTGCCCTGCAAAATGACCAAGGATCATGGACGAGGAAAATTACAGATTCCTCAGCACCACAAACAACATTTCAGCAGTCACGACGAAGCTTTTTTTTTCTGCGTCGTCGTCTCCCTCTTCGCCACAGTGAAGAAGACCTTTTTGGCGCCTCATACGCCCACTAGAAAAACTGCCATGAGCAAGGCCCACCGAGGAAGAAGAGATGATTCGGCAAATTGGGCAGAGGCGGCTCAATTTGGCTCTTTATTGACTCACGCGCACACAGAAGATAAAGGAAAGAGAGATCGGGCCACTTTGAACGGGACAGAAAGAAACACACACACATGCCTTCCCCACACCAACTGAGCGTATGCATGTACAGACGTATGTCTATTCCACTAATGCACTTGCTCCTGCAGATGATTATCTCGACATTGTCGCTGCTGTGTCTCCCAAACGACGGGCGGAAACCATTCATCAATTCCAATCATGACATTTTCGGTTGCAGGCAATGGCCGGCAAATAGGTCTTGTGCAGCTGAGCAAGCACTGGCAACATCCACCAACCGATGATGCTGGATGGAGAATCCACTCCAGCCGCAAACGCATATACATAATTGGTCGATGCAGCCCGAGGAGGAATCTCTGGACTTTTTTGTCTCCTCACTTTTTGTCTACAGGCGGCTCTTGGCACAAAAAGCACATCAGAAATTCAGCCACTACGTTTCCCGGTCCAGTAACCCGTAAGGGTTGCTCACTCGGTGCACGCATTCTTATCGTCGTCGGCTTAAGGGCATATTTCAGTGCTTAATATGTCTCGCCAAGAGGTATGGATGCCAGAGCAAAGAAGAGCATCATCACGTGAAATTGAATGTGACCAAATTCAGGTTTCTGGTGGCGCAAAAAAGCTGGAAGGAGGGGGGGGAGAGACTGGAGAAGAAAAATGTGCGTGCGTGCCGACTTCTCCTGCCCTCGGGGGTCAAGAAAGAGAGAGAGAGTGTGTGTGTGTGTGTGTGTGTCTTAAGCCACCACCGCCACTACCTGTCATTTCTTCTTCTTCTTCGCCCTCATTGGCACCACTAAGCTCTCCCCCCCCTTCAAATGACTTCCAAAGTGAGGCACAGAATGGCCCCGCTAGCAGGAGGAGCAGTAGAAGTCGAGTATGTAGCTTTTTCTCTCTTCTCAATTAGTTACTACATGCACTGCACCTCTGCCACTACGTACGTGGCCGCCGGTTTAAGGAACCCCTTGTGTTTCTCTCTCCTCCACCTCCTCTCCACAGACGCAATTAGAAGACTCTTCAACAGGGCCATGAAGCGGAGATGCTTCTCCTCCTCCTTCCCTCCATTTGACTTCCCGGGGCAATTTTTACAATTGTTTCGAGTCGGTGCTGCTGTTGCAGACGCTGTCTTTTTTTTCTACTTCTCGCCAGATCTAAATCGTCTCAAATCTACGAAATAAAGCCAGGTGCTGCCTGAAGAAAAAGTAATTAACGTCGCTCATAAAAAGAGGGTTAGTTCTACCAGGGCCTGAGATTCTTCATGCCTGCCACTGTCTAGTACTTTTTTCTCCATCCCCTGTTGCTTTTCTGTGTCTTTAGTAGTTGATTGCGCCACAGCCTCAGGTGGTAATGACCACGGGAGAGATGGGGCGGATCGAGATCCCCCGCTAGAAGTCCTGGCGCTGGAGCAACAGTCTTGTTCTCAATGATATGCATATCAAGAGGTTCCTCGCACGCACCCATAATCGGGTATCACCAATGGGCACTGAATCCCTCCGCACAAGTGTCAATGAAACGGGTTTTTCTTGCCAACAGCGACGCGCCTCATTTGCCATTTATTCATCCGGCAGCACAAGTGGGCGAAAACGAGGGATGAGCCGCCGAAAAACCCTTTTCCCATGACAAAACGTGAATAGCCAAACAGACCATTTTTCACGCTCTCCGCAATCAAAGGCGCTTTCACCTGGGCGACTGCTGGCGACATACACGCAGGGGGCCAAGATTCCTCACTCCGGACAGCAGAGGAGAGGCTTAGCACGGATATCCAGCAGATATATATATATATCTATCTATGTATACGTAGTATACATATTTCTTTTTTCCCCTGGACGGCCAAAATAACCGTGCATCTGCCCCTTGTCGCCAGATCTTTTGTCTAACTGCTCGGCGTCTTTTTCCAATCTATTGTCGCGTCTTCTTTGAAAATGGGCGTCTTCCTCTCCTTTGACTTTTCTCAAATCCGCAACATTTCCCTTCAAATGACATCTCGCCACCGTGACAGCGCCCATCTGACTGATCTGTCCCATCTGCCATGGGACAGAAGTGTGGTTCACGTGCTACTGTGGCAGCCAACGTCAGCAATGAGTAAAGGCGCGTTGATTACAAAATGTCACAAAATAACTTGCGATAGAACAGCTTTGTTGGCAACACACGAGACCTCGTGTGGGCTCGAACGTAACAGAAAAGGGCTGCAGACTACGAGATTTTCTTGTCAACAGAACTGTCATCTTGGGACTAAAAGGGCAGTTGCGCAGAATCGTATCTTTTTGTCTCTTCAACAGATCTAGGAAATGTCGGTGGTTGTCATTCAACTGTTCACAGCGCTGCCACCGACCAGAGTCTCCACATCCAAACTACGTACACCAGCTATGAGGAAGGATATAACGAGGCAGACGTAATAACTCAACTAAGGCAACATCCGCTTTGACAGATCTGACAGAGCGGGCAGCCTACGTCGACTGCGAACCTCTGCTGACAAGTCAGCTTGTCCCCAATGGGCTCGTTAGACATTTTGAAGACTAGATTTAATACGTGCAAGGAAACCAGCGTCATGATAATGAAGCAACTGCCCAAGACCATGACAAATGGCGTTCAAATTGTTACTAGGGATTCGCGCACAATTTATGTCATACTTTGAGAGACACGAAATCGTGGGAGAAGCCCTCATCATCGACATTATTAGGGGAGTCCCTGCACGCCCACTCAAATAAATCGCGAAACGATGGTCGACAAACAAGATAATGGCCCAATTACCCCCCCCCCTCCCCTCCCCAGCGCCGCTACCAACTCTGACAAGGCCAACAACCCGAGCAACGATTCCATGCAGAGAAACAATCATAATCGAACTAATGGGCAAGTGGAAAAGAGAAAAACAAGTCTAAGACATGACATCTGCGATGTCTGCAGCATGCATTGAGCCCAACCGGTCCTGCAGAATTCTCTGCTGGTGCAAAGTGGAGCAACATGCATGCTAGAGCACTGACGCCAAGGCGTTATTTAGCAGTGGCGAAGAGGAAACAGGATCTTTCTTCTTCTCTACAGAAGACTAATTGGTAAGAGAGTCGCTGTTGTACCCCCCCAGGGTGGCAGGATGGGATGGGGGGTGGGGGGAGTAGAAATGCTGTGCGAACTCAGAGAGAGGGGAGCAAAAATCCGGAGGAGGCTTGGGGTGGGGGTTCTGTGATGACAACAAGTAGAAAGAGACCGAATTCTACAGCCTTTTTCCTCCTCTGCTTTCCCCTGGCATCACCAACCCCCCCCCCTTCCTCCCTCGTTTTCCATTTACAGCCGGCCATCAGAATTTTTTTCGTCGGACCCGAGGAAAAGAGAGATGAGAATGGGGAAAAGACAAACAGAGAGGGCGGCAACTTTGTAATTGAATGACAAAGAAACGTGGGGGAGATGGAACATACAGGGGGGAAAAAGGGAATGAAGAGGTGGGAGAAGAGAGGGCTGCAATCGTCGTTATCAGACGAACGCAGATGAATTCCCTCCCCTCTTTTTCATTTCGCCCAGATTGAAGCTTCAGTGCACAAAGACTTGCAGCTTGGAGCGCAGGTAGTTAGTAGTTTCTGCCAGTGCAAGCACAGATAAATCCAAAGAACCCCTCTACCCGCACGGTCTTGGTCTTTGTAGGGGGAAAAAATGCCAGAGTTCCTGCCGAGCGAAATGATTGCAAAGTCAATCAAAAGGAATTTCACGTTTCCATGCAGAAAAAGTGTGATTGACAGCAAGTTTGAAGAAAAATGCGCAAACAAGATCCCAAACTGACCGTGTCTCTATCTCCCTTTTTCCACGTCGATGGCCCTGGTGGCTGTGTACGTGCAATGTAAGAAAGTAGCCTCAAGTTTGTGTAGTCAATAGAACTCTGCCTCTCACTTAATTGTGTCTATTGCAGCAGTAATTCCGCCTCCAGGAATGTAGCCACAAGTTAGCTGTTAGGTGCACACACACGTATGTATGTACGTCGTTGCTACACAAATATTGAGCTGGCGGCCAGGTGGAGGAGGAGGCAGCAGAAGTTTCAGAGACTGATGTGGCAGAACCCTGTCAAATGAATCCGTCAACGCATGCCTGAAGAAGCCAACCTTGTTAAGGGAGATAACAATGTGCTACACGGCTCAGCACACGCTTCCATTCTCTTTAGAGTCTGCAAAAACCGAGCGTGCGCTCAGCAACTCGTAGCATTTCGAGATGAAATTAAGGAAAGGCACGTACGGAAGAGTTGCTCAAGGCAGCGGTGATAAATTTAGGCTTAATGGAAGGAGGAATGTAGCTCCAACTTGGCCGGTCTTTAGCTTCAGCAACAGCTGGAATATAAACAATTTCATTCAGTATTTTGTCGGTTCCACACAGAGGGCGAGACAGAGAGAGACTCTTGAAAAATCTCTCCAGTTCTTTTTCTACTCAAATAAAATGCAGCACATAAGTCAAAAGGGCAAAGTTGTACGTTCAATGGGATCTTTGGGTTTTTGCTGCCTTCTTGGCCACTACATCATCCATCAAATTAAGTTCCGTGTTGCACCTAATTTGACGGTGTCTTTCCTGTAGGCTGAACTTTTGAACCGAGGCAGCATTAAAGAATCTTGGGGCGCTGCAATTGTTAGGAATGGAACAGCAGCTCCCGGGCTCGCTCGCTGGCTCGATCGTCGCCAAAGCTTTGGCGGGCTCTGCTCGCTGTTGGCCTCCAAAATCGAAGCCTGAAGCCATGCGCTATCGACTTGATTTTTTTATGGGTCTCAATCACGCTAAAAAGGTTTACGGCGAAAAACCGATTGCCATTAAAAGTAGCAGACGCCTAAAATGGGCACTCATACTTACTCGTACTCAGCACACGGCAGAAGCGGGGCTGTTGCTTCAAGCGGTTTATGACTTTGATTCCCTGCCCATTTTGGGACCATAGCATGAGTTCGACAACTACTTTGGGCAATTATCGACCATAGCCTTACATGGAAGAGGCAGTATACGATTCAGATCGAGAGCGGCCTTGTACACTGTTTGTGTGTTCCCATTGTCCGAGGGAGAAAAGAGAGCATTTGAAGGCCAATCTGTTACATGTCTGGTAGCAACTTTCAGAGGATGCCGTGAATACTTTGAAGTCCTCAAACACCCACAAAGGCCATCTTCTTCTTTAATTCGTTGCCACAAAGGACGCGAGAATCAAAGTTATAAGATAACATACCTGGAATGGAAAGAATCACTTTGGTCAACGAATGGCAAAAGTGCATTCACTCACTCACTCACTCAACAGTGTCCTTAAACACATCGCCAGCTCAAGGAGATACCATGACCGTGGACCGCCACGCTAGCATTGCCCCAGGTCTTGGCTGACCTACCAAATAAGCCTTGCAAGATGACAGATTGCAGTCGAGCTGTTTCCTCACAGCTGATATTCCCTCCTCTTTCCCTCACTTCCTAATCCTATGCCTAAATACGCCCACCGGGCTTTATTAGGACCTTAGGAATCTCTCGGCGCGCCACGATTTGGGCATTATGTAGTTGCTCACGACAAATAGCGTCACACAATGGGGTTTCCCGCCCCCCCTCCCCAGCTGAAATCCGCGATGCAACCCCGCTCAGCTCAGCCACGAAATGGGCGTTAGGCCCACGATAAGGAGGCGTTGACGACGTCGTGAAAACGATGGGCGTAGGTCAAGATGCAGAGCGTGGAGAGGAAGAATGTAGAAAGGAAGGACGTGTGTGTCATATCATGCATGCACGCCTCCTCACCAGCAGGATCGAAGGCCGTGGCTGCCACGGGGGGGAACAGTAAGAGAGAGAAATGCAATCAGCATAAAGTTCTCTCAGCCGCTGCATCCAACAGCCGATCCGAATCTAAGTGCGAATGGCAAGAATGCGTTTATTCGCCCTCGTCTCACAAAACCAACTCACATTTCGCAGGGAGTAAAAACGTCCAATAAAGCTCGAGATTCCCCCCCCTCTTCCATTCAATCCCATTCAGTCGGATACCCTGTTTTTTTTCCTCTAATGCCATGCCCCCCTATACAGTCCGAGCCCATCACGGATAATAGAAGAATGGGACCACAGATGCACTTTAAGCACAGCCTGTACTTTAAATACCATTGACTTCCATGGACTACCAAGATGCCCTCCGTACCGTACGTTCGACTTGACAAGTTCATTACGTTGTAGAGTGAAAGGGAGTCCGTATGGGTACAGAGTGCGTAGTATAGAGCAGGGTAGAAATCGTTTAGGCCTCATTTCCCCCCTCCTCTGCTAACGGGAAGCAACGAACCCCTGTCCTACGTCCTATTGTGGGACTACTTAGTTGCCTCTCCCACTAGAGACTCCTAAGGCTTTGCCATGATACGGCGGTATCGCAAGTACTAGGTACGTGTGTAATAGTCTTGGCGAACGATGTCGTGACACGCGATCCACGACCTCATGTGCCTGTCCGCACCGAGAGAAATAATAAAGGGACGGCAGAAAATGTACCTTTTGGGTGTATGTGTGTGTGTGTGTGTCAACAGTGAGGTTCCAAAACCAGGTAGAGGAGAGAAATCAGAGAAATTTTAAAGGGGCGCGCCCATCATCACCAAGGAGGAATGTCGTGCCACATATGCAATATTGCCATGTTGTTGCTGTCGTTGCTATTGCCAACGCTAGGTAAGAATGAGAGCTAAATTCCTGCGAATCTTTATGTTCATGGCCCCGAAAGCAGGTGGTACACGGGAGAAACGAGACCCACAATAACGCTCCAGCTACTCAGCACTCGCCCCGTTCTACGAGGGACGCGTAGGTACGCGTGTATGCAAGAACGCCCATAATTCTGGCACTGTTTTCTCCTCAATTCCAGCGTTTCCCCTTGCCTTCAGGTGAAATGACGCGCTCGAATCCGTGAAAAGGAGCGACGAAAAATGAGGCTTTAATTACTGTGTCAGCAGCAACAGTTACGCAAATGACGGGAAGAGCACGAAGAGAGAAGATGAACTTCGGCAGCTCTGACTTTTCTCCGCCTTTTCTCTCTCACACACGCAGGCGGAAAGAAGGTAAAAAGCGGAAGAGTAGATGAGATAGTCCTATGATAAAGGACGTTCGTTAGGTCATACGTACACACAGAGACGAGAGACGTGTGAACCATAACTTGAAGTAAAAAACTGACACCACGCAAAACGTTGACGACGGCGACGACGGCGACGACGACGAGTCTGCGGGTGACGGCAGACACCGACAGTCGTTGCGAACGTGAGATAAGAAACAGAGACAGGAAATCTTAATAATTAAGCAGCAACAGCTGCTTTTTCTTCCTCCCTATATGCAATCCATTGCTCGTATATGGAGAGAGACCGAGCGATGTCTGGACAAAGAGCAGCAAGGACTTATGCGGAGGAGGGATTGAGGTGGCGGACAAAGAGGTAATGGCAAAAGGACATGACGGCGAGGTCAGAAAATAAGGAAACTTCGCTCTTTCCATCATGTCATCACTCCACCGGAAGAGCAGAAGACATGCTAATGTCTCCCTTCCTCCCTCTCATTCGCCTCCTTTTTTCTGTGCCTCTCAATCAACAACTTTTCTTCTCCTCTCCACCATTTCCACCACAAAGATGGGAAACTCGTGTTACGACTTACTGTGTGATGTCTGCTATCCTGGCCAACTCCTCCCCCCCCCCTGCCTACGAGTCCTGTACAGTGCAGTGGATCACGCGTCTTCCGGAGCGTTCGTAGAGGTCATCAAGGAAAAAGGACACTCAAGCTTCTCCCATTATATAATCAGTAGCGGCATCCCACGAGTTGGCGAAAAAGGATCGCACTCATGAGGGGAGGCTGGGGCGCACGTGTTACTCGTGATTACTCTTGACGAGTGAGGTAAAAAGATTCCTCCTAATTTTTTATTCGCTCTCATTGCTGCTCAAGCACCGTATGCAATCCCCTCAAGTTGCCTTCTTAGCGGGAAACTTGGCCTTTCCACAGCGAGAGGAGCGGGAAAGTTTATTAGAATTAAGTTTCCTTTCCTTCCTCAAAAAGTGTCATAGTGGGATTTTAATGGGGAGGAGTGAGGAAGAAAGAGGCAACGGCCCTTTCTATGCTTACCTTTCTTCTCTTAACACAATACTACTACTGTCTGAAGTAGTTAGAGATGCGTTGTTCAGTAGAGGAGCAGAAAAGTTTTCTCTACAGGCGACTTACCATACTGGACAGGACAGACACGGTGTTACATGTACTGCACGGACGTAGCGAGGAAGGCCTCACTCTCCTTTGATTGGCTCCGGATCAGATTGGGTGACAACTTCTACCTCAGCAGGAAGAAGAAAGTCTCGTGTGCACAGCATTAATGCCTGAGTGCTGCATGGGAGAAGGAGGAGAGTTGGGGGACTGTTCTCATCATATTTCCCGTGGACACGTCCACACCACATAAAAGTAAGCCTCAATAATCCTTCGTAAATTTTGAGGCCGCCACTCACCGGAGGAAAACAATTTGGTAACAACACACTGCACGCCAGGAGAAAAACCCAAAAATTAAAACGGCTCTGCCTCCTTTGCTGGTACGTCTCTTTAAGCTCTGAGCATTAGCGGCTCGCTGTATGAGAAAGGACCGCATTAAAGAGCCTTGAGGCCTAGGGACGAAAGTCTACTACAGCAAAGAGAAGAGAGTGATGCCCTCGAGGGCTTTTGAGGATGGGGAAACAAATTAAAACACGCGCGCACGAGAGAGGAAGAAAGAGAGACAACAAAAAGCAAACTCATCCCGGGAGGCTGATGAAGTCTCGTTGGGAACCAGCATTTGAAGAGGGAGATGTTTTTGGACATCGTGTGGCTAGCACAGCTTGGGGTACTCTGACACTGGCATAGTTCTCTTTTATATCGGTGCATGATACACTCATGTTTACATACTATGCACGTGGCCAAATACGTCATGAAGCAAGTCCTGAAGGCAGCACCTTGCCCGGGATGGCAACCGTCGATCCTGCGATCTTTCTTATCGAAAAAAAAAAAAAAGCCCGCGAAAGCATTAGGATATTTCACTCCTACGTAGAGTAGGTCCTACCTCGTGTACTTGAGAGCTACCTAGTAGGTATGACGTAAAACTATGCCAGTAGAAGCACACCATTAGCTTCACATTTGCTTTTATGGAATCCTTTTTCCGAGATCAAGTTATGAGCGTCTTAACACACTCAATGTACGGGGAACGAAATGGCAGTAATGATGATGAAAATCCACCATGAAAGATTCCTCTTGTCCACAGGAAATGGCAGGAGAAAGCCCTTGGGTTTCCAGTGGCATCATAATGGATCGAGCTACTACTACTCCTTCTACCCCTCCCTTGTACGTCCCCCTCCACTACTTTGACTGCACAGAAGCTGAAATCAAACATGAGGTGCCCGGAAGCAATCTGCTCACTTTGAAAGGCATTGATCAAAAGTTGAGAGAAGGAGGGGGAAAAATTTCCCCCACCGCAACTTTTCTTTCTATTCGCCCTGCGCCTTCCATGCGAGGAACAGTGACCGGGTCGACAGCGCCAACACGCAGAAGTCACTCACCCTGGTCTAGACGTGGTACGTGCCATCCACGACGGGAGGGAGAGCCCTCAGCTTAGGCGCGCCGGATGAAATCTCTTCCCACTCCCTGCTCCAGCTTTGGCCGATTTGCCTCTTTCTGCCATGGCCGTGCAAGGGTCCCACCAGACGTGGTACCCGGAGGAGACTCGTCCGGCCAGCCCTACTAAATGTTTCTCTTTCTCCCTCCATACATCATGAGGGAAGCATATCATCATCATCATTATCATCACTGGGCATGCATCCATGCGTGCATGCATCAAGGGATCGGTAATTACGCCCATGACGACGCTCGTCCTTCTCTCTTCAATTGACGACGACTGGCACGATTGATTTCTGACTCGGGGGCAACTTTTTGGAAAAGCGGCCGTTTCTACGATTCCCCCCTCTGACTGGGGGAAGAAGGATGAGCCGAAGCATCGAAATGCCTGTAATTTACAGGAGCTCTGGGGCTGTTGTTGCTGTTGTGAGTTGGCATAGAGCTCTTGGCTCGTAGTCTCCCTCCTTCCGAGAGTCGTGAGAAGACATGAGGGATAGCCGAAAATAATAAACTTGTTAGGTTTTCAACGTGTCTGCTCGTCGAACGAGGTGTGTTCGTCAAAATCTTAAGAGGGGAGAGATGCTGCTATTAAAGCAAGTGACTTGCAGAAAGTCCAGTGTGTAAATCGATCACGGCACGCCTTATTCAACTATTTCTCTGTCGGTTTGTACGCCTCGTACGTGAAGTGCTACTATGCCATTCTATGGTCGAGAATGGTCAACACAGACGTTCTCTCCTTCCTGCCTGTTTTTATGAGTGCATGTGTGTGTATTTGTTTGTACGTGTGTGCGTGTGTGCGTGTGTACGCCTGTCCGCCCGCCGGCCCGCCGGCCCCCCTGCCCGCCTGCGTCTTCCCAATCTACAATCCTCTCTCTCCATGGATCTTTTTTAACTTAATCAAGTCATGAGACGAATATGAAGGCAGAGGCGTCAAAAGGAAGAGAAAGGAGAGGCGGCCATAAACCGATGCTTACTTCATCGGCAAGCTGAAGGTGCAGAATTTACGAGCAGTCATCGCTCGCCATCAAGATCCTCCGAGAGTGCGTAAGCGAGAGTACCTACTATGCAGTACGTGGAGTAGCAGAAAGAATAAACATCTGCTGTGCGCTGTAGCACGCTGACTGGATGGTGTAGTAGTAGTCAAGCAAGACTTTTCTGCCCAGAGAACGGAGTAGTTTGGTTGGAGCGCGTCGTCATTCTTCTCCCTCTCTCTCCCTGCAGTGTGGAGAGAATTGGGGAGCATTTCTTGCGCTCTCTCAGCAGCCCCGATATCTGGGCCTGAGATCTTGATCACACTACTGGTACACAGCAACTCCTCTCTCTCACTCTGCCTCCTTCTACGTGTATGCCAACATCAGTTGTTGCGAGAAGAAGACGAAATAAAAAGAAGTCCCTCCCTTCCTCCATTGGAAGGCATACATGCGGCAGAGGCAGAGGCAAAAAGTGATGAGAGAACGGGGTTTGATCGTCGTCTGCAGTTGGCTACTTCTACGCTGTCACTTCGTTGGTTTCTTTTCTCTTACTACCGCATCTTTTCTGAGAATAGTCAGCAATGAAGAGGAACCAAGGAGAGGAAGAAAAAAATCCCGCAGAACGGTACCGTGCTGATCAAAACACATCCTTCTCGGCAGAACGCTAGAACAGCAAGTCAACAACTTGAGGAGAGTGCGTAAGATATATCTCGTGGGGGAAGGATCTATATGTAGAAAAGACGAGGGAAAAAAAAAAACTACGTCTGCGGTAGTTGGAGGAAGCTCCTGAAGACGCCACCGTCATCTTCTTCCCCGCGAGCAAAGAGTGCGTGCGGCACCTTGAGCGTCTTAGTATTCTGCGTCAATCTTGTGCAGCCAAGTTGAGAGAACAAAGTGTCGCAAAGTGTCGCTTCTGATGCAAGTTCCTTACTACATATGGAGTAGTAGTACCTTATCAAAAGTTTACGTCTCGAGCAGGCAGGCACAGTTAATGTGTCAACATGACTTTGAGGGAAGGGGCGAAGTTCCATTTCGACTTTTCACTTTTCTTCGGGCCTTCTGGTTCCCCCCCTCTTAGCAGCAGCCCAATTTTCTCCGTCGCCGACTTTTTTCCGTGGAAAAAAATCCAATTTTAAGGTCTCTGGAGACGAGAAGAAGGGGGGAGGGAAGCAGAAGCTGAGTGACTGAAATAATGGGCCCTCCCATGAAATATTACAGCCATGCCTCACTTTCTGCCAGTTTTGACCCTTTTCGTACGCATGTGCGACCTTGCCTGCCTACCACTGGTAGCAAAGCTTAACCTACAGGATGATGAAAACTTCTCTCTTTCACTTTTAACCGTGGTAATTTGTAACGTTTACCTACTCAGAAGGTAGAACTTTAACCTTTCGAGAATGCCTTTCTTGGAAGGTTTGAGCCATGCATGAATCGCGAGAAAAACTGGAACAAAAACATCAATGCCTGGGAGAAAAGAGAAGATATAAACAAGGGCGGGGCAGAGGTTTGAATCAGAGAGCAGAGCTGTTTCCTACTCCGTTTAGAAGGAGATTGCCCCTAAAAGTTTCGCCTTCTCTCCTTCTTCATCTCCTTTGGCGCTATCGTCAGTCAACAGCTGCGTACAAGGACAAGGCTGAACGGAGGCCAATTCCAGAGTCTGAGATCCGCTAAGGAGAGAAATTGTTCGTTAGGAAATGGGCGAGGGTGGCAGGGCAGGAGTAGGAAGAGGCGTTTTCCTAAAAACCTTAATCTGGACGGTGGGCAGAGGCAGCGACAGCGGCAGCGGCAGCGGCAGCGGCAGCGGCAGCGGCAGCGGCAGCGGCAGCGGCAGCGGCAGGGGCACCACCAGCACCGCCGTGGAGGAAGATAAAGGGTGTGTGCGTGGGTGGGTGTTGAGGTTAATCCTCACCTGTGAGAGCTCTTTGCGCACACACCTTTAAACGGCAATCGCCAAAAGTCATCTCCCGTTTATCTCGGGTTATTTTTTCTTCTTCTCCTTCCTCTTCTTTTCAACGTTTGCCAAAAGCCAAGGTCAAGATCGACGTTGGACGGGGGCATTTTCGGCTTTTTTTTTTTGATAGCAGGAGATTAGCCATAAAATCGCGGCGGAGATGTGGATTGGGGTGGATGAGCATCCTTAGTCTTCCACAGCTCTCGTCGGGCGAGGGCCCTCAACCTCTTTGTACTACCTACATCACAGGGACGGCCCACCCTGGAGCTATGGCGGACAAGAAACAATATCGCAACGTTCGATCAGGAGAGAGAGAGCTCTATCGTAGTCTAAGGGAGATAATTTTTGCCAGAGTGCCCAAAATGTGAGGGGAAATAAATGGGTCTTCTTGGGGGGGAGTCGGTGATGCTCCCTCCCTTGCTGTGCATAAAATAAGGAAACTTGTGTCATTACAGCCATAACGCGAGGATTGTCGTACGTGGAGTTCTTGTTTGACTTTGGCAATTGCTGGTCCACTGTACCTGCGGCCGAGGTATTTACGAGTGGTCCACCAAGTTGGCATTGTTCTTCGTGTCTCCCGCACTCCCTGAATCCAAATAGACTCTCAGATATGGGCGCTCTTTTGTTCTTCACTCTTTCAGTACGTTCGACAAGGAGAGACAGCACAAAGAAGCCATATTTCAACAAAGAGGTAAAAAGAGGGGAGTGCAGTAAATTGGGACCAATTCACAGTGTGGCAACAGCCGGCAAAAAAAAGTCCCACGAGAAGAAAATTGTGCTCCCCGCCCTAGTAGTGGCAGTCACGTAACAACAGGAGTACTCGAGTGTCGTGACCTCAACGTCCGAAAAATTTTGAGCTGTCATTTCGCAACCCTAAGTAGAGACTGAGAACTTTTAATTGGCACTACTTTCCTGTCCAGTAACTACAAGAGTACACTTTGTGTCAGGTCGAACACACCGCACCGGGCGGCTTTTCCTGCCACAATCAAACCGGAATCACTTCCTTTTATGAACTCTCAAGGCCGGAAAGCCCGATTAATTGTCCCTATGGCTTTGCAACCGCACAGCATGAATGTTGCGGTTATGATTCAATCTTGCCGTACGTGCGGCCGAATAGGTGGTAGCCATAGTACTCAAGGAAGATTATCGAGGAGTGCCACAGCACGCTCTTCACGTAGGAACGTCAAAAGAAATTACTGCCCTCTTCTGCAGTCTCTACCTATTGCGTGGTTAAGGCCCGGCGCAACTGCGAACTCCTCATACCGCTCTTTATGCGTAGAAAAGTTGAATGGATATAAAAATTCGTGTAATAAGCGGTGGCAAATGGGAAGTGGTTGAGGCCTTGAACTTGGCTCCCCTCCCTTCACGGTGCGTTTGGTGCCCTGCGGTTAGTGAGAGAAAAAAAAAGAAACTGCTCCACTTAAGCACGCTGCACGCATGTTCGTTGCAGTAGCAGAAGCATAGATATGCTGTACGTGCACGCATTATCCACCGTACTGTGCAACTAAGAGATCTGCAAACAGACACGAGAGGATAGGACAATATTAAAAAAACAAACGGCAACGGTAAAAAAAAGGAAGACAACGCCAGAAAGAAGCAGGAATCCAAATTATTGCCTCCCAGAGCTGACGCACTCTGCTTGTTTTTATCAAAAGAGTAAACATTCCCTAAAGTGCCAACCTGGCAGCAAAAAATCAGTGTTTCTCTGTCCTCCCCTCACAGACCTTATTTCTTCTTCTTCCGCTCCCCTTCTCTGTCCTTGCAGACAAACAAGGACGGGCTAGGACCCGAATACAATTCAAACTCTTCTCCACGACCCGCTGACGTTTAATGTGCAGAAGACGCCAATGAATTCATTCTACGACAGCACCGAGCAACGACCCCTACATAGGACGACTGTTGCGCACCCAAGTCGGTATAATGCGAGTGGCCCAAAGAGGACGGCGCAACACTGAGAGAGGTCTCATGATGAATAAAAGCAGGCCATGGGGAGCCAGAAGTAGGGGAAGCATCCTCGCAATAACAAGCGGCTTAGTCGGGGCAATGGCGTAAAAGGCATTTCATACACTGCCAAATGAAGAAAAGTCTGGCCGGTAGGACTCTCCGGGACGCGGATCTTCTCCGATTCGGCACGGATTCGCCTCCGGAGCTGCCAATGAGACGCTCTGCAAGGAGTCAATGACACTTTTGTTTCCTTTCTGTCGTCGCCAGATCCCATTTCATTCGCCGGAGAAAAATTTCTTTAGGAAATGCCGCCTCAGTCAGGAAAATTGACATGATTACCCTGAAATAGACTTTCCTTCGGTCAAGACCGCGACTGTAAAAGAAAAGGGGTCGCGAACCAGACCCGCAGAGCGTGATTGCGGGTGCTGTTGTCGGTTCGGTCAGCTCGGGCTCCTCCAATTCAATACTCAGAATGACAGCAGGGAGGGGGGGGGGGGAGCACTGATGGCGCTAAAAGCGTCAGCATTGTCTACGAAAAATGGTTTCCTACAGGAGGTGCGGGGCAAAGAGGAAGGGGGTTACAGAGACAGAAAAGGGGGGGGGACACACCAGAAAATGTTGTTGACGCCGCAGCCGCAGACGCCTCCGGTGCTGACAGCGGGGTACCGATGTGTTTCTGCAGTCTTTTTTCGGTGCAACAATGAAGTCCGACGATTACTGAATGGTATGGAAGAGGATGGGATCGGAAAATCTCTGTTAGGCCAAGAGAAAATCCCCCGTTTATGGAAGCTTTGTCTGCAATATCCGTTTTTTTTCCCTCACCGCCCATGCAATAAGTCCGCTCGCCCATCCACATGTGTACGTGTGCACGTCTAGGTTTTATTGTACGGCCTGCCCATGCTATACGAGAAGAAGCAATAACAGCAGCCTGATCGGAAACGTCTGCTTTTCACCCTCTCTCCTCCCTCCTCTTTCTCCATTAGGACTTTCCTCTCTGAATAGGCAGGAAATTGAGACTTGCGTGTGACAGACACGCAGCCCCAATGGTGAGGGCAACATTCAGTCTGCTATATTGTTTTATGACGTCAGCATTCGAACCATGCGGCCGCTGTACCCGTTGACTCAGCTCATCTCCGAAGCTCTCGACGCCTTTGGCCGGCTTGCTGGCTTCCTGCCTGCCCACCTGCCTGCGTGCCTGCCTACCTGCCGGTCTCGGCCGCGCAGTGACGACTACATCTGTCTTACTTGTACCTACGTACATAACCCATTGTTCACACAATGTACGACTTTGTACGTACACACGAAGGCGCGCGCTACCAGTGAAAACAAGTGCGTACCAAGAAGTAGCTGAATATTTTATGGCACGCGACGAATCGGCCTCTATCGCGCGTGGAAAATCCGACGGAGGAAGAAGGCCAGGAAAAAAAATCTCGCGCGTCTTTATGGCATCATGGCGGCATCTGAATTTCATGGCCTGGAGAGAAAAGAGGCGAGGAGAAAGAGGGGATTTCTTTGCGGGAGCAAAAAAATCGTGTGGAGTTGCGTTCACTCTTCAGGCCATTGACATGTGAATATCCTACATAAACTGGGTAGTGGGGACAAAATTAGTGTGGACGAAGGCTGTGATTCTTGTTATAGAAAGGGGGAGAAAGGGGGGGGGGGTAAGAAAAAGACTCTCTTCGGTGAAGTGGCAGTGAAAAAACGGAGAAAAGTTAGGAGGAGAAGGGGAGGGAGAAGTGTCTTTGTAACGTCTCCAAATTGGACTATAAATTTCACATGGAGGAAGGAGACGGTATCGGTGCTACTCCTTTTTTTGCCGGCAGACGAGAGGGGAGGGGAACACATCACATGTCATTTGACTTTCATGAAGCGGCGCATGTTAGCCAAACATTAAAGCGGCAAAGAGACTGTGGAGAAAATGGTCGTGGAAACGCGATATCACGCGGGAGGAAGAGATTAACATCGCCGAAAGGACGCCGAAGTGCGTGTGTGTGGAGGAAAAGGAGGCAAAATTGGCGGGGACTTGAAGCAACAGTTGAAAAATTGATTCCATTTGAAGATAGGCGGGTGGGGCCAAAAATCGGGGAACAGACACAAGCTTCCTCCCTATTCCCTGGCGTCGTCTCACTACCGATAAACCTGTCCCACATCAGTGAAAAACAGAAAGAAGGGGGGGTCTAGGAAAAAAGCAGAGTTGGCGAGGCCTCGTTTTAGCAGATTTTCCAATACGACATAAACTAACTTGGTGGGCAGCAGCAGCAGATGGCTTCGTCTTCTCCTCCTATTCGATAGAGAGGGGAAAGTAGAGGATCGAGACTTGCTGCAAACATCTTCGGAAGCAGTGGCGGCAGCGGCGGCGGCCGCCGCGGCCGCGGCAGCAACACAGAGTTATGGGCCTATAACAACTCCTGCATGTACTGCACGTAGTAGTACTGGTACTTGCGGAAGAGGTGGTTACGCAGAAAACTTGCGAAAAAAAAGCCTTCTTATCCTCTTCTCCTCAGCCACCGTCGTCCGTGAGCTTGAGCCAACAATACAAGAAACGCGGAGAAAAGTTTGCTTTTGTCGTATGCCAGGTTGTGTCTCTACTATGGGAGACAACAAACACATGGCCAAAAGGCAAGAAGAAAGAAAAGGGACACAAAGACCAGCAGATGATTGGAATTTTTATTGCCTTCCGGTGGCGCCGTCACAAAGTTCGATAGCAAAGTGCATCCCAAATCTTTAAGTTGTTTCTCACCTCCCTCACTCTCATCTACATGCACGCCTCCAACTGCACCGAGGAGGACACGTGTTAGCCATTAAAGAGGAGTCGCGGTGGACAGATCTTCCTCTCAGCGTGAATAATTACCGGTGAAAGAACCACCAGCATCACCAGCTTCATCCACCACAGCAGCAGCGACAGCCCGGGCTAGTTGCACCCCTGCTCTCTCCCCCCCTCCACCTCCACCTCCTCCTCCACTCTTTCGCCAAGTCGGTTTGAGTGGGCGTCGAGGTAGTACAGAAATGAAATAAGTCAGTACGATAAGAAAGAAAAAGAAGAAGGCTTAAAATATAAGGAGGGACAGATGTAAGCCGTTAGCTTGAGGGCTGGCTGACTCCAATGGAAAACGGACTAACGAGGCAGTCCCCAAGAGTCCGGAGATAGGATTCAAGGGCGCGTCGCGGACAGCCCGAATGTTTGGGTGGCACGTGCGAAGAAACCAAAGAGGTGAATATTAGTGGAAGGAAGGGGAACGACATTGAATTCAGAACCCTCACTCACTCCCACTACTTGGCCGCCAATTTCTTTGCCACGTGCTTCTTCGCCATCCCACCTCACATTTTTTGCTCGAGCTTTTCTCTCTGCAGATGTGGCCAGTTATCGGGCGATGTCGAGTCACAAAAGGAGGTGCGTCTGGAAAACGTGGCTTGCCAGCAGTCCATCCATCCGTCCGTCCATCTATCCATCCATCCATCCATCCATCCATCCATAAGATCCAATAAAGATCGGGCATCACGTGAAATAACGTGCGGGTACACACACCCGTAAAAAAATATCATCTGCATACACCCCTACCTAGCACAGTGCGGCAAAGGTGTGCGCACGGCCACTGGTGCTGCCCACATCCACGCTGATATTGCTGTTATTATCGCTTTAGAGAGACTGCTACTTTCGGTGAAAGAGAGACAGAGAGAGAGAGATCTTATTTGCCATAACTTCCATGGCGACGATGACGAAGACGAGAGCGTTATTGTCCCCTGTAAACAACTGTAGGCTGTTGGCGCAAACACCGGAGGGGGCTAACGAGAAGTAGCTAATTCGTCGCCATTCTTCACTGCTCGCGCACATGTCACGCCGATATACACAGATACGCAGATATACATTAAAGAAGATGGACGGACTCGATGATCGATGCTCGGAGCGGTACAAACTGCCAGCGAAAATCGATGAGGATGCTCCTCACAACAGCCGATGTACGTAGCAAGAACGCTTGTCGACAAGAGCAGTGAGCAAAAGTTGTGGGCCAAAGATAAACACATTGCAGCCTCGTAAGCATTGTGGCAATTACGGCAGTGGTGAATGTGCGAAGTAAGCACACGCGGCGTACGTGAGCAGTAACAGTGGCGCAAAAAATGTCGTGCGCCAACTCCGGTGGTCTCCTGGCAGTGCATCTGCTGCCCGTGCAATTTTGCTTCCCCTCTTTTTATTCCAGTTACAGTGGCCGACGAACCGCAAGAAGTCAATGGGCTGAACTTCCCCTGTGTTCGCCCACTTTGAATGTAAGAGGTTAGGGCGCATTCCTAATTGCTCCGGGAGGTGCTAACTTGGCTCCAATCATCGCGGATCGGCGGCGCTGCGAACAAGATCTGGCTGGGGAGAGATTCGACCTTTGAAACCGGGCACGACGACGACCAACTTATTAATTCCGGCAGCGATAAAGCAGCAGACATTTCTTGCCACTCACTCTTTGAGTGCTGTCGGAGGGCACGACCGGGGCGGAAAGTCCGCAGCATTGTAAATTGCCTGTTTGCAGAGCAGCCAATCTAGAGAGATCGACGTAGAGAGATACTACACGTACACCACACATACGTATAATATATATATACGTACAACTGGGTATCATAAAAGCTGGTACTATTAGACCTTCTTCTCTATTTGCTCAGCAATTGGGCTACAAACACAACCAATCTACGAGTCGAGAGCCCCCAGCTCGAAATGCCCTTTGCGTCACGAACAAACGCAGACCATTAGCAATACATTCACGAGCAGTCAGTCCACATGTGCGTATTAGACAGCATTCATGGAGCGAGCGGGCGGGCGGGCGGGCAGGCAGGGAGCCACGCAGGCAGCCACGCAGGTCTAGGAAATGCAAAAAGGTGTTACACATACGTATGGCATATTCGTAACAAAGGCAGTCAGTCTATCTTTAGGTGCCGGTGACTTTTAGTGCCGCGCACCTTATGGTCAGCAGTATCGCCCTTTCAAAGGCGACTTTGCAGCCCGGTGTTGCAGATCCCGAAAAGGAATTCGCCATGCGTGTGCAGGCCACTCTTTATTCTTCTTCAGTACGCATTGCATGCAAAAAGAGGCCCCCTTGGGCTTTGCACAAGTCAAAACTTCTTGCAGATCCGCGGCCTGGGATGAAGTGTTTTGCGGGCGCGCGATGTCGTGATTCAATCAAGTCGCATGCGATCTCTTTGCTGCCCACCAGACCCTATTATTCTGATTGAGCTGGAGGACACAGCAGTGAGGCAACCATCATTCAAGGTCTTCTCTTTCCTTCCACAATGCAAATAGCTCACGACCGCATCTACTTACGCGCCCTAAGGTTCCACACTAGGGGTTTCTCGCGCCCCCTCCTTCCCCCTCGTGCCGTTTTATCAGGGTTTATTCAGACGAAATGTCATGGGCAAGCCGTGGCAAAGACATTCGTATCTACTGCCATGATACGGTATAAAACTAGCCTCAATAAGTCCAGCCTTTGAAAGGCGGACGACAAAGGAGTAAACGACGGCGCACGACAATCTTACGCCAGAGAGAAAGGTAATGAAAAGAATGACAAAGTGCTCGCCCGATCCGTTTGAAGTGCTTCACTTTCAGGCTGTGGTATCGTGGTTAGCAGGGCTGCACAACCAACTGTGGCCATGCGGACTGCTGTGTTAACATGTATCATGACCGAAAATCGACAACTCCTCGGAAGATCGCTTGTCTCTCTCTCTTTCTGTGTGTTGGACAGACGATATTTAGCTACTTCCTAAATGATGCGTGCGAGAACCGTGTGTCTTGAACCGCGTTATGGATGCGCAAATGGAGTTTCACGCTGATGTTTATTGCGTTCGTACGCACGAGCTGAGTACATACGAGACCGTCCGAGGTAACTGCAATCGTGTCGAACAGCGCAGTAACGAACGTCTGCACTATGTGCAGTGGCAGTTCTGCGCCGTCGAGCTTTGTCGCAGTGCACGCACGCACGCGGGCGAAAGCGCCCGCACTCTTCTCCGGATGACAACTCTTGTTGGTGTTGGATTTCACCATGGGAAAGCTCTCTCCATCCCTCTTGGTGTCGCTCTCGCTCTTCTGCCGAGGGTATCTGGTTCAACGCACGAAAACACAACTTCTGCGCCCTTAATACGTACGTTACAGCAGCCAAGCGTCCATCGACAGGCCAAGTTACAATAAATGGAGAGAGCGCAATTCGAGAAGACAAGTTTGCCGGACCACTAAAATGCAAAAAAATCACCTGTGTTGGGGCGGCTGGAAAACCAAATCCGTCCGCAAACTGGTTACACAGGGCATCACTCTTTGCTACCACTTAAGGCTATCGGACAATCTTGGTTAACGGCGGCTTTTCTCATCCCAAGAATTTCTTCCTGATGGACAGACGAATTTCATGAGAGACTGCTGATATCATCTCAACATCTCTGTCGCCCCTGCTCTTTAAACGGAGGAGCTGCTTTTAAGCATTTGCCAGGAAAAAAGAAGAAAAAAAAACCAGCTCTGCTACTGCTGCAATCAAATTAGGTTTTTTGCTCTGGACAACGGACGGTCTCGCCAAAAATGCCTCCATGACTGCTGCAGCGTCCCAAAGAACTTAGCAGTGAGCATCCTCATGTCAGAACTGTGCACTTGTCTTGGACAGTTTCTCGGCGTAGCTGCGAGGTCGGGAGTCCTTTCCCCTCGAGGTGGATCTTCACCGACGTCAACTGCTACATCTGCGGCAGTGCATGATCATCTCTCCCATGATGAACTTGGCGGAAGCCGAGCAACAGTGAGTTAGCGGCTCCCGAAAGTTTTTTTTTTTTTGCTTTGCTTTGGTGTGCCATGACTAAAGACACATCTTTATCTTTTCCTCCAGTCCTATCTCTCTCGTCAGGGAGGCAGAGGAGAAATAAATGAGAGAAATAAAAGCTGTGTCGTCGACTACGTTTTTATCAAATTGGCCCGCTAGACCAGTGGGTGAGAAAGAGAAATGAAGCTGGAAGATGCAAGCAGAGTGAGAGATAAACGGAACCTCCTTCCCAGAAGTTTTGCGCGCGGATACAAATGAGCTGGGGGAGATGGCATCTTGGGTCGCCCACATTCTCCGCGGGAAGGGAAAAAAATCAACGGCCGGTGGGTGCCATCGGCGAATAAATCTCTGGAGAGGCCAGGAAGCGTTGACAAATTCTTCCATAAAAGTGCACGCGAGGGGAGAAAAAGGGGTAAGGGGGAGGAGGAAAGAATGAGAAAAGTACTTTACACAACACTTGGGTGGAAAAGTTGGGCAGCCCAAAAGATGGACGATCTCTGCTCAAGATATGCGGGACCCTCCCAGATTTATACATGGTTCGGTACGCATAAATGCTATGTGGAGCACCTCTCGAAGGGGAGCTGGCAAAAATCAAGATTTCGAAGCATGCACGAGCATGCAGTTTATTGCACAAAGAGCGCATGTTCAAGAGAAAAGCTCTGACCATAACAATAAACAAATTCTGTTCGGACATGTTGCTGTCTTCCCTCGCCAACCCGCATAAGTGGGATTCCTCTGCTCTCGCTCGCTCGCTCGCTCGCTCACTCTCTCCACATCACATGTCCCTACTGGCACGGACCGCGTACAGGGTGTTCAAGAGGGCTGTCACTGCACCGAGGCCGCCGTCAAACGCACTCTTCACCCTGTACGTACACTTGGCGTGGCTCAGGAAGTGGAGGAAACAAATCGTCTCCCACCCAAATTCCTGGGATAATTGACGCCGGCCGCTGCCGAGAGTGAGGTGATGTTTGGGATAAGCCAGACGATACTGGCATTCTTCGACTTCTGTCCTACCTGATAACGAGATGACGACTCCGAGCAGGAGGATCTTCCGCGACGCCTCCATCATCTTCTGGCTCGACTTCTCCTACGACGCGACAGTTATTGCACTAGCTGAAGCCGGGCGTTGGCGGCCGTCGTCGGCGCTCATGGGCCGAAGCTGTCGATGAAACTTCTGCAAGACTCGGCGAAATTCGACCCTCTGGTCGATCCTCGACGGAGGAAGTTGAAACCTTATGAACTCCTCCGGGAAGAGTCGTCACACTCGCTGTCTCCGGCCACTGTTGCGCGTGCTTCTTCCGTGCGCTCGAAAGTCACTACTTGTAGGAAATCACTTGAAATCTCTGACGCACTCACACTCGCTCTCGCTCTCTGAGTGCGTGTACTTCTCTCCTGCCTTGATCCTCGGTCGGTCGGTCAAACCAGACTGCTGCTTCAAGCGCCAGTCTGTTTACTTCTTGCGCCGCCGCCGCCGTCGCCGTCCCCGTCGCCACCACGGCTGCTGACGGCGCTGCCGCTCTTGTCGGCCGCCCTCTCCTGCTCCACCAAAAACCAGTCGATGTGCCCAAGGCAGAAAATGAGCGCGCTCGCCCCGCTCGCTCGCTTGCTCGCTCGCTCGCTCGCTCGCTCCTTGGCACGCACGCGAGCACGCTGGCTGGCTTGATCTGGTGGCGCACGCGCGCACCAGGTCCAAGTCCGCAAATTTTTTTAATTCCGCGAGCTCCTGGCGACATCATCGAACCCGACACCTGACGGGAAAATCTCCTCGAGATACTTTGCTCATGGGGGTCGAAAACGAACAAGGTACTCGGCGCAGTCGTGTGTGCGGGTAATAACGCGCATCACGTGCGCATTTCATCAGCGTGCGTCCCACGAGGAGGTGAAATGCTGTGGCCGTCACCTCATATTGCAGCTAACTGCTTGCGCTTGAAAGCGTGATAGAATTTGAGCGACAAATGGAAACATCAAAGGAGAGATCTCAGGAGTGAGAGGGGGTTCGTCCACTCTCACTGCCAGAATATGTTTAGAGTACAACCACCCCTCTCCGTGCAGACATTTTGCTTTGAAACATGCATCACCCTCATAATGGCTGGGTGGCTGCCTCATTGTCAGAATGGAGGCAAGGCGGGAGGCCACACATGTGTTTTAGGACAGTTCTCGGCATATTTTTGCAACTAAGTTTAATGGCATGTGAAGCAACTAAGTAAAATTCTGTTCTTTTGCGCATTCAAAAAAAAACTGGAGAGTGAGCGCCTCCTCCCTCTTAAGCTCCTTACGACCCATAAAAATTCTAGGCAATCGCGTTTACTCGCCTTAGGTTTGTTTGAGTAAGAGAACATTGCAGCAGCTCTTGTTTTTTTGGGGGGGGGGGCGGTTTCCCTTCGTTTAGTACTATTAGATATGATGCATGCGAGGCCATGCATCCTCTGGCTTCCCATCATTCATGGTTTAAGCGCTACGTTTGTCTGGGCCATGTTCTACAAGAGCATCCCCACCTACGACGATGTAAGGTACTCCTACCATTTCACAACTTTCACGCGTAACAAGATGACGTCCCTAAAAATAGTCGGTGTGGTTAGTACTCATGAGTATAGGTGGGTGCCAGCCCAGTGAAGTTGGGTGGCTGCTGAGAATAGCCAACGCCGAAAACGAGCAGAACCAATCAACAAGTCCTGATTAATGATGGGGCGAGGGAAATTTGTCAGAGGAAGAGAGGAGGGGGGAAAGAATCGCGCAGGTAAACGAAAGTGCTGCTGGCAAGGATACGGGCAATTTATTTTTCGAGCTCTGGAAAAAAAAGGTACTGCTACATGCGTATGCAGCGTCCGCCCGAGCTCTGGTGCTGCAGACCCGGTGGAAATCCATCCGTCCGTCTGTCCAGTCCAGCCTCCTCTTTTTTCCCGTCCTCCTCACTTGAAACTGAGCGAGTTTTCAAAGGAGTGATGTTGAAACAGACGTAAAAAGTTGCAATGATGCAAGAATGGGAGCTGCAACTTTTTCGCATCCATCCCTTCTGCCAGACGGAGATGGAGAATAAGTCGCTGCTCGTCTGGACAGCATTTCTGTGCACCTCGTGCATGTCGGTGAACGTGGACGTCGAAACGTGGAACATCAATCGATTTGTCAAGAAACAATGCAGCTACATATATTATTTAGGCTTTGCTGCTGCTGCTGCCGCCGCCGCCGCCGCTGCTGCTGCTGCTGCTGCTTTGTTTGAAATTCTTCAAATTATTAAGGCTGTGCCAAACAACTACCCACCCAACACGTCCTACAGTGGCACCCGCTTATATCGGCCCCGCTCATGTCTGCGTTCTTCATACATACGTCCCCTCCTACGTCGTACTCACGCCTACATCGTCCTACACCGGACTGTCCCAGGTGGGACCATATAAGCGGCTCCCATTGCAGAACATAAGTACCCCTTAATTGTTCGCACTCTCGGCTCTTTCTTTGTTTTTTTTCCGCGGTCTCGAACTAACAAGTCTCACCATTAACCTTGTACCTGGACTGCACATGGGGTACGCAAGTGTGCATTCATTCACCGCTTTCGGGGGCCCGTGCAACAGTGGTGACGTCTGAATACCTGCGGAAACTCTCCTGAAGTGCGACAACAGTCTTGTCTCACTTCAGCCAGCCCCGGAGAACGAGACAACGGTTTGTCAGATTGTCAGAAAAAAAAGCGCACCGGTCTTTAACCGTGAGCCATCATCACTGCTGTCCGATCAATTTTCAAGATTGCCATTGCTCCAGCATCGCTTGAATGCGCACCGTGATAACGGAGCTTTTTTACCTCGTTTTTGCTCCACCAGATCTGTTGGGGCGCGCAAAACTGTCTATTCAACTTCTATCCGCGGTGTTGCGGTAGCGCTGACAACTGCAGGTGGTTGGCGCAAGTGAAGAAAAAGTCCTTATTGTGTCCCAAATGACACCTTTCTTCGCTGCCAGTTCGCATTTGCCGCCAGGCTCTTGCACGTAGAACACACGTGACATGAGCGAGTGAGGTTTAAAGGAATTCTTTTTTGTACCTGGCGTATGCGTTTCTGTCGAACTTTGACATAGTTAAGTATCCCTTGAGCAGTCCCTAATTTACTCTATCGTAACTGCAACCGTGGTCATTTTTCATAAAGTAAACTGGCGCAGGTCCGCAGTGCTACTTGGGTTCTCAAGACTAAACTAAAATTACACGTCACTTCCACGCCGTCCCTGTGCTCCGCACCAGCGGCATGAGCTGCACCATCCAGGCACTCCGCGTTGCCCATGAGGTCGACGCTCAATCCTCGCCAAGTTGTGACAGAGTTTTGTCTTCTTTCACTTTTGACACTGAGTAATCCACTGACCAGTGCCAAGTTTCTCGAGAAGTTGGCATTTAAAAAATACCACCAACCAGCTGCTGGTGCTTGACTTTTGGTTTTTTTTGCCCCCTTGGCTTCCAGTGCCAGCACGAAAAAGAAGTTGGCATTTGAAAAATGCGCAGAAACAGTTGATTGTGCTTGCTTTTTGTAATCAGGACTTCCTGAACCCGTTGGATGGCAAAGCTATCCCTGCACCTGAACCCAGACCGGGACCCCAACAAATGTTTTTTTTGCACCTGATCATGCTCATTCGCAACCTGCATGCTCTTGGTCTGGCCGTTGTTGCGTGCACCGGTTACAAAATAATCCAGTTTTCCAGCTTTACATACATGGATAGATATTCTGCAAGCATTGCTTGAGCTTTAGCTAACCAATAGGTTTAGTTCAGCCGTACAGTAGTAGTCTGATGAACTGAAGGCGAGGGCCGGTATCGACATTACTATTTCATGATTGCTAATCAAGATGTCATCTTCCAGGGAGCAGAGTCGCATCAAGAGTCTGCAGTTCTAAATCACATTGAAGCAACCACTGCAAGCACGAAAACTTGACTGTTTCATTTTCCAAATTGTTGAGTATCAGTTAGTCCATCTCCCATCCAGAGTGACTGGGTAAAAAGTTTATCGAGTCTGCTTTTCCGCTACATAACTGCTACGTGTGCGAAAAAAGTGTAGAAGAGAGGTCCCTCCTGCCTTATGTGCCGAGCACACAGGATGTTAGGAAGAAGATAGACACGGTAAGAGAAAGCAGAGAAATATCTTTTTTTTGCATCACCGCCAGCAGCCAGGAACTAACGAGAAATAAAAGCAGAACCAGCATTGGCCAAAAAAAATATACAACATTGGGAAAAGTCCTTGCCGATCTCTATCTTGTGCCACCAATCAAAGATTCGATATCGTAAAAGCCTACTTAAACGACTCTTCTTCCTCTTCTACTACTTCTACCATGTAGCCTCTTTCTTCCTCATCGTCTTCTTCGTCGACTTCTTCGTCTTCCTCTCTTGAAGAAAGTGTAATCCAGGAAAAAGGAAAGAAAAATATTTCCGCTTTTGCGACGACAAAAAGGGCACTGTAGTCCATGACTCAGCAAGAAGACAATAGCTACCTATGCTGCGATGTCGTTCTTCCCCGTACGTGCGTACAAGGGGAGGGGGGAAATGGCACGCCCGGTGGGGAGAACAGGGATCAGGCCAAGGCTGAGACTGGCGTTGTCGTCTTCGACCAATACCCTCGCCATTACGTACCCCCCTTTTTCGGCCATGCAAGCGTTGAAAATGGCCATTTTTCCACCCTCGTTGTCCCCCCTCCCCCCTACTCCCTCTTTTTTTTTTTCGCGACCAAGAAAGAACACTGGCTGCTAACATTGCCAAATCCGATTTAGGGCGACGACGACGATCTTTTAACATATGGCTTCTCCTTCTCTCCATCCAGCTCTCTCATCTGCTTCTACATAAAGCTTGGTCGGGAAGAGGTAGGTATGAAGTGGCCTCCCTCCCTTAAGGTCCATTTCCAGATAAGTCCGAGCTGCCTACTGTAATAAACGTAAGCTTTCAACTCCATCCCTCCACGTCTACCAGTGATTAGGTGGAAATTCGCTGCATTTTCGGCCCACTCAGCGTTTTGGCCAGGAATCGTGTCTGTTGGCAATACAGTGCACATGTCTCAGCCTTTTCTCTCTGGGTGATCAAGCTCTGCGCCGCCAATTCAAAAAGATCTGCCTCATTCCACCCTAATGAGGAATTCCAAGAAAAAGAGCCCGCGAAGACAGATTCTGGTTACGCAGCGGTCGTGGAGAAGAAGAGATTTTATTGCACCGGCGGCAAGATTTCGCCCTCTGCTGCCCTGTCACTCACTCCACTGTGTGTAAATGCGTCGTCACCGCCATAAAGATTGGGCCGCTCCACAGAGATTGTGATAGTTGGCCTATATGGGAGAGGAACAGGGCTCTCCTCTCCGAGCTGGGAGTATATAGTATATATATACCGAGCAGTACATGCACATACCCCTCTGTAGTACCTGGAATAAGGGGGAAGGGGACAACAACGAAGCAGAAAAAGGTAGTCTAGGGATTTACGGCTGATATAAAATGGCCCGTGCAGAGATGTGGGTCGCTCATAGGTCGGTGGTTGCGGTATCGCCATGTGTTTTGCAGCAGCTTTTGGGCTCAGCCGCACATATTTCATGGCATGGGAACAAAACTGAAGGGTGAGAATTTGTTTACGGAGGCCAAACTCACGCGAGCGTAAGCCAGAGATCGGTTATTGTAACTCCGGAGATTCAGCCGGGGCCGCCTTGTTTTAACTTTTTCCGACCGATCCCGGTGGGACTCTTGCAAACAAGAAACAAGTCTCTGGAGATGACATCTCACTCTTCTTCCTCTTTGGAGACAAACCGACAAAGTTAGGAGAACACAAAGCTCATCTTCCAAGCATTTTCTGCATATGTGTCAAGTGGAGCCGCTTGGTGGGGAAATAGTCGGCTGTAGTCGCTGTAACTGGCGCTGTCTGGGGCCGGGCAACTTTTGGCAGATGAGACAAAAGTGTATATCGACTCTTGACGTGTCAGGAGGTGCTAAAACGCCCTAATGAGTTGACACCTTCGCCTGGTTTACGGGGACGCCGGGGAGAATTTTTTGATTAGATATCAGACCCAAGCTGAGATGATGCCAAGCACGAGAGAATAGGGCCGGAGAGCATTGGCCGAGTCGCTGACCGGTCTCTCGTCGTCTCTTATAACGATCTCGCCCTCCCTCCCTCCGTCCCTCCCCGACAAGATATACTAGGCCAAGACATGCCAGCCCCACAACTGGAGAACGGACAACAGCAACGGTTTCAATGCGGAGGAGGGGGAGAAGGCAATATACCCATTAAAGCATTAAAGGAAAACCAGTTTAGAAAATTGTTCTCACTTCGCATTCCAGTTTCGCGACCGTAATTTTTCCTTATCTCGGTGTTGGCTTTTGATTCGCACTGCTGTTGTTGGGCCTCCATCTCTCATCGCAAAGAAGTCGTCGTCTGGAGTCCCTCGCTTGTGTGCACACACATTTGGGGTATGCAATCTCTTCCAAAGTTGCCAGTTTTCCACCTCTCTCCTCACGTCTTGTCATCTCAAGCTGCTCGAGCGCGAGAGAGATGATGGGGAGGGAGGTGGGGGAAGAAGAAAAGTTCTTGAACCCTCTTCGTCGTCCCCAATCACTTCACGCAAAAATACCTCAGCGTAACGAGTTCTCCTTTTCTCTGTCATTTTGTACGCCCCAGAGTGAGTTAGTGCGCGTGCGCGCTGATGTTGAAGTGTTGCTGGTCTCGAGAAAGTGACAGATTTTGCGGAGCCTTCGACATCTTACACGCACGCGCGCACGCACGCGCACCAGCCAATTTGGACATTAGCATTTCTATCTCCTTCTCACCCCCGCCGACTTTCTCCCTCTGACAAAAGAGGCTCAAGTTCTATCTCTCCCTCTGTCGTTTGCATATTCATGATGCCAACAGAAGGAGTAGGAGGACTGATGACGATGAAGGCATTCTTCTCCGCGAAAATACTAGTGGGTGCTTTGGCGTATCGAGCATACATCGAATCATCGACTCCACGACGCTGGAAAAAAAAAGATCTAGGCAGACGTGCAACTTTTGCACACACCGAGACGCCAACTCCGTAAACACACGTCATTCCATGCTTCGCCTTGACTCACGCAACATTCGACTTCCCTTCCCTTCGACAATGCTTTACTTATTCATGTTATCCTCCATGTCTTCCTCCTTAATCCCATTTGTTGCTGCACAAAACACCCCTGAGCTCATTTGCGATTAATTAAGGTCGCGATGACGACACAATGCAAGTGGGACATAAGACCAGGAAGGAAGAAGGAAACATCCTTCTCTATCCATCCCTTTGTAGTCGTTCCAGTCTATGTAGCTGTCTGCACTGATCCTCGTCTCGTTATTATTCTGCATAAGTGAGAAACAGCACCAGTTGTGTGGCGAAGGCGAGAAGGAGCAGAAACAATTCCACAGAGGGACTAATGAACTGAATCAAAGTGTCCAGGCGATAGCAGAGTTGGAGAGAGAAAGAAGGGATTAGATAGAACAATGCCAGCACATCCCTCCCCCGAGGGGACGCTGACTGGCGGATTCCAAATTGACTCCTGCATAATGTAAAGAGGGGAGAGAAGAATGGAGAGCACTACAGTACATGTGTGGAGGTACCTACGTAGAAGAGATGTGATCAGGATGGGACGACGACCAAATTAGTCGAGATTTTTTTATGTATTGCTCGATCAAGCGAATGAACGAGCTCCAGTGCAGAAGAGAGAGAGAGGGGGGGGGGTGTCCAAATGGAGTCGTGATTTAGGCGATCTTCGCGACGAAGACATACGTGTTCAAAGATGTCAAGTGATGTCTTACCTACGAAAAGTCATGACGAACTCACTAATGTCTCAGTTGCAGCTCACTTTGGTCCTTCTTTTTTTAATGGAAAAGCAGGAGTGGTGGTGGTGGTTGTAAATCGCACCTTGACCTCAAGAGCTACAGTGGGTCAGACGCGCCATGCCAGTAGAAGGATTATCTACGTTTCTGTAACTGGTGTGATTGGATAAAAGCCGGAGAAGTATCCATCCATAGGAGAGGCTGATATGGCATATCAGAAATTATCTCTCAAGAGGTCCATTTGTTTCGGACACACAGACACATCTGACGCACGGAAAGAGTGAGAGAGAAAGACAAGAGTTTGACAAAAAAGTGCTGGATCTTCGATTCAAATAGCCACTACTTCTCTTTCCTTTCTGATAAGCTCGATGGAGCGAAGAAGAATGTCGCATGTCAAGCGGACGACGGGCTAATAACTTCCATAACAGCTGCCAAATCAGTCACACATGTAGCACGACACAACAATCCAGCATAGCAATGGCTTGTACTTCCAACAGAGCATCAGTGACAGAGCGAGCAAACCAGTCCAATCTTATCCAGACACTTTCCAATGGAAGCAGTTTGCTTCCTTGTGCACAAACGCCGCAGTGTCAGGACAAAAAAAAGAACTGAGTGCAGGATTTGAATTTTTGCTTATCTTTTCCTCTCTCTCTTTCTCTCAGCTACCGAGAGTGGCCCAGACACGGACAAAACTTTTGTTTTGGGCACTTTTATCTTGCCACACACGAGCCATTAAATTCTTGGGTCTCTCTCTAAAAAAAAAAGACCCAAGTATACTTTTTTTTGGCCCTTGCCGCATGAGCGGCTTCGACAAACAGAAAGGGACTGCGTCATCAAGACTTCTGGTTGCAAATATACTTTGTGCGTGCCACTGTATGTTCCCTGTATCTTAGTAGTTAATATTTGTCTTTTTCTTTCGTTATTGCCATAGTTTTCTTCTGCTCTTCTCGTCCTGCCGATGCCCATAAGGAAGGGTACAAACTTCTGCGCACAAGGCGTCACTCAACAACTACCATACTTCTTAACGTCAGACAACATTCCTGTCCCCCAAAATTACGTACGTGACGTGCCATAAATGACGCTTATCGATCAGTACAAGTTCCGAAGGCGCCTCAAACTACTGTCATGCGTGTTGTCATCTTTAGAAAAAGTTTGAAATCGCCATTCCATAAGAAGTGGAAGAGAAAATTTTCAAAAGTTGTGTGTGTTGAGGAGGGGGAGGGAGGGGGAGGGGCGGATAGGTTGACGTCAGATTGCACGAGATTTACATAACGCCAGACCCCAAAAGCACCGCCAAAACAACGGGGACCCCGACTGAGCCCAGGCAAGCCCAGTACCTTTGGAGTGGGAGAAGAGTCCTTTTAACTTCAGCCCATGAAGACACGATAAAGCTGTACTCACTTTTAGCAACAGTAGCGGAGTCAAAAGCTTACCTTTCTCCTCACGACTTCATTACAAGATAGCGCCAGAACAGTTGCGGACTAGCGTGCAAAAAAGTTTCACTCACGTGTGTATCTGCAACAAATGAGATGCATACAATGCAGCGTGAAGGGGGAGGTGGAGACGTAGATAACGCCTCCTCCGCCTGCCTCGTATTTGCAACATCGTCGCTTTCGGTGGAGACGGCTAATTTCTTTCTTGTACAGTGAGAGACATTAACGCCTTGATTAAGATTAGCAGCGCCGCCGTATGGTGAATTTACGGACGTCTCTCACGGCAGGGGGTGGCATGCTCGACCGGAGAGCTTTTCATCTTTCCGCAATGCATCGAATGGTCCACGATTTCCCTGTCAGGGCTCCTACCAAGTTACCAACCAAGTGGTGATAATCTCGTGCAGCGAGCGAAAAAATGCGCCGAATCCGGATGGGTCGTAAAGCATGTTAACCAGGTCAGTCCTCTCTCTACCACTCATCCTTTACGTACAGGGTATGCCAGGAGTAGCATGACTCAGGAGGACTATTATGGATGTGCACAACGATGCTGAGAAAGTGTCTCCGAAAAGCTGGATAGACACGCCAGCAGTGTTGTAGCTATTCTATAAGCTAATGCGCATCATTGAAAAATCATGTCTGCTGAAGTGTCATTCATTCATGAAAAGGTCACATCCACGCAAAATTGACGTAGTGATCAAGCAGGGTTTTATTTTACTGGCCTCCGCTACGTCGGACCTTTCCTAAGTCCCAAAGTTGTCAGACTTTTATCAACAATGGATGAAACTGTTTTTTGCACCGACAGCAACAAAAATCACTGTGTCTTAATAGAGGAGTTGAGAGAGCTCGGAAAGTTTGCTTATTAATTCCACATCCTCTCGCAGTGGAACAAAAAAGCGACCGGTTTTTCTGAGTCACGCCACTTATGGTAGACCCTGTTCAGTAATGTAGAGCATGAAGATACTCTCCCTTCGGCTAATCTCTCCGCTAAAATCTTTCTGTGTCCGAAAGAGGCATACGGAGAAGCACTTTCCAGGGCTTCCAAGTGCACAGGGGCCAATTATTCACATCCTGAACGTTGTGCTTGTCGACGCAAACGTTCCACGTACGTGCATAGGCTATTATTTTGCTATATACAAGCAGATTAGGCTGGGTCAAGAAATAAAAGTTTTAGAAAGTGAGTGAGTGCGTCACGCCTAAGGTTTGTCATGTTATGCCATATGGTGAAGACCTAGTCAAAGGGGCTTTTGAAAAATAGTTTTGACTCCCTCTCTCCTTCGTAATAGTTTTAATAGTACTACGGTGGCAAAGAACAGCTCGCGTAGTCCATACAACGGAACGAGAGAGGACCCAGAAACGGACGATTTCTTCATTCCATCTGACTAGGATAGATGCCTTCTTCATCTGGAGTCTTGTACCACACAACAGATTAAAAAAAACCTGACGTAGCCTAATATAGATGCGTGTATATATGTATGGCGTCATATACGAAGTGTCACGTCCTGTACGAGTACACTGACGCTTCGTATTGTACTGGGCGTGCACGAAATTGATTGTCCGAATGCTTTCTGACCCATTAAGGAAGCTAAAGGTTTGAACGCTGCATCCAATCTCTCAGGGTAAGCAATTCGTCAGTCGAACGTGGAACGTGAAGTGCATTCACCGCTCGCCAAAGTGTTAGAGCCAGCCTGTAACACCTGCATGCGCGCGCGCACGTATCAGTGCATGCATTTTTATAACATATTGTACGTACGTATGTATGCTGGAGTTGATATCGAGAAGAGGAGGCGCCCTCGACAAAAAAGAGATCTTCTGGAGCTTAATCAGAGAGAGAGAGAGAGCGAGAGAGTGAAGAGAAGATAGATGCCCTCTGGTCAGTTTTCACATTGAGCTTGCCCATTTAAGCCTGCACTCGGCTCGAGCCACTCTCTTCAGGCCTGCCGCTGTGAGACACGCCCTTTACCTTCCTCTTTGCTTACTTATAGATCCAACGGGCAGCACTTATGACATCGTGCACGTGCACACGTTCGTACAGGGCTTTCCAGAAATGTTGCACTTTTCAAATCGGCTACATCTTTATCGGTCACCAGTGGGACCCCCGCCTGTGCTCGGGAGAATTCTCAAAATTGCTGCCTTTCTTCACGCTGTCCACGTGCTTCACGCTCACCAGGCACTCTGTGTCGTCCATGCGATCTGCACTTGGATCCATTTTGTTCCGATTTTTGGAACTGTCTGATCCGGATGCATCTCACCCAGCTTCCTTCTCTCACCTGACATTGCATCGAAAGCCCATGGACGAAGTTCATGGTGAACACGGATGACGTGTGTGTGTCCCGGGCCACGAGACCTGGCAGCTGGAGCCTCCGGTCTCAATGCCGCAAATGTGCTAAAACGCTTCGAAATGGACAGAGCTGCATGCGTTTGTGTGTGTGTGTGGGGGGGGGGGGATAAGTGAGTCTAGTACGTGCGGAGGGGCATTTTTCCAGACAAACATTGTCTAGAAGCTTTTATAGAGCAAACTCCATGCTGTGGATTCTTTTCAAAGAGTCTCTAACCTCCTTCAGCTTAACGAACTCATCAAGAGCATGGACCAAGCAAACGCGTTTTTCTTCACAGCAAGGCGTTGATTGGACGACACTTGGGGAAACGTGAGGAGAGCAAAACGCTTAAGCCTTGCCAGGGAGATTAATTGTTTCATTCTTTTTCAGTAGCATATGCAGAGGTAGTTTGCAAGAAATTGTTATTGATGGGGCCATTATTCTGGGTTATCAACATGCTGAATCTTGGTGCGCTGGTTCTCTTGACTACACCGTACCTACAGCCGACTTCAAACGCACCCATGCGAGCGTGTGCAAATAGCAGGTGCCTACGTACAGGCATGCATGTGACACGGTGTCTATGCACAGCCTGCCTTCACATAATCCTGGCCATACAAAGGTACAAAAGCATGACACGAAGTACACATGTGCACCATGCAGTGCCAGTGTGATGACGTGTACGTACGTGCAGCATGCACATATACGTGGGGTGGGGGTTTTTTGGTGCGCGTTCGACCTGGCAGCTCCGTCGGACCCCAGGCATCTTTCTTTCCGATGGTCCGCGCGTGGATTACAATGGTACCGACTAAATTGATACGTCCGAATGATGCATGTATGGGTGGAGGGGAGAGACAGAGAGAGAGAAACACGTCGACCCAATGAGCTCCGCTAATATGCACACTTTGTTCACGTCAACATCGCCATCGCCCCATTGGACTGGCTTGGCGAGGAAATAATACTTAACGCGCAGTCATGCCCTGAACACTAGCATTGACTATTCATGTTGCATCAAAGTCGGAGGAGCCTCTGATCAAGTACGTTTTCAAGCATCAGCGTGTGAGCACTCATTTTCCATCGATCCCGGAAGCCGAGTGCATCATTTGGAGAAGAATTCGCTCAAAAAGCACAGGGAGGAGGCCCGCATTCAGAAGCTGCTGGTGGTGCTCCTGAACAATGACCGCCAGTAGAAACTTTCTAATCATCAGGCCGACTTTTTATGTTCACTCAAATGGTTTATTAATTACCAACCTGCCCCGGAATAAACATGATTCATGGGGCCCAGGTAAGCAGCTACCTCGCCCAAGCTGCCACTCACTGTTGCTGCTCTACCTCTCTCTCTCTCTCACTCACACGCACACACACGCATGCACACGCACACACACACACATGCGTCCGTGTGCACTGCATGACTATGCCACGCTATTTGTAAGCAGCCAGCTCTAAATCTGATGCCTCGATGGAAGTAAAACGTGCGTGCCTACGTAGAAAAGCGACTAGACAGCGCTGTAAAAGTGTAGCAGTTTATCGAAGGAGACGTCTGGGCCATTTTAATTGGCTATTAACGCAGAGATGTGATTACCCCGGGACTGCAGCAGCTCCAATTTTGCTGGACTGCGAATAAAAACAGACTGAGAGAGAGAAGCCTCCCAATGTAATCTGGTGGAGATCCATAACTCTTGTGGCCCCAGTGAAAACGTTCAATCATTAACCATCAGGCTGACAGTAGGCGTGTTCCGATCTCTTTGCTCCGTAACAACAGAAAGGAATTAGGCGTAATTTGTGCAGATCTGGGCGCCGTCGCTTCCCAGATACTCGGGTTCGGGTTCTCCCGCCACACCGCCGGGCGGGCGGAGACACGGGCAGAGAGGGCGGCAATGCAAAGTTGGGCAGAAATATCGCCCGAAGAAAATCCATACCGGGGAACTGTCGTGCGAGAAGATTTAAAGGGCTGGGGGAGCGTTCAAATCTTTAGTGGCCCTCAGCAATTGAACTAAACGTAACTCATTATCCTTTTCGGCGGCAATCGCACGAATAATCTCTTTCCGCCCTGTACTGGCGCTCATTCGTACATGAGTAACAGTGACCATATCAGCGGTGTATCGTAATAGACTTTGATTTATGTGCCAACCGCTGCGCTGCTTGCTCGGCCAGAGAAAAGAGATTTTCTTATACAATATAACAAAGCTTGTCTTTCTCTCTCTCCGTCTGACCGAGTGTTTGCCACAGCCAGTGACTTGGGGAGCAGCAGGAGCTAAGTTGGAGAAATTTACGACTGCACTAGACTCATTAAGGACTTTCAATTATGCGGCCTGCTACAAAACAGTTGAGACTTCATTCTTGAACAGCTGAAGACATCAGGCTCGTATTTCGGTCCAGATAAACGTCATTCGACGAGAAAACTTACCTCGGAGCCCGCACGAGAACTTTTATCGGTCCGGATTGAACCCCAGCTTTTTTAATCTCTCTACTGTTGTTCCCTATCTCACGGGGAATTGAGAATGAGATCGCCGTCCAATCTTTTAATGCACGAGCTAATGGCTTTTGGATCCTTTTCTACTGATGTTCTATCGACCTGGTCAGTGGTCATTTTTCATCTTTCATGGGAGGGATCTGCGTCGCTCTGCATCGCTCTGCGTCGCTCTGCGTCGCTCTGCGTCGCTCTGCGTCGCTCTGCGTCGCTCTGCGCCGCTCTGCGCCGCTCTGCGTCGCTCTGCGTGGCGCGCTGTTGCACTTACGCGTCCATGTGACGCCCGCTCCTCGTGCTCGACGAAACCCCGACATGCGCAAGGACCGCTCAAATTTTGCCAGTCCTGGATCCAGAGGAGAGAATAATGACAAAAGAGGTCATCTATGCTTGCCTACCTTGCCCCATCCATGGCCTGGAGTGCAAAGCCATCATCGGCCAGTTATAGAGAGCCAAAGACCGTTTTTATTCGTCACTGCCAGCTAAAATAGTCTCTTTCTCTCCTTCTACCCCGCGGGCTTTGGTCGTTCGGAGGAAGCCACTTGTTGAAGGGGGAGCCCGGAGATAGAAGAAAAGAAACACGCTCATTTCATTTCCAAATTGCTACTGTGGTAGCATGAAATGTGGTAAAATTGGCGGCCTCGTGTAACTTTTCATATGCCAGTTTTGACTCAACTAAGGTACGCGTTTAAGACCCAAGAATACAGTAAAATCCGGCTCCAACATGTTAGCACCGCCGCGGCGTTTATCTCTGCAAAGGCAAAGAAATAGGAAATTCGTTCTAACGCTTCTCCCTGCCACTCTTGAAAGAAACACTACGAAGTGACACGAAAAAGTGCATTCGCATGCACTGCACCCACATGCATGAGCGTAGTAGAGCTATGGGCGCGCATGCGTCAATGAGAGAGCATCCACCCAGTCGTTGGACGGGACATTATTATCCCTCTTATTAGAAGACCCCACGGGTCATCCCTCCGTGACGCGGCTGCCGGCTCTCCAGGCCAACCCATTTTTCATGAACCTGAGGAACAGTTCACTTTGCAAGAAGGTGGGCTTCCGCGGAGCCGCGGGTACCTTCCTTCCGGGGGTGACCACTTAATCCAAGTTTTGCTGCATACGTTTTACTAAGTCAGCCGGGATTTTTTTGGCCTCTCCCATTGTTCAGGTAAAGGGGTGGGGTCTTAACCCACCCACCCCTTTCCCGTACAACGTGGCCCCGGGGCAGGGAGACCACCGCCATTTTGTCCAAATCGGTCCAGCGATCTCGGACGAGATGCACATCGGACAGACCGACAGACCCTTACGTATATAGCAGTTTAAGGTACTCCGAGAAGAGTTACTGTACACAAGATACGTGACCGTTGAGCTTGGGCAGCCTATATAATGTACGTCGAGCCCGAATTCGAAGCGCAAACAAAGCTGCGCTAATCAGATGTTAAATAATCAAGGGACGAACGTTGCATCTCCCCAACAACAACACCCTCGCATGCACGTCCGTATGTAGTAGTCGGGGTAACTTCCTCCTTTCTCTTTCCCCCACCTCCCTCTCCTCCTTTCACGTCCAATTGAATGGGTTTTGCAAAAAGAGGGCGAAATGGGTGGCCCCAGACTCAAGTTTCCGGCAAAGTGAGTCGAAAAGTATTCGCCGTCCACTTCTTTGGCGCTCCGAGGGTGGAAACAATTTTTGAGTAGGTTACTTAAGCTCAAGAAGCGCCAATGGGCGAGCTTGTCCAAATATTGTTTTTATTTGTGCGCACGATTCCTACGTATCCTCCTCCCTTGAGAGGTAGAAAAAGAGGGAGAAGCAGCCATCTTCCATCGGAAATTGACGATCGTGCGTACAGCAGCTGTGTTTGTTCTGACTGAAGGCAAAAATGTGTGAAAGCTCACAAATTACTTCGGCCGGAAAACGATTGGAAATAAAGGTAAGAGGGGGAGAAAGCCCCGGAAAAGGGGAAAGTCTTAACAATTTCTGTCCAGAAAGATCACTCGCCAAACCACCGGGAGGCGTTGGGAACTTTCCACGGAAACTACGGTGACGAGTTAGTTATGGTGTTCATGTCAAGCACTTTGCAACTGCTGACATAACGGTACTGTAAGATGCATGGCTCGGATAAAAGTTCCCGGCGCGTACCTGCTCTCCACTGACTTTTTCCGCCGGACACTTTGGAACTGCAACAGCCGTAGCAACGCCCCCTGGGGAGCCAAGTGCACTGCCAGAAAGTTGACTAATCAGTCTGGAGCCACGTTCAGCCTATACAGCACGTGGTCGAGGTGGCCAGCCTACAGCACGTGCACGCATGCGCATGCATATGCATGCCGACATATAGGCAGGCAGGTACTTGACGTTATGTACTTGCGTCAGGACCGTACCAAGCTGTACGCCAAGCGTCGGCACCCAGCCCCGTCAGGCGTCAGCTCATGCGAATGTTTAACTAACTACTCTCATAGGTTGTTTTGTTACACCTCCCAGCACTTTGGGATTGACGGATCGGTCAAATTAGCCTGAGAAGGGGATGTAAAACGGATTCGTTGTAAATCCGGAGTAAATCTTTCTTAGGCCATCCATCTTTTACCCCCACCAAGCAGCCCATATTGACTGACGCCACGGGGAAAGGGAGTGAGGGTGGGACGAGAGGGGGTAAACTTGGAAGAGAAGCAAAAGAAAATATAAGGGAGCATCCAAAGTGTGAGAAAAAAAATTACTGCGGGAATGAGGTCACTCCAATTTGCCTCGCTGTCGACTTTTTTCTTGTCCCTAGGAGAGAAAATGGACGTTTTGTAGGCACCAATTTGTCATCACATGACTTAACAATACCCCTATGAGAAAGAGAAAAAAGAGGAAACCCTGGCACAGCCGCCTGGGGGCGAACACCCAAAAGTCAGGCCGGACAGATTGGTTAAGCACATGGCTGCCCAACAAATCAACCCACCTTTCCAGCGGGGCAGCCAAGCCCCAAGCAGTCGTGCTGCAGTCACAGTTTGGTGCTGGCAGGGCAGGATGATAGATTAAAACGAATCTCTCTGAATCTGTCTGGATAATATTGTGATGGCGATGCAGTTTCAAGAGCCTCTGCGAGGAGAGGAATTGGAGGTGCTCATAATTCACGCGCATTTCAGCCACTCCTTTCGTTAGCTAATGAGAAAAACCAATGGGGTTGTTGTTGATGCATTTGCTCATTCGCCTGCCGCCTCCCTTATTCCTTTTCTCCCATTAATTAAGCTGAGAAGGGCACACGCACAATGCACGCAGTTGCTGTTTCTCTCTCATGCACGCACACGCACACGCGCACACACACACACACATACATGAAAGTATAGAGACAGACACGCGCGCCATTTATCTACCACTCACGCTAGCCTAATAGAAAACTCTGCCTACGCAGAAATTTTTGTTCTCCTGCCGCTGGAGCTGCTAACGCAAGGCTCACAGGTCTCTCTGTTCGTGTTAATTACATTGATGCTGGACCTACTTGGTGCGAAACCTAAGCCTCGTCCATTTTTTTCTGCACCTCCTCCTGCACCCTTGGCTTAGTGGACAAGAGAGCGTAGGCAAATGCAGTACACAACGTCCATGTACTCGTGCATACAAACGTCCACGTAATGAAGACGCATCCAGATGATGCTCCAAGCTTTTACTTCTGTGCTCCCTCCTTTGTAATGTGAGTGGAATTAGCCAACCCTTTCTAATGAAAGAAGTCCAGTCGGATCTTTCCGGGGAATGAAGGGAAGGGCGAAGCGCTCGTCTGATTTCATGCTCACTGAATGTCGAAGAAAGAGTTGCGTGGCCTCAACATTCCATGCCTCTCTCATAGACGAAGCTGTACGCATTTCTGGAAAAGCTTTCTCCCCACGGACGTGAGTACACATATGTATTCAGGGTTTTGTAATGTTAGTTGATGGTAATCTCGATGGTCTTCATGGGTGCACATGCTTGTACTGCCTGTGCATGCTCGTATGTACCACCACGCACTAAACTTATCTGCTATTTTCTAGGGATGTGTGCGCGTATGGAGGCTGAACGGTGCTTCTCAGATTTCAAAGAGATTGCGTCTGGTGATGTTTTTCTTCTCTACCTGTACGACAATATGTGCTCTTCACAAACGTACATATTTGCGTTCACACATACGTGAACCATATTTAGTTGTGAAGCATCATTTAGCCGCCAACTGTATCTCTCTCTTTCTCCTACGCACACACGCGCTCTCTCAACTCGGACGCACTCACACATGTTAATGGACTTTAACCCCTGCGCTTTGAGCAGTCACTGCGATTGCTCTGGAGATAATGAGACGTCGTTGCAGCACGTCTCTACTGTACGTACGTATGAAATGTACGGACATCCAGCGTCTGTTGCTCGATGTGCGTACGAACACATGTATTCCTCGTAAGTAGAGGAAACATAATAGAAAGCTCTCGTGTGAACGTCTTTAAAATGCAAATGTCCCATAAGTAAGGTATCAATTCCCCTTCACTTTCCAAATGCTATTATGCAAATTACCAATCTCACTATTCTTCCCCGTCCTCCTCTTGTACTTAGTAGAAAGCTTTCAAAAATTCTCTTGGTAAATGTCTTTTTAGGATTGAGGAGGAACTCCTCACCTGTCCTCTGAAGCTTTCTCCAAGCGTGGAGCAGAAGAACGAGCTTAACTTACTTGTAACAACTTGAAATTGACGATAAAAGGGCCAAATTGGCACCTCAACCCTTCTTATGTCTTGGCGCTAACGCCGTTTCCTCTCTTAGCTTTAGGCGCCATATTCAGCTTAGACAATAAAGGTCGGTTTTAGCACCTACTTTCATATAAGAATAGTCCTTTCTTCCTTGAGACGCTCTCGAAGCAACCAACCCATCTGTCACTTGAAACGCCCCGTAATCTCTCTCGAACCCTTCTCTCTCTCTCTCTGGTTGTGTTGCACAATGGTGTCTGAAAGGGGGACGATATCATTATCGTGAAAAGCGGGGTCGGATTTCCATTTTCAGCGCCCTCTTTGCTTTCTTAACTCTCATGTGGATGGCAGAAGGTACCGACGGAGCACGGAGAAGGTGAGGGAAAGGGCGGAGATGCAGACAGACACGGCTGTTTCGCCTGCATGTGTCTCTAAACACCATCTTCTGCCAGGCTCAAGGGGCGGGGGGGAGGGGGGAGGGGGCGGGAAGCTCGGGTACGAAATTGAAAAAGGCAGTGGAAAAAAAGAGAATATCGAAGAGATTTTTTCTCGATATGACGGGGAATGAAAAAGAGATGGAGACTGAGAGGGGGGGGGAGGACCGACGTAGGTCGCAGTCAACACCAGCGATTACATTTCGTCGTGACAGACATACTGTAGGAGGGGTGAGGGAGGGGTGGTGAAAGAGAGCGAAAGAAAAGACGCCGAACAAGGGTGCTGACAGCTTTTTCGACTGGAGACATCCTAACATAGAATTACTCCTAGGAGGGTTTGTGTGTTTTCACCGGTGGGGATTTGCCCTCGTCTTACTTTTTCTTTTGATCTTTCCATTTCGCTCTCTAGACTCTTTCTCACACACACATGACGTCCATCTACTTTCTGAACAGGGACACCGCAAGAAGAGGAGGACGCGCGTCATTTTCAGCCCAGGAAAAAGGTGTCACTGTACTTACACAATAGCAGCAGTGGTGCTTGCTCAAGGAAAACGTGGCCATCTCTCCACAGAGTTACAATAGATCAGCTTTTGGCACGTGAATTCAAATAAGCCACGATGACCTAGTTGTAAGAAAATTGGAGAAAATGGCGTCTCTCACACGGAACCAATATGATTTTCTCCTCCAGTCACCGAGCAACCCCTTTTTTCCAGCCTCCTGACAGCAGCCTTGGAGCAGGGCATCTCTGGAATTTTTTGACAGGCGTAACACCTCTCCCATTTCTTTCTCAGATTGACACGTCAATCCTCTGGAGCTCAGTGTGGAAAAGAGCTCCGCAGCCACAGAAAGGAGGCACGCTCAAATGTGTCTGCTCAGACAGCCACCGAACTGTAAGCTGGGAAATGAGAAAAGTCGGAACTCCTTCAGTTTTTTGTGGTTTCCTGTGCTGTAGTCCCGATGGAAATTGCGGGGCAGCAGGCAAGAAGTAAAGCTCAATGGTGTTTGTTCGTTTGTGCTTGCTGACAATCGTCTTGATGGTATCAACAGTACACACGTGGGTGAGCGTGACGTCCGTGTATTCAACTACTTTGGGGGAGTTCACCTCCCCCAGCTTGCTACACTCACAAAATGGGAGGGAGAAAAAAAAGTTACGTTTTTATGTCTTACTTCTGATCTGAGCCCTGTCATGTTGTCACAGGTCCATTTTAAATCGGAACAACTCAAGTCTGGTGACAATGGTCGTCCCTGCAGTGCATCCACACTCATGGTGCCTGCATAAACAAGTGGCACTCTAGGACTCCCGGCCTCGTGTGATAATACAGAGCCCAATCTCAGGGTTCGCCCCTTCTTAATGCACAAAGATACCAAGGTACAGCAGGTGAAATCGCTCGTATATTTGTGCCAATGCCCCTAAATCGCTGACAGAAGCTTCGCCTTGAAGCTAAACTGAGAGAAGATCTTGTCTGAACTCTGATCCCACGTTCATTAGTTGACACCTAGCCGATCTGTAGGACGGAGCAGCAGCCTCCTCGTCTTACTTATGTCAAAGCACACAGATGGTCACCGGATGCTTTGTCTGCCAGCATCATCGGTTGGGGACAGTTTTTTTTCTTTTTCTTCACGACCAAGGCAAAATGTGCGCAGAAATGTCAATAGCTCAATGAGCACTGAGACCAAGCTTGAGCTAGTCTTTTCAGTGCAGCCTGCAGTGCAGAGCGAGCGAGACGTCAGTCGCATTCAGGATGAGGTAATGAGGACATCTCCCTGGAGGAAGCTTGTCTGCTCTCGCCGATAAGATCGCTCCTCTCAGTGAACTGGAAGAGGAAGCAGCAGATAAGAGGAGGTACGCACGTAGAACGGAACCGTTGTTGTGTGGACAGGAAGTTTCGGACCTCACATAAAAACCGGGCTGCTACAATGTAGAGTGATTGTGGACTCACGCACACAAGTGGTTGTCTGTGACATCCAGCCAAAGCATCTTCTCACGTCAGGGGCTATGGCCATGGAGGCCATCCTCAAGTTGGAACGAGTATTCGTCCGAATTGCCGGCCATAGCCTCACTGACCCCTTGCACATCACATGTGTGGTGGGTAAACGCACGTCAGGACACACTGTACACAAGCATCTGCGCCAGAATGTTTTTCCCCCTCTTCTTCCTAAAGACGGTCACACGCTATTCAGTTGCATAGGGTGACTTGAGGGTTCAGCCATCACCCCTGGATTTTTTTTCCTTTCCCAAGAAACTGGAGAGAAGGGAAGTTGGTGATAAAGCTGCCAATTAAACCTTCAGCGTGGAGCAACCTGATGACGAAAAAATGCTCCTCTTTCTCCCCAGGGCTGCCAAGTCCTGTTATGGCTACTAAATTACCTCCCCCGCCACCCTTCAAGATAGAGACACTTGTTTTCCCTACATTGAGCTAAGAAGGAGACCTAACTTTTCCCCTGAGGAAAATTGAGAATTTCAAAAAGGGACAGACCGAGCTAAAATAGTGGAAAAAAATAGAGGAAGGCGCTCGCCCACGAAGGAGAACTTCTAGCAAGAAGCCACCGAAGACCTGAATGTCGTAATATTTCACTCTACGTGGCTCTTCAAAGTGCTGCTGCGTGCGATAAGCACGTATGCACGAGAAAAAGTGAATGGGGAAGACTAATACTAATCATGCAGGGCATAAAGTGTAAAGACCGTGACTATTAATTTCTTTATCCCCCATGTACTGCGCTGCGCACTTATGTTTCGTTCCCTATGCATGGTTCTTGAAGGCACTGCCATATAAGTGTGTGCACATACACACGTAAATATATTAGACGAAGCGAGTGTGAACACTTATTCCGATCAGGCCGAGCGCAAACGCTATAAAGAACGTGACTTTTTTAATTAACTTGTCCACACATTGTACGTTTGCAGGCCGCATCTACGCACTGTATTTGCTGTGAGCCGGTATGTGTTGTTTTTACTCATGAGTCAACAAGGACAACGTGCTGCGCAGTGGGGCCTCTCTCCCTGAGGCACTTAATACGTACACTGCACCTAGTAAACATGTGTTTCTGCTTGGCTTGCATTTCCCCTGCACTGGACAGGGTTACCCCTTACCCGCCAGCGTCTAAGGGAAATTCTGCTGCCGCCCGCGTTGGTCGAAACATGTGCCTCTGAAGCATTTCCCCCCGCCCGTCCGTCCCTCCCCACCAGCTGCAGGCCCCGGTGCACGTCGCGTCAGGTAAAAATCTCTTCTTTCTTTCAGGCCGTGGGCGGCAGCGAGGAGAAACACCCGTGCGCATCACGCCTCTTCTGTCCAGAGGTGGGGGTATAGCTCAGTGGTAGAGCAATCGACTGCAGATCGATAGGTCCATGGTTCAACTCCGTGTGCCCCCTGACGCTGAACTTTTCTTCTTTTTAACCCTTTATTAGTCTTCTACGACTTCTTTTAAGTAGACCCTTCTGTATTGAGTCGAATAACGTCAGCCATGAGCAACCAACCAGGCCTGCAGTACTGTGCGTGTCCTTACTTACTGAACGTCCGTCCGTCCGTCCGTCCGTCTGCCCGTCCGTACAATACTTCATACCTACGCGTAGAAGAGTTGAATGGCAGATCCCGACGCATGACTATGTGTGTGCTTGTGCGTGTGGACAATAGGCATGTGGCAATAGTCTTTCTTTCAAAATTCATGGACAAAAACAAAAAGACAGGAGAAACAACCTCCTTGCTTAGCTGCCAAAGGTCACCTTGCAAAGCTAAATAAAAAGACAATTAACCCGACTGGATATTAATGTATCCTCTTTTGCATGCGGAGTTCCTTCCGGATACGCGCGAGTACTGTCATATGCCTACTCTGAGAGCTACGCTACGTGCGTACGTCTCCTTGAATGGTTACTGAGGAGAAAAGAGGAAGCTTGAAGGCTTCCCTGAAATAAAATAGCTCAAAAAGTTTTCTTCTTCTTTTTGCCTACCTACTCCTCCACTCCAACCCAATTAGTCGGATGTCGAGGAGGACGGCAGCGACGAACTCTCTAAAGAAGTGAAGAGACTGCTGACTTGTCCCTACAAACTTCAGACGAAGGGGACAGCAAAAAGAACTTGAAAGCTGCCCAAGTAGTAACTGTCTAAGCTTGTGCGCTCACTAAGGAAAAAGATTGGGCCTTTCTGCCTCGGTCCACAGATTCGCGCCAAGTGACGGCAAAGGTAGGCCTCGCTAACTCGAGAATGAAGCGTCGGTCGGGTTCGGGTCTCGCTCATTTTGCACCAAATGTCGAGAGCGACATCTGTGGTTGGGTTTTTCCACCTCGATGTCTGTCTGAGCGAGAGAAATATCATCTCGTCGTCTTTCTCTGTAAACAAGCAGATTTGTCAGCTCGGGCGGCACCCGCTGGGTGCATGTAGCGGCCTTCGCTGCCCGCTGCGCTTTTTTTCGCCCCCCTTTTCTCCCATGAGGGATATGGAGAAGAAGAGCACGCGGAACAGGCCTAAGAGGTGAGAGGGGGGGGGAGGATGTGAGGAAAGCAGTGAGGGAAATGGGCCGACGACGAAAGAGATTTCAGACATTTGTTCCATCGCCGGAGCGAGGGCGGAGATTATTGGCGCTCTCCGGGCAGCTGTAGATAAGCCACTTGAAGCAGGCCCAGGTTGCGTATGTGCTGTCAGAGCAAACGTTGCACAGAGCAAGAAACATAAAAGCTTTTTTGGCGTTTGTTGATCTCACCCTGCTACAGCTGAGTGATTGCGTTCAAGTGATTCATTGAAAGGAGAGAGAGAGAGAGAGAGAGAAAAAAAAGAAGACAATCTTCTGGGATCTCGAGATCGCGACTTCTCACCAGCAGTCAGAGGCTTTTCTACTTATGTCTCTTTGCTGTCCCCTAAACATGGCCAGTCATGAATTGTGATCCCTTGGGCACTTTGGCGTCGTACAAAAACCGCTTTCTTCTTCGTCTGTTTACACCCCAGGGAGTTAATTTTCTTCTAATAGCCACTCTTTTAGGCTTGTTTATTTGAAATTCTCACGGCATTAGCAGAAAATAGAAGAAGCTGCGGCTGAGGCTGCGGCCGCGGCTGCGGCTGAGGCTGCGGCGGCTGTCGGGCCTGACTTTTCATTCTATTTACATGAAGATCTCTCTCTCTCTCTCTCCTTCTGCCTCGTCGTCTTTGAAGACAACTCCAGAATACATTTTTCGCTGGGTTCATCCTTTTCTTGGCTCTTAATCTTCTCGACACTCTTGTAAAGACTTTAGAACATTTCTTTCGCGAATATTAGAGACAGCGGCGGAACTAGCTTGTTTATCTTTCATAGTGCTGTTCTCTCATGTGGAGGAGACACATGCAAGCAGAATGAGCAAGCTTAAGCTTCGCCTAATTCTAAGAAAACAAGCTATCTCTTCTTCAACTGCTTTGGGATTCATAATTTCTCCGGCCCTTCGCTTTCTCTCGCTTTGACGCTTCGCTTCCTGCGACTTGATGTGCAGGACTGATTGTGACAATCGATGAACTTTCCTGAGGCTTGGGCTGCTTGCCACGGACTCGAACTCGAGGACTCAAGTCAGTCCCTCCCCTCACGTGTACAGGGCTGCTGGACCAAAGAAGCATAAGCTGTTGTATGCATCTGGAACAATCTGATCGCCAACGAACCTTTTCCTCTCAATCTCCTCCTTACCTGCTCATCGCACTAACCTGAAAAATTGGTCTGGGAGACAAGGGTCAAATTATCTCCTCTCCTGACCCCGCGCGCTCAAGCGACTCCAGATTAAATGAGATTTAGGAGGAGGAGAACGAAATTGGACTAGTGAGCGATGATCACGTATGAGGGATCTTCGCTGTCCACTTGCATTATTGTTGGGGCTGCCTTCTCCAGGCAACGCCTCCTTGATCCTGCTTGATGGAATCGTTTCCCGACAGCTAGTGAAGTGTGCACATACGTGATGCGTCTCGATTTCGCTGTTTGGACTGCCTACGGTGTACGTAACTTCTTATCATAGATGTTAGTGACGTGCAGTCGACGTTCAGGAGGGGAGCAACAGCTGCATAAGCACGTAAAAAAAAAGAAACAGGTGAGAAGTCATTGTAGACAAATCGGCCAATTTTCCATCTGCTGCTGCAGCAGCTCCCGAATGGTCCCCATCCCCAACACCACCAACGACCGCCACCACCATCCCCCAACTATTACCTCAAGGCCAAGCTCGTTGCCAGCACGTCGGGTGAGCCAAATTGGAGTTAAAAACTAGTAACACAACAACTCATGGATTTATGTTTCCTTTTTTTTTCTCCTCCCAACTCCATCCTCCGAAAAAAACCCTTTTCGAATCGAGACAGCGAGAGAGTTAAAGAACCCTCTTGCACCTGCCTCAGGTACGTGTGCGAAGAAGAAGAAACTTACTCAAGATGAGGTCGTAATTTTCAACAGTTGAATTCATTAGCACGTCCTCTAACAAATTGCCAACTTAGAATGTTCATTTTGGTCTTGAATTATTAATCGTCAGAAGAGAGAGAAGAAGAACGACGTAAGCGTGCCTTTCAACTTTAAGGCAGATCCGAGTTTCGGAGACCCTCCCCCCAAAAATCCTCTTTGGCCTCTCAAAGCTCTCCTCATTCCCCTCAATTGGGTTTGCACGAGATGTGTAATCTAGCTCTTAAGTGGTGTGAAATGCCTCACAGTGGGAACTAATTTGAGCGAGCAGTGAAAAGAATGTCTGCAGAAGGTGCGAGACTTCGTGGGGGGCCCGAGGGAGGCAAATTGCAAGCCCAAAACCGCAGAAAACAAAAAAAGAGAGCCCAGAGGAGAACCGACCGAAGGATTCGTACTACATGACCGAGTACGTCGCGTCCGTGCGTGCCGTGCACGCCCGCCTCCGTCAGCACAACATATGGCACACGAAATGACGTGCCTGCAATGATGCAGGAGGGGCGGGGACGTGCATGAGATAAAAAAAGAGCTCAAAATTCAACGGTGCTTTGTCCTGCTGTTTGATGCATCAGTCAAAGAGTCAAGAAGTCCCACAAGGTGCTCGTTGTCGCTCTCTGCGCCAACGTCGGACCCACGTACCAACTTTGAATTCGCTCGATGACGTGACTGCTTCTCCCTCAGCCTGATGAGTGGGAAATGAGTAGAGGAGGTGGAAGTTGGCATACATGTTCCTCACGTAGCTGGCGCCCGGATTGCGTCAGGCGGTGTTCATGTGACTGTTGAGCATCTGGAGATCCGGCGCAGCCCATGCTCACTGCATGGTGTCTGTGCGTGACCCCTTCACTTTCCACTATCTATTGTAAAAGCGTGATGCGTTAAGTGGAGTGAAATTTTGAAAAATTACACAAGTAATTGCTAGCAATTAATCAAATGCAGTCGGAATGTAATAACCAAGAGTGGTGGAACCAAATCGGCAGGTGGAATTTCTTTTTCCGTGCAGCATTTTGCTGATAGCTGAGATCCAGTTTTCCAAATTTATAATTACTGCTACGACGACTTGACGCCCACACACTTCCTACCGGCTTTTCCCTCGCTTAGTCCAAAACAGTCTTGTTCCTATCTGGAGATCAAAGCGATGGAGCGAGAGGACGGGAAGCGAACGAGCGAACGGCGGTTAAAAAGGTGACACCCCTGTATGGAGGCTGATCTCAGCAGCCCGATAATAGCGAAGAAAAACGGCTTCTCACAGAAAAATTTCTTTTGTAGTCCCCTCCCTCTCTAATGAGCGAAAAAAGGTGATGTTTGGGCCAGTGGCAATGCCGCTCTCGCTCTCTCATACGTACACACAAGGGCAGAGAGAACCCATCCATCTCGGACTCCGATTTCCTCTTTTTGCCGTTGTCCACGGAGTAAAAACAGCAGTCGAGAGGAGAGGGACTGAGACTGATGGCGTGTCTGCTGCACATCCTTTCGGTCTTAATGATCATTAGAGTTTTATGTCTCTGATTTTTTTTTTCTTCTGGAGCACCAAACTGCCGACCCTAAGAGCCCCCTCCCTCTCTCTTAATTTCTTCTACAACGTAATTTTTAGTGCTGGCGAGTTTATTGACGAAAAAGTGGTGGTGGTGGAGCTGAGCCTGTGTACTGCGGCCGGGGACACGGGGGCTGAGAATACTGAGGCTGGATACTGAGGCTGGATACTGAGGCTGGATACTGAGGCTGGATACTGAGGCTGGATACTGAGGCTGGATACTGAGGCTGGATACTGAGGCTGGATACTGAGGCTGGA